>Ga0207933_1000894_pt1 | contig 25547 bp, 22 predicted proteins | sample NGESurdeep092012_4_FD_184488 | JGI IMG/M metagenome (GOLD analysis project Ga0207933, IMG submission 184488) | Arctic peat soil microbial communities from Barrow, Alaska - NGEE Surface sample F53-3 deep-092012 (SPAdes) | ecosystem: Environmental > Terrestrial > Soil > Wetlands > Peat ... | reverse complement strand
CCGACGAGGCGGTCGAGGCGGCCCTCGAGCGGGCCCTCGAGGTCGGATTCAGCCGGATGCCGGCCGTGGAGCAGCAGGTCGACGACGTGGTGGGCATCGCCTACACCAAGGACATGATCCGTAGCGTCCGCCAGGGTCACGGGGCGGACCCGGTTCGGACCCATCTCCGGACGGCCCGGTTCGTACCGGAGACCAAGCGGGTGTCGGACCTCATGCGGGAGATGCAGGCCGACCAGTTCCACCAGGCGGTGGTGGTCAACGAGTACGGGGGTATCGCCGGGCTGGTGACCCTGGAGGACCTCATCGAGGAGCTGGTGGGCGAGATCGTGGACGAGTTCGATGTGGAGGAGGCCACGGTCGAGCGACTGGACTCGGGCGAGCTGCGGGTGAGCGCCCGTCTGCCGGTCGATGAGGTCAACGAGCTCATCCACGCCGACCTGCCCGATGGGGCCTGGGACACCGTGGGCGGCCTGGTCTTCGACCTCCTGGGCCACGTCCCCGTGGCCGGCGAGTCGGTCGATGTGGGCGGCCTGCGCCTGGTGGCCGACCGCGTCACCGGTCGTCGGATCGAGCGGGTCCGGATCGTGCCCCTGGTTGGACCGGTCCCCGAGGAGGCCACGTGACCATCTTCCGGTCCGGCTTCGTCGCCGTGGTGGGGCGACCCAACGTCGGGAAGTCGACCCTGGTCAACGCCATGGTCGGCACCAAGGTCACCATCACCTCGCCCCGACCCAACACCACCCGGGCCCAGGTCCGCGGGGTGCTCAACCGACCCGAAGCCCAGGTGGTCTTCGTGGACACCCCGGGACTGCACAAGCCCCGCACCGCCCTGGGCGAGCGGATGAACGAGTCGGCCACCTCGTCCCTGGACGACGTGGACGTGGTGGTGGCCATGGTGGAGGCCACCGGCGCCGTGGGCCCCGGCGACCGGATGGTCCTGACCGCCTCGGCCCACCGGGTCCGCTCCCTAGCCCGGGCCGCCGCCCTCCACCGTGAAGTGGGTTCGGCCGACCCCGGTGCCACCGGCGATCCCACGCTGCTGGTGGTGGTGAACAAGATCGACCGGGTGGGGGGAGACGGGGTGCTGACCCACCTCACCGCGGTGGCCGCGGTGATCGAGGCCACCGACCAGGACGGCGGCGGTGCCCCCGTGCCGGTCGAGTACTTTCCGGTGTCGGCCTCCACGGGCGAGGGAGTGCCCGCCCTGATCGACGCCGTAGTGGACCGGTTGCCCGAGGGGCCGCGCTACTACCCCGAAGGGATGGTCACCGACGTGGCCGAGGCCTTTTGGGTGGCGGACCTGGTCCGCGAGGAGCTGCTCCACCGGGTCGAGGACGAGCTGCCCCACAGCATCGCCTGCCGGGTGACGGAGTGGGAGTGGCCCCGGGTCCGCTGCGAGATCCTGGTGGAGCGGGACTCGCAGAAGGGGATCGTCATCGGCCGGGGCGGATCCACGCTGAAGGAGGTGGGCACGGCGGTACGCCAGCAGATGCCGCCCGGGGCCTTCCTCGAGCTGTTCGTCCGGGTGGAGAAGCGGTGGCAGCACAGGGAGGATGCTCTGGACCGGCTGGGATTCTGAGCCCTCCACCCCAGGGCGCCGGGCCGGTCAGCCAGCGGCGTCGACCAAGCGCTGCTCGATGGCATCCACCATGGACCTCATGGAGAAGTTCTGGGCCACGTGGTCCGCACACTGAGCCCCGAGCTCGGGTCGTTCGTCTCGCCAGTCGAGCACCTCCACCAGCTTGGCCGTGAGCGCCACCGGGTCGCCGGGGGGGACAAGCATGGCCGCGAACTGTCCGGTCAGTGCCTCCGGGATACCGCCCGTGGTGGTGGCGATCACCGGTCGCCCTGTGCACATGGCTTCGATCACGGTGCGGGGGAATGGGTCGTCGTAGACCGAGGGGACCACGACGACGTCGGAGGCGTGGAGCGGCGTCACCACGTCGGTCCGCATGGTCAGACGGTGCACCGGAACGGCGCAGCTGTCCAGTATGCGATCCGCCCACTCATCGTCGTGGGCGGATCCCACCACCACCAGCTCGACCGGCCGGCCGGTGGTGCCGAGGCCGGCCAGCGAGTCGACCAGGACATCGATCCCCTTGCTGGGATCGATGCGACCGTAGAACATGACCAGGGTCCGGTCCGGGGGGAGACCGAGCTCGGCTCGGGCAGAGCGCCGTTCGTCGTCCCCTCCCACCGGGTAGGCCGCCGGGTCGATGCCGTTGTGGATGACGTCTGTCCGGTCAGCCCTACCCCCCAGCGCCAAGAAACGGTCGCGGACGAAGTTTGAGACACAGATGAACCGGGTGGTGACCCGACCGAGGGACCAGTTCACCATCGGGTGCTCGGCGCCGATCAGCCCGTGCATATGGCAGACCACTGGGGATCGGGTCAGCGCGCCCACTGACAGGGCCCACGGAAGTGGACGGTAGCGGTTGACGTAGATCACGTCAGGGTGGTCCCTGATGCCCTGGCGGACGGCGGGGACGAGCTTGGGGCCGTCCCGGAGCGCGTGGTGAACGCCGAGGTCGAGGAGCGGTATCTCGTCCATGGAGTGGCAGAACTGCTGATAGCGCTCCCGGTACGGTCCGTCCCGCATGTACAGCAAGTCGATCTGATGCCCCCGCTTGGCGAGGTCCTCCGTCACCTCCAGAGTCTGCACGGAGATACCGGTGTTCGGCGAGAGGTGCTCCGAATTGGCCAGGATGCGCATGCAGGTCTCACTTCGGTTCTTGAGCCACGATGCCGGGCCGACCCCGGACGAGATGAGGTCAGCCTAGCCAGGCCCTGACGGGGTCCCCATGAATACACCTCGGGCCGGTAAGCGAGGAGAGCCCGGTCAAGGGCGGGGCGGAACCTGCCGATGGTGAAGGCATGAGCAGGTCCCGCGCGCGTCCACATCCCGTGGGGAGAATCCGGGCCCGGTCGGTGGCGGTCTCGTAGTGGGTGCCGAACACGGGACCCGTCCACTGTGGTTCGGACCCGAAGACCGTCCTCTGTTCGGGTGGCTGCACCTTCCCGACGGCGGAACGGCACGCGGCGGTGTCGTGCTCTGTCTTCCGGTTGGAGACGAGGAACGTCGGGCCTATGCCGCCTTCCGAAAGTTGGCCGAGTCGCTGTGCTCCGCAGGCATGGCCGTCCTGCGCTTCTCCTACGACGGCACGGGCGACTCGGCCGGGACCCTCGACGACCCGGGGCGTTCGAAGGCGTGGGTCGACAGCATCGTGGAAGCGGTAGGAGTGCTGCGGTCCGTCGGAGTCGACCGGGTGGGTGGCGTCGGTATGCGACTGGGCGCCACGTTGCTCACCAACGCCCTCACCGCCCTGGATCAGAGGCTCGACTCGGTGGTGCTCTGGGACCCCTGTGTGAGTGGTCACGAATTCGTTCGCTATCAGCAGGCACTCATGGGGACGCTTCCGGGCGAGCCCGTCGTAGACGAGACCGGTTTCGACACCCCCGGCTACTTCTTCACCTCGTCACTGGCCGACGATCTTCGGGGGCTGGAGATCGTTCCCCCGAGGCACCCGGCCGTCCCCGTCCTGGTGCTGACCCGCCCGGACCGCCCCACCCGGCGCCTGGAGCGGGCCCTGGCTGATGGCCCCATCGAGTGGGCTGAGGCCCTGGGTCAGGAGGTGTTGCTTGATGTGCCCCCTCTCAGCGCCGAGGTTCCCCGGTCCACCATCGCCACCATTACGGAGTGGGTTTCGACGTCTCTGGGCGGACCCGAGAGCCCGGTGGCTCTGCCTGCGGATCTGGCGCACCCGTCAGCCGTGGTGGGCGTGGACGCCGAGGGACGCACGGTCCGAGAGCGCGTCATCAGGCTCGGGGAGATCGGACTGTTCGCCATAGCCACCGAGCCGGAGCGGGGCGGATCCGGCCCCTGGATGGTCTTTCTCAATGTGGCCACGGAGCACCACATCGGTCCTGGGCGCCAGTGGGTCGAGTTGGCCCGGCGGTGGGCTCATCACGGGCTCCGTTCGGTCCGCGTGGACTTCAGTGGCGTCGGCGACAGCCCCGTTCGCCCTACTCAGGCCGAGAACGTCACCTATGCACCCGAGTGGCTGGACGACCTCAAGGTGATCAGCGCCGGCCTCTCGCCCGACTCTCCGTCTGACGTCGCCTGGATCGGTCTGTGCTCCGGGGGCTACGGCGCCCTGGAGGCCTCCCTCCTGGTGGGAGCCCGGGGGGCCTACGTCTTCAATCCGTCGTTCTCATCCACCAGCATGAACAAGGGCTCAGCGGAGGCTGATCCGAGACGCAGAGCGTTTCGTCCCTATCCGGTGCCCTTGGTCCGGCTCTCGAAGAAGCACGGCCGGACGGCAGCCATGATCTGGAGGGCCTGCCAGCAGGTCGTCGTGGGTCTGGCCCCGCTGGCCGTGCCGGCAAGCGCGGTACGGGCGGACGTGGACGTGCTGCTCATCTGCGGACCTGATGATGCGGGGCCCTTGAGGGACAGTCGATACTGGCGTTGGTGGGGCGAAGCCCGACTTCGGCGCACCGGACGGTTCGAGCTGGTCGTTGTGCCCGCCCTCGACCATGTGCTCCTGTTCAGCGAAGGCCGGCGGCCTGCGGTGGAGGTCCTGACCGACCACGTCCTCAACCGGTACGGAGACGGTTCCAGGTCCGAGGCCGCAGGGCCTTCGAACCCGGCACGTTCCCAGACATCGCCGGGACGTGAGCCGGCGCCGGCCCCAGCCGCAGTGTCTACGGGCCCAGAGTCTTCGCGTGGCGACCGGCACCCCAACGCTCCAGCCGCCACATGACCGGAGGCGGAACGAGCACATAGGCCTTGTCCCTCCGGCGCACCAGCAGCGGCCACCCCTCCCGAACGCTGTCCCAGGCGACAGCCGGTTGCCGACGACGGATCGAGTCCCAGACGGCATTCTGGATGGTCCACCGGTACTCGGATCCATACCCGGCCAGTGGCCGGTGGGATGGGACCGGTCGAGAACGATCGGTCCAGACCTCTCTGATGGCGCGGAGCGTAACGAGCCCATTGGTGGGATTGACACTGGTGTTGTTGGAAGCGTGCTTACGCACGAAGGAGAGGCGTGTGTCGAGATAGCACCATTCCGTGTAGCGGGCCACGTTGATGGCCATCACCCAGTCTTCGGCACAGGTGTAACCCGTCGGGAACCCCCCGGCCTCGCGCAGCACGTCGCGACGGACGGTGCTCCCACTTATATTGGCCCGATTGCGCTCGAGGAGCATCTCGAAGCTGCGGCCGGTGATGTCCAGGTAGGTCATGTCGGTAGACGGTTCCACCACCGTGGAGCAGGCGACACATTCGGCCAGGTCGGTCGCCACGAAATCGATCCCGTCGGTCGGCTCCGAAGCAAACCACCACGACGGCGTGGTCAGAGCCTGGCAGTTGGGATCTGACGCCAGATGTTCGGCGGCCAGGCGGAGCCGGTCAGGGTGCCACAGGTCATCGTCGTCGAGGAAGCAGACCCACTCCGAGGAGCAGGAGGCCACCCCTGTGTTCCGCGCGGCGGCCACCCCCCCGTGGGGCTGTTCCACCACGCGCACCGGACCCTGTTCGATCCCGTCCGGGAGGGTGGTTGGCCCGTCGCAGACGATGATGACTTCGGCGGGAGTGTGGCTCTGGGCCAGAACGCTCTCCACTGCTTCGGCCAGGAACGTCGGCCGCCGATAGGTGGGGATTACCACGGCGAAGTCGGTCATGGGGTCACGCTACTGCTCACTGTTCCAGCGGATGTCAAGCGGTTCAGGTCTCGTGGGTGGTCGGTCCGGCGGCGATCTGCTCGAGGAACGCCACCACCTCGTCGCGACTCACCGTCCGCTTCATGGGGGGGACCCGGGCCAGGAGCGCCCCCCGGTAGCGAGCGGTGGCCAGCCGGCTGTCGAGCACCGCCACCACGCCGCGGTCGTGGGCCGAACGGATCAGGCGTCCCGCCCCCTGGGCGAGCAGGGTGCCGGCCCGCGGGAGGTCGACCACGCTGAACGCCCCGGCCCCGGCCCGCTCCCGACGGGCCTGCAGGACCGGCTCGTCGGGCCGGGGGAAGGGGATCCGGTCCACCGTCACCAGGCTGAGGGTGGGCCCGGGCACGTCCACCCCCTGCCAGTAGCCGAGGGTGGCGAACAGGCAGGTGGCCTCATCGGAGCGGAACGCTTCGACCAGGGCCGGCTTGGGCAGGTCGGACTGGGCCAGCACGGGAACGTCGAGTCGGTCCCGCAGGGCCTCGACGGCGGCGTGCATGGCCCGCCAGCTGGTGAACAGGGCCAGGGTTCTCCCGCCCGCTGCGGTGATCAGGACCTCCAACTCGTCATGGAGGGCCGGCTCGGCCTCGGGGCTTCGCCGGTCGGGAAGGGCGCTGGCCACGTACAGAAGGGCGTTGGCGCGGTAGTCGAACGGACTCCCGACATCCTGCTCGTCACACCGCCCGGCCGGGAGGCCGAGCCGCTCGGGGAGGCCGATGGGCACCGTGGCCGAAGTGAGCACGCCGGTCACCGTGCCCCACAGCTGCTCGGTGAGGAGGGGGCCGACATCGATGGGCGAGACGCGCAGGCTCGGGGCCCGCGCCCCGCCGTCCACCCACGCCACCTCATCGTCGGTGAGGGAGGCCAGGCGGGCCAGGTCGGCGGCCAGGTGGCCGGCGGCCAGCAGCGCCCGGTCACGTCGGGAGCGTTCCGGTCCCGGTTCGTCTTCACCGGCCAGCCGCTCGGCGTGGCGGAGGTGGTCGATCAGACGTCCCACCCGGCCCACAGCCAAGGTCACCACCTGGTCCAGTTCCGGGTCGCCGGAGGGAGGGGTGGCCGGTGGCGGCGGACGGCGGGAGACGGCCGGCTCCACGAGCCCGAGATCCAGCCCCTGCGGCTCGGCCAGTTCCTCGTCGGGGGACTCGGTCGCCTCCGGGGGCCCCGCTCCGACCAGGCTCTGATGGGCGACGCGCTGGCCGGCCAGGGGACGGAGCACCCGGTGGAGCAGGTCGCCCACCGCGGCCACGGCCTCAGCGGTGTCCATGGCGCCTGACGAGCCCGGGTCGAGCAGGGGACGGGTGGTGGCGGCCAGCGCCCGGAAGCGACCGGGGCCGATCTCCACGCCGAGGCTGTCGGTCATCACCTCTTCCACTTCGTGGGCCTCGTCGAACACCACCACCTCGTGGGGCGGGAGCACGGCACCCCCGCTGGCCAGGTGGGCTCCGTAGAGGTGGGTGTTGACCACCACCACGTCGGCCTCGGCCGCCCTGGCCCGGGCCGCCTCGGCGAAGCACTCCCGTCCCGACGGGCACCGGAACGCCCCCGGGCACTCACGGGCGGTGGTCGAAACCATGGCCCATGCCCGGAAGTGAGGCTCGAACTCGAGCTCGGACCGGTCTCCGGTGGTGGTGTCATCGGCCCACCGGACCAGACGCCGGACCTGGTCGCCGAGCCGACCCACTTCGGCCGGGTCGTCCGGTACCGCCGTCTCGCCGCCACCGGCGGTGGGGGTGAGGGGGTCGTCGGCATCGGGCGGGTCTGCCGATCCGGGCTGGAGGGTCATCTGCTCGCCCCGGCCGCCGATCTCGGACACCCGTTGCCGACAGAGGTAGTTGCTCCGGCCCTTCAGTACGGCGAAGGAAAAGTCGCCCTGTACGGCCGCGGCCACTCGCGGCAGGTCGGAGTGGGCCAGCTGGTCCTGGAGGGCCTTGGTGGCGGTGGCCACCACGATCCGCTCACCGGAGAGGGCCGCCGGGATCAGGTAGGCCAGGGACTTGCCGGTGCCCGTGCCCGCCAGGACGACCAGGTGACGACGGTCTTCGATGGCCCGCTCCACCGCCTCGGCCATCTGCTGCTGGCCCTGGCGCGACTCGCCGCCCCCGGGGAGCCCGGCGGCCACCGCGGCCAGGGTGCCGGTCACGTCGTCGGGCATACACCGACCCTATCGGCGACCCCGGCCCCCTCCCGCCGGACCGGCGGCCCCCGGGCCGGCGCGCCGGCGACCGGTCAGTGCCACTCGACGGCCAGACCGACAGCCACCCCCAGGCCCACGATCACGATGATCGCCCGGAGGAGTGAGGCCGGGAGCCGGCGACCGTATCGTCCGCCGACCTGTCCTCCGATGATGGAACCGGCGGCGATGTAGCCGACCACGGACCACGAGATGGTGGTGGTGGTGATGAAGAACAGTCCGGCCACGCCGTTGACGATGAGGGCCAGCACGTTCTTGGTGCCGTTGAGCCGCTGCAGGTCGTCGTCGATGAAGATGGCCAGGAGGGCGATGAGGATGACCCCCTGAGCGGCGCCGAAGTAGCCGCCGTAGACACCGGTGAGGAACACCCCGACCAGCAGGCCGGCCCCTCCGTGGAGGCGCCGGTTCCCCCGGCGCTCGAGGCCGGCACTGATGCGGGGCTGGGCGCCCATCAGCAGGGCGGCCACGGCAATGAGCGCCGGGACGGCCGCCTTGAACACGCTGCTGGGAAGCGAGAGGAGGAGGATGGCCCCGGACAGTCCGCCGAGCACGGAGGCCCCACCCAGCTGGATCACCCGCTGGCGCTGGCCGACCAGCTCCCGACGGTACGCCACCACGGCACTCACGCTGCCGGGGACCAGGCCCACGGTGTTGGACACGTTGGCCAGCACCGGGGGATAGCCCAGGGCCAGCAGGACGGGGAAGGTGATCAGCGAACCCGATCCCACGATGACGTTGACCGTCCCGGCCGCCAGTCCGGCGGCGAAGATGGCCAAGGCGTCCAGCGGTGACATGGAGAGGGTCTAGCTCCCGCAGCACCCGGGCTCAACCATTCGGCCCGGACCGGTGCGGGGCCAGGGTGCGACGGCCGTACCCAGGCACGGGTGCCGGCGTGGAGGCGATAGGTTCGCAGGGTGCAACCGGACCAGCCAGGACCTGACGAGGTCTACGAGCCGCGCCGGCCCACGGTGACGGCGTCCGATCTCGCTGGGGGCCCGGTACCCGCCCACGTGGCCTGCGTGATGGACGGCAACGGACGCTGGGCGGCCCGCCGGGGCCTGCCCCGCACGGAGGGTCATGCCGCCGGAGAGGCCGCGCTCCTCGACGCCGTTGAGGGGGCCCTCGACCTCGGGATCCCCTGGATCACCATGTACGCCTTCTCCACCGAGAACTGGCGGCGGCCCGCCGACGAGGTCCGCTATCTGATGGGTTTCAACGAGAGCCTGCTCATGCGCCGCCGTGACGAACTGCACGAGAAGGGGGTCCGCATCCGCTTCGCCGGCCGGCGCGACTGGCGGGTCCCCAAGCGGGTGCTCCGGCGGATGGACGAGTCCATCGAACTGACCCGGGCCAATCGCCGGTGCACCCTGACCATGGCGTTTAACTACGGCGGACGGGCCGAGATCGTCGATGCCGTGCAGCGGTTGGTGGCCGACGGCGTGGCCGCCGACAAGGTGAACGAGAAGGCCATCCGCTCCCGCCTGTACTTCCCCGACCAGCCCGATCCCGACCTGGTCATCCGCACTTCGGGGGAGCATCGCATCTCCAACTTCCTCCTGTGGCAGCTGGCCTACAGCGAGCTGGTCTTCGACGATGTGCTGTGGCCCGACTTCCGACGCGGCCACCTCTTCGAGGCGGTGCGCGACTTCCAACAGCGCCAACGTCGCTACGGGGGCGTGCAGTGACCACGCGGCCCAAGGTCGGAGCGCCCTGTCGCCGGCGTGACGACGCCGGGGGGGTGTGGATCGTCACCGGCTTGGTGCTGGGGGCGTTGGTCTACGCCGGCATGGTCATGATGCTGGTGGCCGGGTTCACCCCGGTCACTCCTTTGGTGGTCATCCCTCCGGTGCTCATCGCCCTCATCGCGGGCAACAACCTGATCGGTGGGGGCCGGAGCTACGGCCGTTCCGGGGCCCGGCCGGTGGCTCCGGGCCAAGCATCGGGGGCGTCCGGTGGACCCAGCGGGTCGCGGCCGACCGAATCGGTGCCGTCCGCGGCCGCCGAGGAGCCCGGCGAGTCCCGATGACCCTTTTCCGGGACCGGGGCATGGTGTTGCGCACCATCCGCCTCGGCGAGGCGGACCGGATCGTGACCCTGATGACCGAGGAGCACGGCAAGGTACGGGCCGTGGCCAAAGGGGTGCGGAGGACCACATCCAAGTTCGGGTCTCGCCTCGAGCCCCTCAGCCACGTGGCGCTGCTCGGGTGGCAGGGGAGGGGTGACCTCGACACCATCAACCAGGTGGAGGTGATCGACACCAACCGGGCCGTCCGCGAGGACCTCGACCGGATGGCCGCAGCCATGTCCATGCTGGAGGTGGTGGACCAGATCGGCCAGGAGCGGCACGGGAACCCCCGCCTCTACGAGATGCTGGTCGGGGCCATCGCCGCCCTGGCCCAGCAGAGCTCCCCCATGGTGGCGCCGGCCTTCTTTCTGAAGGTCCTGGCCCTCGAGGGGTCGGCACCGGTGCTCGACGGGTGCGTCTCGTGCGGAGAGGAGGACGTCGACCAGCTCGTCGCCTTCGACCTCGTGGAGGGGGGGGTGCTGTGCCGGAGCTGCCGTCGGGGTCGACCGCTCTCGCCGGCCGGCCTGAGCCTCCTCCGACGCATCCTGGGGGGTGGCCTGTCCGGCGTACTGGCCGAGCCCCGCTCTCCGGTCACCGATGAGATCACCGCGCTGGCCACCGAGGCCATGGAGGCCCACCTCGACCGCCGACTCCGCTCGGTGCGCTCGAGCCAGGTGTCCTGACGTGGTCGGACGAGCCGGCGCCGGCGGCAACGCCGGCCGGCCCACGGTCCTGTGGTTCCGCCGGGACCTGAGGACGGCCGACCACCCGGCGCTGCTGGCCGCCGTGGAGGAGGCCTCGTCCGTGGCCGGCTCCGTGGCCCCGCTCTTCGTGGTGGACGACGCCCTGGTCGCCTCGGCGGGGGCCAACCGACGGTCCTTCCTCTCGGAGACGTTGACCGAACTCGACGGTCGACTCGACGGATCCCTCGCTCTGCGTCGCGGTCGGCCCGAGGAGGTGGTGCGGGCCTTCGCCGCCGAGGTAGGGGCCCGCACGGTGTTCGTCACCGGTGACGCCGCGCCCTACGGCCGCCGACGCGACGCCCGGGTGGCCTCGGCGCTGACCGCCGACGGGGCCGAGCTGGCCCTGGTCGGCTCCCCCTACGTCGTCCCACCGGGACGGGTGAGGGCAGCCAGCGGCTCGCCGTACCGGGTATTCAGCCCGTTCCGGCGGGCCTGGGAGGCGGGCGGTTGGCCCGGTCCGTCGGAGGCGCCGGCTGGGGCTCGCTGGTGCCACGCCGGCTCGGACGTCGGTGTCGAGGCCATCGGTACCCGTCCCGAGTCCCCCTCGCTCCCCGTGGCCGGGGAGGCGGCGGCGCAAGCCGCCGTGGACCGGTTCGTGGCCGGACCGGTGGGCTGGTACCAGGACGAGCGAGATCGGCCCGACCATGAGGGCACCTCGAGGCTCTCGCCTTACCTCCGCTTTGGCTCCGTCCACCCGCGCCAGGTCCTGGCCCGGCTGCCCACCGGGCCCGGCGCGGATGTCTTCCGTTCCGAACTGGCCTGGCGCGAGTTCTACGCCGACGTCCTCTGGCACCACCCCTCGTCGGCCTGGGAGCCACTCCAGCCGATCGGGCGCCACGTCCGGTGGGACACCGGGCCGGAGGCCGACGGGCGGTTCGCCACCTGGGCGGACGGTCACACCGGGTTCCCGTTGATCGACGCGGGCATGCGGCAGCTCCGGGACGAAGGTTGGATGCACAACCGGGTGCGGATGCTGACGGCGTCCTTCCTGGTGAAGGACCTCCACCTCGACTGGCGCCGGGGTGCCCGACTGTTTCTCGACCGGCTGGTCGACGGGGACCTGGCCTCCAACAACCACGGATGGCAGTGGGCCGCCGGCACCGGCACCGATGCCGCCCCGTTCCACCGGGTCTTCAACCCCAGCCTGCAGGCCGAGCGCTTCGATCCCGACGGAAGCTACGTGCGGCGCTACGTTCCCGAGGTCGACGGCTTCGGCTATCCGGCGCCCATGGTGGACCACGCCGCCGAACGGCTCGAGGCGCTCCGACGGTGGGACGAGGCCAAGCTGTCCCTGGCCGCCGAGGGGGGTGGCGACCGATGAGCCCGGGTGGGGAGTTCGGGGTCTACGTGCACGTCCCGTTCTGCCGGGCCCGCTGCGACTACTGCGCCTTCGCCACCTTCACCGACCGGGACCACCTGATGGAGACCTACGCCGCCGCCTGTGTGGCCGAGGTGGCCCGAGCCTGCACCGAGGGGGAGATGCCTGCGGCCACCTCGGTCTTCTTCGGGGGGGGAACCCCGTCCCGTCTGCCGGCCGACCTGCTGGTGGCCATCCTCGATGCCATTCCCCGGCGGCCCGGGGCCGAGGTCACCGTGGAGTGCAATCCCGAGGACGCCGACCCGGCGCGATTGGCCACCTACCGGGCCGCCGGAGTCACCCGCATCTCGCTGGGCGTGCAGTCCACCGTGCCCCACGTGTTGGCCGGCCTCGGCCGGCGCCACGGCTCCGATCAGGCCACCAGGGCGGCCCGGTCGGTGGCGGCGGCCGGGTTCGAGTCGTGGAACATGGACCTGATCATCGGGGGCGCCGGGGAGCGGGACGCCGACTGGGTCCGGAGCCTCGAGGACGTCCTCGGGCTGGAGTCGCCCCCACCCCACCTGAGCGCCTACTCCCTCACCGTGGAGCCGGGTACCCCCCTGGCCTCCGCCCCGGACCGGCATCCCGACGAGGACACCCAGGCGGCCCGGTACGAGGAGACCGACCGCATCCTCCTCGACCACGGCTACCGGTGGGAGGAGATCTCCAACTGGGCGCTACCCGGGCACGAGTGCCGGCACAACGGCCTCTACTGGGCCCAGGGGGACTACCGGGGCATCGGGTCGGCCGCCCACTCCCACCGACAGGGTCGGCGGTGGTGGAACGTGCGGACCCCTGACCGGTACGTGGCTGCCATCGGAGCCCGTCGCCCGGCGCAGTCCGGTGAGGAGGTGCTCACCGACGAACAGCGGAGGTTCGAGGCCCTGGCCCTCCGGCTCCGCACCCCGGCCGGCGTCGCGCTGGAGCACCTGCCCGATGACCCCGATCTCGACGGGCTGGTGGACCGGTCGACGGGCCGGGCCGTGCTCACCGTCCGGGGCCGGCTGCTGGCCAACGCCGTGACCACCCGGCTGGGCACTGGGCCCGTAGCCGCGTCCGCCGGGCCAGCCGGTACCATTCGTCCTTATGTCTGACCCGGAAGCTTCTCCCGACGCGCCCGACGACCTCATGGAGAAGGTCGTCTCCCTGTGCAAGCGGCGCGGCTTCATCTTCCAGTCGGCCGAGATCTACGGTGGATTCCGCTCCACCTATGACTACGGACCGCTCGGCGTCAATCTGTTGCGCAACGTGAAGAACGCCTGGTGGGAGGCGATGGTGCAGCGGCGCGACGACGTGGTCGGCCTTGACGCCGCCATCCTCTCCCCGCCGGCGGTGTGGGAGGCGTCCGGCCACCTGTCCAACTTCACCGACCCCCTGGTGGACTGCCGCAGCTGCCATCAGCGCTGGCGCCAGGACAAGATCGAGGGGGTCTGCCCCAATTGCGGCTCCACCGAGTTCACCGAGGCGCGGGCCTTCAACCTGATGTTCAAGACCCATGCCGGGCCGTTGGAGAACGAGGGGGCGGTGGCCTACCTGCGTCCCGAGACCGCCCAGGGCATGTTCATCAACTTCGCCAACGTGCTCCAGACGACCCGCAAGAAGCCCCCGTTCGGCATCGCCCAGGTGGGCAAGTCGTTCCGCAACGAGATCACGCCGCAGAACTTCGTGTTCCGCACCCGCGAGTTCGAGCAGATGGAGATGGAGTACTTCGTCCCGCCGGCCGAGGCCCAGCACTGGTTCGAGTACTGGTTGGCCGAGCGGATGCAGTGGTACACAGACCTGGGCATCCCCGAGGAGCAGCTGCACCTCCGCCACCACGATGCCGACGAGTTGTCGCACTACTCGGCGGGCACGGCCGATGTGGAGTTCCTCTTTCCCTGGGGGTGGGACGAGCTCGAGGGCATCGCCAACCGCACCGACTTCGACCTCAAGGCCCACGCGACGGCGTCGGGTGAGCGCCTCGAGTACTTCGACCAGGCTTCGGGGGAGCGGTACGTCCCCTACGTGATCGAGCCGGCCGCCGGGGCCACCCGCACCATGATGGCCTTCCTGCTCTCCGCCTACCACGAGGATGAGGTCGGAGGCGAGGGCCGCACCGTGCTCCGCCTCCACCCCAAACTGGCCCCCTACCAGGTGGGGGTGCTGCCCCTGTCGAAGAAGGAGACCCTCGAGCCACTGGCCCGTCAGGTGCTGGCTTCGCTCCAGCCCCACTTCATGTGTGACTACGACCTCACCCAGTCCATCGGCAAGCGCTACCGCCGCCAGGACGAGGTCGGTACCCCGTGGTGCGTGACCGTCGACTTCGACTCGCTGGAGGACCACGCGGTGACCGTGCGGGACCGCGACACCACTGAACAGGTGCGGGTGCCGGTCGACGGCCTGGTGGCCGAGCTGCGATCGAGGATGGACCGGGCCTGACCCGGGGGGGAGACGGGCCCGGCCCGACTCCCCCCCGCATCATCGACACATCTACCCGGCCCGGTATGCGATCACCACCGCATGCACGGGCGGCGGCGGTCCAACCCGGCGGCCCGGATCGGCGCAGCCCTCGTGGTGCTGGCCGGACTCACCGGCGTGTTCTGGCTGGCCCTCTCGGGCGGGACCAGGGCCCAGGTCGCCACCACCCACCCCTACCAGGTCTGTCGGGCCCGAGGTGCGGCTGCCGGTCAGCGGCGTGCGGCGCCACCGACCGGCGCGGCCGACCGGCGCGGCCCCGCCGGACCTGCTCCCAGGAGGGGGAGATGCGCTGGTCCGACTCCGGTGCCTTCGGGACCCGTCGATGGGGCCAACAGGGTCCAGGTAGGCTGGCGGACTGTGGCCGGCGCATGTCCGCCGGTCGGAATCCCCTCCGAATCCAGTCCAGGAGCCCCCGTACCGATGCCTTTCGTCTTCGACTTCGACCATGCCCACCGCAAGCCACCCATGGAGATGAAGGACCTCCTCGGCGGCAAGGGGGCCAACCTGGCCGAGATGACCTCGGTGCTCGAGCTGCCCGTGCCTCCCGGCTTCACCATCGGCACCACCGCCTGCCGTGCCTACATGGAGGGGGGCTGGCCCGAAGGCCTCACTGCTGAGGTGGCCAAGGCCCGGACCCGCCTGGAGAAGAAGATGGGGAAGCGAATCGGTGACCCGGGTGACCCCCTGCTGGTCTCGGTCCGGTCCGGGGCCAAGTTCTCCATGCCGGGGATGATGGACACCGTGCTCAACCTCGGGCTCAACGACCACTCCGTCGAGGGTCTGGCCAAGCAGACCGATGACGAGCGGTTCGCCTTCGACTCCTACCGGCGCTTCATCGCCATGTACGGCCGCATCGTGCTGAACATCCCCGGAGAGGAGTTCGACACCCTGCTCGACGCGGCCAAGGAGTTGGCCGGGACCACGTCGGACGCCGGGGTTCCTGTCGAGCTCCTCCGCTACCTGGTCGACGCCTACCAGCAGATCGTCGAACGCCACACCGGTTCGCCCTTCCCCCAGGACCCCGACGAGCAGCTCCGGGGGGCCATCGAAGCGGTCTTCGCCTCGTGGGAGGGCCCCCGTGCCGTCGCCTACCGCGTCCGCGAGCGGATCGCCCACGACCTGGGCACCGCTGTCAACGTGCAGGCCATGGTGTTCGGCAACCGCGACGACACGTCGGGGACCGGGGTGGGCTTCACCCGTGACCCGGCCACCGGCGCCACCGGCGAGTACGGCGACTTCCTGGTCAACGCCCAGGGGGAGGATGTGGTGGCTGGCATCCGGAACACAGAGCCGCTGTCCGCCCTGAAGGACGAGTTCCCCACCATCCACGCCGAGCTCCTCGGGATCTTCGCTCGGCTGGAGGCCCACTACCGGGACATGTGCGACACCGAGTTCACCATCGAGCAGGGCAAGTTGTGGATGCTCCAGACCCGGGTGGGCAAGCGCACCGGCCGGGCCGCCCTGAAGATGGCGGTGGACATGGTCGGGGAGAAGACCATCAAGCTGTCCAAGGAGGAGGCCCTGGACCGGATCACCGGTGAGCACCTCGAGCAGGTCCTCCACCCCCAGTTCTCCGGGGGTGGCCACGCCGTGCTGACCCGGGGTCTCGGAGCGTCCCCCGGGGCGGCCGTGGGCCACGTCTACCTGACCGCCGACGACGCCCAGGCGGCGGCCGAGCGCGGTGAGCAGGTGGTGCTGGTTCGCAGCGAGACCTCCCCCGAGGACGTCCACGGCATGCTGGCCGCCGAGGGCATCCTGACCGCCCGTGGCGGTCTGGTCAGCCACGCCGCCGTCGTCGCCCGGGGATGGGGCAAGCCGGCCGTGGTGGGGGCCGAGGCGCTCCGCATCTCGGGTTCCTCGTTCGCGGTGGGGGACACCGTGGTCAACGAAGGCGACTGGATCTCGGTGGACGGCACCAACGGGACGGTCATGCTCGGTCAGGTCCCGGTGACCGCCGGCGAGACGCCGCCCGAGTTCGAGACCATCCTGGGCTGGGCCGACCAGGTCCGGGCCGGGCACCTCGGGGTCCGGGCCAACGCCGACACCGGTCCCGATGCGGCCAACGCCCGCCGTCACGGGGCCGAGGGCATCGGGCTGTGCCGGACCGAGCACATGTTCCTGGCCGAGGACCGTCTGCCCATCGTGCGCAAGATGATCCTGGCCTCCACGCCGCTGGAGGAGGAGCGCGCCCTGGAGGCCCTCCGGGTGGCCCAGCGCTCCGACTTCGTCGAGATCCTCGAGGCCATGGACGCCCTACCCGTGACCATCCGGCTGCTCGACCCGCCCCTGCACGAGTTCCTGCCCGACACCGAGGAGCTGGCCATCAAGGAGGCCACCACCGGGCTGACCGAGGAGGAGTCCCTCCTGTACGAAGCGGCCAAGACCTGGCACGAGTACAACCCCATGCTGGGCACCCGCGGGGTGCGTCTCGGCGTGATCAAGCCCGGCCTCTACGCCATGCAGGTTCGGGCGCTGATGGAGGCGGCCCACGACCGCGTGGCCGCCGGCGGCCACCCGATCGTGGAGATCATGATCCCGTTGACCGTGTCCCGTGAGGAGCTGGCCCTGGCCCGGTCCTGGGTGGAGGCGGCCATCGGTGAGGCCCTGGCGGCCACCGGAGCCACCGGAGCCGACTCGGGCAAGATGGAGGTGCTGATCGGGACGATGATCGAGACCCCCCGGGCCGCTCTTCGGGCCGGCGAGATCGCCGAGGTGGCCGACTTCTTCTCCTTCGGGACCAACGACCTCACCCAGATGACCTTCGGGTTCAGTCGGGACGACGTGGAGGGCCGGATGATGTCGGCCTACCTCGAACAGGGCCTCCTGAAGCGGAACCCGTTCGAGGTGGTGGATCCCGACGGGGTCGGCGAGCTGGTGCGCCTGGGCGTCGAGCGGGGCCGGGCCACCCGGCCCGCCCTCAAGATCGGGGTGTGCGGCGAGCACGGGGGCGACCCCGAGTCCATCGCCACCTTCGCCAGCGCCGGTCTGGACTACGTGAGCTGCTCGCCCTTCCGGGTGCCCATCGCCCGACTGGCCGCCGCCCAGGCCGTGCTGGCCGGACTCACCCTGGGCACCCCGGGGGCCGGCGCCAAGTCGGTGAAGTCGTCCAAGTCGTCCCCCAGGGCCACTACCAAGGCCAAGGTCAAGGCCAAGCGGTAGCCCCGCCGGACCTGGCCCTGCGTCGGCGTCGGGCGGGCTCGGTGGGCCCCCGGGTGACGGGTCGCAGGTGGGCGGACGGAGCCGCCCGCTCACGCGGTACCGTCATCACCCATGGGCATCCCCGACGAGGACGTGGCCCGGGTACGGGCTGAGACGGACATCGTCGCCCTGATCGGGGAGCACGCCGCCCTGAAGCGCCAGGGCCGGCGGTGGGTGGGGCTGTGCCCGTTCCACGGTGAGAAGACCCCCTCCTTCAGTGTCAACGCCGACGAGGGCTTCTACTACTGCTTCGGGTGCCAGGCCAAGGGCGACGCCATCAGCTTTGTCCGGGCCATCGAGCACCTCGACTTCGTCGACGCCGTCCGCCAGCTGGCCGACAAGGCCGGCATACCCATCCGTGAGGACGCCAATTCGGGCCGGGACAGCCAGCGGCGGAAGGTCTTCCTCGACGCCATGGAGCAGGCCACCGAGTGGTACCACCAGCGCCTCCTGACCTCGTCCGACGCCGGCCAGGCCCGTGACTACCTCCGCAGTCGGGGTTACGACGGCGACGTGGTCCGGCGCTTCCGGATGGGGTGGGCCCCCGACGGCTGGGACGCTCTGTGCCAGGGACTGGCCCTGAGTGAGGAGATCGCCGTCGGCGCCGGGCTCGGGTTCGTGAACCGTCGCCGACGGCTACAGGACGCCTTCCGGGCCCGGGTCCTCTTCCCCATCTGCGATCCCTCCGGCCACCCGGTGGCCCTGGGCGGTCGGGTGCTGCCAGGGAGCACCGACCCGGCCAAGTACAAGAACTCGACCGAGACCCCCATCTACTCCAAGCGGAAGACCCTCTATGCCCTCAACTGGGCCAAACAGGAGATCATCGCCTCCGACGAGGTGGTGGTGTGCGAGGGCTACACCGACGTCATCGGGCTGTTCGGGGCGGGCGTGGAGCGGGCGGTGGCGACCTGTGGGACCGCCCTGGCCGAGGAACACGTGAAGCTCTTGCGGGGCTTCGCCTCCCGGGTGGTTCTGGCCTTCGACGCCGATGGTGCCGGTCAGGCCGCCGCCGGCCGCTTCTACGAGTGGGAGCGAAAGCTGTCCATCGACGTGGCCGTGGCCGCCCTGCCGGCGGGCTCCGACCCCGGGGAGCTGGCCCGCAAGGACCCCGACGGTCTGCGGGCGGCCATCGAGGGGGCCAAGCCGTTCCTCCAGTTCCGGGTGGAGCGGATCCTGGACGCCGCCGAGCTGGGCACCCCCGAGGGTCGGGCCCGGGCGGCCGACTCGGCGTTGGCCGCCGTGGCCGAGCACCCCGACAACCTGGTGCGGGACCAGTACCTGATGCAGGTGGCCGAGCGTTGCCGCCTCGAGCCCCTCCTGCTGCGGGAGCGGTTGGAGCAGATCCGACGGGACGGTCCCCGGCCTGACGAGTCGGCTTCCCGGGGGCGTCGGCCGGCCGGCACGTCGACCAGCGGAGTCGGGGGCGGGCGCCGGGGCCCGGCCACGGGTGCCCCAGACGACCCGTGGGTCCGGGAGCCCGAGGCGGACGGCGATGGGGACGCGGACGGCTTCGACGGCGCCGGAGTCTGGCCCGACGACGAGGGATCGGGCCGCCCGGGCACCGGCCGGTCCGCCACGGGTCGCTCCCCCCAGGAGTTCCGGCCGGGCCTCGAGGCCCTCCGGTTGGCCATCCACCGGCCCGAGGAGGTGGCTGACCGCCTCGAGGCCGCCCTGTTCCGGGACGACCTCCAGCGGGCGGCCTTCGAGGTCCTGGCCGGGGCGGACACCGCTCCCCTCCACCGGGTCATCGAAGAGGCTCCCCCCGAGGTCCGGGCCCTGTTGGTCCGCCTCACCGTGGAGGAGCCCAGGGGTCAGCCCGACGAGGTGGTGCTGCAGCTGGTCAGGGACGCGGCCCGTGGTGAGCTGATCGTGATCACCGCTGAGGCCCGGACCTCGGGAGCGGCAGCGGCCGAGGCGGCCCAGGTGGCCGGATGGGTCCAGGAGCTGGACGATCCGAACGCCTCAGTCGCAGCGACGGCCAGGTTGGTAGCCTGGCTGGTGGTGAGGGCACAGACGGATTCTCCGGGACACGGATCGTGATCGCCAGGCAGGTGGTGTCGCCCACGGGGGTCTCGCCGTCCGAAACCATCGAGGCGCCACCTGTGTTGTCAGCCCCGACGTCTGGGGGCGTGTTGGATGTGCTCCCAGCCGACCAGTTCGACGCCCTCATCCGGACGGGCCGGGCTCGCGGGGGGCTGACCCAGGACGACGTGATGACCGTCCTCCGCTCGGTGGAGCTGACCGCCGAGCTCATCGCCGACGTCGTGGACCGGATCCAGCAGGCCGGCATCGAGTTCACCTACGACACCGGCGAGACCACGGTGGTTCCGATGACCGGAGCCGTGGCCGAGGACCTCTCGGGTCGACTGCGGGACGACCTGGCCGCCAACCCGACCCGGCCCGCAGACACCGGGCCGCCCGCGCCTCGCATCGTTGCCCTCGATCCCGTCCGCGAACCGGTCCGCCGGAACGGCCACTCGGGAGCGGGAGTCGACGCGCAGGACGTGGCCAAGGCCGATAAGCCGGCCCCGGTCAAAAAGGAGCGAGCCCCCCGTCGATCGACGGCCAAGGACGGGTACTCGGACACCGACGGGTTCCGGGGATCGGCCGCCGATCCGGTGCACATGTATCTGAAGGAGATCGGCAAGGTCAAGCTCCTGGATGCGGCGTTGGAGGTGGAGCTGGCCGAGCGGATCGTGGCCGGAAACGAGGCGACCCAGCGCCTGGCCGAGCACGAGACCAGTGGTGAGGCCTACGGCGGGCGGGCCGCCGACCGGGTGATGATGCGCCGCGGCCTCATGGCCAAGGAGGCGCTGATCGAAGCCAACCTTCGGCTGGTGGTCTCCATCGCCAAGCGGTACCGCAACCGCGGTCTGGCCTTCCTCGACCTGATCCAGGAGGGCAACCTGGGCCTGATGCGGGCGGTGGAGAAGTTCGACCACACCAAGGGGTTCAAGTTCTCGACCTACGCCACCTGGTGGATCCGCCAGGCCATCACCCGGGCCATCGCCGACCAGGCGCGGACCATCCGCATCCCGGTCCACATGGTCGAGACCATCAACAAAGTGGTGTGGGCCCAACGCCAGCTCCTCCAGGAGCTGGGACGGGAGCCCAGCGCCGAAGAGGTGGCCGGTCGGGTCGACTTCTCCATCGAGCGGGTGCGGGAGATCCAGCGGATCAACCAGGACACCGTCTCACTCGAACAGCCCATGGGTGACGAGGACGATTTCAGCCTGTCCGATCTGATCGAGGATCGCGAAGCGGTGGTGCCTGACGATGCCGCCGCCCGGATGATGTTGGACGATGCCGTGCGCGAGGCGTTGGGACACCTCTCCCCGCGCGAGCAGGACGTGGTCCGACTCCGGTTCGGGTTGGAGGACGGCAAGATACGGACACTCGAGGAGGTGGGGAAGGCCTTCGGGGTGACCCGGGAGCGGATCCGCCAGATCGAGGCCAAGACGCTGGCCAAGCTGCGGCGTCCCGAGTCCGCCCAGCTCCTCCGGGACTACCTCGACGAGGCATGACGTCGAGGTAGTAGCCGCCGACCTCAGTGGGTCGAGTCGCTCCGGCGGTCGTCGGAATGCCGGCGGTCGGGCAGTCGACGCCGGCTGTTGAGGGCGGAGGCCAGGTCCTCGGCCAGATCGAGGGCGATGGCGTCAGCGGCCTGATCGCCGTTGCGCCAACCCAGCCGCACCCCGATGGTGTCCTTCATCCGCTCCACCCCGAGGGCGGCCACGGCCTTGGACTTCTCCGTGACCAGGGTGGTGGTGCCGGCGACCGGGGCCGAACTGCCCAACTGACGGGCCGCCCGCGCGATCTGGAGGTACCGCTCGCGCCCCGCCCGGGTGCCCAGGACGTAACCCATCCCGAAGGCGATGGCGGTGCCGACTCGGAACTTCACCGACCTATTGTGCCCGCCGTGCTCCGGCGGCGCACCTTTGCCCATCGGGTGGCCTGGCACCGGCTAATCTCCACAGGCACGCCGAGGGGCTGGACGCCTCGGTAGGTGCTCCTTCCGGGGTAGCTCAATCGGCAGAGCGAGCGGCTGTTAACCGCTAGGTTGAGAGTTCGAGTCTCTCCCCCGGAGCGTCTGATCGTTCACCCGGTCGTCGGCCGGATCCGATGATCGGGTGAAGGAACGCTTCCGTCGAGTGGGTCCGGGCTACGTCGTCGGGCGTGCCGGTCGGGGGCCGGATGGGTGCCGTGGACCGACCAAGAGCGGGAGCAAGGCAATGGATGGGTTGGTACTGACCGTCGAACGGAGGATCCGTGCTGCTCCCGAGGTGATCTTCGAGGTGCTGGCCGATCCATCGAAGCATTCGATCATCGACGGCTCGGAGATGCTCCAGGGGGCCATGGTGGAGTCGGCTCCGCGACTGGCCCTGGGGACGACGTTCGGTATGTCCATGAAGATGGGAGTTCGCTACTCGACGGTCAGTACGGTGGTGGAGTTCGAGGAGAACCGACTCATCGCCTGGCAGACGGGACCGAAGGGCAAACTCGAGCGCTACGTGGCTGGCCGTATCTGGCGGTATCAACTCGAACCGTACCGGGACGGCACCGTGGTCCGGGAGAGTTGGGACATCACCACCGATCACCAACGGTCGCTGCTCAAGCTGGGAGACATCTGGTCGGGAAAGACCCGACGGGACATGGAGCTGACCCTGGCCCGACTGGATTCGCTGGTGATGGGGTTAGCCGACTCGGGCAGTACGGCCTGACCGGCCGGATGCCCGCGGCTACCGCTCCGCCACGATCGGGTACAGCCTGAACAGCGGGAAGGCGGCCTCCGAGTCGTGCGGCATGAAGTGGAAGCCGGTGGTGGCATCGAACTTCAGTCGGTCACTCCGCAGGCAGATGGCGCAGGTCGTCGGGTCGTGGTCCATGACGTCTCCTTCATGTGTCCAGCGCCCCTCCACCTCTCCCATCGACGCACTTTGTCCGACTCTTGACCCCTCGGTCCCGGTCTGGGGGCGATCCAGGACCGGATCGGGCGGTGGCACGGGGGTCCGCAACAGTGCTCGCCTCCGGGTCCGGCCTTCCCGGCCCTCGGCTCTCGAACTCCCGGGGGATCACGAGGACCTGGCTGACCGCTCCTGGGCCACGGACAGCACGAACCGGTTGAACTGCTCTCCGAACGTGCGGACGACGGCACTTTCGCTGGCCGACCACCGTCCCTCGGCTTCCATGATGGTGCCCAGATTGGCCAGGGCGTCCTCGAGTCGGTCGATGCGCTGTTGCGTGTTCATGGGGCCATGCTCGCTCCGACCTGTGGGACCGTCAATCGGACGTGCGTCCACCCGGGCACGCCCTGGTACGTGGTGACCTCGCCCGACGGGTACCCGGTCGCCGTGGCCGGGCCATCGCTACGATGACCCGCATGGAGCGGTCGGACATCTACGTCGAGGCTCACGGACCGCCCACCACACCAGCCCTGGTGCTCGTGCACGGAGCCCCGGACCGCTCGACCAGCTTTCGGGCCGTGCTCCCCATGCATGCCGATCGCCGGATCGTTCTCTACGACCGCCGGGGCTACGGCCGGTCGCTTGGTGCGCCTCCGGCCCGGGCCATGCTCGATCACGCCGATGACCTGCTGGCCATCCTGGAGGGCCTTCCGGCACCCCCCGTCGTCGTCGCCCACAGTTTCGGATCGAATATCGCCATGCTCGCCGCCACCCTGCACCCTGGCGCCCTGGCCGGCCTCGGCCTGTGGGAGCCGCCACTTCCATGGGTCGCGTGGTGGCCCGAGGGCACCAAGCGGTACAACGCCAAGGTTGCGGCTGCCGACGATCCCGCCCGGATGATCGAGGGCATGTATCGCATGTTGCTGGGCGCCGAGGGCTGGGAGCGTCTCGATCCCGGGGCGCAGGTCGAGCTCCGTGCCGAAGGGGACGCGTTCCGAGTAGACATGGGATCCGAGTTGGATGCACCGTTCGACTTCCGCGACGTGACGGTACCCACCCTGGTCGGCTACGGAACGGCCACCGTCACTGAACACGCTACGGGGGCCCAGTGGCTGGTCGACCAGCTTCCCGACGCCCACCTCCATGTCGCCCCCGGGGCCGGTCACTTCGCCCCTCGCACCCACCCTCAGGAGTTCGCGGTGTTCATGGAAGCCGTCGTGGCCTCGACCGGAGGGGGCCGACGGGGGGCCACGGGCCGTGCTCAACCGGGCGTGCGGGTCCGCGCCGACGCTCCCGGTCCGCCGGCCGGCCCACCGATGTCACCGGGCGGCGAGGGTGTGGAGCGCCACGGCGGCGGCGGTCGCCACGTTCAGTGAGTCGACCCCGTCCGCCATGGGAATGGGGACCATCACGTCGGACAGGGCCAAGGCCGACTCCGTCAGACCCGGCCCTTCTGCGCCAAGGAGCAGGGCCACACCGGGGGGATGACCCGGGCCGGACAGCTGGGCCTTCAGCTCGGTGAGCCCGACCACCGGGACATCGATGCGTGCGGGGGGGCGCGGGGCCAAGGCGGCGACGACGAATCCGGCGGCCCGCACGAGGTCAAGTGCGGTCGGCCAGGGGGCCAGCCGGGCGAACGGCAGGTGGAGGACGTGCCCGACGGACACACGGATCGACCGGCGGTAGAGCGGGTCGGCACAGGTCGGGTCGAGCAGGAGGCCGGCCACCCCGAAAGCGGCGGCATTGCGGAACAGGGCCCCGATGTTCTCGTGATCGTTGAGTCCCTCGAGGACAGCGACCAGCGGAGGAGTTCGGTTCCCAACCGACGGTCCGGCGGCATCGGCCAGGAGGTCTTCGGCGCTGGGGAGCGGTGGTCGGGTCGCCACCGCCACCACGCCCGGTGCAGGGAGAATCCCACCGTGCCGGCCACCAGGGGCCGGGGTCCCACGAACACCGGGGCGCCGGTGGCCCTCGTGGCCGCCACCAGGTCTCCGGCTGCGGTCACCTGGTGATCGTCGACGAGTAGTGAGCGAACCGTGTACCCCGAGGTGAGGAGCCGTTCGACGGCGAGCCTCCCCTCGACCACGAAGATCGAGTGGTCGAGGTCGAACCGGATTCGGCCGGCTGGGTCGTTGAGGCCCCGGTAGAGGTCGAGTCGCGGATCGTCCTGGTCGTCTACCCGGACCAGCGGGCCCGGAGCGACCGGACGGCGGTCAAGCGGTACGTCCGGCATCTCGCCAGCCTCGCGTACCCGGCGCCGAGACGAGTGATGGGCATCACCGTGGCCCGGGGGGTACGGGATGTCGATCCGACCATGGCCAACGGAGGGCACCGGGAACGTCGGAGCACTAGGGTTTCCGCAACTGACCAGGGAGGTTCACCGTGTGGGCACAGATGATCTCGTCTCGATTGAAGCCGGGCCGGGAGGACGAACTTATGACACTCGTCGCGCAGCTGCGGGCAGCCGAACAGCCGGAATCAGGTCTCGTGCACTCCACGGCCACCCGGGACACCAGCGACCCGAGTCGAGTCATCATGTTCGTCGTCTTCGAGAGTGAGGAGAAGGCCCGACTGCGCGAGAACGATGTCCGTCGTCAGGATGGGCTGCAGGCGGCCAGAACCACGATGATGGAGATCTTCGACGGTCCACCGGAGTTCACGGACCTGACCGTCATCGATGATTGGTCGTTGTAGCGGCCATTCACGTCCGTACGCCGCGTGGGCTAGGCGAGCGATCGGCACCGGAGACGGGAGAACCCGCCGGCCGGTTCGCACGAAGCACCAGCGTCGGGTAGACGGCTACCCTCTGTGTCAACCTTCAGTGGGGCAGATCGAGCTGCTGATTCATTGAACTGAGGGCGGGGAAACGAGCCCCGAAAATGACCACGACAATCAACCACTCTGACGACAC
>Ga0207933_1000893_pt1 | contig 25629 bp, 17 predicted proteins | sample NGESurdeep092012_4_FD_184488 | JGI IMG/M metagenome (GOLD analysis project Ga0207933, IMG submission 184488) | Arctic peat soil microbial communities from Barrow, Alaska - NGEE Surface sample F53-3 deep-092012 (SPAdes) | ecosystem: Environmental > Terrestrial > Soil > Wetlands > Peat ... | reverse complement strand
CGCGACCGTCAACGAACTCAATGCTCGCGCCCGCGCGCAGCGTGTCGCCAGTGGCGAAGTCATCGAGGAAGGGGTCAACGTTGCTGGGGCCATGACGGCGGGCGCCAATGACCTCGTGGTGACGCGTGAGAACAACCGACGTCTTTCAACGGCCACGGGCTGGGTCAAGAACGGTGACGTGTGGACCGTTTCGGCGACGCACGCCGATGGTTCTATGACCGTCACTCGAGTGAGTGGACACGGCACGGTCCTCTTGCCGGCCAGTTACGTCGCCGAGAACGTCGAACTGGCGTACGCCTCGACCGCGCAGCGCGCTCAGGGGCGCACCGTCGATACCGCGCACGCGTTCGCCAGTCCCACCACCACCCGCGAAGTGCTGTACGTGGCCCTTACGCGAGGCTCAGAGTCCAACCATCTCTACGTGGACACCCACTACGATCCTGATCCGTCAACCGGCCACGACGGGCTAAACCCGATCCCGAGTGCTCTAGAAGTGCTCGCCGGTGTACTGCGCCACGAGGGAGCCGACGTGTCCGCTACCGACATGATCCGTCGGTCCCAGACCCAGTCCATCGCCGCACTCGTCGCCGAGTACGACACCATCGTCGCCCTGGCCGATGGTGGGCGCTGGGACGAAGTACTTAGCCAGTCGGGACTCAGCGACACCGAACTCGCTCAGACCAAGGCGTCTCCCGCGTACGCGGCGCTGCTCGCGCAGCTACGAGACGCGGAGAGTCGCGGCTTCGACATTCACACCGAACTGCCAATGCTGGTCGCGGGTCGTTCGTTCGACGACGCCGACGACGTCGCGAGCGTCTTGCACCACCGCATCGATCGCTACGTGACCGGCGTGGGCTACCCCAGCCCACCGGCGAGTGAACTCGTCGCCGGCATCTTTCCCCGGCCGAACGGGATCACCGACCCCGACATCGTGCTCGCACTAAACGATCGCGCCGACGCGATCGAGCAACGTGCCCGCGAACTCGCCACCATTGCGATTAAACGCGGTGACACATGGGTGCAGGACTTGGGCGATGCTCCTGAGACGAGTGAACTCTACGAGCAGTGGGTACTAGAAGTTGCAGCCGGCGCGGCCTACTTCGACCGCTGGATGGTTGACGATCCTGACACTCTCCTCGACGATGCCCCGGTCGGCCACGAACAAGAGGCGCAGCGCAGTCGCGTCATCGATGCCGCCCAGCGGGCTATCACGCTCACCGAAATTGCGGCCACGCCGACTACGCAGTCATATGAGCCGATGAGCGTCGATCTGTACGAGCCGCCAATCCCGCATGTCGAGTTTGATCGCTAAATATCAAGACCCAGACCGACTCAAGTACTTGACGAGCCGAGATTCTGGTTGGCTAGTCCTCAAAGAAATTCTCGTCGATTTTGTAGACCTTGTATTCGTTTTCTACTGTGACGCCAATTTGATGTTCGAGCATCAGGTCTGCGAGTTGGGCGCCGTCAACGAGAACGATTCTCGGTTGAGGGAGACCAGCGGCGAACTTCCGAGCGCCTTCTGTGAAACGACTCGTAGTTATGAAGACTCCGCGAGTTGCACCCTTTCCGTGGACTGCCCCCACGAATGACTGAATCACTTCTGGTCCGATGGAACTCTCTTCCTTGTATCTCTTCGCCTGAACATAAACTTGATCCAGTCCAAGTTTGTCTTGATTGATCACACCGTCAACACCTCCGTCTCCCGGGCCTCCTAGGTGGGAGATATCGTCCTCGCCTTCTCCGTATCCCATGGCATGAAGAACTTGCAGAACTACTTCTTCAAGAAAACGTGGCGACTCGCTTCGAATTCGTTCAAGCAAATCTGCCGCGATAATCGAACGAAGGCGAGTGACGCCTGCATCGATTAATTCGTCCGGCGTGATGTCGCTCTCGATTGGTTCTATCGAATCACCTTCGCCGGACTTCCCCTTCTTGTCCAATGCCCGTTCGGCAGTTCGACGGGTCCAATCCTTAAATCCTTCAGTCGTCTTAAGGAAAGCGACACTGATTCCCTCAGGGTATTTCGCGAGGATTTGCCGGCCAAAGTCGGTTATCTGAAGGTGACCCCGCTTGGGTCTACTAATCGCACGGGCTTGGAATAAGTACTCGCAGGCGAAATAGGCACGGCTTATGGCACGATTGCTACCTCCCCCCAACTTCTCTGAACGTTCGGCCTCAGGAAGGTTCAGTCCGTCTATGACGTGCTCGTAGAAGTCCTTCGCTCGCCACTCTTGGCCGTCAGAGAGATCTTCAAGGACTTTGTTGAAGAGTTCGTTGAACTTGGGAATCGCCATGGCCAGAGGATAGGTCCAAATACATGAAGTCCTCGGGTTGGCGGCGGCGACTTTCGTTGGTAATTAGGCTCTGCCGTAACCATGGCTCTGAACCTCAAACCTGAAGAGCGGGCTCGCGACCTCATTGACGAGCAATTGACGCAGGCTGGCTGGTTCGTGTGCGACCGCAAGGACATCGACCTCTTCAACCATCAAGGGGTGGCCGTACGTGAGGTCATCATGGCTACTGAGCACGGACGCGCCGACTATCTTCTCTACGTCGATAGACAGATAATCGGTGTCATCGAGGCCAAATCTGTTGGGACGACTCTGTCAGGGGTGCAGTGGCAATCCGCAATGTACGCCGAAGGTTTGCCTGAGACCTATCGTGATGGCGCCGTGCTGAAAGACGGACGCTTGCCCTTCGTCTATGAGGCGTCGGGTACTGAGACTCAGTTCACGAGTGGCTTCGACCCATACCCACGGGCCCGCAAAGTCTTCAACTTCCAAGAGCCTGCAACACTCGCCCGGTTCATCCGTGACAGCGTCAATGACCCCAATGCTCCAACGTGGCGAGGCAAGGTCCTATCGATGCCGTCCTTCGACCACTATTCCCTCCGCCCCGCACAGAGGGAATCAATCGCCGCTCTGGAGCACTCGCTTTCGTCGGGTACCCATTCACGTTCACTCGTCCAGATGGCGACTGGTGCCGGAAAGACTCGCATGGCCGTGACCGAGGCGTACCGCTTGCTTCAGTACGGCGGTTTCAACCGCGTGCTGTTTCTCGTAGACCGCAACAACCTCGGGGACCAAACGCTTCGTGAGTTCCGCGACTTCACGACGCCAGATGATGGTCGCAAGTTCTCGGAACTCTATAACGTCGACAAGTTGACCAGCGCGGGTTTGGCGCAGTCAAGCAGCGTCGTGATCTCGACCATCCAACGCGTCTTCGCTGGTCTAAGGGGCATGGAGATTCCTGAAGATGACGACCCACAGATCGACGGCTACGTGCCGCCTACGCCAGTCACGGTTGAATACTCGGCCGCCATGCCGCCAGAAACGTTTGACCTCGTCATCGTGGATGAGTGTCATCGCTCCATTTACGGACTCTGGCGTGGGGTCGTTGAGTACTTCGACGCCCACGTCGTTGGACTCACCGCGACACCGACAAAACAGACTCTGGGTTTCTTCCAACAGAACTTGGTGTCTGAATACACCTACGCCGAGTCGGTCGCCGACGGCGTGAACGTCGACTTTGAGGTTTATCGAATACAGACCGAGATTACGAAGAAGGGTGCGACCATCGAGGCGGGCACCATCGTGCCAAAGATGGACCGACGAACGCGACAACAACGTTGGGAAGCCCTCGACGAGGACTTTGATTACACGGGAAGTGAACTGGACCGTGCGGTTACCAGCAAGGCCCAGATTCGTCTCGTCCTCGAAACGTTTCGTGACCGGCTTTACAGCGAAATCTTTCCCGGTCGTTCCGTAGTCCCGAAGACGCTCATCTTCGCCAAGGACGACAATCACGCAGAAGAGATTGTGTTGATGGCCAGAGAAGTGTTCGGTAAGGGGAACGACTTCGCCGCCAAGATTACGTACAACGCCAAAGATCCCAAAACACTGCTCCAGAAATTCCGAAACTCGCCTGACCTTCGCATCGTGGTCACGGTGGACATGATTGCGACCGGCACCGACGTGAAGGCCATCGAGTGCGTTTTCTTCATGCGGGACGTCCGCTCGGGTACTTACTTCGAGCAGATGAAGGGACGTGGCGCACGAACCATCAACGACGCCGACTTCCAGAGCATGACGCCCGACGCCAGGCGCAAAAAGAGATTCATCATCGTTGACGCGATTGGTGTCACTGAACATGACTTCGTCGACGCGACACCACTAGAGCGCGCCAAGACAATCCCACTAGAGAAACTCTTGGAACGCGCGGCGAACCTCACCATCACTGTGGACGAAGTCACCACGCTGGCTTCCCGTCTCGCTCGCCTCGAACGAGAGATCACGCCGAAAGAGGAGGTCGAACTCACTGACCTGGCGGGCATGTCGCTAAAGGACATCACACGACGGCTCATTACTGTCGCTGACCCAGATGTTTTAGCGGGTCTGGCCGAGAGCGCTCCAAAGGGTGCGGACGGTGAGCCTGACTTGACTAAGGAACTTCGTCAGCACATCAATGAGATGGTCACACCACTAGCGAGTAACGCCGCATTGCGACAACGACTGCTGGACATTCGTTCTCTACACGATCGCGTCATTGACGAGGTTTCTGCTGATGTGCTCCTGAACGCTGCCGGTGTCGTGGACTATGACAAAGCCCGTCACGTTATTACTTCGTGGAAGCAGTTTCTCGAAGACAACAAGGATGAGATAACCCTCATCCACTTGCTTTACTCGCAGCCTAAGGGCGCGAAGGTTACGTTCCGTGAATTAAGCGACCTCGCCGAGCGACTTAAGCGACCACCGTACATGTGGACCATTGGCCTTATCTGGGACGCGTACCAAGCCCTGGAGAGCGACCACGTGAAGAAAGCCGACAAACACACTGCCACGGACCTCATCACGCTCGTTCGCTACTCCCTCGACCTTGACCGTGAACTGGTCCCGTTTGCCGACATCGTTGAGGGGCGCTATCAGCGATGGCTGGCTCAGCAAGAGCAGTCGGGAAAGTTGTTCACCGAGGCCCAGTTGTGGTGGCTGGAGCGCATCAAGGACACCATTGTTCAGAGTGCGCAATTCAGCTTCGACGACCTCGACCTCGCGCCGTTTACGGAGCGCGGAGGGTCTGACGGCATTGGTCGTGACCTCGGGTCACAGGCACCGGCAATTATCGAGGAGATGAATAGGGTTCTTGCGGCATGAGCGAACTTCCGAACAGTTGGGTGACAACCTCAATCGGCGTTGTTGCCGAGGTATTCGCTGGAAGGACTCCAAGTCGGTTTGAGGCGAGGCTGGAAGCATCTCAGCGGGGCGGTCGCACCGTTCCCTTCTACAAGGTAGGCGACATGAACGCCGCACCAACGTTTATGGACGATGCTCGTGTCCTTTTCGCCAAAGATGAAGCGAAAACTTTCGGAATCACAATTTTGAGCGAGGGCTCCGTCGTATTTCCGAAAGCAGGTGGTGCGATTGCCACCAACAAGAAGAGAATCATTCGTACACCGGGTGGCATTGACCTCAATTGCATGTCTGTTACGGCGAAAGAACGGATACTCCCACGGTTTCTGTTCTACTTCTTCGACCGACTTGACCTGACCAGTCTCTCAACTGGGTCGGTGCTTCCTCAGATTGGCAAGAAGGCGGTTGAATCAACATGCCTGTCACTTCCGCCCCTCGCCGAGCAGCAGCGCATCGTCGAAATCTTGGAGGAGCAGTTCAGCCGCCTCGACGCTGCCCTTACCAGCATCCGCACTGTACGGGAGAAGGCAGCGGCCTTTCGTCGATCGCTGCTTCAGGTCGCATTTGGAAACCTCGAAACCGACGGCATCTTGCTTGGCGAAGTGGCAACAGTCATTGATTGCGAGCACAAGACTGCACCGAAGACAGGCGGGGCCCCGTTTGCTTATTCGTTGGGGACCTCAAGCATCCGATCTGGGACAATCAGATTCGAGAGAAGCAAGCCGATATCTCAGGCGACCTATGAAGAATGGACTGCCCGCCAGGCCCCCGAAGAGGGCGACCTGGTGCTTACGAGAGAGGCCCCAATGGGAGAGGTGGCAATCGTTCCGGATTCACCTCTTGTTGCTCTTGGACAAAGAACGGTCCTTGTTCATCTGGACAAGGAGGCTATGTCACCCAAGTTCGTGCACCTCGTACTCCTCTCACCGAGAACTGCATCTTGGATTGCGAGTCATTCAGTTGGCACGACAGTGCAGCATCTGAATGTCGCTGACGTGAAAAAGATTCCATTAGGTGAATTACCGACACTCCTAGAGCAGGAGCGAATTGTGCAAACCGTTGAAACTGATTTGTCGCGGCTCGAAGCTGCGGTCGCTATCTGCAATCAACTCGAAGCCCGTATCGCATCCGAGCGTCGCTCACTTCTGCACGCCGCATTCTCGGGAGCCCTCACTGAACAATGGAGAACAACTCATAATGGCTGACGCACGACAACTGGTCGACAAACTTTGGGGCTTTTGTAATCTGCTCCGGGACGACGGAGTTTCGACTATTGACTATACGGAGCAGTTGACTTTTCTCCTCTTCCTCAAGATGGCACACGAGCGTGCCATCCGCCCCATCAACCCCGAAACAATTGTCCCCGACGACTGTTCATGGCAGCGCCTGCTGGACGAAGAGGCGACAGAACTGGAAGCGACTTACCGGTACATCCTCGAAACTCTCGCGAAGCACCCAGGCACACTCGGAGTCATCTTCCGCAAGGCACAGAACAAGATTCAAGACCCGGCAAAACTAAAGAAACTCATTGTCGAACTCATTGACGCCGAGAACTGGTCCGCCACTGGTGTGGACATCAAGGGCGATGCCTACGAGGGGCTCTTGGCAAAAGGCGCAGAGGACATCAAGAGTGGAGCCGGTCAGTATTTCACGCCTCGTGAACTCATCAAGGCGATGGTGGACTGCATTCAGCCGACGGTTAAGGATACGGTCGTTGACCCTGCCTGCGGCACCGGCGGGTTCCTGCTGGTCGCGTACGAGTACGCCAGCCGTGATGCCGAGAACCTGACGCCCGACGAGAAGGAACATCTTCGAGATAACTTCATCTCGGGTACCGAACTCGTGGACGGCACTGCGCGACTTGCCGCCATGAACATGCTGCTGCACGGCATCGGTAAACCAGACGGTGACAGTCTCATCGAGGTGAAGGACTCTCTCACTGCTGACCCCGGTAGGCGGTGGTCAGTGTGCCTCGCCAACCCACCATTCGGTACGAAATCTTCGAACACGATGATTGGTGCTGACGGGAAAATATCCCGGGACACTCTTGAGATAGTTCGCGACGACTTCTGGGTGACGACCTCCAATAAGCAACTGAACTTCCTCCAGCACATCAAGACGATTCTCGACATCAACGGTCGAGCCGCCGTTGTCCTTCCTGACAATGTCCTGTTCGAGGGCGGGGCCGGTGAGACACTGCGCAAGCGGCTCTTGAAGGAGTTCGACGTTCATACGCTGCTGCGGTTACCGACGGGCATCTTCTACGCCGGGGGTGTGAAGGCGAACGTGCTGTTCTTCGATAAACGACCTGCGGGCGACAAGCCATGGACCACAAAACTCTGGGTCTACGACCTGCGTACCAACCAGCACTTCACGCAGAAGCAGAACACACTGCAGCGCCATCACATGGACGACTTCGTCGATTTGTATATGCCAGGTCGACCGAGAAGTGAACGTGTCGAGTCTGAGCGGTTCAAGTCGTTCACGTACGAGGAACTCGTTGCCCGTGACAAGGCGAACCTCGATTTGTTATGGCTGAAGGACGACTCGCTGACGGACGCTGCTGACCTGCCCGCACCCGAAATTCTCGCGAGAGAAATCATCGAGGAACTTGAGGCGGCGCTGGAGGAATTCAACGCCATCGCCGAGTCACTAGAAGCGCTAATCGGTAAGTCAGATGAGTGACACATCGTGGGTTGTGTTGGCTGGTTTCGGCGGCTCGGTAGTCGCCGGAGTCGTCGCTGTTTTGGATGCGCGTTGACATAGTGAGATAGAAACTGTGACACGGTCCGACGCAAAGTAATTCCAGGAATCCTGTCCGACGCCACGCACTCGAGCCAGTCTGACTAAACCAGTCCGGAGATTCACACACATCGCTTATCCGCTCATCGAATGTAAGCGGGGTTGGTCGGCTGTTAGGTGGCGAATGGGGCCGACTGACAGAATCTTCGATAACGCAATGGAATTCGCTTCCGACAATGTCAGTGCAATCGTTCGGTCCGCCGATTCCACTCCGCCGCGCCGAAAGTTGACATCCAACGGGCCTCCTCGCTCGCCGCCACTTCGGTTGCTGTCACCCTGTACCAGATTGCGATTCGCTTTCCTTCAGCAAGTGCGGCGTTGGCCAACGCATTGATGCGACAGTTTGTCTGCTGTCCGCCGTTTGTTTTGCCGGGCTCTCGAGCAAGTGTGTTGTACGTGCTGATTGTGGCATACCCGTTCGAGCCCAACCGCTTCGAGAGAGGAGCGCGAGTCTGGCCGACGTACACGATCGATCCGTCAACATCCCATAGATAAAGTCCAGGTTCGTTCGGCAAACGCGGCATGGCGAGCTTGGCGAATGGACCGCCCCCATATGGGTGGCGCAGGCGACCAATTGGTGGGTGAGCCGGAAAAAGATTAAGTCCTAGGATACGCACGTGTCCGGCACACGTAAATCCATCAGTCATCAGCATTAGTGCAGCGTAGACCTCCGACAAAATCCGCAGAGCCACTTCATTATTCTCTCAGCGGTGCGACTAGTTAGTATTTTCGCGTCGATAGGTTTATCGGCAAACTTCGTTCCGTAACGAAGGGGAGCGTGCGCTGGCCGATACTCCCTAGTTAAGAACGTACTCCGTGCATCAGTTTCAGAATCGATTCAAACTCTCAAGCAAGCGAAGGGTGCGAGACAATGACCGGTCCACCATTTGCAGTGACCAAGACGTACCCGCCCCGGGGACCATTGCAACAGTTCCGAGCAGAGCAGAGTATGCCGTTCACTTGCATTCGGTGCGGCCAAGACAAGATATCCAAACTGCAGAGTGTGTATCAAGGAGAATGGTCACGCACGCTGTGTAATGGATGTTACGGCCGCCTGCTGAGCATCTACGAAATTCAGGCAGGTACCGAAGCCGTTGACGTTAAGACCGACCAATTGGCAAGTGTCCTCGTCGGGATTGTCTCAGCCGCAGACGCTCGAAATGCCCTGCGTCGAACGACTTACTCACGTAATCCAGAACAGTTTCTGTGCGACGATTCACTCCGATTTCTTGGCTCTGCTGAGTACCTTGCAAGTGTCCTGGAGGATCAAAGTTCGCTCGAATGGTCAGGTGCAGTGATCGGACTCTTCAAAGCCGCCGAACGCGAGTTGCTCGAACGATTCCTCCAGCCCCTACAGGGGACGTGTACACCGGAGCAAATCACCAATGAGTTTGGTGATCCTGATCTTGGGCCGGTTGCCCGTTGGATTGCGGGCAACGCCAAGCCACCAGAGTTGGGGACCCTGAGACGCAGTCTCGTTACAGTCACCACCAGCCAGCGTCGCGCAGAGAGTAGTTTCGTCATCAAATCAATACGACGACTGAGCATCAAGTGGCCACGAGGTAGATGGTTGCTGGACCCCAACGGACTCATCCTCGTGTTGGCCACGCTGACCCACTACAGGAACGAGGCCGCGCACTTGGGCTCGCTTTCCTCCGACGACTATCGTAACTGCCGCGAACTTGTGATTGGTGAGGAGGGCATGATCTGGAACCTCATGGATGCCACCAGTTGAAGGGCGACAAAGTAACTGAATTAACTTAACTTGCGAATTCATGGGGTCGCTGCGTGGCTTCGTAATCTCAACAAACGGTAAGCGCGCATCGGTTTCGAAATCGTCTAGCCGCCATCCGTACGCCACTCGATCAATGCGTCTGCTGCGCGCCCGAAAGCATCATTCACAATCGTTGGTCGAGATATTCCGTACCCTCGACTAACAGTCCACTGAATCGGTTCACCACTCCGTCCGTGTCTGAATCGATCTTCAAGCACACTTTCAAAGGTTGCCAAACCGCACTCCACAACGGCCGCAAGAGCTTCGACTTCTTCGACGCTCATGATCACGAAGGGACGGACATTTGGTTGTTGAAGCAAACCAAGTTCCTTGAACTTGACACGAATCGCTTGGTCGATAAGTGCATTCCACGGAAACCGCATCGCATTTACAAGCACTGGGTATATCGCCTCATACTCAATACGTGGCTCTTGGATTCCACCTTTATTGATACGCGATATCACAGCGTCCAATTGCTCAGCCTTTTCAATTACCGCAATCTGTAAATCCTTCGCGAGGCCTTCAAAGTCACCACCCGAGGCTGCGGTTTCCCGCATTGCGTGCGACACGACCTCAACTGCCAACAAGGTCCTATTTCGCTCGATTATCAGATCGCATATTGACTGGCCGGGCCAGATTCCCTCCATCTCCTCGCCATCCCAACTCCGCACGCGATGATTGGGGTCAACTCGAAGATCTCCTTTAATGAGATCAACCACATATTTCTCTGCAACCGCTCCTCTGTATTTCCCAAAGCCTCCTCTCGCTTTGTTTGCCTCACTTTGCGACATTTCTCCAGTACCCTGGCGTTGATTGATTGCCTCCCGCACTTCCCACAGCTGCGCCGAACCACATACTCTTTCAAGCAAGAAAGCAGGATTCATTATTACGAAAACGGTGTCCGAATATCAAATGACTGAGAATCTTCGAAGTGTGTTGAACGACCAGCCGAACCCGAAGGTCTCTACTTCTATCTCCAAGTCTGCGGCAATCGTATCCGCAGTAGCCGACATAAGTTTGAGTGCGTTGTCCAACTCTTCTTCGCTAAATTCCAACTGGGAGAGAAGGCCTCTACTTATCGCCACAGATTGACTCTCCAACATTTGGAAAAAGAAGTGCGCGCCGACCGAAAAAAGAACTTCAAGAGAAGTTCCAGTAGCTTCCCGAAACAGATCATCGAAAGTTGCGGTTTCTGCGGGAAAATCCTTCTGAGCGATTTCCCTCATACGCCACCAGCGACCAATTATTGCCGCCGGGTCGAAACTCGAATTAAAGGAGTGGTTCCGAGTCAACTCCATCGCAGTTGACATGGGCATTACATCCCACCAACGGTCCTCACCCTCAGTTGCACGAGCCATTCCGTGAAAATCGGCGAGGCCAAGCGCCAGGATGAAAGCGTCCGCCTGACTGTCTCGGCCATCTTCAATCGGATCTTCAACTCCGTTGAGCAAGATAACCTTCAGCGCGTTCAGCGCTACCTGTGGAGACACAATGACTCTGTGTCCGAGCTCCAAGAACTTTTTCGCCCTATCACGCGCTTCACCAACAAACTTTCTATCCGCCAAACTTTCTTGGACTTCTTCATCCGTGTGACCCACCGGATACAACTCTGCAATGAGTGCGCTCGCGGCAGCAACTAAATCCAACCTCGCGTGGCGCTTTAGGATTCGATCTCGTTCACCTACCGTCAGCGAAACTCCTAACAACTCCTGCATTGTCGCGTATTGGGCACTCGTGTCCAAGATCTGCTGTGGGACGTTCTTTTCTGGAATTAGTAGGCCACCTGGAAGACGAGTCACTCGCATAGCAGTTGCGGGGGAAAGCTGGAATGCGCCAGACTGCACGAGCACGTCAACCGAAACCTCGTTCCAAAATCCATCAGTCACTGCGCCCTCATAACTCTCGATCTCTGCGCCGAAGTAAAGTCTGGCCAACACCCATTTATTACTTTCCAACGGATCATGCCGCTTTGCGACTTCAAGAGGCGAACGTACCACTTCGTGAGTAACTCTGATGGGAGATACGCACGAAGGCGAGAGCAGTGACGTATTCAATGACGACCGAACCTGGCGGAACGAAATGGCACGCCCGAGCGTCAAGATCTTCGGAGTCTGTTTTTTCGTGGTGGTGCAATGACCACCAAGAGGCAACGGTTCTCCTCCTGTTTAATCCCAAGGTGTCGTGAGATTGTGTCAGGACGTATCAGATATCTCTCAGCGTCCGCCAACGTCCAGACTTTCGTCGATTTTCGGTTGCGAGATTGTGGCTCGTTTAGTTAACGGAGTCATCTGTCGAATCATTCGTCAGCAGCGCCGTTCGACCAAGTCCCGATCGGGTAAGTTGCGACTGCTGACGTTTGAGCGGAAATCTTGTCAACGGAATCGGCCGCAGCGCCATCAACTTTCCGCTGCACAATGTCAGCGTTTCCGTCAGCAACCCTTTCGAACCGCTGCGGTTCCGTATGAACGCGCCTGAACGAAAAGCCTTCCAAATTAGGGCTTCATGAACACGTGCGAACACACCTGAACCCAACTCAATGGCATGGCATGGCATGCAACGGAATACTCCGAGTCGAATTTTCTCGTTAGTGGCGTCAACCTCCTGAACGAATTCATGACGTCTCAACCTGATGGCCAATTCAGTTGGATGAGCTGGCAATCCACGAAATGCAGCTGGCGCTGGCGCATCAAATGCTTAACTCGGCTCCTCACTTTAGTGCTCGCTTAGGATTCGCTCCATCGCTCGAGCTGTCCGTAACTTCGATTCGACCAGAGAATGACTGTAGAACAGCGAGGTAATCTCCGTAGACGAATGACCTAAATGATGCGAGACTTCGTCGATCGGGATTCCGGAGGACAGCAAGAGCGCCGCGCACGTGTGTCTCAATTCGTGTGGACTCCAGTGACCGAGCCCCGCACTTGTTGAGACAATCGCGACTTCCTTAGTCAACGTCGACACATCTACCGGAGTGCCAACAACAGTCGTAAATATGAGGTTCGTAGACTCTCCGAATCGCGAACACAGAGTCGCTTCGATCTGCTGCATCTCTCTGCGTCGGAGAAGAAGAGCAACGATTCGCGGGGACAGCAAGAGTTTTCGATTGCTCCTACGAGTCTTCAGTTCGCTAAGGTGCAGACCCGAAGAGTCTCGGACTAACTGTTGATGAACCCTCAAGAACGCCCTACCGTCGATGATCTTCACGTCGGACCATGAAAGTCCAAGAATCTCTCCGCGACGTAGCCCGAGCGACAACGCCAGGGCGAGAGCCGATTCAAGCCTTGATTCTTTGGCAGCAGCATTGAACCTGATTGCTTCACTTCGTGTCATTGATCGTTGCTCGTGGTAATTCGAACGAGGTTGTATCGAGAGAGCAACGACGTTTCTAGTAACCAGCCCGTTGTACTGAGCTATACGCACGGCGCGGTGCAGAGTAGCCCGTACCATTCTTCTCGTGGACGAGGACAGACCGTATTGATTTAGCTCCGCCATCATCCTTGTTACATCGGACGGTTGCAAACTTTGCAATCGAAAGTGGCCGATGTTTGGGTTGATGTAGAGGCGCACGAGATTTGCGTAGATCTCCTCGGTGCGAAGTGACACCGTACCAGGGAGATCAGAATGCATCCAGTGATTGAGGTACCCGGCGACGGTTAATGCATCTATACCGACAAGATCGCTTCTGACCGAACTACGAAGAAAGTAGTCGACGAGAGATAATGCTTCCTCTTTGGTCGCAGCTTTGATGTACTGCCGACAACGCCTCCCGTCGACTGATGGCAGCGATATTGCACCCATCCAGTGACCGTCTTGCTGATAGACGGATCCCGACCCTCTTGTACGTCGCTTTGACATGAGCTTTCTCCTCCAGCGCTTTCCAAGAACGATCTCGGTCTCGATGCTCGCTTCACGAAACTACCGAGTTCTTGCTGAAGTCGCATTGTGAGTCATGGCGAGCTTGTTGAAGGAATGCTCCAATGGATGCGCGCAAAGAAGTTATCGAAAGACGAGTCGAGTTATCATTGGTCGCATCAAGGTTGTGTCCAGCGCGGCCGGAAGCAAGCGACGCTCGTTCGTTTGGGAATTCCCGATACCCATCCCTGGTCAGGGACTACTATTTGCCAATTGGGTTCCCGCCGTCTTAGTTGCGGAAGCTTCGGTACGGACGTGAGGAAGAGCTGTGCCAACTAAAGACGCGACGGCCGGATTTTCAATCTTCCTCAAAGGAGGATCGAAATACCACACGAACTGCAAACTCTGCGACGCGGTAATTCGAATAGGTGAACCCTGCTATTGGCGGAGAAATGGCGGGGGTGGCGTGGCATGCGTGGAATGTGTGACAGGCAACAAGCCGCCTGAGCGGAAAGCGCCACTCGGTCCTCAGGGTGAATGGTACAAGTTGGTGGGCTTTCTCCGAGACTCCGTCCTCTTGGGATCAAGCTCAGACTTAATGTCACCTGAAGACGTTGCCGACTTCGAGATTAGCGGCGTTGCCAGAATGTTGGAGGACGATGGTGCGAACGTCACCGCAGCGGGCGTTGGAATCGACCGAGCCAAGAGGCGCCTGGAACGTCGAGAAGAGGGCCCGCTCTCCTTTGGGTGGCCAATACTTGTCTTCACAAATCCTCTGGGCGTACGCAAGTGCGCGCCCATCTTCGTCGCATCTGTCACCGCCGAACTTTCGAGTGAAAGTCGTGTCGTCTTAACGAGGGAGAGCGGTTTTGCGCTGAATCCGGCATTGGCTGAATCGGACGGAATTGGGCAAGCAATTGTTGAAGAGCTCGGAAGCCGGAGCGACGGCATTACGCAATCAGTAATGAGCGACGTCGTGGCCAAGGTCGCGTCCAATCTCGACATTCCATTGCGAGGTTTCGATTCCACGTCAATTCACGTTGGCGAAAATGCAAAAGAAGGGGTCCACAACAGCGCCGTGCTCATCGCCGGGGACTCGGCCGCTACCGCAACTCTGCTCAGAGAACTTGATGAACTACTCGACCGCACCGACTGGCGACAGACAGCTGCAGCGAGTTTGGTCACGGGCGTAATCGCTCCGCCCCGAGCGCGCAGCACAGCGTTGCCAATGGTCGCTCCCTTGTCCATCAATCACGCGCAGGAAGTAATTCTTGTGAAGACAATGAGCACTGGCACGACGGTCGTGACCGGACCTCCCGGCACCGGTAAGAGCCAAGTTGTGGTTGACCTTTTGGCGAACGCATGGACCCATGGCCAGTCAATTCTGGTGACGTCAACAAATAATGCCGCAGTGGATGTTGCCGTTTCTCGGGCTAATTCCGTCGTAACAGGACTTGTAATCAGAACTGGCAATAAGACAGCGCGTGAAGCTGTTCCAGACATCGTTGCCCAGCTTGTGAGTGGGACCAGGGAGTACAGTCCCGCCGAAAAGGCGTCCGCCGAAGCCAACCTCTTTCGAGCGACGAAAGAACGCGACACCTTTCTGCTCCAGCTCAAACGATGTGCCGAACTCCAAAATCTTCATCAAGAACAGCTTCAAGAGCACGAGAAACTTGAGGAGGCAGTCCGCATCTTTGGTGCGATTGAAGTGGCTGACACCAACCTGATCGAGAACCATCGACGAGTGAAGGATTTGGCAAAAAAGAAGTTCCTTCTAAAATTTCGTTGGAGGAGGTTTGCCAAGAAAAATAATCTAAGCCTTGATCTTGAATCAATCGCCCCCACCGTGAAGTGGCTGACGTCGAGACTCGAAAATTTGAGTCGAGAGCGAGAAATTACTGAGCTTCGCAGTCTGCTTGGTGATGCAGACAGGCGCTCTGAAGAAGTTGAGGATCTCTGGCGAACCGCGTGCACCGAGATGACTCGGTCCGTCGTGAATGACGCCATCGCTCGTAACAAGTCTCGACTGTCCACGCTCTCTCAAGCTCGCTCGAGTTACTACGGAACCCTCAAGGCGATCGAAACGGTTGCTCCGTTCTTAAAAGGATGGGCAAGCACAACACTCTCACTACACCAGAACTTCCCACTCGCGCCAGGGCTCTTTGATTTTGTGGTCGTCGATGAGGCCAGTCAGTGTCACCTCGCGTACGTTCTCCCGGCGGCTTTTCGCGCTAAGCAACTGATCCTCGTTGGTGACCCCAACCAGCTGCCTCCGATTTCTCAGTTAACGACCGAGCAAGAGGTCTCCATCGCCATGCGAAATGGGATGTCCGGCGCCGACCTCACTCGGCGCCGACTGTCGAGCACCATTTACTCAGCCTTTGATTTCTTCGCCAATGTGGTTGGCGACGAGAACGTCGACCTCTTGAATGAGCACTACAGGTCTCACCCCCGCATCGCACGTTGGTTCAACGAAACCTTCTACGGATCTGAGCTCAGAGTGTTGACCGACGTCTCCAACGTTGCCAAAGGATCGCGGTCTCTTGCGTGGATCGACACTCCGGGAACCGCAGTCCAACCAGAAAAAGGCTCGTGGATAAACGATCCGGAAGCGAAGCAGGTCCTCGACATCATCGAGGAATATGTGTCCGCGGGCAAAACCGTGGGCGTGGTGACGCCCTTTGCGGCGCAAGCTGGCTACATTGATCGACTCGCGGTACAACGTTTTGGAAGAGACGCCCTAGGGGACATCGACTTCCGGTCCGGAACCGCGCATAGTTTCCAAGGTGATGAGCGCGACATCATGATCTTCTCTTGTGTTCTGGCCGATGGAATATCTGCACAGGCTTCCAAGTGGGTTCAAAGCGAGCGACGATTAATCAACGTTGCCGTCTCGCGAGCGCGTGAAACACTCATTGTGATTGGTAATCCGGACATCAGCATCTTCGAATGCCCAACTCTTACATCACTTCACATGTACGCAAAGACTGTTGATGACTTCACCGATTCTCGAATAGGACCTCGAATTGATTCTGAATCGGAACGTCGGCTCTACGACGCCATGCTTAAGGCTGGGCTCGACCCACTTTCCAAGGTTGACGTTGAGGGTTACGAATTGGACTTCGGACTAATTCGAGGAAATCAGAAGATCGACATTGAAGTAGATGGCGACCAGCACTACGAAAGGTCTGTTGGAAACCATTTGAAGCTCCGGCGTCAGGACATCGCACGCGACCGCGTAATTTCTCGCGCCGGCTGGACAGTTCAGCGCATACCCGCATGGGAATGCATTCAGCATCCAGATGACATTGCCAGACAACTATCTGATCTAACGAGTTGAATGCGCTTCCGAGGCCACTATGTCCATTAAGAAACTGACCCTGCGGCGCTCCGACGTCTGCTCGATTTGCCACGTCGATCTCACCGCGGGCACCGTAGCGTGGTGGGATGGTACGACTCGGGTCGTCACGTGCGAACCGTGTCACGACCAATCCGACTCGTCCACGTCAAACAACGACGAGCCACCTAAACCAGACGCTGAACTCATCTCGCAGGTACTCCCCCCGATTCAAAATGGCGTAGCGGGTCGGTCTGCCTTAGAAGAGTTTCAGAGGCGTCACGCAAACCGCGAAGCGCGGATTGACGCCAAGTTCGGACGCCTCGCCGGAGTCGTCAAGTTCCTGACCGACGATCCCCAGTCGATCACCGCGTGGAAGAAGGGGTCGGTCGGCGAGCGCAAGCTCGCGGCCAGCCTCGAGCAGAACTTGGGTAACCGCGCCGTACTGCTCAACGACCGTCAGGTCCCGAAGACCAAGGGGAACATCGATCATCTCGTGGTGGCCGGCTCGGGCGTCTGGGTCGTGGACGCCAAGAATTACGCCGGCCTGGTCCAGCAGCGCGACGTCGGCGGGTTCTTCAAGGTCGATAACCGTCTCTACGTTGGCGGCCGCGATCGCACGAAGGTCATCGACGGGTTGGGCTGGCAAGTGAGGGCGGTGACCAAAGCCCTGGCGGGACTGGACGTGCCGGTGTCGAGCGCAATCTGTTTCACCGACGCGGAGTGGGGATGGTTCGCCAAACCCTTCAGAATCCGAGAAGTGTTCGTGTCGGGTCCCAATGCGCTGGCACGGAAGATCTCAGAGACGAGTGCTCTCAGCGTCGAACGAATACAAGAGATCGCCGTTCACTTGTCAGGTGCGTTACCCGCCAAGGAGTGATGAGAACAGATGAATACTCGAAGATGGCGACAGGGAGGATGAACGATGGCGACGTGTCAACTCACTAGATCAGCTACCTTTCCAAGTTACCTAACTCGCGCTCCTGAACTCTGAATATCGTGCTTCTAATCGATCCTTATCGGGATGTGCCGCCGGCCGTCGAGGAAGGTGAAGCTGTTTTCCGTGCATTTCTTGCAAACCATGCTTCAGCATCGGACCGTCGATCTCCGCAAGGAGTTCCGAGTTGATGACCACCTGATAGTCCGGACGGATCCCCATGAAATTGCGATCGTAGGCGGCGTGGTGAATCTTGCACAGAGCAATCCCGTTGGGAACCACGGGATCACCATTCGGTTTGGAATCACTGATGATATGAGCTGCATCAAGCAGCTGCGTATGCTTAAGTCTGCACACTGCGCACGTGGTCGCGTACGCATTCAGAACCTGCTCTCGAAAGATTGGCTGATGCAGCCGGCGCCGCGTCTCTTGAACTATGTAGCGCTTCTCTGGAGCCGTGAGCGTCGAAGTGTCACGGCCAATCTCTGACCGGCTGAACCACAGCGTGAATTCGTGTCGTGTGGGGTCATCGCCAATGACGAAAATCGGGTAGATCGGTTTGTAGACGCCTCTCCTAACCCCTACGAAGTACGCGAGCGGCAGGCCGTATTCCATGCACAATCGCAGCGCTCGATTCGTGTACGTCTTGGGGTCAGTTCCCTCGTACTTGTATCGCGGATAGCCATCGTCCCCCTCGAGGTCCTCATAAGGGGGTTGCTTTCCAAATGGTGTGAACGCTGTCGTGATCGACAATGCACCATTGAGTTGCGCAGGTTTACTGATGCCACGGCCGCGTGCTTGACGAATTGAGAACGCCTCACCGTTGAACAGAAACGACTCCGTTTGATTCCAACCCAGAGTGTCGTCATCACTAGCGAGCAATAAGTCGTCAAGGTGCTCGAACAACGCCGCTCTTACTACCAGCTCTCTAAGTTCGTCCATGCCGTCATACTTGCAGCTGGAAACCCGATCTCGCTCGATCTCTTGATTCGCGGTTCAGCATGCGTGACGTCCGCTCGTACGAGGGCGGTAGTGAAACGAGCACCCACCCCGCGATTGCAAGAGAAATATTTGACGATATCGAGACTCTCAAGCAATGCGCGGCGTCTTGTCCTTTCATCGTCTTGGCCCCACCCGCTGACTAGCAACCCACTGGCCAATGTCAAGCATCAAGAACCTCACCTTGGTCCCCGCAAGCTTTACGAACGGGATGCGGCATTCTTGGACGAGGCATCGAATAGACCGTTCGGAGCAACGAATTCAGCAGCAGCCCCGTTCGCAAGTTCCTTCTTCTGCATGTCGCTCAAGATCAACGCATCTCCTCCAGCATGCGACCAAATGGAATTGACCAGACGCGCAGCGCAAACATTATCCCCTGCTTTCGGAGGGCGGAACTCAATTTAGGCCGCCAATCTCACGAAATCTGTAATACGTGGTGGGCGGCAAGATAGTGATGATTTAATAAAACTCGACTTGCTAGGAGCGTTATGTCAAAGAAGCATCGGCGACCTTCTCCCACATCGCTGTCTCAACTCTCAGATGAGCTTGTTCACGAGCGCGATTCGCTCATTGAACTTTCGGCCGGCTTACAACTTTGTCCAGAGAACGCCACCAAATGGATGCGTTTCGATCGGCTTCGTGAAATCGTCGCATCGATAACTCCGAACTCACCCCAATACGCGATTAGTCCGGGACGCCTTCGTCACTTGCTGACCAGCCCGCCGATTGCGTCCGAGCAGGTTGTTGCCAATGAGGACCCTAATGAAGAGTCGTTCATCTCCTCCGTTGCATTCCATGGCGGCAATTTTCGCCTAGTCGCGGGAGGCGCCACTGAGGCTCATGCGGGCTGTCAAATCGCGCTAAGTGCCATTCAACAACTCCCTGAGGGCTGCAACGACTTCAAGAACGGGGCTCAGAAAGATGCCTTCATTCTCTTATCGTTGTCTGAGGAAATGTGCCGTGCGGCGGACCTAGAGAATTGGTCGGCGGCGCCGCTGAATGTCGACGAAGAACTGTTCGTTCCGTCAGACGCGCTTCTTGGAGCACTTTGCGACGCCGCCAACTTTTCAGGGGATCGTCTCAGCAAAACTTTGGGAGCTTTGAGCCACGAAGTATCTGCTTTCGTTGCTGATGGACCTCTTGGGCTCTACGACCATGAGACGAAATCCCCTACCGACGACAGAAGTTACCTTTTCCCACTTTTGGAACTCTCCAACGGAAACATCGTTATAGCTTCTCCAGGAAACATAGCCGCGTCGATTACGCACCGAATTCTCCTGCACGCGACGGAATATGGATGTCTCGACGTCTTCTCTGAACTATTGCAAGAGTCGGTGATGCGCGCCGCGAGCAAATTCTTGTCTCGACTTCGGTGGAAGGCCATCGCACGTCCGAGCGCGTTGAGTCCATCAAATCGATTCCGCGAACAGTACTTTCGATTTGACTCAGACAAGATTGCCCACGTAGTCGGAATTGTTGACCCGCTTGCGGACTACCTTCCTGGTGAACCTTTTGGCTCCTTCGACGCAAGCGCGATTCAATCAGAATTGGATGCTCGGATCCTCGAAGTAAACGAGGCGATTCGTGCAATGGGAACCCCGACAATTTTGCATGTAATCGTCTCGGCGCGGCTAGGTCGCGATTTCTTTATCGAGATAACCAGGGATGCGATCAGTGAGAAGTCGGCCGTGCTCGTTGCTTCCAGCGACGAACTTGACGTGTTGACGCGTCTTGAGTCTCCCGAGCCGTTGGGACTGTGGCGTTTCGCACAGGCCATGGCACGTCTGCACGGGAACACGCGGTTGCAGTCCTTTTCCCAATTGGACGAGTACGCCGTTTATCGCGATCACGATTCAAGCTTTTACTTGGGCGATGACGGGTTGCCGGACGCGTTGCTTGTCCCTCCGGCAAGTGCGGCGGCCATGCGAATGCAAGAACGAGAGCGCTCAAACCAGCACGCGATCGCCCTCCATGACGACATCACGGTGGTTGAGGTCTCCCGTTGGGCCGCCGATGACGGCACACCAATTTACCGGCCGGACGATGCGGATCTCCGCACGCTTCACGTGGTGGAATTGGATTGCCCGTGCTGGGTGATACCTAGCCCTAGTGATCCCGCCGAGGCAGAAGCGAGCGAAGACCTCGCTGAGGCAGTGGCTTTTTGGATTTGGAAGTGTCGGGATCTATTACAGGAGACCCTTTCGGAATTTGCACTTGAGTCGAAGTCGTTGAAAGTACGAACTCGATTCGCGAGCCAATCTGTCGAACAAGCAGGGGCCCAAGATATCCACCCGGTTTCCCGTTGGCTTGTCAGTGAAGCTCAGGTCGACAAACACACGGTGACTCTGACGGTGCTCGACGGAGCAGCGATCCAGATGGCAACGCCGGGAAACGAAGCGGAACGCGCCATTGCCGCTGCACTTGTATGCGCCATAAATGAATTGAAACGGGTTGGCAACATTTGTGACGCGGAGGCCATCGCTGCGTCACTTGAATCCGGGCCAATGAAAATGATGCAGGTTTTCGGGGCCGACGATGATTTGCTACTTGCACTTGGGTACACGGGCGCACCGAGACTTGTGTCGCCCTCCGATGTGGATGTCGTCCTGACGGAGGTCGGTCAAATCGCAGCAATGGCTGCGGGTCATTCAGCCGGAGACATTGAGCCCGAAAGAAGAACACAAGTCTTGAACGAGATTGTCGCAAAACTCTTTGAATCTCTCAGCGGCAAACTGCTTCTGCTCAGTCCCAGCGGACTCCTTGAGTCTCTCGCGAGTGAACAGGAGAGCCTTATTTTTATGGAAGCTCGTAATACACTTTTGATTCCTTCGTACGCTGCCTGTTTTGGAAGCGAGTCTTCGGCGCTGCGCCGGGCAATTTCATCATCTCGCGAGTTAACGACGACGGCCATTGCAAACCGATTCCTTATTGAGTTCGTAACTGCGGTGGGACCGTCAGGTGATCAAACCCTCTCTTGTGGTCTGTACGACGAGCTGATCGCCATAGCGCAGGAAATAGTTCAGTTGGGATTCTTGAGTGACGCGATCCGTCATGGACTTTCAACCGCTGAACTCAGCATTTTACGTTCGGGACGACTCGGCATTAGCCGCGATGAACCCTATTACTTGGCCGTTGGATCGTTCAGTCGTTTGGCGTCCAGTCGGCTCCTTGGAGACGCGTCAAAATACTTCGCAGGCCATTGGGCCAGTAGAACTGGGAGCGCCCAGTCGCTTGACACAATGAGCCTGGAGGAAGCATTCCTCGCCGAGTTCGGCGTCACGGCATCTGAATTGGCACAGATTTCCGCCGAACTCATCGAACTTTCCAGAGGTAACAATCGACAGATCAGTACCTGGACTTCCGAGTCGCTGGTTGCCCACCTTCATGAGACATTGACGTGGAGCGAAGAAAAATTGCAAGCCGCCATGAAGTTGCTTTCGCTCGGACCCTTGGAGAATTATCCTCCGACGGCAAACCTAGCGGATTCTTACCCGTGGCGATTCTCCCGCGACCGTTCGTCAGTACGGAGGCCGCTGCTTGATCGAACCAGTGACGATGTCTTGGAGATCGTCTGGGGACCCCGTGCTGTCTATCGCGCGGGGCGCTACCTTCTAGATCAAATCCTGGCAGATCGGATTGGTAGCAAATCGAAACCAATGCAGCAGTTCATTGCGGATGCGCGCAAGGTGGTGGCCGCAGCGTTCCAGCACGAAGTCGCCGACTTGTTTAAAAGCGCAGAAAACTGCGACGTTCTAGAGAACGTGAAGAAAATTGGAAAGCTTCGCTTGACAAGATCAAAGGGCGAGGACATCGGAGATATCGACGTCTTTGTGATCGACCATGCATCCAAGCTCCTCTTGGCGATAGAGGTCAAGGACTTTGAATTCGCAAGAACGCCCGTCGAACTTAAACATGAGTTGGACAAACTCTTCAGCGGGAAGAAATCGGCGTCATTCCATCACAGAGAGCGTCTACGTTTTCTCGAGACCAATCGCGAGCAAATCCATCAGCATTACGCGCTCGCGGGTACGTCCGAGGAATGGCAAATTCAAGGCGAAATTGTTGCGAGTCGGGATTTGTTAGCCAACCACCTGATGGACCAGCTCAATCAGGCACCGCAGGTAAAGGTGTCAAATTTCGATGGTTTAGTCGAGCGCGCTGGCCAGGGACGGTTAATCGAGCGCGAAATTCGGCTGTCGCATTAATTTCGTCCCCCCGCCACAAACGGAGAAGCGAATCGAAAGGACGCCAGCAGTTTCTCGATGTCAATCCGAAGAGAACATAGCGAACAGCAGAACACCCGCTGCAAGAGTCAATCCGGCGGCGACTCCTCGTTGACTATTCTGCTTCGCCTTTGCTGCCGCGGTGATCGCATCGACAAGCAACTTGAATTCGAGGCTCGTGGGCCAGGGAAGAACCCACGCGACGACGGTTTCAATTAGTTGACCGTCGGGACTTTTAACCACACCAGCCAGGTTGATCTCATCGAACTCAACTTCGCTCATCAAATCGCTGGTAACAGATTCAACGCTCTTCAGAGTCATCATCCAACCGCTTGGCTCATAGGCCCACGTTGGGTGGCTCCTCGTCCATTGCGACAAAAATGCATAAAGCTTCAGTGCACTTGGGTCATTCTGATAGTCCATGGTGTTACCTCCTATTGGGAACCAGCTGAGTACGCGAGGATGATCAGAGCGAGGGTTACGCCGATACCAGCCATAAAAGGGGCGAACTCGCTGCGATTGACCGAACCTCCGCTGGAATCGTTCCCAGCCATCAGTCCGGCGACGCCCCGCTGACACTTCGGACACCGTCCAGCCACCAAAAAATCATGACCCGTGAGGGACTGTTCGCACTCACAGGTACCGAGAACCTGGCCTAAGCGCCCATCAAGAGCGACAGCAGCGTCCCGCACACGGGTCAGTTCCGATTGGAGTTCGCGAGTTCGTTGCTCGAGTACTCCGATCGATGATTCGTTTTCAGCAGCTTCGAGCCCGCGCGAGAGGAGATCAGATACTCCAGACGCCAGAGACATCCCGTGCCCCTTTGCGTATTGATCAGTCGCCTCCTTGAGTTCAGGACCGACTCGGGCGTAGATGGTGTCTGACACGAAGGTCACTTTAGCAGGGTGCCCAATGGATTGCAATCAATAAGCAATTAAACAATTGCAATATGACCTTGACGTCAAGCTCTAACTAGGTTACAGTTATTTCAGTTAGAGGAGAACAAATGAGTATGACCGAACTGCAGCCGAGGGTTGAGCCTCGAACAGTGGAACTTTCTGACGGAGGTCGAGTTCAGTTGACTCATGAACAGGCCGAATTGGTAGCGATCGTGCTTCAGGGCGTGCCTACGTTGAGTCCTCGTATGGCAGCAATGGTCTTGGGGGTATCTCGTCCAATGGTCGTCCGGTGGATCGAGGCTGGACATCTGGAGGACCAACCTATTGGAGCACATCATCGGATCCCTATGAGTTCTGTGTTTGCATTGCGGAATGCGAGGAACTCTGCTGATGAGCGGGCTGTGAAGAGGGTATTGACCGCTCGTGAGGATGCAGAAATTGCAGAAAGCCTGACTTCTGCTCGTACACGAGCCAGGGCAGCCATTGAAAAGCGCGACGCCCCTGTGTGAGCGACGCCGACGATTCGCTCTTCCCGCCTGCAGAAGAAGAGGAATACGAACTCCGTTTTACGAGAAGAGCGCTTGATGACTTGGGGTGTCCTGCAACGATCGGTCCCGGGAATTTTGAAGCCATAGTCGCTTCGACTCCATACTCCGCCATGGTCGATTTGTTCAAAAAGAAGCGGCTCGAGTCACCGTGCGGTGCGGAACGACCAATGCGGAAGGTCGGAAGAGGAGACATATACGCATTGCGTGGTCCGGCCGGAGGTCGAGGAGCCACGTGGTACGACGAAGAAAATCGTGTCTGTTGGTTCTTGGGACTAAGCCCCGAACATGATTTTGAGCTCTTGGAACGACGTGCAGCAAGCGGAACGCTGCTCCCCGATGAAGATGACTTGACCGTCTTATTCGATGCACGCGACAGCCTTACTTTCGACCAAATCTTCGGATCTTCGATGAGGTTGATGTATCGAGAGGCGACCACCACCCCGGGAATCCACGTCGCGCGCACAGTCCATGGATTGCTCCAGATTGAGGTCTTGGTGATCGAGACCACCGTTGACGAGTACTTGATGCGAGACATCTATATTTCGGCCAGGATTCCACCGCTTACGGACGAACGCCCTGAGGGGTGGCCAGGCAGGCTCCTGGCAGAACGACTCATTGAGCTGGCAGTTGGATGTGCAAGTGACAGACTGAATCTTGAATACCCGGAGTTTGTTCCAGCAAACGATGAAAGTCTGCGGAAAGTCGAATGGCAGGACGAGTCATGCGTTAAAGCATGTTCACTCGCGTTCTTGCAGAATGATCCTTTTGTCCTTGTGAACCAGGATGAATGATTCATCAGGGTTGACTTCCAAGGACAAACAGGCCTCATTTTAGGCCTCATATTTCCCCAACACCACGAGACCAGACCGACACAGAACAACACGTTTCCTTGAAAACAAACGACATGCGCGACGAGACCGACACGCAACATCAGTTCGGATGTTCCTTTTAATCCCAAGGTGCCGGGATCGAGACCCGGGCGGCCCACAGAGTTGAATTTTTGTAGTCCCTGACTGCGCTTTCGCCATAGCTGATAAGGGTTCTCTCGCATGCGGCCGAGTGGCGAACCTGC
>Ga0207933_1000892_pt1 | contig 25679 bp, 27 predicted proteins | sample NGESurdeep092012_4_FD_184488 | JGI IMG/M metagenome (GOLD analysis project Ga0207933, IMG submission 184488) | Arctic peat soil microbial communities from Barrow, Alaska - NGEE Surface sample F53-3 deep-092012 (SPAdes) | ecosystem: Environmental > Terrestrial > Soil > Wetlands > Peat ... | reverse complement strand
CTCCTTGTGGGTGTGGAAGTCCGCTCAGGATGATCGATGGTCGTCTTCTACCTGGGGGCCTCAGTCCCCACCTCGTACACCACGTCCGTGGACGCTAACCGCCGAGCGGCTCGAACCCGAGTACTCCCGATGTGAAGAGGCATTACGAGAACGAGCCGAACACTCCCTTCGACCCAAGACGATTGCGCCAACCACCAGAAGCGACTCGGCTCGCGCCGGTTCTCTGAACCCGTCGTAGGAGGTTACGCCCGCCTTCGCGCCGTCATTCAGATGGTGGGCTGGCGGCCGTGGGGCTTGCTTCCCGCCCTCGATGCCGCGCCCGACTCGCCACCAGGCGAAGCGGAAAGATCCTGCTTGCCCCGAAGGTCAGAACCGCCAAGGCCCCTAAGACCATGGCGACGCGCAGCGCTCCCGCAAGTGGCAGCTCTCGCGCCGCTGACCATCGACGAGGTGGGACGCCTGGCCGAGTCCATCAGCGACCGTTATCGGGCCTTGAATCTACAATCCGCCCTTAGCCTCCAGGCCCAGATTTCTTGTGTCAGAACTGTGTCACGGAAGGCATCTGAGGCCAGTTCGACTGCCTCTGAATCCTCGGATTTGAGATCAAAAACACCTCCTTGGCGGAGAAGGTGGACCGAGAGCGGACTGTAAGCCGGGTTCTGTCCCCCGGACGATCCGAGGTGGCGACCATCTATCTACGACGCCGGTCACCCGGCGCCTCCAGCGACCGCTACCCGAGGGCTCGGCGAGCCGCCTCAACGCCCTCCTATTTGGTCTTGCTCCGGGCGGGGTTTGCCTGGCCGAACGGTCACCCATCCGCCGGTGGGCTCTTACCCCACCATTTCACCCTTACCCGAACGGCCGGGCGGTGTAATTTCTGTGGCACTTTCCTTCGGGTCGCCCCGACTGGGTGTTACCCAGCGCCCTGCTCTATGGAGCCCGGACTTTCCTCCCCGCCCCGCAGGGCGCGGCGGTCACCCGTCCGCCTCGATCCGGGCCAATTCTATAGCCCCTCGGAGAGAGCCTGGGCGCTGGACGCCGCGCCAGCGTTGAATTCGTCAATGGCCCGATTGGCGAGGGCATCCGCGCCCTTGTTGCCGTCCCGTCGCACGTGACTCAACTCCCGAGCTGGAAACCCCGCCAGCAGGGCGGTGGCCTCCTTGTGCAGCGCCTGCAGGCTGGCATTCCTGACTCGATAGCGACCGTTCAGTTGTTCCACCACCAGCTGCGAATCCATGAATATCTGCAGACGGTCGGGATTCCATTTCGCTACTGCCTTCAGGCCTTCGATCAAGGCCAGATACTCCGCCCTGTTGTTGGTTGCGATCCCGATATACCGGCAGCCGCCCCACAGCGGAGCGCCCTCCGAATCCGTGATCACCACCCCCAGCCCGGATGGCCCGGGGTTGCCGCGCGCGGCGCCGTCGGCGTACAGACGCAGCGTCTTCATGCCAAAACCAGGATGCGATCGCAGTTGTCGCAGGTCGCCAGCCCCGCTCGTCGGAGAACCTGCATGGCGTTGGAGGTGATGCCGACGCGGCAAGTCTGGCATTGACCGTTCGAGACCTCGGCCACCGGGTCGCGCAGCCTTGCCTTGAGGCGGCGATATTCGGTCTGGAGCTCGTGGGGAAGGTCGTCCCAGGTCCGCTCATCCTCGGCCTGGGTCTGGGCAACCTGGGCCTCAAGGCGTTCCAATTCGGCCCGCAGTTCGGGCTCGATCCGGTCGCGCTCGGACCGGTGTTCCGAAAGCTGGGCCTGGAGCCCGCCGATGTTTTCGTCGATGCCCTCCGACTCGGCGATCAGGCCCAGCTCAACCTCCTCCTCAGCCGCCAGCGAGGCCTTCAGGTGCTCAACCTCGGCGGCCAGCTTGACCAGGTCGGCGGAATTCGAAATTCGGCCGCTCATCAACTCCCGCTCCCGCACACTCACCCGCCGCCGATGCCCCAGCGCCTCCTGATCCCGTTCCGCAATCCGCGCCTCGATCCCTCGCCGGGCCTCCGACAACTCCTCCAGTGCAGTAGTGAGGCGGTCTCCTTCCGGATCCACCGCCAGCCGTCTTCTGGATCTCTCAAGGGAGTCGTTGAGGGCCAGGAGGCGCAGTTCCAGACGTTGGTGCATGAACAGGAGTTCGAGCGAATTCATATCCGGGGCAGCACCGTCAGGACGGCGTAGGGCCGGTTGGCCTGAAGCGCGACGGTTCGAGCCAGGATGGTCCAGTGGCGGGTCAGAATCCACTCCTCCAGCAGCGCCGGCATCTGCTGCGGCTGCAGGACCAACCAGGAAAGACGCTCCACCACCGCCGCCCCCCGGCCCAGGATGCCGACCATCGTGCGCGAACCCATTCCGGCCACAATGGCCCCGTCCAACTCGCCCGGGGCGAAGGGCTGGAAGCCGTCCCCGATCCTTCGATCCAGGCTCGCCGGGAGCCGCGCGAAGGCGCCCGGCCCGCGTTCGGTGGCGATGACCCGGACCCCCCTCTGCTGCAGCCGAAGCGCCACCTGGCCGTCACCCGCTCCGACATCGGCCACCACCCCCGCCCCCGGTACCGCTTCCAGAACGGCTTGGAGCCGGGCACCGAGCCCTCGCCCCGTACCGCCCCTGGTGGGAGTGCGGGCCGGGCCTCGTGTCTCAGGTGCCGCGCTGATCACGGATGCCCTGGGTCACCTGGGGAACTATTCGCAGGGCATCACCGACTATCCCCAAATCGGCAATCTTCAGAATCGGGGCATCCTTGTCGCGATTGATGGCGATCACGAATTTCGATCCCTTCATGCCCACCGTGTGCTGCATGGCTCCGGAGATTCCAGCGGCGATGTAGACCTCCGGCGTCACCGTCTTGCCGGTCTGGCCAACCTGGGTCGAATACGGAACCCAGCCCGCATCCACCACGGCTCGGCTGGCCCCGACGGCACCGCCCAGCGCCTCCGCCAGGTCCTCCAGCAGAGAGAAATTCTCGGCCCCGCCCAGGCCGCGACCTCCGGCAACCACCACCTTGGCGTCCTCCAGCTTGACCCTCTCGCTAGCCTCGATTTTGCGATCCACGATCCGGGCCCGTAGCGAGGCCGGACTGGGTTCGACCGCCAACTCCTCAAGATCGACGGCGCCCCCCGACTCGGAGGCGGCAAAAGAGCGGGGACGGATCAGGACCAATGCCGGCTGCTGATTGGCTCGGTAGGTCGCCACCTTGGCCCCACCGAAGTACGGCACCTGAACCCTGACGCCGCTGGCGTCCACCTCCAACCCGATGCCGTTGGAGATGAGACCGCAGCCCAGGCGCGCCGCCAACCGGCCCGCCACATCCCTCGAATCGGAGGTGAAGCCGAAGAGAACCAGGTCGGGCGAGCGCTCCAAGACCAGTGCCGCCATAACGTCGGTGTGGGGCTCGGCCAGGTAGTCGGCAAACACGGCCTCCTCGCTGAAGAGGACGCGGCTCGCCCCGTGGGCCGAGAGGGCGGGCACCGACGCACGGGAGCCGGGGCCCAGAGCGATCGCCTCCACCCCGCCGAACTTGCGGGCACAGGTCAGTAGCTCCAGGGCCGTTCCCTCGAGGACTCCATCCTTAATCTCTGCGTAAACCCAGATCTTGGCCACTTCTATCTGCTCCTAGATGACCTTGCAGGCACGCAGGGCAGTCAGGATTCTCTCCGCACCGTTGCTGCCATCGTCTTCCAATGTTTCTCCGGGCGGCCGCGCCTCGGCGTCCTCCACCCCTTCGACCACCTCCGCCCGGCGCCCGGCGTCGATGTTCAGGGCCGCCCCCGTCACCACGCTGATCTCCTTGGAGCGGGCCGCCATGATGCCCTTGAGCGAGGCGTATCGCGGCTCTCCCACCGCGGCGGTGACAGAAACCAGGGCGGGCAACGCCGCTTCCACCACCTGATGACCGTCGCCGGTCTGGCGGTGGACGGTGATCGAATCGCCGCTCACCTCGACCTGGCCGGCCGCGCTCAACTGGGGTAGCCCCAGGATCTCGGCCAGCATGGGTGGAACCATGCCCGTGGACCCGTCGTAGGACTCGGTCCCGCACACCACCAGGTCCGCGGCCAGGGGAGCGATGGCGGCCGCCAGGGCCCGCGCCGTGAGCAGCGCATCGGCTCCCTCGAGCACGGTATCGCTGATCAGAATGCCCTTATCGGCGCCCATCGACAGTCCCTTGCGGAGAGCGTCTCGGGCCCGCTCAGGACCCATCGAAACCAGCACCACCTCGCCGCCTTGCGATTCTTTCAATCGCAGCGCCACCTCGATTCCATATTCATCGCCGGGATCGAGGGCAACCTCTCTCGACCGGGTCAACCGATTGTCCGCCTCAAGACCCTGCGGGCCATTGGGATCCGGCACTTGCTTGATGGCCACCACGATCTTCAATACCTGATCTCCTTAATTTGCGCCAGTGCCACGAAAACGATTATGCCCGCTGCCCCAGACCGGGGCGCTGTGCATCCGGCCGCCGTCACCGCCACCGGTCGCGACCGGGGAGCCGGCCCTGGCGTGGCCGCGGCCGCGGCGACGGTCAAGATCGGAGGAGCTCCGCTCTAAAGGCCCGCTCCGAGGCGGTCACTCTGTTAAGTGATACTTGACAAATCGGCAGCGGTTGGGGATTCTCAGGGGCGTGGGGGCGGCGATCGAACTCGATCTCGACGTGGAGTCTCGGGAGACCCGGCGACGCCAGCTCATGGCCCGCTCCGATGCGCTCCTAGAGGAGGTGGAGCAACTCCTTCTGCAGAGCCGCGGGGAGGTACTCCCGGACCGACTGGCGGAGGCCATCGGGGATCTCGAAGTCCGGCTGGCGCGTACCGAGAAACCAAATCGGGTGCGCTCCGCCCGCGCCGCCCACCGCCTCGTGCTGGCCGTCCAGCAACGGCTGATGGCGTCCAATCCCCTCAATCTGCAGCCTCGCCAGCATCCCGGCCGCGCCCCCGGCATACCGACCTTCAAGCTTGTCGGCGACTCGACCCGGTGGAAATTCCTGACCCTCCCGACTCCCCCCAGCAAGGACGCTGCGGAGTCGGAATGGAAGGACTGGCGCGAGCGCGCCGAGCAGGTCGTGGATCGTGCCAACGATCGATGGGCCTGCGCCCTCCATCAGGCCCAGGCGGCGGCGCGAGCCCCCCAGCGATCAGGACCGGCCGCCCGGGGCCAGATCAGCGCGGTGGTCGCAGCTCGGGCGGCCTGGCAGAACTACTGGGAGTTGTCCGAGGAATCAGCGCGGCTCGCTGAAGGGCCGGGCACGTGACCCTCTCGCCCTTCGCTCGAGGGGGGGAGCGGAGTCAGCAGTGACTCCAGCTGCGCGGGCGTAATGCTGGAGGCGGACCCGGCGAGCAGAACCGCCAAACGCTCCAGGAATTCGGCCAGATGCTCGTCATCCAAGGCCGCCGCCCGCTCCAGGAGCCGCGCCAGCGCCTCCAGATCGGAGGCCTGGCTCATCGAACGCAGGAGCCGGTCAAGGTCGCGCAGCGGCTGCAGCGTGGGTCGGCCGCCCCCGGAAGGGCTGGTCGGCGCTCCGCCAATCGGATTCATGAAGGCCTCCTCTCGACTCTATAGAATCCGGGCGTGGAGGCGGTCTCGATCGGCGAGGTGATCTGGCGCCCGAGTCCGGAGGTGATCCGTCGGAGCCGGCTGCAGAGGTTCATCGACGAGCACGGCCTGGGCTCCTATCAGGGCCTCCTGGCGCGAGTCGAGACCGATCCGGATTGGTTCTGGGCAGCCATGGTGCGCGACGTGGGGATCCAGTTCTATCGCCCCTTCGACGCCGTCGTCGATCGCTCCCGAGGCCTGCCCTTCGCCCGCTTCTGGCCTGGGGCCAGGATGAACATCGTCGCCACCTGCATCGATCAACACCTGGAGCAGGGCCGGGGTGACCACACCGCCCTCATCTTCGAGGGGGAGCCGGGGGAGCGGCGCTCGGTCAGCTATCGGGAACTCAGCCACGAGGTGTGCCGTTTGGCGGCCGCGCTCGGGCGCCTTGAGGTGCGGCAGGGAGATCGGGTCGGCATATTCATGCCGATGTCGATCGAGACAGCCGTGGCCATCCTTGCCTGTGCCAAGATCGGTGCCGTTTTCATCCCACTCTTCAGCGGATTCGGATCCGGGGCCGTCGCCGCGCGGCTGCGCGACTGCCAGGCCAAGCTGCTCATCTGCTCCGACGGATACCACCGCCGAGGCAGTGTGGTGGCCATGAAAGAGGTGGCCGACCGGGCTCTGGTGGAGACGCCCAGCGTCAAATACCTACTCATGCAGCGACGCGTCGGGCGAGAGGTGCCCTGGAATCCGGAGCGGGACCGGATCTGGGAAGTTCTAGTGGAAGACATGCCCGATCAGCTGGCCACCACCCAGCTCAACGCCGACGATCCGCTCATGGTGCTGTACACCTCCGGCACCACGGGGCAGCCCAAAGGTGCCTTCCACGTCCACGGGGGATTCCCGGTCAAAGCCGCTCAGGACCTTGCCCACGCCTTTGACCTGGATGGCGACGACGTCATCTTCTGGTATACCGACATCGGTTGGATGATGGGTCCCTGGCTCATCCTGGGCAGCCTGGCGCTGGGGGCCACGGCGGTTCTCTACGAGGGGGCCCCCGACCATCCCGACCCCGATCGCCTCTGGCGGATCTGTTCCGAACTCCGCGTTTCCGTCCTGGGCGTGTCGCCCACCCTGGTCCGCGCGCTCATGGTTGGTGGCCACCGCCCGGCCTCCACTCATGACCTGTCCGCGTTGCGCATCCTGGGCGGAACCGGTGAGCCCTGGAACCCCGAGTCCTTCCAGTGGTTCTTTCAGGAAGTCGGGGGAGGGCGCCTTCCGATCATCAACTATTCGGGCGGGACCGAGATTTCCGGAGGCATTCTGGCCGGCAACGTGCTCAGCCCACTCCGCCCCTGCTCGTTCGCGGGGCCGGTCCCGGGTATGTCGGTGGCCGTGCTCAACGAGCAGGGCGAGAGCGTGCGCCAGGAGGTCGGCGAACTCTGCCTGCGCCAGCCCTGGCCGGGAATGACGCAGGGCTTTTGGGGGGGCGACGAGCGCTACCTGCAGGCCTATTGGTCCCGCTTCCCCGACACCTGGGTCCACGGTGACTGGGCCTACGTCGCCGAAGACGGGCTCTGGTATTTGCTGGGCCGATCGGACGACACCATCAAAATGGCGGGCAAGCGCCTTGGTCCGGCCGAGTTGGAGGCGGTGTTGACGCAGCATGAGGCGGTCTGGGAGGCAGCCGCCATCGGCATCGCCCATCCCATTAAGGGAGAGGTCGCGGTTTGCTTCGTCGTATTGCGGCCCGGCCATCCGGAATCGCAAGCCCTGCGGGACCAACTCCTGGCCCTCCTCATCGACCACCTGGGCAAACCGCTCGCTCCCCAGGCTATCCACTTCCTCCCCGAGCTGCCTCGAACCCGCAACGCCAAGATCCTGCGCCGCATCATCAAGGCGGTTTACCTGGGGGCCGACCCGGGCGATCTATCCTCGCTCGAGAATCCGACCTCGCTCGACCCCATCGCCCGACTCCTCTCCCACCGGGGTGAGGACGCGGGCGGGCACCACCCGCTCTAGCGGCCGCTGGCCGGCCACCACCCTGGGATCGGGCGCCAGGTGAGCGATCCCGGCCAGCTCGGCCGGGCTGACGGGTATCCGGGGCAGATCCAACCCGGTCGCATCGCGGAGTGCGGCCGCGATTGCGGCCGGGGACGAAATCAAGGCCGGCTCCCCCACTCCCTTGACGCCGTACGGCGCCAGCGGTTCCGGTTCCTCGATCAGCTCCGAGATCATCTCCGGCATGTCGAGCACGGTCGGCAGCAGGTAGTCCGTGAAGCTGGGGTTGAGGACGTGTCCGCCGCTGACGCGCATCTCCTCCATCAGGGCCAGGCCCACGCCCTGGGCCACCGACCCTTCAATCTGCCCCAAGACCTGAAGTGGATTGATGGCCCGACCCACGTCCTGAACGGTGGCCAGCTGCACCACCTTGGCGACGCCAGAGTCGAGGTCCACATCGACCACCGCACGCTGAGCCACGAACATGAAGGACACGTGCGCGTCGCCCTGGCCGTTTTCGTTCAGAGCCTGGGTGGGCCGGTGATGAAATTCGTGCTCGTACTCGATTGGGGTCTCGAGCAGGACTTCGAGCGGCGCCAGCGGTATGCCCTCCGCATCAAGGACGCACCCCTCCCCCAGTTCCACTGCTGGAGGTCCCGCCCGCCGCAGCAGCTCCGACTTCACCTTCTGAGCAGCACCCTGTACGGCTCCTCCGGTCATCCACGTTTGTCTGGACGCGGACGAGCTGCCGGCGTCGCCGACGAGGGTGTCGGCGGGCATCAACTCGACCTCGTCCACGCCCAGTTCGGTGCGAACGATCTGGCCGATGACGGTGACCAATCCCTGACCCATTTCCGACGCCGCCGACTTGACTCTTGCCAGCGGCTTGCCCCCGCTCAATCCGAGCGTCACCCGGGCGGTCGAGAAATCATCGGTACCGCCCGAGAAGGCAACGTTCTTGTAGCCGAGGGCATAGCCCACCCCACGACGGACTCGGCCCGCATCGGCCAGGTAACCCCCTCCTCCCGGAAGGGCGGCGGGAGCGGCCCGGTCGAGGGCTGGAGGAAGCGGGATCTCCATGCAGCGGGTCACCATCTTGTCCACCGGCGCCGAACCCGTCACCCGCTGTCCGGTGATCAGTTCGTCGCCCGCTGCGAGGACGTTTCGGCGGCGTATCTCGACCGGATCGATCTTCAGTCGAGCCGCCAGTCGATCCATCTGCGCTTCGTGCGCGAAGCACGATTGAACCGCCCCGAATCCCCTCATCGCCCCGTTCGGCTGATGATTGGTCTTCGAGGCTCCGCACCAGATGTCCACATTAGGGACCCGGTAGGGGCCAGCCCCGAAGCAGGCCGCATTGGCCACCACAGATCGGGTGCTGGAGCCGTAGGCGCCGCCATCCAGCACAATCGTCGCCCTCACCAGCAGCAGCCGCCCGGACTCATCGGCGCCGTGCTCATACCACATCCGGGCGGGGTGCCGGTGCACGTGCCCGAAGAACGACTCCTCTCGGCCGTACCACATCTTGACCGGGCGCATGGTGGCCAGGGCGAGGAGGCAGGCGTGAATCTGCATCGAGATGTCCTCGCGGGCCCCGAACGCGCCCCCCACCCCGGCCAGGTGGATGCGGATCCGCTCTCGCTCCATGCCCAGGCATTCGGCCACCTGATCCAGATCGACGTGGAGTCCCTGCGTGGCCACGTAGAGATCGATCTCGCGCCCACCGTGGGAAGGGATGGCCAGGCCCGCCTCCGGACCCAGCGGCGCCTGGTCCTGCTGGCCCACCTCGTAGTAGCCCTTCACCACCACCGGAGCCTGGGCCCCTGGGTCGCCGCGCCGGATGACGAGTTCGCGGTAACCGTCGCCTTGGATCAGGGCCTCGACCGGATCCGTGAGCGGGGTCAGCGGTTCGTAGTCGACCTCGATCAGCCCCAGGGCCTGGCGAGCGCGTTCCGGGCTCTCGGCGGCGACGATGGCGACCGGCTCACCCTCGTACATGACCTTCTCTCGGACTCCGACCAGGACGGGCTGGTCGCGTACTTTGGCCAGGCCGTAGACGGCCTGACCGGGTAGGTCGCTGGCGGTCAATACCGCACTCACCCCGGGCAGGGCCAGCGCCCGCCGCACATCGACGCGGCGCACCAAGGCGTGCGGATGGGGACTGCGCAAGGTGCGGCCGTAAATCATGCCCGGGGCGGTCAGGTCGCTCGCGAATTCGAACTCGCCGCGCGTCTTGGCTCGGCCGTCGGGCCGAGGGACCGAGGCGCCCACGCCGCGGACCATCTCAGGCAATCTGCACCTGGGCCCGCTTCAAGGCCTCGACGATGCGGGCGTATCCCGTGCAGCGACAGAGGTTGCCCGCCAGGGCCTGTTTGACCTCCTCATCGTCGGCGCCCGGGTGGCGCTTCAACAGCTCCGTCATGACAACAACGAAGCCCGGGGTGCAGAATCCGCACTGCACACCCCCGGCGCTGACCATGGCCTCCTGAACCGCCCCGGCGACCGGGTCATCGCCCAATCCCTCGATGGTGGTGACCTGACAATCCTCACAACTCGCGGCCAGGACCAGGCACGAGCACTTGAGCACCCCGTCAACCAGTACCGCGCAGGACCCACACTCGCCTTGCTCACAGGCATTCTTGGTGCCCCAGAGCCCAAAGCCTTCACGCAGCAGGTAGAGCAGCGACTCTCCACCCCAGAGGTCGCCCTCCCGAGGCTCACCGTTGACGTTCAAAGCGACGCGCACGTTCTCTCCAGTGCACGGCGAGCCATGAGCGCGACCACGTGGCGCCGGTAGAGGGCACTGCCACGTACGTCATCGATCGGCCTGGCCGACTCGGCGGCGAGGCTCGCAAAACGGTCCAGCGCCGCCTGCGTCGGGGTCCCCGGGCGCCAGTCTCGATCCTCCAGCCAGGATTGGGCAAAGAGTTCGGCGGCCATGGCTCTGATCACAGTGGGGCCGACGCTGCCGAGGGCCACACCCACCCGCCGGCGTTCCTTGTCCAGGACCAGCGCCAGGCTCGCAACGGCGATCACCATGGCGTTGCGCGTGCCTGCCTTCAAGAAGGCTTGGGCCAGACCCGCCCGCCGCCACCGGACGCCCACAATCAGTTCGCCGGGGCGCAGGTCGGGTTGCTTGGGGCCGAGCATGAATGCAGAGACCTTGACCTGCCGCTCGCCAGCGGCGGATGCGATCACGACCGAGGCATCGAGTGCCGCCAGGGGTGGCAGAGCATCCCCAGCCGGCGAGCAAGTGGCCAAATTTCCACCCAGAGTGCCGGCGTTCCGGATTGGTGGCGAACCGACCGTTTTGGCGGCCAGCACCATCGCTGGGTCCTCGATCGTGCCCAGCATCTGGGTGAAGGTGGCGCCCGCACCCACGTACGTGTCGCTCCCGACCTCGATGGTCCGCATCTCCGCCACCCGGCGCAGCGACATCAGCCGCTCTGGCCGGATCCGGCCAAAATTCATCGCCACCATGAGATCGGTTCCGCCGGCGACCACGGTGGTGTCGGGAGTACGGGCCAACAAGTCAATAGCCTCCCTCAGACTTGAGGGAAGGCTGATCTCCATCTACAAATGCTAGAGGGAGTGGCGGTCTTCCCGCTGATCAGATCGTTCAGGGGTGGCCCCGGGCGACCAGCATCAGGTTCGTGACCGCTGGGATAATCCGGCTACACTCCTACCTTCACCGCTGGACGTCGAGCCACAAGCGGGAGTAGCTCACCTGGCAGAGCGCAACCTTCCCAAGGTTGAGGTAGCGGGTTCGAGTCCCGTCTCCCGCTCCACCCCTTCTTTCGACGGGATTTGAACTTGATTCGAGTCTCCAAGGGCGCTGGTGATCCATTCCGACCGCGGCACCGCCATGGCCTCCAAGGGACCGGCCTGGATCAACCAACCAGAGCAGGAGGTGATGACCACGTCGTGATTTTCAGCGCACGCGATGTCTCAAAAGGGTTGACAAATTCCGAAAGCGCAAGGGCAAGCGCCCTCGGTCACCCGGCTTGGGTCAGATCCAACTGGGCAAAGCCTGCTTCCAAACGCCGTTCGCCCGGAACCCAAGCAAGCGAAGCGTTGAAGAGTGGACCAGCGAACGCAAAGGAGTGGTATTCGCCGTTCTCGCCACAGGCGTCGATACCGACACTTTCGATTTCGGCAGCGAAGCTGTGGTCGATGATGCGGCCGAGCCAGCTCTCATTCAGCCTCCCAAGGTCCACACAGGTGACGACCGCCCGCCCACCGGACTCGACGAACTCTTGGAGAAGTGATGCAGGCGGCTCCCCCCAGATCGGCTCGATGTGTTGCAGCCCACAGGAGGTGATGCGCTCTTCGTACCAGGCTCGCACGTCCGCCAGGTGGATATCGCCGAGCACGACGCCGGTAAAGCCGTCTTCGACTAGGGCCCGCAACTCTTTCTGAAGGCTCGCATCCATCTCGGCCCAGGCGGTCGGTATCGCTCGCAACGGGACCCCAATCGCCGCCGCCTGCGCTTCCAGCATCTCGACCCGCGTCGCATGGAATCGAACCCGCCCGGTCGCCGCATCATAAAATGTAAGGAGGCGGTCGACCTCGAGACCCATCGAGCGTGCCCGGGCCAAGGCCAAAGCACTGTCCTTGCCCCCCGACCACATGACCGCGCATCGAGAAGCTGTCAATCCTGACCCAACCCCCCACACTTCCGCTGGAGGAGCCTGCTGTAGTGTACCGTCCGATGCGGATAGTTTCACTGCTCCCGAGCGCTACCGAGGGACTCTTCGCCCTCGGTCTGGGCGATGCCTTGGTCGCGGTTACCCACGAATGCGACTTCCCGCCCGAGGCGGCCGAGCTGCCGATCGTCTCCCGCTCGACTCTGGGCCTGGCCGAGCACACGAGCGGTGGGATCGAGGTCGCGGTCGCGCTGACCGCCAGCCAGGGCCGCCCCCTCTACGAGATCGACACCGCCCTAATCCGTGAGTTGGCGCCGGACCTGGTGGTGGCACAGGACATCTGCCGCGTCTGCGCGGTATCGGCCGACCAGGTGGCCGATGACCTGGTCGGCATCCCGATGCTCCGTCAGCATCCCCACTCCCTTGAGGACGTTCTGGCAGATATTGAAGAGCTAGCCATCGCCTGCGGAGCCGATTCCCGGCCGCTGCTGACCCGCCTCCGGGCTCGGATCGACATCGCCTCCGCCAAGGCGGCCGACTTGGGATCAGTTCGTGGGGTCTTTCTGGAGTGGCTCGACCCGCCCTACCGCGCCGGACATTGGACTCCCGACATCCTTCGCCTGGCCGGGATCGATGACCCCCTGGCACGAGCGGGCAGGCCCTCGGTCGCCGGCTCTTGGGCGGACGTTGAAGCGGCTCATCCAGAATTGCTCGTATTGGCGCCTTGCGGCTTCACCAAGGAGCGAGCGCAGGCGGAAGCCGAGCTGGTCCGCGACAGTATCGACGCCGTCGGCGCTTCCCGAGTGGTCGTGTTTGACGGCTCCGCTTACTTCAATCGACCTGGCCCTCGCCTGGTCGACTCGCTGGAGTTGCTGGTCGCGTCGCGCTGACTTCAGCTGGCGGGTTTTGGTCCGCAGCCGACGGTGTGGGTCTCGGATCCTGATGGGTCATGGAGATCGCTCCGATGCCCTCACTTGTTGGAGTGAAGGCCAGGCGATGAAATGGGGAAACAGCGGACGTCATATCGACGCAATAGCGATTAGGGATCCATGAAACGTGGACCTACCGATGACCAACGCGGGCTCCTGCTTTTTTGGCGTTCCGGTATGAACAGATGGTGTTGTTCTTCAGAAGGTCCTGATGAGCGAGGTTGACTCCGAACAGCCCCTGTATCGGCCGGGAGTCAAAGAAGACTTCGATCGTCTCTACCAGGCGACCTACCAGCGAATCTTCCGAACCCTTGTCTCCATTACGGGCGACTTCACTGCCGCCGAGGACTGCACTCAGGAAGCGTTCCTGCAGGCCTATCGGGCGTGGGGGAAGTGGAAGCAGGACGCCCCTGCCGAGGCCTGGCTACACCGTATCGCGATCAACACTGCCATCTCGTACCGGCGCAAAGAGCGCCTGCGCGAGGTGGGCCAGGTGATCCGCCGCCTTGGGCGGCCCGTCAACATCGACCCCCAAGACCAGGCACTGGAAGGAGAGGTCCTCCGGGAGTTGAGGCGGATTCCGCCGAAGCAGGCGGCGGCCATCGTCCTGCGACATCTCCACGGCTACACCAACCGGGAAATCGCGGCTGCCCTCGGGGTGCCCGAGAGCACCGTCGCAACCCGCCTCATGGCGGCGAAACAATCCCTTAGCCGACGCCTCGGCGGGTCCTTGGGACCAATTTCGGATACTTCCGACCCCTCAGGCGTCTCTCCATAAAGTGAACACAAGCGGCAGCGGTGGACCTGAACCAGATCGTCTGCTTGAGCAGGCGCTTCAAGAGCACGTTGGCGGCCTCAAAGGCCCAAGCCCAACTGTGTCTCAGTCCACCTATCATGCATCCGCAATTGGAGGCAACTCAATGTCAGCTCTGTCATCTCTACTCGCGGCCCTATCTACGAAGGCAGCCATGGCTTTGGCCACAACCGCGTTGGTAGTCGGTGGAGGTTCAGTTGCCGCTACTGCGGCCACGGGCAGCCCCAACCCTGTCAATTGGGGCCATGCGGTCGTCACCGCAGTCCAAGGTTGCAAGGGAACAAGCGCTCCATCCGCGTCCGCTGCTCGTCAGAACGTCGGCCAGTGCGTGAGTGCCTTCGCGCAACAGAATGGCCACGCTCATTCGGCCAGTGCGGCTCGGGACAACCACCCCACAGGTGCGCCAATCACGCACCCCACAGGCGCGCCGACCGGCCATCCCGCAGGTGGCCCCTTCACGCATCCAACCGGCAAGCCCAGTTCCGTGCCCGGTGGGCCACCCAGCGGAACTCCTGTAGGGCCTTTCGGAGGTCACCCCGTCGGCCCCCCAATCACGCCGCCAAGCCACCGATAACCGGTCCCCTGGCCAACGATATGGAGATTCTTGGATTCAGGGGGTCGATGCAACGACCTCGGCTAACCGCTGTGAGGGTGTCACCCAATCGAGGGTTGGTCGAGGGCGTTCATTGAGTTCCTGGGCCGCTGGGGCAGAGGGGTCGGCTCCAAGGGGCGCTGATGGCGGAGCCGGTAGGCGCGTTGGGTGCAGGCCTGGCTGCAGTGTCTGGCATCCCGCCGCCGAGAGACGCAGGCTTGCCCGCAGACCTGGCAGGTGGACTGAGGCTCAGGTGCCGCGCCAGCCGCCTACCCTACCGCGACCCAGCCGGCGGGTCGCGCGCAGCTGGGTCGATAAGGGACATAATCAGCGTCGACAATTCAATATATAGCCGCGGGGGCAGCTCAGGGAAGTCCGGTGTGAGTCCGGCGCTGTCGCGCAACTGTAAGAGCGGAGTGGTTGACCAAAATGCCACTGAGGCCAGGGGCCTTGGGAAGGCGGTGAGCCGCGATGATCCTCAAGCCAGGAGACCGGCCTTCGCGAGGCACAGGGAGGACGCGAGTGCGCAAGCACCTCTTTGTGGCCAGCGCGACACTGGCCACGACTCTATTACTTCTTTTTGGCGGCATGGTCGGTGGACGATCAGTCCGGGCCCAGAGCGATCCGGCCAGTAGGGCGCTTCTGTTTCTTCAGACACAGGAGGCGGCCAACGGCTCGTTGCCGGGGTTCTCCAAGTGGGACTCGACCGAGTTCTTTGTAATCGCTGAGGCGGCTCTGGGCTACGACCCGAACCAGCGCGCCGGGAGCGGCCAGACGGCGGTCCAATACTTGCAGTCAAATGTCACACCTGCCTCAGCTGATGCCGGGAACACGGGCCGATTGATCCAAGCGGTCGAGGCCTCGGGCCTCAATCCAGCATCGTTCGGCGGGGTCAATTTGCTGACCCGGCTTGGGAGCTACTACAGCTCCGGGACCGCAGCATATGGAAACGGCGAAACTGCGACTCAGGCATTGGCCATCCAGGGCCTGGAGGCGGCAGGCCAGATCCCCTCGGTGGCGTCGATCTCCTACCTCCAGCACCTCCAGGACTCGGACGGCGGCTTCAACTACACGGCCGCCGCGAACGACCCTGCGGGCAGTGACACAAACTCCACCGCCGTCGCCATCATGGCGCTGGACGCAGCTGGACACCATTCCGACGACGCGGCAGCGCTGAGCTGGCTGCGAACGCAGCAGCAGTCGAACGGGGGCTTCGGCTACCAGGGAGGCCCGAGCGATCCTGACTCGACGGCCCTTGTCATCCAGATGCTGATCTCTGCTGGGCAGAATCCGAACGGGTCCACTTGGACAGTCGGCGGCGAGACTTCGTTCGACTACCTGGTCACAAATCAGGATGTGACGGGCGGCTTTGTGGGCTTCTTGGGCACACCGGACGCGCCGACGACGAGTCAGGCCGTCTTCGGATTGATTCAGCAGCCCTTTCCGGTGAAGGGTACGTACAAGAGCGGCTTCGGCCTGTCCAACTCGGAAGCGGCGGAGCTGGCTGCAATTCGGTACCTGCAGTCGCAGCAATCGGCCAGCACCGGTGGATTGCCAGCCGGTTTCTCTCCCTATGACTCGAGCGAGTTCTACGCCATCGTCGCTGGGGGGGCCGGCTACGACCCATCCCAGCTCTCCGTATGTGGGCCAACTCTGATCCAGTTTCTTCAGGCCAACGCCGGGGCGGCGAGCACGGACGCGGGTAACACCGGGCGCCTGATCCAGGCTGTCGTGGCCGCGAAGCAGAACCCGGCCGCCTTTGGCGGAGCCCATCTGATCTCCAACCTGCAGAGCGACTACGTCTCTTTGACCGGAGCCTATGGCACCGGTGAGACCGCGACCCAGGCGCTCGCCATACAGGGCCTGGTGGCGGCAGGCCAGACCCCATCGGCCGCGTCGATCTCCTACCTCCAACACCTCCAGGACTCGGATGGGGGCTTTAACTACACCGCGTCCGCAAACGACCCTGCCGGCAGTGACACCAACTCCACGGCCGTCGCCATCATGGCGCTGGACGCGGCTGGAGACCATTCCGACGACCCGGCAGCGCTGAGCTGGCTGCGAACGCAGCAACAGTCTGACGGTGGATTCGGCTATCAGGGCCCCCCGAGCGACCCGGTGTCCGACGCCTTGGTTCTCCAGACGCTGATCGCCACCTATCAGGATCCGGCATCACCAAACCCCACCACCGGCTGGACGATCGCCGGGGCAACCCCAATCACCTACCTCATCGCACAGCAGCAGCCGGACGGCGGATTCGTGGGCTTCACTGGCCAGCCTGATCCAGGCACCACCGCTCAGGTGTTGGCCGCCTTGGAGCGCCGACCTTACCCGATATCGGCGCCGGCGACGTTCACAACCCTCTCAAGTCCCAGCTGCCCCACCCCGACGCCCTCACCAGCTCCGCCCACGCCGACTCCGATAGGGAGCAGCCCCACCCCAGCCCCGGTGGTTACCGCGCCGATCATCGCGACGTCATCAGCCAGCCCGACTCCGTCGCCTTCGCCATCTCCCTCGCCGAGCCCCTCGATCTCTTCTGTGGCCACTCCTCCAGCGTCGAGCCCCCGCTCGTCGGTGCTCCCCTCCTCCCAGGGGGGTGGGGCTGGTGGAGGTCTTCCCCCGCTCCTTGTCTACCTACTGATTGGCGGAGGCGTGGCGGTGCTGACCGCGGGCGCGGGCGGGGGCTATCTCCTGTTCATGAGGAGATGACTTGCTGTCCCGCCTATTTGTTGGCGTCTTCGTCAGCTTGGTATTGGCTTCGGGCCTGCTTCTTGCTGCGCCGAACTCGCCGCTCCGACCCAGCTGCGCCGAGGCTGACAGCACATACCACGTGGCCCTGGTGATCGAGCTTGGGAGCGGTCAGGTTGTAAGAAGCTGCGTTGGGTTCAGCGGCTCACAGGTCACCGGCACTCGGGTCATGCAGCTGAGCCGCGTCCAATACTCCACGGCGACCTACAGCGGCCTTGGCAGTGCCGTGTGCCAGATCGATTCTGAGCCGGCTTCGTTCCCCCCCAGTTGTTGGACCGCTTCCAGCCCGTACTGGGCGATGTTCGTCTCGCGCGGCGGGGGGGCATGGTCCACCTCAAGCCAAGGCGTCTCCAGCCAGACCTTCAAGGACGGCGACGCGCTCGGGTGGCACTACATCCCGCAGAGCGGGCCGGGCGGGGGGCCACCACCGTCGCCCGACGGGGTCTGTCCCTCGACCGCCGGGACTCCCACCCCACCGTCCGGCACGGCTCCCCCGGGCCCCACCAGCCAAGCCAGCGGGACTTCTAACCCTCAGTCCTCAGCCCCAGTTGTCGGGTCGGCAACGACTCCTGCGGGGGAAGCGGCTCAGACGCCCGAGCCCAGCCCGACCGACGTCTTAACACCCACACCCCTCCTCCCGAGCCCGACGGCTGCGGCGGTTACCGCTGGAGCCTCCGGCCACGGTGATCCCCGAAACCTGAACCTCAACCCAGGCTGGCTCTTGGCGGCGGCTGGGATGGGAGCGTTGGGTGGGCTCTTGGTTCTGCAGCTCTTATGGCAGGCTCTGAGACGGTGACAACGCGGGGGCTCGCCGTCTGGTCGCTGTCCACGTTGGGATCGGCGCTGATCACAAATAACCCCGTATACCGGATTCTGGTGCTCCTCGCCGCCGCCAATGTCGTCGTGGCGCTGGCCGCCGACCGGGCTCGTGCACTGGCCCTGGGGCTGACCTTGGCGGGAGCGTTCGCAGTCGCACTCAATGTGCTTCTTGGCCATTCGGGAATGCACGTCCTGGTGGTCCTTCCCGGGTGGCTGCCGGGGATTGGTGGCCCGCTGACGCTTGAATCATTGGCGTACGGATTGGACGTTGCCGGCGGACTGGCGGCCGCCATCCTGGCCGTCGCTCCACTGTCGCTCGCCGCCGATCCGACGGAGTTGGTCGATGCGCTGCCCCGGGTCTTCGAGCGCGCCGGGACCTCCCTGGCCGCGGCGCTGGGTTTCGTTCCGGCGATCGCGCAAAGCTTCACGGCGGTATCGGACGCCCAGCGAATGCGTGGCTGGCGCCCTCGAGGCCCGCGCTCATGGGGCGAGGTTCTGGTGCCCGTCATGGTCACGGCCATCGAAAACTCCATTCAGCTGGCGGAGTCCATGGAGTCGCGCGGGTTCGGGGCCGGCCCTCGCACTCGCTACCCGCGTCCCAGGTCATCAGCGTGGAACCTGACGGTGCCCCTGCTAGCCGTCATCGCCTTTGCCGGGCTGGCGGCGGAACGCGTGTCGGGGGCAATTCCCGACTGGTACCCGCTACCCGCCCTCCAGCCGCCCGATGTGAAAGCGTTCGGAGTCATCTGCTGCCTTCTTCTTGGAGGACCCGCCCTGCTGTGGCGATCGCAACCTTCGATAGGCTGACCTACCAATACCCAGCTACTCCCGATTTTGCCCTTCTCATAGAGCGGCTCGAACTCCCTTCGGGCCTGACCCTGGTCGCGGGGCCTTCGGGTGGCGGCAAGTCCACCCTTCTGAGACTGCTGAACGGGCTCGTACCTCACTTCCACGGAGGCGAGATCTCGGGTCGAGCTGAGGTCCTCCGACACGACGTCCTCAGCACCCCCACTCGCCTCTTCGCGCTCGAAGTGGGCTTCGTGTTTCAGGACCCAGAGCGCCAGTTCGTCCATGGCACCGTCGAGCTGGAAGTCGCCTTTGGGTTGGAGAACCTGGGCTTCCCGGTGGGAGCGATGCCTCAAAGAGTCGACCAAGCCCTGTCTCAAGTGGAAATTGGTCACCTTCGCCGTAGGCGTGTGAACACTCTTTCCGGGGGTGAGCGCCAGCGAGTTGCGATTGCCGCCGCGCTGGCGATGGGCCCGCGCTTGCTTGTGCTCGACGAGCCCACCTCGCAGCTCGATGCGGGTGGCAGGACCTCGGTCGTGGCCGCGATTCACGATCTCCATCACAGCGGACGCGACGTGGTCATCGCCGAACATCGGCTGGAGCTGTTCGCTACCCAAGCCAAGGCCATCTGCCACCTCGAGAATGGCCGACCCAGTCTCACCGACCCCAGATCGTGGTCGCCTGAGCTGCCATCGTCGAATGGACCTCGGCCAACTCCGGGGGAGGTGACATGGTCGATTCGGGGCATCACATCCGGACCTGGGAGGGCTCCCGTTCTGCATGACATCGATCTGGAAGGGCGGGAGGGCGAGGTGGTCGTGCTCCGTGGCGCGAACGGAAGCGGCAAGACAACCCTACTGCGTACCTTGGCGGGTCTTCTGCGCCCAATCTCCGGCGAGATCAGGCGCCCCCGGGGGCGGGTTGCCTATTTGCCGCAGGACCCAAGCAGCCTATTGAACCTGCCCACGGTCAGGGAGGAGGTCGGGTTGACCCTCACCCGCGCCGGGGCTAAGGAGGGGCCTCAAGAGATGCTGCGAGCACTTGGCTTGCAGGGTCTAGACGACCGCTACCCAAGAGATCTGAGCGGAGGCCAGCGGCAGCGAGTGGCGATCGCCGCAGTCTTGGCGGGCTCGCCATCATTGGCTCTCCTGGATGAGCCCACCCGCGGGATGGACCGGCCGGCCCGGATCGCCCTCGGGAACCTGACCCGTGAGCTCGCCGACCGCGGTGCGTCGGTGGTGATCGCCACCCACGATGCGCTGCTCACGGCCGAGGTCGCCGACCGAATCGTTGACATCAAAGGCGGTCGGATTCAGTGAAAGTGGCCACGCTGTCGCTGGTCGGGATGATCCTCTTCGTCTGGCCCTTTCTCGGGGGTTCGCCACCGCCCTACCTGCCGACTCTGCTGGTCGCTTTCGCCGCGGTGGCTGCGCTAGTGCTGCTCGAGGCCGGGACGCGAGGACTGGACTCCCGGCGCCTGGCTTTGCTCGCGGCAGTGGCCGCCATCGACGCCGGACTCCGACTTGCCGTCGTGACCGGGGTCGGAGGGTTCAGCCCGGTGTTCTTCCTAATCCTCTGTTCAGGATTCGTCTTCGGGCCAACGTTCGGATTTCTAGCAGGAGCCCTTTCTCTCACGGTTTCGGCATTCGTAACTGGCGGAGTCGGCCCGTGGCTGCCCTACCAGATCTTTGCTGCCGGCTGGGTCGGGGTCGCCTCAGGCCTGGTACGTGGGAGGTCCCTGTGGGTGCTCGCTGCGGTCGGGGCTGTGACTGGCTTCGCCTTCGGCGCTCTCTTGGACGTCTGGGACTGGAGTGCTTTCTATCAGGGGTCCCCGGGCTTTGGTTGGCTGCCAGGGCTCCAACCAGCCGAGGCCCTCTCTCGCTTTGTCCGCTTCTATCTAGCGACGTCTCTCGCCTACGACAGCTTCAGATCAATCGGAAATGTCCTGATGATTCTGCTATTCGGAGCTCCGGTTATTGCCGCTCTTGCCAGATTCCAGCGGAAGCTGACGTTGGCGGTCGTGGCGGAACCAGCCACGGCAGGATTCGGTCTGCAGCCAGACGTTAGAAGTGGAAGCTCAACCAAAGGCCTGTGTGGAACCGAAGATGGTTGAGATGCAGGACCAGTCCGACGCGTGACGCAGCCAGCGGTCGAGATCGAGAATCTGGTCAAGCGGTACGGGCCAAAAGCAGCCGTCGATGGCCTCTCACTGCAGGTCGAGACGGGCACGATCTTCGCCCTTCTTGGGCCCAACGGAGCGGGTAAGACCACAACTGTGGAGTGCTGCGAGGGGTTCCGCAAGCCCGACTTGGGTGCCGTCCGCGTCCTGGGCTTGGATCCCGCCCGAGACGGGCACCGGCTTCGCCCCCGGATCGGCGTGATGCTGCAGAGCGGGGGGGTGTATCCGGCGATCCGCGCCACGGAAATGCTCCGGCACGTTGCCAAGCTGCACGCCCATCCGATCGAGCCAGACCAGCTGATCCGTCGCCTCGCCCTGGCTTCGGCGGGTCGGACAACGTACCGACACCTCTCTGGCGGAGAACGGCAACGACTTGCTTTGGCCCTTGCGATTGTGGGGCGACCGGAACTCGTCTTCCTCGATGAACCGACCGCCGGGCTCGATCCGCAGGGGCGCCTCGCCGTTTGGGATCTGATCAGCGAACTGCGTGACGCGGGAGTTACCGTGGTGCTGACCACTCACTCGATGGATGAGGCCGAGCGTCTCGCGGATCGGCTTGCAATTGTGGACCATGGCCGGGTGGTGGCCGCCGGGACGGTCCAGGACCTGACCGGCGGAGAAGCGAGGGGATCGATAACGTTCAATGCCCCGCCGAATCTCAACACAACCTCTCTGCGTCTGCAGTTACCGGCCGGATTCCTGATCCAAGAACAGCCGTCCGGACGCTACACCATCGTTGGAGCCGTGGATTCTCGGGCAATCGCGACCGTGACCGTATGGTGCGCCGATCGAGATGTAATGCCGGATGGCCTGCGGGTCGGACGGCGCACGTTGGAAGAGGCCTTTCTGGACATCACCGGCCGGGACCTCCGCTCGTGACCGAATCGCTCTTCAATCCCAGACCGGGGTCCGCATCAATACCGACGATGGTCCTCTATCAAACTTGGTTGGAGATCCGCCTGACATTGCGGAACGGGGAGCAGGTTGTCCTTGCCTTGGTTATCCCTGCCCTGCTTCTCATCCTCTTTGGATCGATCCGGGTTCCCGCCCTTGGATCGGGCTCGATCGAAGACCTCGTCCCCGCGGTGATGACCGTTGCGATCTTGTCCACGGCCTTTGCGGGGCAAGCCATCGCTACCGGCTTCGATCGACGTTCGGGGGTGTTGAAACGGCTCTCCGCGAGCCCGCTTTCAAGGGCCGGCCTGATCGCGGCCAAAACATTGGCAGTGGCCTTCATCGAGGTTCTGCAGTTGGTTCTCGTTTCCGTCATCGGCCGATTCATGGGCTGGTCCCCCGCCGGTGGCTTCGTCCCCGCGATCGTCTTGTTGGTCCTTGGAACGGCCTCGTTCTCCGGCCTCGGGCTCCTCATGGCTGGCACCTTGCGCGCTGAAACAACCCTGGCGATGGCTAATCTCCTGTTCTTGCTGCTCCTGGCGGGTGGCGGGATTTTCGTCCCCTTAACGAAGTTCCCGGCTCCATTGAGGCCGGTTCTCGACCTGCTGCCAACGGCAACTCTCTCCAGCGGCTTGCGCCAGAGTTTCGAGGCTCACAATCAATTTCCATTGGCTGCCGCGGCGATTCTTCTCGGTTGGGCCGCGATCTCGATCACCTGTGCCGCGATCACGTTCCGATGGGAATGAGTGAACTCAAGGGGGCGGCAATGCGACACGAGCTGCTCTCGACGGACCTCCAGGGGGGGTGTCGGCTCAGAGGAAGGTTGGTCTTCTCCACCCAGCCCAGTCGGGCGCGCTGCTTGTCGATGAGGTTCTCAGCCCCCTTCCAGAGTGCCCAGCGGGCCTGCTTGAGATCGATTGCACGCTGCTTGTGGCCCCCGCGCCGGGCGGCGTCCCAGACCTCGCGTCGGACCTTATCGAGGGCGTCAATGCCCAGGCGATCACGTGAACCGGGTCCATGCAGCGGACCGCGTTCGGGCACCGCAATGCGACCAGCGGGGCGATCCAATTGCCGGCGGCGGCGCTGACCTGGCTGATGAGCTTGCACCGCTCCTGGCCGAGTTCGAAGAAGAAGCGATCGAGGGTCTTTTCATCGCGCCCCTCGGCTGCCCAGAACAGGCGCTTGGTGTCGTGGTCGACGACCACGATCAGATGCTTCCTACGGTCCGCCGTCGGCCTAATTGGCGGATTCGCATCCCAAGGTCGACGGCCGGTGGATCACCATTTACTTCGCAGGCTCGGTGAGGTCCGCGAGCAAGGATCGGACCCGGCGGTCGATGTCATCGACGATGGGTCGGATTGCGTCGACTGATTTGTTGGCGGGGTCTTCAAGTTCCCAGTCGAGGTAGCGCTTGCCTGGATAATATGGGCACGTATCGCCACAACCCATGGTGACGATGACGTCGGCAGCTCTGGCGATCTCGTCTGTGAGGGGTTTGGGGAACTCGCGTGTCGGATCCAGGCCTCGTTCGCGCAGAACGGCGAGCACCGAGGGGTTGAGCTGAGCGGCGGGTTCAGACCCGGCTGAGCGGACATCGACCCGGCCTTGCGCGTAATGGTCGAGCAGGACCCGGGCAGCGAGGCTGCGACCGGCATTGTGGATGCAGAGGAACAATACGACGGGAGTATCGGTCACGACGTTTCTTCCAGTCCGATTTGTTCGGACGCTGGGTAGTAGCGCCGTCGAGCCCACAGGGACACGTAAACCAGACTGACGAGGACTGGAACTTCGATGAGAGGGCCGACGACTCCGGCGAGGGCTTCACCGCTCGTGACCCCGAACACGCCGATGGCGACGGCGATGGCCAGCTCGAAGTTGTTTCCCGCCGCGGTGAACGCCAGCGTGGCGGTCCGATCGTAAGGGAAGCCGATCGCCTTGCCGAGGGCGAACGACCCGAACCACATCACGGCAAAGTAGCCCAGCAGGGGCAGGGCGATGCGGGCTACGTCAGCGGGACGCGAGGTGATGGTGTGGCCTTGAAGGGCGAAGAGAATGACGATGGTGTAGAGCAGCCCATAGAGGGCGAACGGGCCGAGGCGAGGTAGCAGCTTGGTCTCATACCATTGCTGACCCTGGGCTCGCTCGCCGAGCGTGCGGGTGAGGTACCCGGCCAAGAGCGGAATACCGAGGAAGATGGCGACGGTCTGGGCGATCCGCCCGACCGACAGGTGCAGACCGACGGTGCTGAGACCGAGCCAGCCGGGCAGCACTTTGAGGTAGAAGTAGCCGAGGAACGCGAAAGCGAGCACCTGGAACAGCGAGTTGATCGCCACCAGCACCGCTGCGGCTTCTCGGTCTCCGCCCGAGAGGTCGTTCCAGATGAGAACCATGGCTATGCAGCGGGCCAGGCCGACGATGATCAGCCCGGTCCGGTAGGTGGGCAGGTCGGGCAGCAACAGCCAGGCCAGCGCGAACATGACCACCGGACCGACCACCCAGTTGAGCACGAGGGACGCGACCAGCATCCGTCGGTCTCGAGTCACCGAACCGAGCTGGTCGTAGCGGACCTTCGCCAGCACCGGGTACATCATCACCAGCAGACCGATGAAGATCGGCAGCGACGTTCCCGAGGTCACCTGGATGGCGTTGAGGTGACTGTTCAGGCTCGGAATAGCCCGCCCGAGCCCGAGGCCAACTGCCATCGCCAGGACGATCCACAGCGGCAGGAACCGGTCGAGGAACGACAGACGAGGGATGACCGGCGCCTCAGGCGTCACCCCGCTCGGCGGACGGTCGGAAACGACGGCGGTCACAGCAAGTCTGCGGTCCAAGCTGATCGAGGGGTCATCGTCACGCGTTCCCACCTGGAGTCGCTCCGCCCAGGTCCGGCCGGGCGGGCGCTGCGGACACCTCCTCGGTAGAGGGAACCTCGACAACGAGATGGTTCAATAACCCCGGGATCTTGTTAAGGTCCTCGATCAGGACCAGCTTCAACGGCGGGTCAACTACTGCGAAGTTGGCATACCCTGGACGGACCTTCGCCGGTTCGGTGGCGAACAACCTCGAGTAGTAGCCGATGGCATCATCGATGTCGGCAACGTTCCGCCTGAGCTGGATAGGGGACATGGTCAGTCCTGCTGATACATTTGTGTTGATCGATTCATTGTGCACATTGAATCGATGGCAGTCAATATGTGGAGTGAGCGATGGCTAAGGCAGCCGCGGTCGAAACAGACACCGAGAACGAACTGTGCAGCAGATCAGTCGTCGCGACGCCCCTCAGTAAGGCCGAGGCGATCAAACTGGCACGGGTCCTCTCGGCGCTCGCAGACCCGGTCAGGCTGCGGCTCTTCTCGCTCGTCGCCGCCCAGACCGAGGTCTGCTCGTGCAACCTTGAAGCCCCTCTCGCCAAGAGCCAATCAACGGTTTCGCACCACACCAGGGTGCTGGCCGAAGCTGGGCTGATCGTCGGAGAGAAGCGGGGCCGATGGATGTGGTGGCGAGTCGAACCGGATCGTCTGGCCGCGATCCAAGCAGCTCTCGGAGGCTAGCGGCACCTCCAGGAATTCTTCCCTTAGGCGGAAGTTCGACGGCCTGAGTTAGCTCATAGGGGCCGGTGGCGTATTCGGTTGGCTAGCCAAAAGGCACTCCCTTCGCCTTGGCAGCGTAGACACTAATAGTGGTTGACGGTGAGGCCCTGGCGTGTCACACTTCCTGTGTGCCGGAGCGAGGAGGGGCGGTCCACGTGTCTACC
>Ga0207933_1000887_pt1 | contig 25792 bp, 26 predicted proteins | sample NGESurdeep092012_4_FD_184488 | JGI IMG/M metagenome (GOLD analysis project Ga0207933, IMG submission 184488) | Arctic peat soil microbial communities from Barrow, Alaska - NGEE Surface sample F53-3 deep-092012 (SPAdes) | ecosystem: Environmental > Terrestrial > Soil > Wetlands > Peat ... | reverse complement strand
GAGAATGTCTTCGCCGCAGTATGCCCGTGGTATGTCCGGGGTGAATTGACGCTTGAAACTTTGTTGAATTTCTAGGCCTTAATCAGGCTTGACACGTAGGCATGTCTCCTCTAATGCCCAGCTTCCCGAGCTGAGAACGCGAGTTCGATTCTCGTCGCCCGCTCCAAGTGGGCTAGTTCCCGAAAACTGGACGAGTGTTTTATGAGAATGAGCACCTTTGGCTGGATCAAATGGGACGAGTCCACTAATCCTTCGTCCTCTTGCTCGCGAGGTGGCGAGACAATCGACTCGCCGCAAAGCCTGCACCAACCGCGAAACGCTGTACTGGCCCAAAGCTATTGGCTGCGGCCGGCCCCACAAAGTAGAGACCCGGTACCGAGGACTCGAAGTTCGCGGTGAGGGTCGGCGAATTCTGTACCGTCTCTATCCGATTTCGTATCGACTCATCGAGAAAGGTGAGTCGGTTTACATCGACGCGATACCCCGTTGCCGCAATGATGTGATGGACAACCAATTGGGAAGACTGCCCGTCCACGTTTGTCAGATGGAGCCGAACACGGTCGCCCATAACGGCGACGTCTTCGACTGTGGTGTTAACCGTGATCGGCACATTCTCAACTACGGCGTCTTTCATGAACCAACCCCCCACGGGGCTTGCGTGGGTCCTCGTCTGTCGAAGTCGCCACCGCTCAGGTAGGTAGTGAAAGAAGAGGGGCGCCTTGCAAAAAATCCAAGAACTCCAACCTGGGCCAATACCGGAGGTGGGAGCCCAGAGGCGGTCAATAATTGTCCGCGGGAGACGCTGTAGGTCGTGGAACTTGACATTGGGCCCGCGCGCGATAATAACGGGGCGAGCTCCAGCTCGATATAGCAGCGCCCCTAAATCAACCGCTGAAGCTCCAGCACCAAGGATTGCGACGTCTCGGTCCGCAAACGATGAAAGGTCGGCGTGCTGAGAACTATGGGTTGAAAATCTATTCGTAAGGTCCGCAAGGGCAGCAGGCATGTGGGCGAAATAACCCACGCCGACCGCGAGAACCACATTGCGAGTGGTCATCGACTCTCCGTCATCGAGGACCAACGCAAAGCCATCCTCCACTGCCTTCACGGACTGAACTGTCCGTTTCTCAACGAAGGGGACGATTTGCTGCTGAAAAGTAAGGCCGTACGAGATGAAAGTCTTAAGTGACACCGGGAGCCCAAGATCTGAGTATGGAATGCCCTCCTCTGCGCAGAAACGCGCAAGGGTAAGCGCGCCGGTCGGATCAAAGAGAATCGAGGCGTGACCTTCGGATTTGAGTGACATTCCTTCGGGCATCGAGTTCTTCCAGAAACCCATTGGAGTGCCTAGAATTCGAAGGGGGACGCCTTTTCCGTTTAGGTACGCCGCCAGTGATAGGCCGTAAGGACCCGCGCCAATGATCGTAACTTCGGTGGTCACACCCATCGGCCGGAAACTCCATCGACGAACGCAAAAATTCCGGATAAGGGAAATCTGACCCTCATCGACTCATCCGGTGCGTTATAAGGGATTTCGAATCTTCGGGCGACCCTCATCGCGGTGAAGAACCTGTCTGGCAGAACTTTCCCATCGCCTTCTTCGCTCGCCGGGGCTGTGAATTCGCCCATCCTGACGACTCCCGACGAGTGCTCGCTTCCAACGTTTCCTTCTTCCGCTCAACTCTTGGGTCAATTTAGGCGACTTCGGGCGACGGAACGGGGTAACGTCTGCCAGGAAGTCGTCAATGGCTTCAGACAACGGATCGGTTCTGAGCGTTGTTGGAACGTGATTCCGGCCAGATCGCCTAGACCGAGAACGATTACGAGGCATGACCGGTCAGGGTCGTAGCATTTAGGTATACCTCAATAAGTGACAATTAGGTGGCGCTCGTGAGCAGTAGTTTTTTCGGTCAGGAAGCGTTAAGCACCTTTCGTCGGACCAAAATTTAAACTCAGCCGTGACCCATAAACGTCGTCACTTGAGGCCAGCGGTCATCTTTGTTGATGCCCTTCGATGGGAGTCCTTCTCTCAGCTGGCTGCAATTCTTCGAAAGGCCGGATTTCGGACTGTGCGAGTGACGGTCGGTCCTGCAGGGTGGCGAGCTGAGCACGTGCTCTTTGATCGAAACGTTTCACTCCCCTCACCACCAACTCCAGAGGAAATGGCACAGATCCTTTCAGAAGAGTACGTAACGGACGTTCATTCGACGGAAAGCCTCGCAATGAATACGTATGCCGCTCTCAACCTGTTGCCAATTTCCCATCGCTCGGATAGGTGGGTTGGTCGTTCTGCGATACTCGACAAGTGGCGTGTCTCTGGCGTCCTGCGTGACCTTGGGTTGCGAACGCCCGACACTCTTCTGGCTGATGGCACTTCGGCAGATGAGGCTGTCGCAAAATTGTCCCTGCCCATTGTTCTAAAAAGTCGCGTGGATGCTTCCGGTTCTGGCGTCAACGTTTTCGACACGCTCGCATCTCTCCGAACATTTTTTGCAACAATCCAAAGCCCCAACGACTGGTTTTTCGAGCAGTTCATCCATGGTGAGTCTCTCGTGTGTGCGAGTTGCGTCAGCGACGAAGGAATCGAAGTAATTGCTACTTATGAAGTTCTCAAGAGCATTTATCCGCGCGGGCCTTCAAGCGTGGTGAAATTTCGAAACGATGCGAAGTTGGAGGAGAGCGCCAGAACTCTTATCGATGCTCTGCATATTCGTGGATTGATGTGCTTCGACATCATTCGGGACTCCAACGGCGTCGACTGGATTCACGATGTCAACCTTCGGGTGTTTAGCGGATTTTCCATGAGCCAGTTGGTCGGTTTCGACTTCCGCGGAGCGTACATTCGCTATCTGCTGGGGCACGGCGTCATTCAACCAAGCCGACTCGACGCATTGAAAGCCGAATCGTTCGCCTTTCCGCAAGGGGGGAAGGATATGTATCGCGCTGGCGCCCGGAGAACCGCTTGGCTTCGCTCTATTCAATGGACCTGGCGCTACTGGAGACTTCTGGGATCTCGGTACTTCCTCTACTTCACGATTAATCGCCCCGTCTCTTCGATCCAACGCACAACGGCTCGACTGAGACGACGAAGCCACCAGCCTCATGGCGATCAACACCGGAGACGTGCTCGATAACACCAACTATGAAGGCGTAATCGACGAGGATAGATAAGACCGCCGAGTTTGGGGTTGATGCGATGACATTGCGTTTACAGGACGACTGTGCGACAATGACACTCTGTGATTACGGCACGCGTCTTCATGTTCATTGCGGTAGTTTGTCTCGGATTCGTTGCGTGGTACGTTCACATTCATCCCAGTGCGTCGTACGGGTTATCCGGGAATGGCAGCAGCGCTTTCACGGTCGTGAAAAGCGAAGGCTGTCCGAGCGCTTGGGATCGTTGGACGGATAACTTGCCGCCTGTGTCGTTCCCTGAGAGCCCACATGTTCTGTATGAATATGGACCCCAGACTCCACTAATCAAACAACTGGCGTGCGACTCGTCAATCGTGGGACGTGAACACGTCGCAGAGACATGGCTCGCTGGTGCGATCATTTCACTTCTCGCAGCCCTTTTCTTGGCGAAATCTCGACTGGTAAGTACTAGGACACTCACTGAACTTCGCAGCATTCGGTGTTCAGCGCCAGTAAATCGCCTCGCCGGGGCAGAATACCCACTTCCTGAGTTCGTAGATGGGAGCGGTTCCGAACAAGGCATCGATCTCAACCCCTGAGCGAGACATTTCATAGCCGGCGATTCTCGTATTGCTTTCATTGACTGTCGTTGACCACCAAATACCACCGTTGCCCCTCGATCTTGCCCAAGATCGAAATCGTCTTGCCCAAACCGTGCCCGGTGTCACGTTTTGATCAGGGATTCTTGAGTTCGGCCTTGGGCCGAGCCATTCCTCCAAGAAGAGACGGCGCCGCTTCAACTCGGTCCTCGCCAGACAGCGCTCCCGTCAACTTCGTCGATGCCCGTGTTGCAGATCCCACTTCTCAACATTGGCGCATTCCCTTATCGTCCTTCCAATCTTTCCCACATTTTTCCCAAGTCCTCAACGGCTGTGGGCAGGGCCGGAGGGGCCGACTATGGGCTACCATGCGTCCGTGAGTCGCGTCAGCGTAATAGGTGCGGGGTACGTAGGTCTAACTACCGCGGCCTGTCTTGCTCACATGGGTAACGAGGTTCGTTGTAGTGACGTCAGCGAAGCTAGAGTGCGCACGCTCTCCAGCGGTGCCATTCCATTCGTTGAGGACGGCCTTGAGGAACTTATTAGACAACGCCTCAAGTCAGGATCACTCACTTTCTCGACGGATAACAAATGGGGTATCGATAACGCTGAGTTCATCTTCCTCTGCTTGCCAACGCCGCAAGGCCCCAACGGTCGAGCCGACATGTCTTTCGTGGAACAGGTCGCTACAGAAATCGGCCCATATCTGGCCCCCGAAGCAATTGTTGTGAACAAATCAACAGTCCCAGTCGGCTCCACCCACATTGTTGAACGAGCTTTGAACAGGCAAGATATTCGAGTCGTGTCAAATCCGGAGTTCCTCCGCGAAGGCTCGGCGGTGCAAGACTTCTTGCACCCGGAACGGATTGTGATCGGTGCCGACGACGAGGCGGCAACAATCCGTCTTTCCGCTCTCTACTTGCGACTCGGCGCACCGGTTATCGCCACCGATGCAGCGACCGCTGAGACGATCAAATACGCGTCCAATGCGTTTCTAGCCACCAAGTTGAGCTTCATCAATGCCGTCGCGGCACTTTGTGAAGCCATAGGTGCCGACGTCCGCCAAGTGGCGCTTGGCATGGGTTATGACCCTAGGGTGGGATCCTCCTACCTGAAGCCAGGTCCTGGATGGGGGGGCTCGTGCTTTCCCAAGGACGTCTCTGCACTCATCGGAATCGCAGACGACGCGGGCTACGATTTCGCACTTCTGAAAGGTGTCGTGTCCGTCAATGTGGCCCAGCATGCCCGGGTAGTGGAAAAGGCCCTACGGCTCGCAGGTGGTGATGTCAGTGGCAAACGAGTAGCTCTTTGGGGAGTCACCTTCAAGGCGCGAACGGACGACATTCGTGACTCGCCGGCGCTCGAGATCGCACGGCGTCTGCGCGAGCATGATGCAGAGATCGTCGCCTACGACCCGGCGTTCGTCGGCCCCCTCAATGGCCTTGAAATTGCAAAGGACCCCTACGCAGCGTGCGCTGGCGCCTCGGTGCTTATAATCGCGACAGAGTGGGAAGAGTTCCGCTGGCTGGACTTCGAGAAGGTCGGTGATCTCATGGAGACTCGTGCAGTTGTGGATGCTCGAAATTTGCTCGATCCCGCCGCAATGCGTCGTGCGGGTTTCGCCTACGAGGGCATTGGCATCCTTTAGTGGTAATTGACTGATGGATCGCGTCGTTGTAACTGGGGGCGCGGGATTTCTGGGATCACACCTTTGCGAAGCGCTGCTCGCCCGCGGCGATCAGGTCGTCTGTTTTGACAATCTCACGACTTCTGATGGGAGTAACCTAACCGCTCTCGATGCTTCGCCTAACTTTACATTTGTACAGGGGAATGTTTCAGAGGGAATCGACGTGGATGGTCAGGTCAATGTGGTGGCACATTTGGCAAGTCCTGCCTCCCCTCCGGAATACTTACGCTTGCCGCTCGAGACGCTCGCCGTTGGGAGCCGCGGTACCGGCGCCTGTCTCGATTTGGCTAAGCGCACAGGTGCAAGATTCGTGTTCGCGTCGACGAGCGAAATTTATGGAGATCCTTTGGTGCATCCCCAGCCTGAATCGTACTGGGGAAATGTAAGTTCGACGGGGCCGCGAAGTGTCTACGACGAAGCGAAGCGCTTTGGGGAGGCCCTTTCGATGGCGTACTCTCGTCACGAAGGGGTCGATGTTGGCATTGTGCGAATCTTTAACACGTACGGTCCGCGCCTTCGCCGGGGCGACGGACGCGTGGTTTCGAACTTCATCTATCAAGCGCTCTCCGGCGCGCCGCTCACAATCTACGGGGATGGCTTGCAAACAAGAAGCTTCTGCTACGTCGATGACCTTGTTGCTGGGCTGCTGGCAATGATTGATCAACGTGGTCTTGTTGGTCCAGTAAACATCGGGAATCCGTGGGAGATTACGGTTTTGGAACTCGCTCGGCGCGTGTTGGGTATAACAGGAGCGACGTCCGAGCTCACCTACTTTCCTGCTCCTAGGCACGACCCTGTTCGACGCCAACCCGATATATCCCTTGCACAAGCGACGTTCGGATGGTCCCCGAAGGTGTCGCTCGAGGACGGGCTTGAGCGGACGGTGCAATGGTTCCAGGAGAAAATGAGCCAACGAAGCGCGCGATAGCGCTGAGAGGGTGATCATTGACATCGGAGATGCAGTGAGACCTTCGTCATGACGCGGCGGCGGTGCCGGAAGATGCGCATTCTTTAGTGGTGCTCAGGCTTGACAATTCGTCGCCCGTTTCGATCAAGCGGTACCTGGCAGAACCGTCTGAGCTAGCACCGAAGAGATGGCCTGGCACGTTAGTTCCCAGCGATCGAAAGAGTAGGCAGGAATAACTACCGTGATATCCCGCCTTACAATTCCGATTACTTTTGCATTCGTGATTTCCTATGACGACTCTGTTGGTGCGTAATTGCAATATTGAGCCATCGTGACTCTAACTGGTTGATTCTTCGAGGTCGCAAAGTGCCTGCGCCAGAACCACTTCATAAAAAAGCGAAACGTACCGCCGTCGACCAACTTCGAAACTTGGGCTACACCGTTATTCTCGAGCCGACGACCGAGGTCGCTTAGGAGCAATCTTCGTGACAGACCCCTGTTGTTAGATCGCTGGCTTGCGGGCGCAAAGTTTCACATTACGGTGCCCCATCCCATGTGACGGAGACGACGTCAACGATGTCACAGCGTGAATTCCCGGAACGACAGTGCGAGATATTCAGCCACGTCGCGACCTGGAACGATCGCAGCGGAACGCACTAAACCCAACAGCGAGTCCGATCGAACGGGCAGTGGCACGTTCAGGCGCTCCAGGACTCGGAGCAAACCCAAGACGACGTGCCAGGGAATGGTCAGCGTTTTTTTTGAATTGCCCGCTGACGAGGCCATCGCGAGCATGATCTCGCGAAACGGTGTCGGTGTATCGTGAGCGAGACCTATCACCGAAGAAGGCACGCTCTCTGCTTCAACGAGAGTCGTCACTGCGGCAACGAAGTCGTCGACGTGCAGGGTAAATAGATGCGCGCCGCGAAAAATCGGGATTACGGGAAGGCCCGCGAGTTTCGACAGCGTTTGGGCCATCCCCCCGGGGTTATCGCCGTAGACCAGACCCGGGCGAACCACCACGTGGTCCATTTCGAGAACGGTTCGCTCAACCGCCAGTTTCATGAGCCCGTAATCCTGTCTCGTTCCGAAGTACGCCGACATCGATGACACGAAGATGACGCGCTCTATCCCTGCGGCGACCGCCGCTGCGATCACTTGCTTCGAACCCTCGACGTTTCGCTCCCAGGCCCGGAGTGGGTCAGTTTCGTGAAGATCCCACGCCGCATGGACCAGGCATGTGACGCCCTGGAATGTGTCGGCGTCGGGCGGACGAGCGAGGTCGAAAGATCGGGCGACACCCGGGTTCATCTCGTCGTCGACGCCGCGGCGGTACTCCACGACCTCGAGGTCCGCCGCCCGCAGGTGGGCAACGAGGGTTCTTCCGAGGTACCCAGAGGAACCGGTGACGCCGATCAGGGGCCTTCTGCTCTCAGTCACGGTCATCTTTCGCTACAGAGCGGGCGATGCGATGCGCGTTAGCCATGATCGAGAGAGTGAAGGTTGTCGCAGGCACCGTGGGGAACACCGACGCGTCGGCGAGGTGGATATTACGCCAAGGGTAGAGGCGACCCACGAGGTCGGTCTCTTCACCCTCTTTTGGCGTTCGAGAGTGGGGGAAGCTTCCTCCAAAGTGGTAACTCTTCGCAGGCGCGGACAGGGAAATCTGGGACAATACGGGCAGGACGCCAAGCGAAGGAGCCACCATTACAAGCCTTCGAGTAACGGCGCGAAGTTTGCGTCGCGTTTGGGACCCGTCGCCCGTTGACGGCGAGAGGGCGATGCTCGCGAGTCGCGAGTCGCTGTCGGGACGCTCGACAGAGACGTCAAATCCTGGAGACCACCAGGACGGTAAGTAGCCTAGGCCCACCGTGAGTCGCCGCAAGAGCATCGTACCTAGGCCTCGGAACACGGGGATGGTAAGGGGGGAAGGGAGCGCTTCATCCATCGCCGCGTTAAAGGGATAGCCATGGATCTGGACGATGTCGTGGCCCGATTCATCAAATGGCATGACGATGTTGAATTGATTGAGCGTAAAGGTCCCGTCCTGCGAGAGATCCTTGATCCCACGGAGCGCGAGCATCGGCATGAGGAACTGCGCCGACTCCTTCATATGGATCCGCCGCGACCACAAGCCGAGCGACTGCGCCACAAGTCGCGTGGTGCCCAAGGCTCCGCACGCGACGAACACCTTGTCGGCACGAAAGATCTCGACTTCGCCCGAAGCGAGGGATCGCGCGGCGACGAAGGGCCGACCATCCTCCTCGCCCAAACGCAGGGCGAGGTAACCGCCGGTATAGTCAATGCGCCTTCGGCGAACCAGATCGTCGAAGGTCTGCGACGCCGAGTAGATGACTGAATACGGGCACCCCGTCATGCAAAGGCCGCACGAAACGCAGTCGCGCCCCTTGAAGGCGAGTCGGGCTTTCCCGAGCAGCACGCCCTGACGTCGAACCTGCAGGCGATGGCGCTCGTACCCGCGCAGGATCCGCTCGGGCCCCTCGCTCAAGGATGGCAGAGGGTCGGCCGGTCCCCAAAGCGGGAAGTACTCGGCGAGATCATCCACTTCTCCGGAGTAAGGAATCGTAGCGAGGATGGCACGATAATCGGGCTCAAGTTCGCTCCGTGGGAATGGCCAGCCGTCGAAGGTCGCATCGCTGAAGACCATCAATTGGGCGCCCCAGGTATTGCTGAAACCTCCGTAGGCACCGGAGATGACGCGTGAGTTCACACCGCCTTCGCTACTCAACCCGTCGAGCTGGCCAAAGTTGCCAAAAGAGAAGTCCGAACCGAAATTCCGTTTTTCCGGAATTCGGTGATGTTCACTCACGATCGCAGTCTGGCTAACGGCGCGTAGATCGGCAGCTGCCCAGTCTTCCGGACTGGCCTTGGACATCCGTGCACGAGCCTGGTCGTTCGCCTCTTCCAACCGACCACCCACATCGAGCACCTGTATCGTGGCGTTTGAGGTTGACGTAAGCGCAAGAGCGACCCCGGCGGCGGCGGGGCCAGCACCGACAATGATCACCTTCATCGTAGGGTGGCCTGCCACGATGGAGATTTAGCCGCCTCGTGAAGTCTCTCGTCGGTCAGAAAGTTCGTGAACGACTCGACAGCGTCAAAGCTCTTAAACGTCACCACGATCACCTTATTTCCTTGGGGAACCTCAGACTATAAAATCGCCGCTATGGAAGTTTCGCGCGTACTGGGTATCACTATGGAGGAAGTCAGTGATTGGCGGCAGCCCGTTCCAAGCGGCAGATGGGCGGCACAGTTCTTTTTTGCATTGGCTCAGCGATATGACCTGATCGATATTGTCCAACCAACGCCTATCCGACGCGATCGATACCTCAATCAAGCCTTGGCGTTCCGTCCAAATCGTAGTCGCTGGAAAGCTCAGGCTAATTTTAATCAGTTTGTGCTTAAGAAGCGAACACAGGCAGTACAGGAAGGCCTCGAACGCAACTTGGGATCGTACGATTTGATCATGCAGATGCAGACATTGTGTGATCCTGGCTTCGACCGCTCAGGAACTAACTACGCGATTTACACAGATAATACGATGGCACTTACGCGGCAATATTATCCCTCTTGGGCGCCATTATCCTCGGAGGGCGCCGCACAATGGATGAGGTTCGAGGCCGAGGTATGTCAATCTGCGGCCGCAGTCTTCACGTTCAGTGAATTCGCGCGTCGCTCGATGATCGAAGACTACGGCTGCTCTCCGGAGCGAGTCGTGGCCGTCGGGGCAGGGCTGAATCAGTTCGTTAGGGAACCAGGGGACAAGGAGGATAAAGCGCCTCGTGCGCTATTCGTCGGAATCGATTTTGAGAGAAAGGGTGGAGATGTTCTGCTGGATGCTTGGAGAATTGTCCGCGAACATGTGCCTGATGCGGAGCTAATCGTCGCGGGCCCTACACAAACTCCACGAAAAGACTACTTGTGCGGCGTGAAGTGGATGGGGCCATTGGACCGAGGTGCTTTGGCGGAGTTATACCGATCTGCTTTGGTTTTCGTGCTGCCATCATTGTTTGAACCATGGGGTCTCGTGTTTTTGGAGGCAATGGGACACGGGCTCCCGTGCATTGGTACATCCTGTTGCGCCATGCCCGAGATCATTGAAGACGGAGTAACTGGTCTACTGGTACCGCCCGGGGAGGCCGAACCTCTTGCCCTCGCTCTAATCGAATTGCTTACGGAGCCGGACAGGGCGGCCGCCATGGGGCGGGCTGCTCATGCCAACGTGCTTCGCGATAACCGCTGGTCGAACGTCGTCGATCGCGTAGCGGCACATTTGTCGGCTGGTTGATCGGGAAGGAATTCATTCCGATCAGTTTGTTTCGCGTCTACGGTGCGTTGATTTGACGTGAGCCTCGTCCGCGCTCGCGTTGATAAAGGTCCTTTCCACAAACCACCAGGTGGAAAGAACACCGATCCGTCGGAATGCAGAGGGGCACCGTGTGGAGCTGGCCCGTTCTCGTTCCCTCGAGGCCGAGAGGAGCGATGTGATCATCCATGCGCGCCCGCCTAGCTGCTCGAGCCTCGATGGTGTTGGACCGCCCGCGCGCCTCGAGTTCAACACGGTCACCTCGACGGAGTTTGAGTGGAGGTTACGACAACTCGGTCGTTTGGAGCCAGACCGAAGGCCTCGGGATTGACGACGCCGTCATCGCCTCCGCCGCAAGCCTGGCCATACCAGCACCACACTCAAGGTGCCGATGTGGCTGCGCTGGCCCTCGAGCGGACGGTCGCTCTGAAGCAAACAGCCCTGCGGCCAGAGACATGGCGAACGAGGGGCCGCCGCCCCTTGACTCACTACGTTACTTATATGGATCAAATCCGAGTGCTCAGCGCGAGTAGTTCCATCCTGAGGTCGTCCGAAGTCGGTTCTGAAGGACGCAAGCGAATTCGGGAAGTTACCGTCGGTGACGGCATAATGCCCGGGAGTTTTATCCACGTTGGGTACTATTCACCCCCTCGGTTGACATCCACTCTCTAAGGTGCTCCGCGTGACACGCTGGTTGGACAAACAGTCTGAAGGATGTCGGCTGGTGGGATTGTCTATGCAGACACTCCGATCCTCAAGCAAGTACACGATAGGCCGTGCGACTTTACTCGCTTCACAGATAGCGGTCATCGCTATCTGTTCAGGGACTTCGATCTCATTGATTCCGGTACGGTTGCTGGTCCGGGCACGTAGCTCATGTGGTCGATCGAGTAGTTCTTCCGCGCGCTGTTTCGTTCTCGGATGGCTGGACTCATGACGCGGGTGGCATTTTCCTGGTTGTGTCGTCTCGACAGTCACCTCGACGCCAAATACTCGATCGACGGCGCGAGCAGAGTCTATTTTCTCGGACGTAAATCTATGTTGCGGACGTCGATGAAGGGCATAGTTGCCTACTATCAGGGCACCACTCGGCGGGGATAGCACTCAAAGATGGGCGAACTGATCGTTCAATCTCGTAAACGTCGCTGACTCCGGCGCCCCTAGGAAAGAAACCCTGAGTCCCGCGTTACGCACGCTGGTATCCGGCGAAGGCATACGCACGGTCAGTTCGGGTTAGGGTCTGGCTGAGCCGTGTTCCAGAGCCTCGGTGAGCATGTACACGCAACTGAAGTGCTGCGTGATGTGAGCTAGTGGGGCGCGCAGATGCCGCGGGAGCTTCGGAAATCTGTTGGCCAGATTCTGCGCCGTCGGTTCGACGGTATGTACCGAGTGGTCATGGCTTGTGAATTCGTACCGTATGTCGGACAGCCGGTGGTAGCACACGTCGGACTCAGAGAATTCGGCAAATATACGAACGCGTTCATCGAGTGAGTAGTCCGTAAAGTACCGTTGAGCGAGACCGAGTCGCAGGCATAGCCGCAATGCCCTGTCCCGCTGAGCGCCCGGTGGAATCCAATGAACGAACGGCGTCCCCATGTGCGGCTCGACCACTCGTAGCCTCGGAGGGAAGATGTGTAGTCCGACACAACCGGTCTGCGAGACTCTCCTCGTCTCCATCACCATCGAGCGAACATCGAAGACGTGCTCGATCACCTGGTCGGAAAGCACTACGTCGAAGTAGCTTGAGTCAAAGGGGTAATGGCCATTGGTGATCGAGCGCAAGCAGCCTTCGTCATAACCCTCCGCTGCCAGGGCGGCACGCCCACGACGCAGATACGATTCGGCAACATCTATGCCGTAGGCATCCCAGCCAAGCTTCCTCATCCATAACACGGTGTCGCCTCTGCCGCAGCCTATATCGAGGACCCTGATCGTGGAGCGGGGCGCCCCAGTTTCGCTTGGGTGCTCTCGAGCAAATATTGAGTGAACGGCAGGGGCGGTATCAGTGATGCAGAGGTCAGCGGCTCGATCTTGCTGTGCCCGTCGTGGTCGTTGAAGGACGGCAGCACCCGGTCATGCTGCACTGAGGAAGTCCTGACTGACGTTATTCGACTGGCCGGAGATCCCGCGGTTCCGGCGCCACCGATCTGCCCCTTGATAGTGAACCGGAGATGTACGCAGGTTAACTTCCGCTGTTGATCCCGCCATTATGGGCACGTTAGTCCAAGCCTGGCCGCAAGGCCAGAGACCCGGCAAACGAGGGGGCGCCGCCCATTGACTCACTACGCTCCTAATGGATCAAATCCGAGTGCTCAGCGCGAGTAGTTCTATGCCGAGGTCGTCCGAAGTCGGTTCTGAAGGACGCAAGCGAATTCGGGAAGTTACCGTCGGTGACGGCATAATGCCCAGGAGTTTTATCCACGTTAAAATAAATCTCCAATGCAACGTTGTTCCCTCTGATCCATGCGGCAATGTTGTTGATGAATGTCGCATCGTCCCCAAGGCCATGTCCATCGCTCTCATTCACCAAGCCCCACTCGCAGAGAACCAGCGGCTTGCCTTCGGATGCGGCGAAACTCGCCCAACCGTTAAGAGCAGGGCGAGTCTCATTCGCCCAAACGCAATCGGATTCCCTGGGCGTACTCCTGTTGTTGAACCGCAATCCACAGGTCGTGATCCATGTCTCGTCGTAGACATCAAGGCCGATGTAATCGACGTAGGCATTGCCCGGGTACGCCTCCGATGGGCTATAGGCGGAGCCGTAGGAGCCCTGCCAGTTGGGATTCCATACGAACTTGAAATTCGCCCCCGAGACACTTCGCATAGCGGTGGCGATATTCTGCCAATAGGCCACGAAGTTTGCCGCATCGGTGCTGGTAGCCACCTTCCAGGGCATCCAGTTGCCGTTGAACTCCCAGCCCAGCCGAAGATAGGCCCCCCCGAAGCCCATCGAAACGAGTGAGTTAGCGAGCTTGACGTAGTAGGAGTTGTAATCCCCGGCCGCCCCGGCCGCCAAGGTCCCCTCGGGGTTGCCCGAGGAGTCGGTGGGGATAATGGGCACCCCGACCACCATCGTGTAGCCGCTTCCCTCCCAAGAGGAAAACTGGTAGCCGAGATCATCGACAAAATTCCACCCGAGGGAGTCCCAAAGGTAAACGTCCGCAAACTTGGGTCTAGTGCCCGTGGTCGAACCGAAACTCCCCACTCCCGAGGGACCGGGTCCCTTCGCAGCGACGCCTTGCGCCGCGATGACTGAGATCGACTGCTGCGCCTGGGGAGCGGCCGTCGTCGCGGTTGTCGGCGCTGCGGTCGTAGTCACGGTAGGCGTGCCACCGCCGCCGCCGGCGCCGCCGGTCGCGATCGTCGTGATTGTCGCAGGAGGAGCGGTGGGAGTTGCGACAGTAGAAACGGTTGTCCAGCGCTTTACGAGTCCAGAGAATTGGCTGTTGCTGAACTTGGACGCCAGAGTCAGAACGACGTCTGTGCGAACTGCGTTTGAGTCTCTGCCACCGAACGCAGAAGCGGAGGCGTCGATGCTTACCATCGCCAAGAGAACGCACGATGAGATCGCCAACGTCAGGATCATGGGGATGCGATGAGCGGTCTTCGCAAGGAAGAAGTTTTTGAGTGAGGCGCCCTTGCACATAAAATATAAGTTCGCAGGCTCAAATCTCGCCGCAACCAACGAAGAATCAACAATTGCTCAATTCTGAGTGAGCTGCATAAAGAGCTCAATGCGGACATTCGAAACTTATATAAAGCTCGTCTTTGCATCGAATGAGAATGTACGTTGAGGCGAACTTTTTCTTATCGCGACTCGCAATTGATCAATTCGCCGAGCGGGACGAGATTCAGACTCCGTGATCGCTAAATTGATTGGTCGTCTCAGCGTTGCGCACCAGTCGCGTCGGTAGTCGTGGTTACGCCAGACGTGAATTGAACTGGCTCCGATGGTGACGCCCGAATCCAAAGAGCTGACTGAGGCTTAATTCCGACGCGAAGACGGAGGCGTGAGTCGATGGACCCGCAATCGCTGTAGCGATACCATTTTACGACGCCGACGCATCGATGGCAATCATCGCCACGAGCACGCGAGAGAAAATAGAAAAGCGTGGCGACCTTCGAAAATCGGTGCGCTGTCTTACCCTTGACAAATTGAGTAAATGAGCCCTTGACTATGTTGTGCCGTTGTACAAATTCGCAGGCTCAAACTTTTCCCTGGCTACGAAGTCTCAACAGTTGCTCAATACAGTTGATTCTCCTCAGGGAAGCGCAGAATGTCTCACGTTTTTCGCGCATGGTCGACCTATCCGGAACTCACTTTGGCGGTGGTTCGAGGCTGAGAGTACCGTTCTCCGCCTTGGCGCCCAACTTTCGGTTCATTCGAAGCACTCCGAACACCACTGGGGAAAGGATGGCGGCCTCAATTGTTAGACCAAAGAGAACGCCGACTGCTACGCCGGTGATTCCGTGAACGACGCCACCGCCGGCGGCGAGTCCCACTTCCAGGCACGCCCCAATTGCGGTCCACAACGCTGCTTGTTGCATTCGGCCCCGGACTCTCGAGATAGCCACATAGTGGGCATTGATGGCAGCCGGATAGGTGATTAGACCCAGCGCGGCAAGCGCTCCGGCAGCTTTCTCGTAACTATGGCCGAAGATTCCAAGAATGAAGACAGATAGAAGGGCAAAGAATGGCGCAGAAACGACCGCAAGAATCAGGCAGATTCGCATCGTTTTGCGGACTTCCCGTGCGAGGGCCTTTTCATCCCCAGGGGCAAGCGCGAACAGAGCTGTGGACAAATGGAATGGAATGATGTTCACGAAACTTGCGACCAACATGGCGACGGTATACGCCGCATTCGATGCTGGTCCGATGATGATGGTAACGAGGACGGGGACGAGCAGCCCGGGAGATGTGAAGGAGAGGTTGAGAGAATGATGTCCGAGCATTAGCCGGCGCTTCTCAAAAATACGTCTGAAATCAAGGCGCGAGGGTTGGCCCCTTGTTAGCTTTGCCAGTTGTCGAATCAAGGTTCCCATGGAGACCAGGAGTCCCGCTAACCACGCAACTTCCAATTCAGTTCCCGAATGGTCTGGCCAAATCGTTATCAAAACTGGCAGAAGAAGAAGTTTGCTGATTGCAAATACACCATTGCGCCTGAGTTGTAGGTCGCCGCGAAGCAGGCCGATGCAGGAATCGTCCAGGACCAGTAGAACCGTCGCGGCCACGCTCAAGAGCACGAACACAAGGACCTCAACCGGGCCTGTGAGTCCTGGGTGGAGAGCGCGAGAAAAGACTCCCAATACGAAACCGACTATGGCGGAGAGAATCAGCGTGACAGCGGCGACTACTGTCGCCGCTGTCAGTATCAGTGCGCGGGCATGTCTCCTGTCGTTTGAGAGTTCACTAATCAGCAAGGTGCTCAGACCCAATACGCAAAAAATAGAAAGGAATTGAGCGGCAGATTGAATCGCTGATGCGATCCCAACAGCCGTTGCCGTAGCCATCCTCGCAGCAACAAACCAGTAAAGAAATCCGAATAGGCTCGTGATGATGGTCGTGCCGTAGAGTGAAGCCGCATTGCGAACGACTGAGCCTTCCAGTATGGCTTTGGCTGGTGCCAGCGACTGTGCCAACCTTCGCCGAACGTCGGCCCAACGGAACCGCCTCGCACGTCTTCCCCAATCGGTCACGTGAGTGAGGCGATCGAATGGATATATATCAAAACCCCCGCCGCCCCAAAAGACATAGGGAGAGACAGTCGCCAACCGCCGAACGACTTATATGCGATTTTCATCGATTATCCAAGGATATTTGCGCCCGAGGCATAGGTGGATAAGGGGCCCTGCCTCTCGTCGGCCGCGAATGAGATCGACTTAACTTTTTTCCAAGCAAGCTGACCTCCAGTCCAAAGTCATAGCCTCTCGTACCCTTGGCCAAAGTAACTTCTCTGTTTTCAGAACCGGGCACCTATCCCCACGACTTGCTCCTCGCTGCCATCTCGGAAAGGAGGGGCCGCGGGAGGCCATGGCGTCGAGCTCGAAACAGAGCCCAAGGGCCACGTAACATTCCCCGAAATTCTCGGTAGCCATTACCCGTGCCAATTTCTCTTGGATTCGTCTCTTCGACTCTCAAAATGTTTCGCGTGTGCAAGACGGCACGAACTATTTTAGGCGCCATGGACCGCCGAGCCTTCGAGTTTCCCGCCAGTTTTGCGATGACCGCGCCCAGTCCGAGCCCGTAGTTCTCGAGTTGCGCAGACAAACCTTCGTCATCGACTCGGTGTTTATGCCAAACGACTGCATCCGGTTGGTACAAGAGAGTGTGGCCCTCGAGTACAACGCGAATGAACCAGTCGGTATCCTCGCCCGCGCCGGTCGGTGACCCTACCCCTAGGGCTTCGTCAAACCCCCCAATTCCAAAAAGCAACGAACGCTTCGCTGCGAAATTGGCGCCCGTCCCGTACGCACCAAATTGAAACGGAAAGAGGGGGACTCCATCGGGTGGGTCGTCAAGGCGGAATAACGTCAAACTGGTGTTGCTTGCCCAGCCGACACGGCGGTCGAAATAACGTTGGGAGGCTGATTCCAGTTGACCACTCGCCACCAATCCAGTGACGCATCCGATTCTGTTGTCTAGTGCGAACCCACGCATCAGCGCGTCGAGCCACCTCGAGTCGACAATGACATCATCATCCGTGAACGCCAAATACTCGCGTTGCGAGATACGCACGCCGGCATTCCGAGCACGAGAAAGGCCCGGGATATCTTCCCGAACGTATCGGACATTTTTGTCCGACAAACGCTCAACTATGTTACGAGTTGCATCCGTGGTGGGGGCATTGTCGACAACAATGATCTCGAAGTCAGGGTGCTGTAGATCAAGCAATGCAGCAAGGCAACTGGAGAGTTCTGCGGGGCGATCCCGAGTACACACGATCACGGAAATTGGAAATGTTGGCACTTCGGTAGTCACAGCGGCAACGTCGGGAAGCGAGCAGATGGAATTGAGTAGATCATTGGCGTCAATAGTCCCAGAAGATACATTCAGGTCCACGAACCCTCGGACTCTGTTGGAGTCCCATATCAATAATCGCGCCTTGCTGAAACGGCCGCCGTCCTCAAGCTCCAGATCCTGGCCCGGTTTCATGTCTTCAACATCAAGGGATCCCACCCAAACAGCATCGTGATCGACAATTCCCTCCAGCGTTGGAATAACGAGTTGTTGTAAAGCTGGCCGAACTAAGTGTGGCTTCATTTCGAGACCCCGATCACAGTGGATTGACGAGGGTACAAGGTAGCGACGGCGAACTCATCGTCGGAGATGGCAGCTTCTTCAGTTGTGATCGGTCGTGTTAGCTCTCCAGCATCATGATTGACTGTCAGTCTTAGCATGGAGATTCCAAACTGGACAGTGTTTGGGTCATCGGACTGAGGTCGCTGGCGCTGTCAGAACAGTTCCAAGCAAGAGCGGCACGGTAGATGAACCATGTAAAACGGTAGATTTGGTCAACCATGCTTCGTCAGTGATCGGAAGCGTCGGCCCCTTAAAGTAACAATTAGCCCGATCAAGGCGAGTAGGGGTACTGCAACTGCAGGGCCATCCAAACCCGTGGCAACCAGCACGACTCCGATTATAAACAAGAGTATTACGGCACCTAAACTCGAGTCCACTATTTCGGCCGTCCTGTCGGTTATCGGAACGTTGGTTCGCCGTTTCGTAAACACCAGATACAAGAATAATGCCATTATCGAGGCAAATGTGGGCCAATTGGTCTGCGCTAGGTCTCCGCTTGGTTCATGCGATCGGACCTTTATAGATGGTAAGCCTTCTATCCGGCTGAGATCATAAATAGTTATAGGGCCATGGTGATAAATCACGCGAGTTCCCGGCCAGTTCCTAAATTTGGACAATTCTTCACGCGTGAGTCTTTGAACTTGACTGGTTCCCGTCGCCGGGTTATAGGTCCCAACTGACTCGAAATATACCCCCACAAAAGGAAGACTTGTAGCCAAGCGGTCATCTACCAGTAGCAACCGGATGTGTCCTTTCCTAACTAGTTGGTCCTGGGATTCATCGAGCTGCTTAGCGAAATAAAGAGGGGCCACGTCTACCGACCTTCCTACCCGCGTTACCGGAGTAAGCCCTCCCACGGCCGCCATCAGTGCAGCGTTGTCCCGGTCGGCCGCTATTCGAGTGCCTGACGGTAGGTGTTCGTGAGCCCAGTTTGCAACGGCCAGTGAATTGGCGTCAATGGAGCGTTGGTCAGCCTCGACAAGGTATGGGCCCGGGACACGTTGGTAGTCCGGGCCCGACCCCAGCAAGATCCCTCCCATCATCAGTGCAGCTAAAACAATAAGCGCGAGCGCAAAAGAAAAGGGGCGGTTGAAACCGCCGGTGCGTATCCACCAAATGGAAACAGAGCATGCTACGAAAAAGAAGACCAGGGAAGAGGCGCGATCGCCGAATTGAGCGGCCGACGCAGAGACGTGCAGCGCTTCGACCACGAAATACCCCGCAGACCCCATCGCAATGAGCCACAGTGCAGGATTGCTCCGTAGGTAACTTCGTCCGCGCTTCGAAAGTGTCGCGGCCAGAAGTAGGCCAGCCCAAAGAATAACAGAACCCCATATGACGCCCTGTTCCCATCCCGGAGTACGCACTCCCGTCGGTTGGAAGAATAAGGTCTGCGTCCGGGTGCGACGAAGAATGATGTTGGTGATTGAATCTACCGCTTCATGAATCAAAGGGCCAATGTAGTGAACTATTCTTCTCCCGACGAAGGCCGTCCAACCACCGACGATGACCGCATCTAGACACGTGAGTAAGAAAAAAATCCGAGCGGCTACTCGTTTACCGATGATGGAGAGCCATATCGCCGCAGCAGCCAATGCGAGGAGTTCAGCCCAACTTGTAACGTGGTGCGTAACGGCCAATAGCGCTAAGACACACGTAGCCGCAACCAGACATCGCTTACGTGATTCAGGTTGATCAACCGCTCGGAACGCGTAATACAACGCGGTAACCGCCAGTGCGAGTGCCAATGTCTCGTAGGCGTATTGAGCATCGAACGTATAAAACTGTGGGTTCGCGACGTACAGGGCAATTGCGAGCCCAGCCGCTCTGTCGGAGTGGGCAATTCGCTCGACAACAAGAAACAGACTCGCAATTAGTAGGGCTCGCGCCCCGATGATGACAAGGATCTCACTCGGTAGACCGGACAAGCCCGACATCCAATGAACACCAGCGGTTACGAGTTCAAGGCCGGGGTAATAGGGACTGACCGGGATGAGGGTGTTAGGGGAAAAGAAATGACGTCCGTTAACAAGATGCAATAATGATGTCTGATGCAGCAGTTCGTCGTAGCTTGCTAAAAGCAGCGGATGGACGAGCCACTGAGAAACAAATAGGACTACCCCTAACAAGACGCCGGCGCCGACTCTTTCCATCCTCGGTGTTCCCCGTAAAACCAAGACGGAAGCGCATGACAGATACTCAATCATTAGTCCAATAGAGAACAAAATTTGGACTGAGATGTTATGCGAGCCAGATCGGGCGATCTGATATCCAATTTCCTGGATGGCGAGGCCTATCGCACTCAGAAGGAGAGCTCGCGCCAATGTTGGGAAGCGCTGCCAAGAAGAGGTGCCAGCAAGGAGGGGATAATCGAGAGTTGGGCGCTCCTCTCCGACCCGGTTCTTCGCCTCCACTTAGATTGGCCTATCTCGCTGACACATGCTCGTAATAGATCTTCTCAAGGCGATCCACTACGGCCGAAACCGTATATGAGCGTGAACGATCTCTACCCGCAGAACCCATTGATGACGCTAGTTTTGGATCGCCTAGGACCTTGGCGATGGACACGCTCAGTGCCTCCGCGTTGCCCGGAGGCACCAAAAGTCCCGTCTCGCCATCTACCACCATGTCGGTGATACCTCCGACTGCACTTGCCACAACTGGTCGACCGGCAGCCATACCTTCCAGTACGACCGTGGGACACGGATCCTGCCAGGTTGATGGCACAACCATTAGTCGGGCACCCTTGAGAATGTTCATTGCCTCCGAGTGCGGTAGCGGGCCAGTTGAAGATGCCCCTGATGGCAGATTCGGAGGCGTTTCAGGAGTGAAGCGACCGACGAGAATGAGCTTAGGTGGATCGTGAAGGCGCCCATATGCATCCAAGAGGACCGAGATGCCCTTGTCATTTGACATGTCACCAACGAAGACGATGGGCGCATCTGACGTGGGCGGAAGAATATCATCAACGATTTGGCTATCAGGTATAAAGTTCGGGATGACCGTCGAATTTACGCCTGCAGCTACCATCGTCTCGTTGCTGCGAATCGCGACACGAGATGCCACGGCGTGGCTCACGGAGATAAACTGATTAACATTTCGACGTCTCTGCCGCGACATAACTACGTTGCCAAGAAACGTTGTAGCCCCTGACAGGCGACCGAATTTGTCGGCGCTGCAAGCCATGCATTTCGCCGGTTCGGGTCCGGTACATTCATGTTCTCTTTTTTCCACAAACCGCTTCGTTGGACAAACCTGACTGTAATCGTGGAGGGTGACGATTATTGGCACGCCCGCACGCCGCAATGGCTTCAAAGCTGAATTGATAATCCAATTGTGACCGTGAGCTATGTCCGGGAGGTTTGCCCCTACTTCTTTGGAAATAGCGCGAGTGATGGCTGGATCCGGGACGGGTACCGCGTGGGGCCAGGACGGATTCGAATACAAAAAGGGAAGTCGAGATGCGCTTGACCGAACCCTGATGATTCTCACCTCACCGTCTCTCGATTCTCCTTCATCCAAGGAGGTGGCAAAAGTGATCAGCGTGACGCTATGCCCACGCTGCGCTAGGGACTGACTCAGCGTATTCACGTGTCTTTCCTCGCCACCTATAACAGGGTCGTAAAATTGTGCAAGCTGAAGGATCTTCATTCGAGCCCCAGCAGGTTCAACGGTCTATCAGACAATCGATTCGCACTTTCGGAGTTCAAAACCTTCATTCGGTTTGGCCTATCGGACGTTTCGCCGATGAACGGTGAATTTCTTCCATTAAATCTCGGTAACGATTGACGGTCAAATCCCAGGAATGTGGATCTTGGAATCGCCGTCCTCGTAGTGCGGGAAGTAATCGAATGGCATCTCGAAGCGAAACGGGATCCTTGGGTGCGACAAGGATGGCTCCTTCATAGTCCTCAACTGCCTCCGGGAGTCCACCTACGGCAGTGATGACCAGAGGCAGTCCATTACTCATTGCCACGTGAGCAGGGGAACTAGCTGACGACCTGTGATACGGCAGAACAACTGCGTCGGCGTTGGCAAAGTGAGAAACTACTTCGTCATCGTGTACGAATCGGTTAACCAATGTAATCCGTTCACGGTGACGACTCTGCTGAATCAACCGAACGGGTAAATACCATCCCTCCCACGTTTCTCCAACGACAGTCAGCCAATAGTTCTGCACCTCTTCCTCGTCAAATAAATCAAAGGCACGCACAAGATCCTCTAATCCTTTGTAGGGGCGAATGAGACCAAAGAACAGAAGATTGAGAGTGTCGGGAGGCGCAGAACGGGGACTGATCCCCACGTTTCCGCTTGCGTTTTCTGATGAATGGTGATCCAACGGTCCGTGAGGAATGACAACACAGGGACGTGTGCGCAATCGATAACTTTTTTCAACCGCTTCCCGATCAGACTCGGAATGTATTACGAAGGCGGACGCGAGCCTGAAGAAGGGCCGCCCCAAGGCTGAAACCCATGCTCGGGCCAACGGGATTCTCTGTTCGCCACTATCAACCACTTCGTGGAACTCGACGATGATCGACGCTCCCTGGAGTCGAGCGAGAAGTGCAATGGCAAGGTAGGTGTGGAGAACCGATCCCGTCCACCATTCGAAAATGACGACGTCAGGTTTCCACTTCTTCAGTCTGATGAGGTCGCGAAAGAGATGCGATCCCCAAAACCAATCGATACCATCGAAGACGTCTATCGCGGAGTCATAGTCCAGACGGGTTGTTGTGGCTCCGACTCGAGCTCGTCCGGGATACAGGAATGTGGGGATGAGCCGGCGCATCGGGATGGCGCCGACCGTATAGCGATCAGCGAGAGCGTTGGTAAGCCGAAGGGTGTAATAACTCATCGCACTGAGGAAGTGTGTGCCAGCGCCGACCACGAGCACTCGAGGGTGATGTCCTACCGAGCAACGCTCTGATTTCGTTGCTTGGACCTTAGTCATTACTGGATGTGAGAATCTCGATATTTACGCTGCTTCGCCCAGTGGCCCCCGTCCACATCGCTGCGAGTCCGTCATTTAACAGATGTCGAATAAGATTTTCCTTCGCCGCCCAGCGACCATCTAGAAGCGCCACTCGCCCACGAGCGGTCAACGCTTCGTCGCCCTGTCGAATTGGATCTTGCTCGGTCGACAATCTCGACGTCATCAAGGCGCGCTTTCGCGTATTGGCTACCCTCGGACCATAAAAGGGCGCAGCAACACCGGGTGTTTCCTCACCTAACTCACCGTGGACGAGGATCATCGCCAGTCCAGCACAGTTTCGGTCGACATGTCACCAGCGCCAATAAATGCGACGCGTTGATTAGTCGGACTCAATACGCTTACTTTGGGCATGACTACCGATGCATCCTTTCATTTATCAATCGGAGGTATATCGTGCAGAGGCGTGGTACCGCTTCACGTGGGCCGACGATGCCAGCGGACGTTGTCTCCTACGAGAAAGCAAAAGTTCCAATTGAAGCGCTCATCTCGTCTCGGTCGTTGGTTGTAGTAGGGGCGCCAATTCAGGCGAATAAGTGATCTCCCGTATGGCCTCAAGTCCCGAAGCTCGAAAGATTTGCGAGCACCTTTCCAGATTCGGTGACGCAATGACACGCTCAGCAAGCTCTCGCCAATCGCCGGGGTTCGGGAAACGCAATTCGTCGAGTCTGAAGGCGTGAGTCATTGCGACGTGTATTGACGCCGGCCGACGCCCATCGGCAATAAGTCCGCCAACGTATCCGCGCCCCACCACGGGAGCCTTCGAGCTGGCAAGCACAATGGTGCCGATTCCGCAGTTGACGGCCGTAGAAAACGCCCGCGAATCAAGTTGGGGGTCGACCATGCTTATTGCGGATGAGGAATCGCACAATTGACGAAGATCAGCCTTGGTCATATCATCGCCAAAGAACTGGACGTGTCGTGCGTGATAACCGTTGGCGACGATGTTCTTTGCGGTACTTCCTTCGTAACGCGTTATCACCTGGAGATTGTAGTTGTTGACTTGCGCATCTGGAATGGCGTCAAAGGCCCCCATCAGAGCGGTCAACGTCTCGATACCATCACTAGGCAGGAACGCAGTGAGTTGCTGTGGACCGGATCGACGGCGTCGCCCAGTCAATGACAGTGCACGATGAACCTGCACCTGGGGACCGTACGGACCGAACGCAGCGACAAGATCGATGGATTCGTCAGCGTCACCTACCACAACGCGATCGGCGCCGCGGATTGTGCTGACCAATGAAACCGCGCGAGCCTCTCGTGACGACGGAAGGCTCGCGCACAGGACAATCGTCCGCACTCCGGCTGCTTTCGCCACCTGCAAAAAATCACTAATCCATTCGTTGTCGATTCCAGGCCAGGAATAAGCGATTGCGAATATGGCGTTCGGACCAATCCATTGACGAAAAGCCCTTTTTCGATCTCTGGCGTTTCGTGGCGCACGATGTCGTAGGGGAGCGACACGGGGCGGCGGGTCGTGAGACGCGGCCAACGAAGGGGCGCGATGGAGACCCATCGTTGGATGCGTCCCAAGATCCACTTCAATACGCCGGACTGGCAAAAACGTAGCCAATGCGTTCACGATTTCAGAGACGATAATTCCAGGAATCGTCAGCGACGTTCCCGGTCCTGCCACCACGACGTGGGGCTCGTCGCGGTCATTAGGCGCAAAAAACTCCTCCAGGTCAAACAGACGCGACATCGTAGACTTTCAACCTCTCGAGCAGGATAATGCGGAGACATCGAAGTCCGTCACGGAGAGCGTGAAGATTAGAGTTTCCATGGATTCGATGCGTCTCGAAGCAGGGAACCTCCACCGTGCGAAGCCCGGCTCGGTGCGCTCGAATGTCAATGAGTAGCTCCACCTCAAAACCGTCGGTATCAATGCGAATCTTGTCGAGACAGTCGGCCCTCATCGCTTTGAAGCCAAAAGTCCCGTCGGTGTACTTGGCGCCAAACAAGGTTCTAATCAGTAGACAGATGCCCCAGTCACCGAATCTCCGCAGCCGGGTAATGTCCGCTGATCCTCCCTGGGCACAGAATCGACTGCCCTTAACGTAGTCCGCACCCGAAATCAAAGCGTCTCGGAACGCTTGAATATCGGCGCCGTCCATGGATCCGTCGCCGTCCATAATGATTCGAATGTCCCCCGAGGTTGCAGCCAGGCCCGCTCGTATGGCGGCACCCTTCCCACGACGAACCTCGTGAATGATTCGCACATCTGGCCTCAGAACTTTTGCGACTCGCACGGAATCATCAGTCGACCGACCATCGACTACTACGATTTCATTGACCCAGGCAGGGATGGTGTTAAAAACGAATGCCAAATTCTCGGCCTCGTTGAGAGTTGGAATCACCACCGACACCGTGGACCCAACAAACAAATTGGCGCGCCATCCGTTATCCATCAGAGGGATAATTCTTCCAGAGCTGATTGGCTCCACGCCTCTCCCCTGTTTAGGCCCCTGCGCTCAAAGACTTACAGAGATGGGCTGGATTGTCAATTTGGTCCCAACGCTGTCACAACGAGAAAATTCCCCCGAAGCCGCTGCGACTCGCGAAAGTCTGGAAGCCCGTTATTTGCGCGGAAACATGTGAAAGGTGCGTTAACACGCGGGGCGAGAGGCGAGTGGCGACTCCAGTATGTGCGACCGTACGTCGAATATGACGGCGGTAGGAGCGCCTCGCGCCGCCACCGGATACGAGCTGCTCGTGCGTTCAGTTAGCCTCAATCATTCATGATCGGTGGACCGATCACTTGCAACGTTGATTTTCGAGTGGTTGAGGTCGTTGGGGAACAATGACGTCGCTGACGAAGGGTCGACGTTGCCCTTGGTGCAATTTTTG
>Ga0207933_1000886_pt1 | contig 25814 bp, 23 predicted proteins | sample NGESurdeep092012_4_FD_184488 | JGI IMG/M metagenome (GOLD analysis project Ga0207933, IMG submission 184488) | Arctic peat soil microbial communities from Barrow, Alaska - NGEE Surface sample F53-3 deep-092012 (SPAdes) | ecosystem: Environmental > Terrestrial > Soil > Wetlands > Peat ... | reverse complement strand
GAAAGTGTGCGGGCAATCCGGGCAGAACTGCAGGTCTCTCCACTACGCGAACGATGAGACCGTTCGCTCCGGTCGAGATGACACTTCATAGGGAGGGGGGAACTGTCTTTGGGCGAACGATGAGACTGCTCGCTCCGGTCGAGATGACAATGCATGGTGACGGGAAAACCGCCTTTGCGCGAACGATGAGACCGCTCGCTCCGGTCGAAATGACACTGTATGGTGAGGGAAAACTGTCTTAGAGGCCGGCGTACCAGTCGTAGCCGAGCTTGGTCCAGTAGTCGTCGGGTTTGCGGTCGGTGTAGGCGATGAGGGCGATGCGTTTGATCTGCTTGTAGCCGTATTTGGTGGGCATGTGGAGACGGAGGGGGGCGCCGTGGTATTGGGTGAGTGGAGCGCCCATCATCTCGGTGACGAGGAGGGTTTGGGGGTGGCGGCAGATGTCCATGTCGTAGCCGGTGTAGTAGTCGCCTTCGGGGGTTTCCATGTAGACGTAGCGGGGGGCGCGGCCGTTGATCTTCTGGGGTGGGTGGGCATCGAGAAAGTCGGCCATGCGGACGCCGGCCCAGTGGACGATCTGGCTCCAGCCTTCGATGCATTTGAATTGCGTGACTAACTCGTGGCGGGGGAGTTGGAGGAGGTCGTCGAGCGTGAGCAGAAGGCCGGGGGTGCCGACGGGAAGAGTGGAGTAGCTTTCGCCGGCCTCTTCCTGGCCGCGGGGCATGCGTGGAGGCCGCTGCTGGCGCTGCTCTTTCTGTTCTTGTGTCGCGACCATGGGAGCGGGCGACATTTTTTGGGCGGTGTCGGCGGAGGGAGCGACCTTGGTGTCGTGGCCGGGGCTTTCGGTGTTGGCGGCTTCGGTGTAGCGGTACTGCCAGGCGGTGACGTCGGAGGTGTAGCGCGGACTCTGTTCGGGGTTGCGGGCGCCGACGACTTGCAAGCGCCAGCTCTCCGGGGCGAGGGCGCGCTTGAGGCCGTAGACGCCGTTGACGCGGAGGTTCTCCGCGCGCTTGAGCGGATAAGTGGGCGCGAGGGCACGCTCGCGGAAGAGGGCGCGGGAGAGTGCGGCGTTTTTGAGAAAGGCCTGGCGGAGAAGTTCGGGCTGCATCTGCTCGCCGGGGCTCGAGTCGATCCAGTGATAGAGGCCGTAGCCCGCGGCGGTGCCAGCGGCAGCGACGACGAAAGAACGGCGGGTGTGTTTGCGGGATTCGGCGAGGACGGCGGCGTCGGCGGCTTCGACAGCTTCCTGTTCGGATAAGGAGTGGGCTGTGGAATTTACGGCTTCTTGTTCGAGCGAGGCTTGCGCTGTTGCGTCTGCGATTTCTTGTTCGGGTGAGGCGGGTGCTGTGGTGTCTGCGGCTTGTTGTTCAGGCGAGACGGATGCTGTGGCGTCTGCCTTCTCTTGTTCCGGAGGTGCGCTGATTGGTTCGGGCTGGAGATCGCCGGGTTCGGGCTTTTCGGGCTCTTCGTTCATGGGCGGCTCTTAACTTTCCCCTCCGCGCGTTCGGTTTCGAGGGAGGGCGCATCGGTGGGCTGGATCTCGTAACCGCTGACCATGGCGCGGAAGTTGTTCCAGCCGGCGAGGATGACCTGCAGGACGTGGATGAGGAAGAAGGCGACGAAGGCCATGGTGAGCCAGAAGTGCTCCCAGCGGGCCATCTCGTAGCCGCCGAGGATCGTGGTGAGCCAGTGCATCTGCGTAGGTTTGTAGATGGAGAGGCCGGTGAGGAGCGAGCCGAGGCCCATGAGGATCACGATGCTGTAGGCGATACGTTGCGCGCCGTTGTACTTGGTCTGCGAGGGGAGGCCTTTGCGGAGGTGGAGATCGACGAGCGTGACTTGAATGGCGTCGCGGAGGCTGCGGCGTTGCGGGAGAAGGAAGCGCCATTCGCCGGAGAGCCAGACGTAGAGCACGTAGGCGATGCCGTTGAGGGCGAAGATCCACATGAAGAAGAGGTGGAAGCCGAGGCCTTCGGTGACGTGATAGGGAGCGTTCATCGCCTTCCAGAACCAGGCGGGAAAGAGGCGGACGAGAGTGAGATGGCCGAGGTCGATGCGATAGACGGCGTGAGGATGGCGGTAGGCGTTGTCGGAGTCGTTCCAGTAGATGAGCAGGCCGCTCCAGATCATGGTGAAGAGGACGGGGAAGTTGATCCAGTGCATCCAGCGGATGGCGAGCGGGTGCTTGCGCTCGAGGCGGATGGAGGCGGGCGGCTTGGCGGGCTGGGCGAGCATGGATTTTCTTCGGTTGCTGCGGGACCGTTTGGTTATGGTGTATCGCGCGTGCGGTTGGAGGCAAGTTGTGTTCACCCCGCTCATGCCGACGATAAGGCTGTCGGCATGAACGGGGCACCCGGCTGTCGGCACCCGGTACGCGGCCGGGTTTGGGCGCTATCTCCAGAATCCAACGATCAATCCTCCCGTCACAATGAATACGCCGCCGATGGCAACCGGAATCGTGGGAGCGGTGCGGAAGAAAACGTAGTTCGTGATCTGAAACACGATGAAGAGGGTCGCGATGTAGATGCCCGTTACCTGGGCGAACTCGACGGGCGCAAGATTGAGGGAGGTTCCGTAGAGAGTAAGAAGCGCCGCACCGCCGAGGAACAGGCCAAACCTGACAGACAGAGAGTGGTGATGCAGCGCGATGCGAACGATAGCGTCGCCGCTGGCTTCGAGCACGGTTGCCAGCAGAACGAAGATGAAGATCTTCATGCTTGCATGCTATCTCGTTAGCAGTACGGAATAGAGCCGCGCGGGCTGCGGCAGCGGTCCTTTTGAAAAACCTTACCTCAGGGGCTAAAGCCCCGTTCCATTTTGCAGATTACGGCACGGAGACCCTCGGCTAAAGCCGAGGGCTACCACCCGTGCCCTTAACGAAACATGGCACGGGGACCCACGACGACGGGCTGCGGCTTGATTGTTGAATATACTGGTTCCGCTTCAAAACGCCTCGCGAGAGTGCATTCTGTGCGTACCGGGATGGAAGAGCGGAGGCTGGCGTTGCGGATCGAAGCGGCGGGAAAAACCGATGTCGGCCGGGCGCGACGGGTGAATCAGGACAGGTTTGCGGTGGCGGAGGATTTGGGGCTGGCGGTGGTCTGCGATGGCATGGGCGGGCCGGCGGGCGGAGAGATTGCCAGCAGCCTGGCGATGGAGAGCTTTCTGGCGGTGGCGCGGAAGGAGATGGAGTGCTGCCGGGGCGCGGGCAATGGGACGGCGAGCGGACTGGCGAATGGGTTGACGGAGCGGATGCTGCGCAGGGCGGCGGCGGCGGCGAATCGGGCGGTGCGGGCGCGGGCGAGCGGTGACGACCGATTGACCGGGATGGGGACGACGCTGGTGGCGGCGCGGATGGAGGGGCGCGAGCTGACGGTGCTGAATGTGGGGGACAGCCGGGCGTATGTGGTGCGCGGCGAGGTGGCGCGGCAGGTGACGGAGGACCACTCGTATGTGGGGGAGCGGGTGCGGATGGGGGTGATGACGCGGGCGGAGGCGGAGCAGTCGCCGCTGCAGTCGGTGATTACACGGGCGATTGGGATTGAAGAGGATGTGCAGCCGGATGTCAGCAGAGAGACCGTGGAGGCGGGCGATCTGTTGCTGTTGTGCACGGATGGGTTGACGCGGCACGTTGCGGATGCGGAGATTGCGCGTGTGGCTGGCAGGGTGGGGTCGCTGGATGAGGTTTGCGAGGAGTTGATTGCGTTGGCCAATGAGCGGGGCGGGTCGGACAATATTACTTGTGTGTTGATGCGGTTTGAGGGTGAGAGCACAGACACAGATTAGGCGGCTGTAGAGGGTGCCGTTTGAGCGTAGCGAGCGATCTCCTCGGCGGAGGTTTGAATGTCGAAGCCGCTGAAGAGATCGGCGATACGTTCGTCGCTGAAGCCGCGTTCGCGCAGGAGGCGGACCTCGTCGCTGAGCATGGCGATGACCTCGGGTGCGGTGTAGCGCTGCTGGGAGGCGCCGGCGGCGTCACGCAGTTCGCGAGCGGCGCGCGCAACCTGGCCGGCGGTGTAGGTGAGCTGATCGGGCATGTGGGGCTCCTCCATTAATTCTTTGCCATAAGAAGCAATTGAGAGGGGCGAGGTTGTGGAGGGCGCGAGACTCAGGCGAGATAGCCGCGCAGCCAGGGGTCGGTGGAGCGGGTGAGTTCGCTGGTTGTGCCGTCGAAGACGATGAGGCCTTCGTTCAGGACGAGAAATCTGGTGTTGGGGTCGAGGCCGCCGTTGGGGATGAGCTCCATCTGCGAGGTCTGCTGGTTGAAACGATGGCTGGCGAGGGTGAAGGCGTCCTGCAGGCGGTGGGTGATGAGCAGGGCGGTGGTTTTGGAGACGTCGCGCTGCTTGATGACGAGCTCGATGATGGTGTTGGAGGTGATGGGATCGAGGCCGCCGGTGGGCGAGTCGTAGAGGATGAGGTCGGGGCGCGAGATGATGGCGCGGGCGATGGAGACGCGCCGGCGCATGCCGCCGGAGAGCTCGGAGGGAAATTTGTCGATGGTGTTTTCAAGCTCGACGAAGCGGAGGACTTCGAGAACGCGCTGGTGGATTTCGGCTTCGTCGACGTGGTCTTCATGCAGACGGTAGGCGACGTTGTCTTCGACGTCGAGCGAATCGAAGAGCGCGCTCTCCTGAAAGACCATGCCGATGTGGGCGCGGAGCTCGAAGATCTCGCGCTCGGAGAGCTCGGAGAGCGAGCGGCCGAAGATGCGGATGCCTCCGCTGTCGGGGATGAGGAGGCCGTTGGCGAGCTTCATGAGAACGCTTTTGCCGCCGCCGGCGGGGCCGAGGAGGATGCGTGTCTCGCCGTGGCGGACGCAGAAGGAGACGTCCTGGAGGACGCGATGATTGTCGAAGGCGATGGAGACGTGCGAGAACTCGACGACGGGATCGCCGGGGTTGAGAATGGGACGGGCGGCGGCGGGGGCTGGGCTGGCCATGACGTTATCTCCCGAAGATGCCGATCATCATCTTGGTGACGAGGAAGTCGAAGAGGATGATGAGCACGGAGGAGACGACGACGGCCTGGGTGGTCGCCTTGCCGACGCCGCGGGTGCCGCCCGAGGTGCGCAGACCGTAGAAGCAGCCGATGGTGGCGATGATGAAACCGGAGAAGAGCGGCTTGGCCAGGCCTTCGAAGACGTCGCCGTAGACGAGCGACATATACGCGGTGTGGAAGAAGGTGTTGCCGTTGAGGCCGAGCATGCCGACGGCGACCAGAGCACCGCCGGCGACACCGCAGGCGTCGGAGACGATGGTGAGGAAGAAGAGCATGAAGACGGTGGCGATGATGCGGGGCGCAACCAGCTTGCGGATGGGATCGGTGCCGAGGGCGCGCATGGCGTCGATCTGCTCGGAGACCTTCATGGAGCCGAGCTCGCTTGCCATGCCTGAGGCGTTGCGTCCGGAGACCATGAGGCCGGTGAGCACGGGGCCGAGCTCTTTGACCATGGAGAGCGCGACCAGGCGGCCGGTCATGTTGACGGCGCCGAACTGCTTGAGCGAGGTCGCGGACTGGAGGGTGAGGACGCAGCCGGTGAAGAAGCCGGTGAGGATGACGATGGGGAGGGAGCCAACGCCGACGGAGTCCATCTGGAAGAAGGTGTCGGCGAGATAACGGGGGCGCGAGAAGATGGCCGCCACGGCGCGCCAGGTGAGTAGCGAATACTCCTGCACCGAAGCGACGATGGTCTTCGCGTAGGCCTCTGGGGAGGGAAGTTTCATTCGATCCGCTAGGGCTAAGAGTACCAGAATGAGGGGCCGGCAAGGCGACCGGGCAGGGCTGCATCTGCAACGTTCACAAAGACTCTCACGTCTCAAGCGATTGACGTGTCTTGAAGCGAGGAGAGTGCGAGAATAGAGATATGTCCGCGACGATGAGCGCCGCTGTGCTGCGGGGAACGGAAGATCTGCGGCTGGAAGAGGTTCCGATGCCGGTTGCGGGCCCCGGCGAGGTTGTGCTGCGCGTGGATGCGGCGCTGACCTGCGGCACCGACCTGAAGGTGTACCGGCGGGGCTACCACGCCAAGATGCTGACGGTGGACCAGCTGTTCGGCCATGAGGCGGCGGGCACGATTGTGGAGGTTGGGGTGGGCGTGACGGAGTTCGCGGTGGGCGAGCGGGTTGTGCCGATTAACTCCGCTCCCTGCGATGCGTGTTTCTTCTGCCTGCATGACCAGCAGAACCTGTGCGACGATCTGCTGTTCAACAGCGGAGCCTATGCGGAGTATCTGCGGGTTCCGGAACGGATTGTGCGCAAGAATATGCTGCGGATTCCGGCGGACATGAGAGCCGAGCATGCGGCGCTGACCGAACCACTGGCTTGTGTCGTACGCGGCCTTGAGGAGTCTGGCGCGCGAGCAGGGCAGACCGCGATTGTGCTGGGAGCGGGACCGATCGGTTTGCTGTTTGTACATGCGGCTGCGATTGCAGGCCTGCATGTGATTGCCGTGGTGAAGCGAAGCGACCAGGTGGCCACGGCGATGCGCTTCGGAGCCGAGCATGTGGTGCGCGTGGGCGAGGTGGAGGATGCGGTGGCGGCGGCGCGCGTGTTGACGCCGGAGGAGCGCGGCGCGGATGTTGTCTTTGAGGCAGTGGCCTCGCCGGAGGCCTGGCAGTGGGCGGTGCAGATGGCGCGCAAGGGCGGCGTGGTGAACCTTTTTGGAGGGCCGCCGGCGGGAACGGAGGTCAGCCTGGATACGAATCTGATTCACTACTCCGACCTGACGCTGAAGGCCAGCTTCCACCACACGCCTGGGGCGGTGCGGCGGGCGTTCGAGCTGCTGCAGTCGGGATGTTTTCATGCTGACGATTTTCTGACGGGAGTGGCGAGGCTGGACGAGGTTCCGGCCGTCTTTGCGCGGATGATGACGCGGCCCGCGGAGGGAACGGCTCCGGAGATCAAGACGGTGATCTATCCGCATCGTCACATTGACAGTGCGAAGGACGTCGCGAAGTCCGCAGAGCTGGTTGGAGTGCTTCGATGAATGCGGCTGTGCAATCTATCTCCTCTGATTCGTGGGATGAGCTGGAAGGAGCGCCGGAGGAGTATCTGACTCCTGCGATACGGCCGTCGCTTGAACATGCGGAGGCGTGGTGCAAGCGGCTGGCGACCTCGCACTATGAGAACTTCCATGTCGCGACATTTTTTCTGCCTAAGCGGCTGAGGCCGCACTTCTATAGCGTGTACGCGTTCTGCAGGACTTCGGACGATCTGGGCGATGAGGTTGCCGATACGGCGACGGCGACGCGCCTGCTGGCGGAGTGGCGGACGATGCTGCAGGAGTGCTTTGAGCGCCCGGAGCAGTCGCGGCATCCGGTGTATGTGGCGTTGCAGCCGACGATTGCGGCGTGCGAGTTGCCGAGGCAACCGTTTGACGATCTGATCTCCGCGTTTGAACAGGACCAGGTGTATGCGCGGCATGAATCGCTGGCGACGCTGGAGGAGTATTCGCGCTACTCGGCGAACCCTGTGGGGAGGCTGGTGCTGCTGGTGAGCGGGTATCGGTCTGAAGAGTTGATGCAGCTTTCCGATGAGATCTGCACGGGGCTGCAGATGGCGAATTTTTATCAGGATGTGGTGACGGACTGGAAAGACCGCGGACGGCGCTATCTGCCGGCGGATGCGATGCGGCGGTTCGGCGTGACGGATGAGCAGATTGCGGAGCTGCGTTTCGATACGAACTTTCGCGCGATGATGGAGTTTCTGGTTGGCGATGCGCGCGCGCGGTTGACGCGAGGCGAGCGCATTGCGAAGCTGGTGGAGCGGGACCTGGCGGCGACGCTCTCGCTGTTTGCGAAGGGCGGACATGCGATTTTGAATGCGATTGCGGCGCAGGATTACGACACGCTGCGGTCGCGTCCGGTGGTGACGAAGGCGGTGAAGGGAAGACTGCTGGTGTCGGCGCTGGCGAGACAGATGGGCGCGGCGCTGCTGCCGAGGAGGAGCTCGCCGCTGAGGCAGAGGGCATGAGCGAGGAGCTCACGGGTGGGCTTACAGGGGAGCTGCGCGAAGCGTATGCTGCGTGCCGGGCGATCGCACGGCGTGAGGCCAAGAATTTTTATTACGCGTTTCGCGTGCTGCCGCGGCCTAAGTCCGACGCGATGTGCGCGGTGTATGCGTTTATGCGCAAAGCCGACGATCTGGCTGACGACGAGTCGCTTGCTGTGCCGGCGCGGCGCGAGGCGATGGCGGCGTGGACTGCGGCGTGGCGGGCTTCGCGGGCAGAGGGAACGCACGACCCTGTCTTTCTTGCGTTGAATGATACGCAGCAGCGGTTCGGCATTAGCGATGATCTGCTGGAAAAGCTGGTGCAGGGAACGACGCTGGATCTCGAAGAGCGTGTGCCCGGTGTGGCTGTGGTGAACGTGGCACTCTCGGCGCAAAGCGATGAAGTGAACGAGAACTTTAAGGTGTACGAGACCTTCGATGATCTATATAGGTACTGCTATCTTGTGGCGTCGGTTGTGGGGCTGGTGTGCATTCGTATCTTTGGCTATACCGAGCCGCGCGCGGAGGCGCTCGCTGAGCATGTGGGGATTGCGTTTCAGCTGACGAACATTCTGCGCGATGTGAAGGAGGATGCGGAGCGCGGACGGGTCTATCTGCCGCTGGATGATATGCGGACGACGGGTGCGGATTTAGAGCAGCTGGTTGCGGCGACGCACGGAGCGGATGTCGCGGGCGAGGTGGTGAAACTCTTGAAGCGTGAGCTTCAGCGGGCGGCGATTTACTATGCGGACGCCGACGCGTTGATTCCGCTGCTGGAGGCGGACTCGCGCCCGGCGATGCGGGTGCTGGTGACGATCTATAAGGAGCTGCTGGAACGTATCGCTGCCGATCCGGCGGTGGTGCTGCACAGACGCGTGTCGGTTGCGACGGGGAAGAAGCTGGCTATCTTGGCGGGCGGCTTGGCGCGGGGCATGATGGAGTCGATGCGTACGCGAGGGTCGCGGTGACGGAGCGCGCGAGTGCGGACATAGTTAAGGTCGCTGACGTCGTTATTGTGGGCGCGGGGGTTGCGGGTCTCGCGGCAGCGGTAGCTTTGAGCGGCGCGGGAGCGCGGGTGGTGTTGCTGGAGCGGAAGCCTTATGTCGGCGGCCGCGCTTACTCGTACAGGCATCCGGCGCTGGAGGAGGTGATCGATTCGCAGCATGTGCTGCTGGGTTGCTGCACGAATCTGATCGATCTGTGCAAGCTGGCTGGAGCCGATCGCCATATTCGCTGGTACGACGGGATTACGTTTCTGGAGCCGGGCGGGGATGGCCGCGAGGCGCGGCGGAGCGAGTTGAAGCCGGGAGTTCTGCCGGCGCCGGGGCATTCTGCGTGGAGCTTTTTGCGCGCTCCGATGTTGGAGATGCGAGACAAGGCGTGCATCGCGCGCGGGTTGTTTGAGTTTGTGCGGGGCGTTCCGGCGGAGGATGATGAGGCGTTTTCGAACTGGCTGCAACGGACGAAGCAGACGGAGCGATCGATACGCCATTTCTGGGAGCCGCTGATTGTAAGCACGCTGAACGATGCGTTCGAACGCTGCTCGACGCGCTATGCGGCGCAAGTTGCGTATGAGTCGCTGCTGAAGTCGGCTGAGGGCGGGAGATTCGGGATTCCGGTGCAGCCGCTGTCGGAGTTTTATGCGGCTGTGGCGGGGCTGGCGGAGCGACAGGGCGCGGAGGTTCGGCTGCGGTGCAGTGTGGAGCGGATCGAGCGGACTGACGCGCGGGAGTGGAACGCGGTTGCGAGCGATGGGGAGCGCTATACGGCTCCGACGTTGTTGCTGGCGTTGCCGTTTGAGCAGACGGCGAAGCTGCTGGAGACGCTGGCCGAACCGACGGAGGTGCAGCGCGCTGTCATGGAAGATACGGCCAAGTTTGTGCACTCGCCGATAACGACGATTCATCTCTGGTTCAACCGCGAGGTGACGGAGCTGGATCATGCGGCGCTGCTGGATACGCGGATCCAGTGGATGTTCAACAAGACGCGGATTCGACGTGAAGAGATGGGGCGAGGGCAGTATCTGGAGCTTGTGATCAGCGCGTCCTTCGATGAACTGCGGAAGGAACGGGAGGAGATTCTGGCCGACGCGATGGAGGAGCTGGCGAGGTTTTTCCCCGGGGTGCGATCGGCACAGGTGGTGAAGTCGGCTGTGCTGAAGGAGGCGCGCGCGACGTTTTCGGTGGCTCCGGGGCTTGATCGATTTCGGCCTGTCCAGAATATTTGTGAGGATAGACTTTTTCTGGCGGGAGACTGGACGAAGACGGGGTGGCCGAGCACGATGGAGGGCGGCGTCAGGAGCGGAAGATTGGCGGCTGAAGGCATTCTGAGGGCTGGCGGAGGGCGGCAAAGCTTTGTTAAGGCGGACCTGGCGCCGACCGGGCTTATGCGAATGCTGGCGCGTTGAACATCGATTGAGTTGCGCTGGTTCATGCGCAGAGCTTGGCGAATTCTGCGTTGTGAGGGTATGATTTCGTGCTGCTGGGCAGATGATCGATCCGCCCAAGATGAACTGCATTCGGAGTCACTCTATGTGCCGTTTCCTATCGCCGCGTGTGTTCCCAAGCCTGGTGTGCTTCTCTCAAGGCAAGGGGAGATGTGCTGTCGGTCTTGCATGTTTATTTCTTTCGGCTGTCGCACTATCTGCGCAAGGTGCGCGACCTGTCGATAAGACGGTGGGAGCGCGAGGCGAAGTTGTTGTTGATGGGCACACTGTCGTCGTGGTGGCCGCGGATGCTCCTGTGCCGGTGCGGCATGCGGTGGAAGACCTGGCTTCGGATATGACGAAGGTGTTTGGAGTGAAGCCGCGGATTGTCTCCAGCGTGAGAGACGCGGGGCGGGTTGCGATTGTGATTGGCGAGGCAAACTCCGGAGCTGCTGAGTCATTTTCGATTGTGGCTGCGGATAATGTGGGGAAGCGGGTGGTACGGCTGTCGGGCGCGGACATGCGCGGGACGATGTATGCGATCTATGAGTTCTCGCAGGAGTTTCTGGGCGTCGATCCGATGTACTACTGGACGGACCATGAGCCGGCGCGGCGGGTTTCGGTGGTGCTGCCGGCGGGTCTGCACAAGGATTTTCCGGCGCCGGTGTTCAAGTATCGCGGCTGGTTTCCGAATGATGAGGACCTGCTGACTGGATGGGCTCCTGATGAGAAGACAGGAATTTCGCTGGCGGTGTGGAACAAGATCTATGAGACGATTTTGCGGCTGAAGGGGAACATCGTTGTTCCGGGGACTTGGAACTTTCCGGATGAAGAAGAGATGCGGCTGGCGGGGGAGCGTGGGCTGATCCTGACGCAACACCATGCGATGCCGCTGGGCGTGAATGTGGCGCGGTGGCCGAAGGATGTTCCGTACAACTTCAGCACGCATCCGGAGATCCTGGAGCGTGCATGGAAGGATGCGGTTGCGGCGGTTCCGGCGGATCAGGAGGTGCTGTGGTCGGTGGGGCTGCGGGGGTTGTCGGATGTGAGCTATGCGTCGATGGACCCGTCGGTGCAGGGCAACGACAAGAGGCTGGGCGAGTTGATCAGCAAGGCGATTGCCGAGCAGATGAAGATTGTGCGCGCGAGGTTTCCGAAGGCGCAGTTTGATACGGACCTGTGGCAGGAGGGGGCGCGGTTGATGCAGGAGGGGTATCTGAAGGTTCCTCCTGAGGTGATTACGGTGTGGGCGGATATTGGGTATGGGTATCCGCAGGACAATGGCGAAGTGAAGGCTGGCGATGGAGTTTACTACCACGTGGCCATGATGAATGGGCGGGCCAACCAGCTGACGGAGATGGTGCCGGTGTCGCGCATCTATTCGGAGCTGGGGCGGTATCAGAAGGCTGGAGCGACGGCGTACTTCCTGGTGAATACGAGCGACGTGCGGCCGGTGGTGATGACGATTCGGGCGTCGATGGATGCGGTGTGGAAGGGCGCGGAGGGACGCAACGCCGACGACTTTTATCGCGAGTGGGCTGCGGAGGAGTTTGGGGCCAAGGCGGCTCCGGCGCTGGTGGACTTCTACAAGGCGTACTTCGCGGCTCCTGCGATTACGGATGCGTTCCCGAAGGCGTTTGGCGGACCTCGCGAGTATGGCGATCAGCTGTACCACACGGAGGGGCGCGAGCTGATGCTGAACACCATCCTGCAGATGCCGATTGCGGCGATTCCCAGCCAGGCTCCGAAGTGGGAGGCGCCGCGGTATGCGCTGCGGTTCAGCGGGCTGGAGTGGGTGGATACGACGGCGAAGCGTGAGATCGTGAACTGCGGTGAGGCGCAGCCTCGGTGGGATGCGGTGTGGGCAAAAGCTGTCGCGGATGAGGTGCTGGTGCCGCCGTCGCGGCGGGACTTCTACAACATGCAGGTGCTGACGATGGCGGCGACTAACCGGGACAGCAATCGGATGTTGCTGGAGGTGTCGCATGCGGTGGAAGACCTGAAGGCCGGCGACAAGACGAAGGCGGAGAGCGAGGCGCAGCAGGCGATTGCGGCGCTCGATCACTTGCAGGCGACGCGGAAGAAGGCGGAGTACGGGAAGTGGGCCAACTGGTACCACGGCGACTGGTTGACCGGCGTCTATCGCACGCAGCAGACGGCAGAGATCTTTGCGAAGTACATCAAGGACCCGGGCACGCCGGTGCCTCCGGCGCTGGACTGGGGATGGGAGGCTTATTACCACATCCTGCATCATGAGGATGATCGCAGCGTGGATGTGCGGTGAGGCAGACAGTAGTTAGTAGTCAGTCGTAAGTGGGTGTGCTTTTACTACTCACTAACTACTAACCACTGCCTTCAGCGCGAGAGGAGGACTACGCCTACGGCTACGAAGCTGGCGGCGAGCCAGCGGCGGTGGTCGACGTTTTCGTGCAGGAAGAGTTTGGCTACGATGGCGTTGCCTACGTAGGTGAGGGAGGCGATGGCGGGGGCGGCGAGCGAGAGGTCGACGATGCTCAGGGTGAAGAGCATGGCGAAGAAGTTGAGGGCCATGCAGAGCGCGCCGGCGAGGAAGAGCGGGCTGGAAAGCACGGCGCGGATGGGGCGGAGGTAGCCGCGCAGGCCGGGGCGGTCGCGGAGATGGTCGAGGTCGCCGAGGCGGTGCATGGCGGCGGCTATGAGGCACTCGCCGGTGATGGCCAGGGCGGAGACGAAGAGGATGCAGGTCCAGGAGTGAACCCAGGACGAGGACTCGATGGTCAAGTTAACTCTTTCAGTCGCTTCAGAATGACGGATGCTCGAAGCGATGGCTCTATTTTAGCGATGGGGTCAACGTCAGCTATACAATCATCGCCAAGTCGAGGCTCTGTGTGGTACTGGCTGCGCTTTTTCTGACGTGGAGGCTTTTGTGAGTAAGGGCTGGGGACGCGGGGCGAAGGTTTTGCTGGTGGTCGTTGCTTGCGTGGTTGTGATCTCTCTGCTCTGGGCTGTGAGGCTAAAGATGGCTGGCGCCCATTCCAAGGTAGTGAGGATGGACAAACCTCTGCCAGAGTTCGCACTGGAGCGGATGGACGGGACGCCGATCGCGTTGAGTGAGTTGCAGGGGCGCGTAACGGTGATGGATTTCTGGGGAACGTGGTGTCCTCCATGTGTGCAGGAGATGCCGGTCCTGAAGGAGGTTGCAGCAGGTTATAGCGGCAACTCGATGGTGCAATTCATGCTGGTCAATCCCGAGATGTATGGCGATGAACCGGGAAAGATTCGAGCGTTTCTGCAAAAGCAGAGTGTGGCGATTCCGGTGGCGCTGGATCCGTCGCAGTCGTGTTTCAAGCTTGGAGCGATGCAGTTTCCGACGACGCTGGTGATCGACCGGCATGGCCACGTGCGCTATGAGAGGAGTGGCTTCTCCAGTGCGCACAGGATGCGGGCGGAATTGCGCGGCGAGGTCGATGACTTGCTGAAAGAGCGTTAGAGAGGATCAGCGGCCTGTGGCGGAGTCCATGAGGTTGAGGTCAGTGGTGCGTTCGGTGCGGGAGGGGCCGTTGGCGACGAAGCCGACGGCGCAGGTGATGAGGGCGATGCCGGCCCAGCGGGAGAGCGAGAGGTGCTCGTGCAGCCAGAAGCGGCTGAGGAGCGCGACGACGACGTAGCCGAAGGCGGTGGCGGGCATGACGAAGGTGAGGTCGGCCCAGGAGAGCGCGGTCATGTAGCAGGAGAAGAAGCCGATGAGCAGGACGATGCCGGCGGCGACGAAGGGATTGAAGAGGGCGTGGAAGAGCAGGCCGAGGTGGTGGAGGTTGACGGGGCCGACCTGGGACATGCCGCGGGAGAGCAGCGTGTCGCCGACCGAGGCAGTGAGCATGACGGCGGCGAGGATGGCGTATTGCGAGAGTCTGAGGCGGTGCGACACGCTTAAAGCGTACCTCAGGCAGCGTGGGAGGAATCGTGCGAACTCAGGTGCGCGGTGGAGCGGGGCTTTTGGGTGAGGCTCAGGCGGGTATGGCCCGGCGATCGACGGGTACATGCGCGGATTCCACCTGGGCTTTGAGTCGGTTAGGGCATGGTTGAGAGTGGGGCGGTGATGGTAAGGTGGCGATGCAAATCATCGTGTATCGATGGAGACGGTATGGTCAAGGTGTGGCGACTGGTTGCGGTGGCGTTCGGTCTGACGACGATCTTGCTTGCGCGGCGAATCGCGCCGCTGGTGCGATCCGCTCACGATGTGGCTTGTCACTGGAACGGCCGGCCTTCGGTGTTGTTTGCTCCGGTTCTTATCGACGAGGCGATCTGGTGTGGCCTGCTGACGCTGGTGCTGCTCACGGCCCGCAGGCCGGGACGGTGGCGGGTCGCGATCTGGACGGCGATCCTGGTGTTTCTTCCGTGGCTGGGGGGCCAGGATGTAATTGCTCTGTGGCCAAAGACGGCGTCGTCGGGGTTCCATTTCCCGTCGATCCTTTTCGGGGTCGCCGCCTGGGTATTAGTGCTGTTGTTATGGCGTCCGGCGTTGTTGAAGCCGACCGAAGCTGTCATTGGATTTCTGTCGACGGTGCTGGCGTTTGTTGCCATTAGCGGAGTGTTGTTTACGATCCAGCTGGGATGGTCGTGGTGGGGGGCGCGGGCGATGAACAATCCACCGCAGCTTCGCCCGGCGCGGTCTGCGGAAGTTGCGGCCAACGATCCCCACCCGCGTGTGATCTGGATTGTTCTGGATGAGCTTTCATATCAGCAGGTGTACGAGCACAGATATCCGGGGTTGCAGCTTCCGGCGTTCGATGCGCTGGCGGCGGACTCGGTGGTGTTCACCCATGCTGTTCCGGCAGGCGGCTTCACAGAGAAGGTTTTGCCGGCGTTGATCACAGCTGTACCGGTGGACAACGTGAGCTCGTCGGCAAGCGGCCAACTGTCAATCCACAACAGCGCTACCGGTAAGTGGCAGCGCTTCGACCAGCACGACACGGTCTTTCAGGATGCGGTCAGCGACGGAGACGAAGCAGGGGTGGCGGGGTGGTACATCCCTTACTGCCGAATCCTGCCGGCGGTGCTCGACCATTGCTTCTGGACGTACGACACGATCACCAACGATGGAGCGGGACCCTATGCGAGCTTTGCGTCCAATGCGATTGCGTCGATCAGCTCGACGATCGGACACGGAGTAGCTCACCGGATTCTCTGGAGGGTGCTGCGGATCCCGGAGACGACGCTCTCTAATAAACAACTTCACATCGACGACTATCGGCGACTAGTGACGAACGGAGATAGCTTGCTGCGGGACCGCAGCGAAGGCCTTATTCTGCTGCATCTTCCTGTGCCTCATCCCCCGCCGATCTTCGACCGGGCGACGGGAACGCTGACGATGGGGACTTCATCGTACGTGAACAATCTGGCGCTGGCAGACGCGTATATGGCGCATGTCAGGGAGATGCTTGAACAGAGTGGGCAGTGGGATTCGTCGGTTGTGGTTGTCATGGGAGATCATAGCTGGCGGCCCTATCTTTGGAAGCCCTATCCCGGGTGGACTGCGGAGGACGAGCGAGCGAGCGGCGGCGGGAAGTCTGACCCGCGGCCGTTTTACGTCGTGAAGCTGGCGGGGGAGCATGAAGGGGCACGGATCGATGCGCCGTTTCGGGCGCTGGAGACGCGCAGCCTGATTGATTCCATGCTGGCGGGGCGGATACAGACGGCGGACGAGCTGCGCGCGTGGGTCGGGACGACGGTGCAGGGTCGCACGCACGGCGAAGTTACGGCGAAATAGAGGCAGCCGAATCTGCGATTTGATGGCACGAAAGGATATCTAAGGGCATTCCTTTAGTAATCATCCGTGGCGCATCGGGCTACGAGGGATCTCTGTTATTGTAAAAGCTGCGTCAATATGCTGCACTGATACGTCGATATCAGAGTGTCTTCTCAGGGCATGCGCCACATGCTCATCCGGGGTGATTTCAATGCTTAAATTCGCTTATTTCGCAGTTACCTGCGCGATGCTGCTGTGCTTGTTTGTTTGTTTTGAACGGCCAGCGTATGCCTATATCGATCCAGGCTCGGGATTGTTTCTGATTCAAGGGATCAGTTCGGCAGCTCTGGGCATCCTGTACTTCATGAGGCGGCGCATCAAGGCGCTGTTTGGGAAGAAGGAAGCCCAGAGCACGTCCGACGGGGACTCCAACTAAATGGGTAAGAGACAATCGTTTCTTCTCCTCCCAGCAGGTTTCGTGATCCAGCAGAAGGCATAGAGAATCGCGCGGAGGGTGTCCCGCTCGATCGAGGGAAGGTTCGCGGCGGAGATGCGGAACTCTTTGCGAGGGCCGGCTGCGCTGAAGCTGAGGGCGCGAGGCCAGCGGGTTTCGAGCCAGATTCATAAAAGTGGGCAATGGGCTGAGGGCGCCGGATTCCGGGCGTCTCGTTTATCAAAGGTTCGCGCGGACGCGAGCCGATTTATGCTTCCATGACCGAAGACGTCTTCCGGGCCAGCTTTGGCGAGTGTTTATCGAAAGCAAAACAGACTTTGTTGAGCAAAGGCCGGATACGTTTACATGGTTGTTAATAGATGCGGATGAGTAAGACGCTGCGGGCCGTGGCCGCGGCATTGGGTTTGACGACGGCGTGCGTGGCGTGGCTGGTGGAGCCGCTCGTGGAGCCGACGCATAATCAGATCTATCACTGGGATGCCGGCACCTGGGTGCTGTTTGGCCCGGTCGCTCTGGACATTGCGATCGTGTGGGTGGTGGCGACGCTGCTGCTGCTGTCGGCAGAGAGGCCGGGGCGGTGGAGGGTTGCGGTGTGGGCAGCGATCCTAATCTGCCTGCCCTGGATATTGGTGAAGAATCTGCGGATTGCGTGGCCGAATGTGCTGCCGCATGGGTTTCAACTTCCGCAATTTATTTTTGCAGTGGTTGCGTGGGCGCTGGTGGTGCTGTTATGGCGGCGATCTTTCTCCAGGCGATCAGACGTCGTCATCGAGTTTGGATCGACGGTGCTGGCGTTTGTGGCGATCAGCGGAGCGCTGTTCCTGACGCAGTTCACATGGGTCTGGTGGCAGGCCCGATCGCTGAATGATCCGCTGCCTTTGCATCAGAAACGAGTTGTGGCCGCCGCGGACGATCCGCATCCTAGGATCATCTGGATCGTTCTGGATGAACTTTCGTATCAGCAGGTGTATGAGCACCGGTATCCGGGGCTCGAACTTCCAGCATTCGATGCACTGGCAGCAGACGCTACGGTCTTCACGCACGTTCGGCCGGCAGGCAAATATACGGAGAAGATTCTGCCGGGGCTGATGACCGGACAGAGGGTCGATGACTTGCGCTCTTCAGCGAGCGGCCAGTTGTCGATCCACGGGGCCGATACGGGAAAGTGGCAGCGATTTGACGAGCACAATAGCGTGTTCCAGGATGCGCTGAACGATGGGTATGAGACGGCGGTCGTGGGATGGTTCAATCCATACTGCCGCATGCTGGCAGCTGTTCTAAATAGCTGTTACTGCAGCTATAGCGATCAGACGGGCAATGGGCTGAATCCCGATGGAACGTTTGAGTCCAATATGTTTGTGGCTGCCACGCCCGTGATCGGGAAAGGATCGGCGCCACTTCTTGTCTGGAGGCTGCTGCATCTGCCGGAGGAAAGGGGGTCGATCTTGGCAGGTCGCCTGAAGGACTATCGAAAACTCTCAGCTGCTGCGGACCGAGTGCTTCAGGATAAGTCCGCGGATTTCGCTCTTCTGCACCTCCCCATCCCCCACCCGTTCGGAATCTACGACCGGGCGACTGGACAATTAACGACACATCCAACGACCTATATCGACAACCTGGCGCTGGCAGACAGATATGTAGCGCATGTGCGCTCGCTGCTGGAGCAGAGCGGCCAGTGGGATTCGTCGACGGTGATTATTATGGGGGATCATGGCTGGCGGACGACGTTGCTCTGGGAACATATGTCTTACTGGACACCTGAGGAGGAGCGGGCGAGCGATGGAGGGAAGTTTGACGATCGGCCGGGGTACATCGTAAAGCTGGCGGGGCAGAAGAGTGGAAACCGCATCGACCTGCCGTTTCGGGCGGTGGAGACGCGCGCGCTGATGGACGCGTTGATGGCCGGGAAGATTCGCTCTCCCGAGGACTTGCAGGCCTGGGTGAAGCAGAGCGTGCAGAATTATAACCACTGAAGACAATAGGTTTTTAGGTCCCCGGATATTTGGCCAAAGGATTTCTTAGGGCAGGCATAGAATGTCCTGCGGGGCGCATCGAACTCAGAGAGCATGTGCATGCGGGAGGCTTAATTGTGGGGACGGCTGATGTTTCCGCCATCACGGGAGTGCCGACGGCATCTGGGTCGATGCTGCAGACAGAGGCGCCGCATCGCCATTCGGTTCAATTCTATGAAGAGGATGACGCTCTGCTGAATGCGCTGGCGGAGTTTGCAGGGTCGGCTCTGGGTACGGGGAATGCGTGTCTGGTCCTGGCTACGGCTGCGCACCGAGATGGGCTTGCGGGCCGGCTTGCCCACTTTGGGGTGCATGTCGAGAAGGTGGTGGACGAGGGACGACTGATTCTGCTGGATGCGGAAGAGACCTTGCGGCTGCTGATGGTGGATGAGTGGCCGGACAGCGGACGCTTCTTGCAACTGCTGGAACCGATGCTGAGGCAGTTAAGCGGCGGGCAAAGTGCCGGAGCGGGGAAGAGACGCGTTCAACTTTCCGTCTATGGCGAACTGGTGGCGCTGCTGTGGGCGGATGGCAAGCCGGAGGCGGCGATACGGCTGGAGCAGATGTGGAACGAGCTGTTGACGCGCTTTGATTTCACGCTGCTGTGCGGCTATCCGATGCGGGGTTTCGAGCGTGTTGAGCACGAGAGACTGTTTCGGGAGGTTTGCGCGACGCATTCGGAGGTGATTCCCTGCGAGAGCTATGCGAAGCTGAGCAGCGACGCGAACCGGATGGTTGCGATTGCGGAGCTGCAGCAGAAGGCTGAGATGCTGCAGCGAGCCCTGGAAGAAAGAGAGACAGCGGCGATGATGCTCTCGGAGGAGTTGTCACGGCGGAATGAGATTGAAGATGCGCTGCGCAAGAGCGAAGAGTTTACGCGCAGCATTATCGAGAGCAGCGCCGATTGCATCAAAGTGATCGGGTGCGATGGCCGGCTTGTGTATATAAGTCCGACGGGCATGCGGGCTCTGGGGATCGAGGACGCGACGCCGATTCTGGGCAAGCAGTGGGTATCGTTCTGGAACCCGGCGGAGCAGCGAGCCGCGGATGCGGCCATTGCGGAGGCGAAGGCGGGTGGAGTGGGACGGTTCGAGGGACCGCTGACGGTCAACGGAAAGACGAGATCGTGGGAGGTCACGATCTCTCCGATGTATGGCAGAGATGGCAGCGTGGAGCGGCTGGTAGCGGTTTCGCGGGAGACGACGGAGTTGAGGCTGGCGCAGGCGGCGCTGATGCAGTCAGAGAAGCTGGCGACCGCGGGGCGGCTTGCGGCCACGGTCGCGCATGAGATTAATAATCCGCTGGAAGCGGTGATGAACTCGATCTACCTGGCGAAGAATGCGGAAGGCGTTCCGGCAGAGGTGGGCGAATGGCTGGAGACGGCGGACCAGGAGATTGCGAGGATCGGCCACATTGCGCAGCAGACGCTTGGGTTTTACCGGGACAATGCGGAGCCGGAGTGGTTTGAGATTGGAGATGTGGTCCGCAGCGTGGCGGCGATCTATGAACGCAAGCTGCATGGGAGAGAGTTGACGCTGCAACAGCAGGTGGCTGAGGCAAAGATTTTTGCCCGCAAGGGTGAGTTGAAGCAGGTGCTTTCGAATTTGTTGACGAATGCGATCGATGCGACTTCGCGGGGCGGCCGGATTGTGGTGCGCGCGCATACCTCAATGAATTGGACGAGTGGAGCGGAGGGAATGCGGATCCTGGTTGCGGATACGGGTGAGGGCATGTCGGACGAGACCAGGGAGAAGGCCTTCTCCGCGTTCTTTACGACCAAGGCGGAGGTTGGCACGGGGATCGGGCTCTGGATCACGCAGAAGATTGTCGGGGATAATGGCGGATCGATCCGTTGTCGCAGCCGTCAAGGACGAGACGGTGGAACGGTGATGAACGTGTTTCTTCCGCGCCTGAAGTCGTGAGCGGCGGCGGTCTTTGAATCGCTGAGAACGAGATGAGACACGCAGCGCGCCTACAATGGTGCGTTTTTTTTGCGCCAAGGATCAGACAACGAAATACCGTTGCCTTCTGCTAGGTTCGCAGACACATCAAGCCCAAAGGATTTTCATGGCGGCGATCGCTTGTGGTGGGCGGATTGAACGTGCGCGGTGCATCAAAAGCCGAAGACTGCCGCGATGAGACTGCTCGTCGAGGGTCTGACATTCGGCGGATCCCACCCATGTCGCGATGAGGCCGCGGCATGGGTGGGCATCGGGATCATCAGTTGGGCTAGACTTTGGGCTCGAGGGATTCCAGGACTTCGAAGAGGTCGTTGCCTACGGTGCGGGTTTTCGCGATGGCGTCTTTTAGTGGAATGTCGGAGATGGCGTTGCCTTTGAGGACGACGAGGCGGCCGAACTTTCCGGCGTGGACGAGATCGATGGCGGCGACGCCGTAGCGGCTGGCGAGCATGCGGTCGTAGGCGGTGGGGGTGCCTCCGCGCTGGGTGTGGCCGAGGTTGACGCTGCGGGTTTCGTAGCCGGTGCGCTTCTCAATCTCTTCGGCGAGCATCTGTCCGATTCCGCTGAGACGCGCGTGACCGAAGGAATCGAGCTTGGTGCCGAGGGCGGCCTGGCCGATCTCGGGAAGCTTGGCGCCCTCGGCGACGACGACGATGGCGAAGCGCTTGCCTGAGTCCCAGCGGGCTTTGAGCAGCTTGACGACGTGGTCCATGTCGATGGGGCGCTCGGGGGTGAGGGTGACGTCGGCGCCGCCGGCGATGCCGACGGTGATGGCGATCCAGCCGGCGTCGCGACCCATGACCTCGACGACCTGGACGCGGGAGTGGGCCTCGGTGGTGGAGTGGAGACGGTCGACGGCTTCGGTGGCGATGGAGACGGCGGTGTCAAAGCCGAAGCAGACGTCGGTGCCGGAGAGATCGTTGTCGATGGTCTTGGGGACGCCGACGCAGGGGACGCCGCGCTCGTTGAGAGCGACGGAGATGGATTGCGTGTCGTCGCCACCGAGAGCGATGAGCGCGTCCAGGTTGTTCTTCTTGATGGTCTCGACGCAGCGCTCGAAGCCGCCTTCGATCTTTTTGACGTTGGTGCGCGAGGAACGAAGGATGGTGCCGCCGCGATGAAGGATGCCGCTGGTGGTCTGAAGGTCGAGCGGCATGGTCTTGTTGTCGATGACGCCGCGCCAGCCTTCGAGGAAGCCGATGAACTGGTCGCCGTGGTGGTTGATGCCTTTGCGTACGGCCGCGCGTATGACGGCATTCAGTCCGGGGCAGTCGCCGCCTCCGGTTAACATCCCAATCCGCATCTTGTATCCCTTCGTTTCTTGATTCGCAGGTATGAGTTCTGTCACTCAGCCCTCAAATAACCACGATAACAAAATGCGCGACGGGCCGTTGCGGTGTAGGGTGCTTGCACTGTGGCGGCTCTGCTCTCTGATGTCGGGTGGGTTATCCCATGCCTGAGATCACGGGAAGTTTGGCCGCGTCCCAGGCGGCGAGTCCGCCAGCCATCTCAATGAGATTGGTAATGCCGTACTGGTGCAGAATGCTGGTCGCGATCGAAGAGCGGTAGCCGCCCTCGCAGTGGACGGCGATGCGGCGTCCACGAGGAACTTCCGCGAGGCGCTCCTGCATGTGGTTCAGGGGAATGTTTAAACTTTCGGGTATGTGTTTGGCTTCCCACTCGCGGGGATTGCGGATATCGAGGATGAGCGGTGGATCGGCGCCGGCGAGCTCCTCGGCAACCATCGCCGCACTGACTCGTTCTGTCGGCCAGACGAGGTCGGGCCTCTCCTCCAGAGCGGCCATGCCGCCGTCGAGATAACCCATCACATGATCGAACCCGATGCGGCCAAGGCGCAAGGCGGCTTCCTGCTCCCGTCCCGGCTCCGCGATGATCACAATCGGCTTGGCGCGATCGAGCAGCGTGCCGGCCCAGGTGGCATATTGGCCGCGCAGCCCTATGTTGATGCTGCCGGCGAGGTGTCCCTTGGCAAATTCCACCGCCTCACGTACATCGAGAACCTGCGCTCCGGCGTCTCCCAGATGGATCACTTCCTCGAGCGTAACGGGGCGATGAATTCTCTCCAGATTGCTGTTCAACGTGACACGCTCGCGCGTGTTCAGAACGGCGTCGTAGGCAAAATAATCTGGAGCCTCGGGCTGATCGGCCGCAACCAGGCGAATGAACTCCTGCTTTGACATCGGCTGCAAGGCGTAATTCATGCGACGCTGATCTCCAAGCGAAGAGACCGTATCGGAGGAAAGCTTCTTCCCGCAGAGAGATCCTGCGCCGTGCGCGGGGTAGACCAGCGTATCGTCAGGCAACGGCAAGAGCTTGTGGTGAAGCGAGTCGTAGAGATGAGCGCCAAGTTCGTTGGCGGTCCATCCCAGAGAAGCCCGCAGGTCTGGCCGCCCGACGTCGCCAATGAATAATGTATCTCCGGTGAGAACAGCGTGCGGGTTTGCCGCGCTCTTCTTGAGATCGAAGACGAGGATTGAGATGGATTCGATGGTGTGGCCCGGCGTCTCCAGAACCTGCAGGCGCATAGCGGGGAACTCGAGTGTGTCTCCGTCCGTCATCGGCAGGAAGGGATAATCGGCCTTGGCGCGATGGCCAAGATGAATCGTTGCGCCGCAGCGGTCGCGCAGCTCAAGATGTCCGGCAATAAAGTCGGCATGGAAGTGCGTCAAGAAGACGTGGCGAATCTGGAGACCGAGCGCTTCAGCGTCCGCCACATACTTTTCGATATCGCGCTGCGGGTCGACAACGATCGCAGTGGAGCTGATCTCGTCTCCCAACAGATAGGAGGCGTGGGCCAGGCAGCCCAGATAGTACTGCTTGAGAATCATCGAAATGACCGCGAATTTTGAGAACAACATAGATCACGGCCCCACTCATGCGCGATGCGGCTGCGTGTGAGTGGGGCCAATGGTCACTTGGCTTCTGGTGCTTTGGATCGTTTGAGCGTCATTTGCTGCGGCGGGAAGTCGGCCTGATCGGACTTGCTCGTCATCTTGATCTCATCGCCGGTGACGGCGCCGGTGTGCGTGATGGTCGCGCCATTGTAGGCGACGGTGAAGGTGAAATTGTCGCCGTCAACCTTGCCGTTATCGATGGTCAGGGGGTCGCCCTCCGGGCCGGCAACGGTTCCGGTGAGCTTGGCGCCGTCCTGCTTGAAGACGAAGGTGAGCGCGAAGTTGGAGCCGTCCGGCGTCTGGATCGCGCCGGTCCAGGTGCCGGTCATGTCGGTTGCGGCGTAGATGGACCTTGCGCCAAAGACCATCAGCAACGCGGCGCAGAGGACAAGCCAGTATTTGAGCTGCTTCATTGAGGAGAACTCCTTGAGGATTTCGTGAGGCGTGCTGATGATATAGGCGCGAAGGGTTCGCCGCCTAATCCATGTGCGGCAGAGTGGCCGAGGCGCAAAGAGAAACGGCCAGCCGAGGCTGACCGTTGCATACATCGAGCTACGAGAGGCTTATGCGTTGAGGCTTACGGATTCCTGTGCCTTGAGGGCGGTGGCTTCGGCTTTGGCGCGGGAGGCTTTGTTGCGCTGCGAGCGGAGCTTCATGAAGGATTTGGCTTCGGTGTAGAGACGAGGGACGTCGCGGTTGACGATGGCCTTCCAGACCACACGGGCCGCGGCTTTGGGGCGGAAGTAGTATTCGTCGTAGAACTTGTGCACCATCTCCATGACGTACTCGGTGGGCAGGCCGGGGTACTCGATGTGCGCCATCTGGTGGCCACCGCCGTCTTCCATCTTTTCGTTGGTGATGAAGCCGTTGCGCTGCGCGAAGTCGTAGAACTCGGTGCCGGGGTAGGCGTGGGCTACGGAGACCTGGATGGTCTCGCAATCCAGACTTTTTGCAAAGTTGATGGTGTTGCGGATGGACTCTTTGGTCTCGCCGGGAAGGCCGAGGATGAAGTCGGCGTGGATGACGAGGCCGAGGTCGTGGCAGTCTTTGACGAAGTCGCGGGCGCGCTCGACGGTGGCGCCCTTCTTGATGTTCTTGAGGATCTGCGGGTCGCCGGATTCGAAGCCGACGATGAGCAGCCGGCAGCCGGCGTCTTTCATCGCCTTGAGGGTGTCGCGGTCGGTGGTGACGCGCGAGGTGCAGGACCAGGTGATGCCGAGGGGCTTGAGTTTGGAGCAGAGCTCGATGGTGCGGACCTTCTGGATGTTGAAGGTATCGTCGTCGAAGAAGAACTCTTTGACGAAGGGGAAGTTTTCCTTGGCCCACTTCATCTCGGCGGCCACGTCATCGGAAGAGCGCTTGCGCCAGGCGTGGCCGGAGAGTGTCTGCGGCCAGAGGCAGAAGGTGCACTGCGCGGGGCAGCCGCGGGTGGAGTAGAGCGAGATGAACGGGTGCAGAAGGAAGGGGACGTTGTATTTGGTGACGTCCATGTCCCGCTTGTAGATCTTGGTGACCCAGGGCATGGCGTCGAGGTCCTCGACCTGCGGGCGGTCGGGGTTGTGCTGAATGACGCCTGAGGAATCTTTGTAGGAGATGCCGAGGATTTCGTTGAGCGGCTTGCCGTTGGCGAACTCGACGACGGAGAAGTCGAACTCGCGGCGGCAGACGAAGTCCATGACGGGGCACTCGTTGAGGGCGCGGTCGGGGTCGGTGGTGACCGGGGGGCCGACGAAGGCGATCTTGATGGCCGGATTCGCCGATTTGATGGCCTGGGCGAGCGCGTGGTCGCCGGACCAGCCGACGGTCGAGGTGAAGAGGACGAGGAACTCGTAGTCTTTGGCGATCTCGATGGTCTCGGCGGCGGAGACGTGGTGCGGGGGCGCGTCGAGAAGCTTGGAGCCTTCGAGCATGCCGGCGGGATAGGCGAGCCAGACGGGGTACCAGTAGGACTCGATCTCGCGGGTGGCGGGCCAGCGGGAGCTGGCGCCACCGTCAAAATTTTCGAAGGAAGGCGGGTTTAGCAGGAGCGTTTTGAGTGGCATACGATTGCTTGATTTTACCATTTTGTAACGGGGTAGACGGCCCGGGTGCGGAGATAGGTACTGAATCCGTCAGCGTGCTTGTGCAGTGGGTCTTCGGGGCGGCTGGAAGCGCCTGAAATGGCTCGAAAAGCTGGCGCTGTTGAGTTTGGGTTGCGAGTCTCGGAGTTGTGAGGATAAGGAAGCAGCGGCAACGACACTGCAACGGCAAAAGCAGGTCCTTCCCCTTCGGCTTCGCTCAGGGTCAGGATGACAATTCTGGGGCGGTGACAATTCCTGGGTTGATGA
>Ga0207933_1000885_pt1 | contig 25818 bp, 29 predicted proteins | sample NGESurdeep092012_4_FD_184488 | JGI IMG/M metagenome (GOLD analysis project Ga0207933, IMG submission 184488) | Arctic peat soil microbial communities from Barrow, Alaska - NGEE Surface sample F53-3 deep-092012 (SPAdes) | ecosystem: Environmental > Terrestrial > Soil > Wetlands > Peat ... | reverse complement strand
GGAAAGGAGTTGCAGCATTGGAAAAAAATCGCTTGCAGAAGTTAAAGGAACTTTATAGTAAAACAGAACAACGGATAAAAAAGTAAAATGGTAAGTGCCGATTTAAATAAACTTGCGGAACTACTTTCAAGAGAGGGATTTTGCAATGATGTTTCAGCATTGTATAGTGCAAGTAATATGTGCTATAATATACCTGATGAAGATAGTTGTAGTTATAATTTTGGAAGTCTATTGTTTCAACCTGATGCAGTTGGTGGAAAAATACCTTTTAATGCAGAAGATATATTAATAAAATTTTCAATTTCTATTGAGATAAATAAAATCAATTCGACATCAGTTTCAGACCCTTTAAATGATTTACTATTTGATTTGGAAATATTTGGTTTGTATTATGACGAAGCAAGCGACAGCATAAAAAACCTTTACAGCTCTTGGCATTTAGACAGGCACATAAGAATTGATAATGATGGTGATAATAAATATTCTCATCCTCAATATCATTTTACTTTTGGAGGAAAAAAAATGCAAGAAGAAAATTTAGATTATGGCGCTACTTTAATATTGCCAAGTCCAAGAATTGCATATCCGCCAATGGATGCTGCTTTAGGTATAGATTTCATCTTGCAGAATTACATTAATAGGAATAAAACTAAATCTCTTCTGACAAATCCTGAGTATAGGGAAATTATAAATAAATCTCAAACAAGACTTTGGAAACCATTTTTTTGTTCTCTTTATTCTTTCTTTAATCCGGAAAATCTCAATATCTCCGCAGATTTTTCCCCAAGAAGACTTATGCCCTTATATTGCTAATCTATTTTTCCTCTAACAAATCTAAAAAGCAATTATCATTATTAACAAAAAAAGAAGGTTCTGATTCCAACTTTGACCTTATTTTATCAAAACCACCGTTAGCATACTCTTCCATAAGCTTCCTAAGATTTAGTATCTCTTTTTCTATTTCTTTATCATCCTTATTCTCAAGTTCGTTGAAATCAATGTCCAATTTTGAAATAAGTCCCATGAGAATGAAATCAACTAAGTCAACCGGTTGCCAATGCTTTATATAATACATAAAACTTATCTTCCTTGCATTTTCAGGAATTGGCAAGCGATAATTATTTTTTAACCCAAGAAGAGTTGCATACATAAAGATTTCGAATTTAGTTGAAAATTGTTTGCCTTGTTCAAAAGTTGCTTCCTCGCCAGCACTTCCAGCTTTTCCTCCTTGTCCTACGGTAAATCTTAAAATAAATTCTTCATGCTGCGAATTGTATTCAGGAGCTTTATCTTTTATTTTTTTTAGTAATTCCATTTTAATTCAGTGCTTCGATTTTTGTTGACAAATTATTTCTATTACTTCTTTCCGTTTCTGGGATAGATGGAGTAATTGTATAAACCTTCCCGATTTTAATTTCAGAGTTGGTTAATAGTTCAGTCCTTAAATTTTGATTCTTATAAAATTCTTTACTCATTATGATGCTTTGCCTATAAACTTTACTAATTGTTTTACAAAATCCAATAGTATAATCTTCGCCGAAAACAGAAGTAGGGGCATCTGTAATTAAAGTATAAAAGCTAACTACGCCATCGTTGCTCTTTGCTGAAATAATTGCCATAATTGTAGCCAGCTTTACTAAAATTAGGTTACTTGTATTAGATCCCAAAAGCGGAACACCATTGTTGTCTATTATTTCAGGCATAAAATTACCATTGGGCAATCTCCGTAGTTTTATCTGACCTCTTGCCGATTTGTTTCCAGAAGTCATTGCTTCATAATGACCATTTGCTTCTTTTTCTAATTGTGTAATCAAATTATTGAATACTCTTTCTCTTGTGTTTCCTGCAATAATTTCAAAATCATTGAGAACATCTTTTTTCTCAATCAACCATTTTGGTATTTCTCCCGTTACAAGTTCTTTAAGTTGGTCGTTTACACTCCTTAAACCGGTTTTAAAGTGTTCAATTTGTTGAGTGATTTTATTTTGTTCATCCTTAAAATCTCTAGCCTTTTTATTCTGGATTGAATATTCATTTAAGATGTCAAGTGCATCTTCGCTTGTTAAAGAAGTATCAGATAAAAGTTTCTGAATATCTTCTTCTACTTTATTCATTTCTTTATTTGCATCTCTAATCTTTGCGTTGATATTGCTAATCTTTTTAAGCGTGTCTTTTATGTCAGAATCAATTTCTTCGATACGATGGGTAAGAGCTAAACCGTTTTGATATAACCGCTTAAAATCATCAGTGAAATTTTGTTTAACAATCGGTTCACTGTCTGTTGACTTTAATTTGATATCAGGTCGGTCAATCAGTTCTTTTATTTTTTGCCACGCATCCGAATTTTTCTTTGCCTCCCTATCACATACCAAACACTTTTCCTCATCCAACATACGCTGAACATAAATTGGCTCCGGGACATCAAGCGGCAAACGGGTCTGCAATTTCTTTACAATTTCACTTTCAGCAGTCAGCATTGCTTTTGTTTCAGCAGCCTTTTCAAGTTTCTTATTTTCATAAGCAATAAAACGATTGCTAAATTCAGCATGCAAAGATTCAGTTCCCTTCAAAACCCATTTATTGCGGAACATTTTTCCATGAAAACTAAATTGTTCTTCCTTTAATGTTTCATTCAGCTCATTCAAGAGTTTAAGAACACCTTTTTTTCTTTCTTGTAGTTCATTCACTTTTTGAGCATCTGCCTGCTTATTTAAAAGCGTTTCACACCTTGTTTCTGCTCTTGATAAATTTTCAATAACTTCTGTTTCATCTTTTTGTAGGTCAGCAATCCTCTCTTCTAATTTTGTTTTTTCCTTTCCTAATTGTTCGCTTTTATCAATATCCTTACTTAGCCTTCTCACTTCACGGTCATATTCAGTGTTGCCGGATTTTGCGGCAGCAATAGCAATTTCTTTTAATTCGTCATAACGGGTAATGCTGGATAAAACATTGATTGCTTTTGTGAGGGTATCTTGTTTATTGAAATCAATTATTGATTCTACCTGCTCACCTTGAAACCATAGATAATCTTTCATTTTAGGCGGCAAAATATTAGAGACAATTCTTCTTTTTTCTTCTTCATCATTTACCATTTTCGCGTTCAGGTATGATAAATCTTTTTTCATTATTGTAAACTCACTGTCATTCGTTTCCATGATCTTTCCATCCATAATATTTGCAGTGTATTTCCTTTCAAGAATATAAACATTATCCTTTTCTAAATTGTGAAAAGTAATACTTACTGATGCGCTTACTTTTCCATCCTTCGCATCCGCTTTTGCTTTATCAGAAATTATCTTTGATTTAACTGCCTTTGTATTTTGAAATTCTTTTTTCTCCGGCACAAATACCTGGTCGTACAATACCCAATAAAAGGCATCATAGAGTTTTGATTTACCATAGCCATTATCTCCTATAATAACATTAATCCCCTCGGTAAAATCCATAACATTATCCTTACCATGATAACACATGAAATTTACAAGTTCAATTTTTTCAATTATCATTCTGTTATTTATTGAGGTATTGATTTATTTTTCGGGCAGTAACACCTTCCGATTCTTCATCAACATTTCCATTGATAGCCAATTTAATTACTTCAATAAGTTTTACCCCACTTTGGTCAATGAATTTTAATGCATCAATTTTTGCCTGAGTGATATAGTTCTTTTCAATTAAGAGTGGGTCTTCAAGATAAGCTTGAAAAATGTTTTCTCTCGTCATACTGTTGCGAGTTCGTTTTGAATAGTGTAAATATTAAGATTGTAATGATTGCAAACATTGCTAAAAATGTCTTCCGTAAAATACGGATTTTTTGAAAGGGATGCGAAATACATCACTCTTTCCAATTCCGTTCGTACCATTCTTTTTTCCAAATCAAAAGTTTCGGAACCTTCTAATTGGTTTTCATAATCAGGTATTACAACTAAATCATGTATGACAGCATGGTTTTTTGAAGGATGCTTTCTTAGAATCCTTCCCCTTCGCTGAATGAACTGTCGGGGATTTCCAGTACTACTACAAAAAATTGCAGTTTCAGCTCTTGGAATATCTACGCCTTCATCTAAGCATTTCATGGACGCAATTACATCAATTTGTCCAGTCTGAAATTGTTTTAAAATATCATCACGGTCTTTCATTCCACTTATAAATTGATTGACTAAAATCTTGTCATCAATTTTTGCAATTTCACGGGTATATTGATTTATAAGCCTAATATTTTCCTCCACCAATTCATCTACTTCTTCCCTGATTTCAAAGGTTTCTCCCTCCGGAACATATACAAACGTATATTTAAGATTTCCCTTCTCTAAAAATTGTTGTTTCAGAATATCAATTGCTGTACCCAGCTTATTAGCAGCTTTGTGGATTATTCTTTTTCTTTTTAACAATAGCCGTTCAATAATACTTTCTTTTTCAGAATTACCGTTCCCAAAACGATAAAGCTTTGATAATTGGTTACTGATTTCGATATATTCTTTCATTTCCTCATTAGTCAATTTAATGATATGAGGATAATAATAATATTGGCACAATACACCTTCATTAATAGCTCTCTCCATCGAGAAAGAATAAGTGTAAGGTTCCTTATCTTCAAAAAAAACTTCCATTTCAGTAGTGCCTTCAGGGTCATAAATTCTTTTTGGAGTAGCGGACAATCCAATTCTTTTTTTCAATCTAAAGTCTTTGATTTTGCTTGCGACGGTTGGGGAGGCGAGGTTATGCCCTTCATCTGCAATGAAAATTGTATCATCGGGTAAATCATTTATTAGACTTTGAAACTTATCTTTTACAAATGATGCATAAGTGCTGATGATGGCAAATGAAATTGGAATTCTCTTGGCTGTAGAAATCAAAGTAGTTACTTCATTTTGCCAAGTTACCTTTGAAGAAATCTTAAACACTTCCTGGAAGTTGAAAGACCGCACTTCTTTTTCCCATTGGTCTACCAAAGTAATAGTAGGCACGAGGATTAAAGCATGATAAATCTTGTCAGGATTTTTTCTAAATTCATTTAATACGCAATTTAAAGAAGTAATTGTTTTTCCTGTGCCCGTTGCCATTGCAAAAATCCCTTTTCTGCCATTCTTCAACCAATTTTCATACGCTTCATTTTGATATGTTCTTGGTCCATAAGGTGGTGGAAATTTTGGTTCTCTTATAATTTCTTCAATTCTTGTGATTGCTTTTTCAAAAGTCTTTCTAGTTCCTTTATTTTCTAAAACTCGACTTTTCTTTTCAATCAGCTCTTTTTCCTTTATCAACAATTCATTGAGCGAATTATCTCCAAATTCCTTTTTTATTGCAACCGAAACATCTTCCACCTCCAAGTATTCTACAATATCTGATTTGCCTGAAAAAATACTTTCAAAGTCCTTATTCTGCCTATTGATCATCTTACTTGAACGGCTATTTTCCCAACTCAAAAAACTATCCAACTCTTCTAAATTTTCAAGTAATCCAAACGCAGTAAAGTTGCAAGACGCTTTGAAACCAACCGTATTAGTATCATCGGAAAACGTACCTGACTTGTAATGTGCAATACCCCTCCCAGATTTTGGCCTAATAATTTTTATCTTAATTTTTTCATTTGCAATCAGCCAAGCCAAACACTCAAAAAAATGTTTACCATAATCATCAAATGTTCTTTTTAATTTTTTAATATCTGTTAAATCAATGGCAGTATTTTGGACATTGCCATCTCTTCCTGCTTTAATTGCATCTCTGTCGTCTTGAGACAAAACATTATTCACAACCATTCTAAGCGTGCCGCCATTGTAAAGAAATGATGCAAATCCAAGTGACAAGATATTAATGGCAGCGGAACTAAAATAGCCTAAGAGTAAGTCGAACTTTTTACTATTACATAAACCATCCATGTAGAATTGTACAGGTTCACTTTCGCTCCCTGTTCGATAAGATCTATCTTCTGCCCAATTAACCTCTTTAAGCATTTTTTCCGATTGTATTTGAATAGTTCAACTAAAATTAACTCTTTTGGTTAAAATAAATATAGTTTACCGTTTATATTTTGCTTTGCAATAAATCAATTAGTCTTCAAAAAAGGTAAAAAGGTCTCTCTCCGGCTTTGTCAGCAAATAGATGTGCCAAACCATTGCAACAAAAAGCAAAGTTCTGTCTATGTCCTTTCATGATTGCTTTTACTTGCAATGCCCATTCGATGATCCTTCGCAAGCTCAGGTTCACTCTCATGGGTACACGTAGTTTGTCACACTATTTGCAGTTCCTGCAGCCTTCATTCGTGGCAGCTACTTGTGTCCTTCATTCCACTTCGTTTATTGCTTCCTTTGTTTCCCTCAATTTCGTTTCATTCACCAGCTCTCCTATTGCTTTCGCTGTATGGTGTTTATTCTAACCCACAAGGCTATACGCAAAATTAAACACACATACCGCTTCGCAATCCCAAAGTTCATTTCACTCCATTTTCGCTCCACTCCGTCATTCATTCACTTCAGTATGATTCAGTCCACCGCTGCCTATAATTTGCGTGCCTGGCGGCCTGCTATGGCTACGAGTTTGTCATGTTTTTTGTATCCTGTACACATTTCTTTGCTACAAAAAAAACACGCCAAAACCTTGCGTATAACGTAGCTGTCCACCACCCTTTCAGGGTTTTTGTGGCCACCACCACAGCAGGCACACGCCGCCAATTCTGTCATGCTTCCTCCATTGGCTTTTGACGGCACGCCTCTTAGCTACAGTGTGGGCAAGTGTGCCACACGACTTTGCTTCTTTTAGCTCAAGGCTGTTTTACCTATCGTATTTTTAATGAGATAATATTTCCTAAGAAAGATTTTAATCTAATAGCTCTTTTATTTCGCTTATTGTTTTAACCTGCCCCCTCCCTATATTTCTTGAAATCACAAGAAGCCCTGCACTATGCGCATCTTCTCCAGCGTGGCTGTAACAAGCATCTTTAATAACTATTGGATAATACCCTGCCTCAAAACTATCAATTGCAGATTTCATAACGCAGCTATCGGTAGCTATCCCGCAAATAAATATCCGGGTAATGCTATTATCTACAAGAAACTTTCTGAATTTACTGTCAAAAGGGGTATAGTGTGTTTTGTCAAAAGTGATTTCTTGATAAATTTTCAAATCTTCAATTATATCTGTTTCCGGCTCACTATTAAGACGTTTAAAATTTATCCATCTCATATACTCACTATCATCATGATTGATAAATCTTGTAAAAGCTATCAATTTATTTTTTTCTTTAAATAATTCAATAACATCTTTAACTATTGGGACAATAAATCTAGACTTATCATTAATAAATCCTTTTTGCATATCCACAACTAGAAGTAAATCGTTCATATAACTTTGTATTATAATTGTTATTTATATGGTTGTCAAATTTTAGTAATTTCTTTAAATTCTTGATATAGTTTATCAATTCTACTTGTTTTAATTACAGTTTCTTTAAATAATCTCATAGCTATAGGCTCTCTAGGTAATACAGAATAAATTTCAGAAATATGTTTCCTTATTTCATTTTCTTTTGAATGTTGATTTGCGAAATTTTCTTTATTGCCAAATATCATACTTTTATAATGTGATAAAAGTGCCCAAAAACTTTGTACCTTAATCTCATAAAATATAAAATCATAACATGGAATACAATTTTCTTTATTCTGTATATGAAATGATACTCCTGCCCATGTTGCAAATCCTTCAATTATCCCTTGAACAGTAAAAGAATCAAATTCCTGATTAAAAATTCCACTCTCTAAATAATCAATCTCTGTTTTGGTTAAAATATTTTTAACATCATCTGATAGACCATGTTCTAAAATCATATCCCTATAATTGCTATATAACATTGAAGGATTAGAAAACAATTTCAAAGCATTTAATCTAATGTCATTGTCCCACTTTGAATCCAACAAGTTAATTATACTCAATGAATATGTACTTAGAGATGTCTTCCCAATAAGGTAATTACTGCTTTTGTGAATAATTTCTATAATCTCTTTAGTTGTTTTATGTATTAAATGATCCCCATCTAAAACCTGCTTAAAAAACTCTCTACGCTTTAATGAAAATTCGAAAATCCTGTTTAATGAAACTTCAAATTTCATGCACCAAATTGCCACTCCGTAATTAAACCAATATAAATCTATCTGATTATCAAATTCTAGTCTTACAAATCCATCTCCCTTCTCTTTAATTGTTAAAGGAATTTTTTGTTTAAAATTATCATAAGAAATACAAGGAAAGAAAGGTGTTATCACATACCATTCAGCAGTGTAAGGTTGTAACTTTTTATAAATTATTTCTTTTCTATTCTCATTTTTCTGGGAATTTGAAACATTTGCAACTTTTACTTTTCTTATTTGAATATCTTTTTCTTCAATTTCAAAATATCCTAATACTTCAATCCAATTTTTATTAAATGTATACCATGATAATAAATCTAAGAGTCTAATATTTTTTTTAAGATAAACACCATTATCTGGTCGTTTATTTAATGCCCTTTTTATAGTGTCTTTGCTCAAAAAAACAATTTCATTGCAATAATATTTAAATAGTTGATGGTCTAAACTTTCAAGCTTTGACCCAACAAATTTATTCAGATCATCTAATAGAAATTGTGGAGTGAATCTACCTATGTTATTTAGACATTTTTCTTCAATTTCTTGAACTATCCCGTCCGGTATAATTAACCAGTAATCCATAATAATTAGGCATGATTAGGCATGATTAGGCATGCCTTGGTGCTATATAAAAGTAATAATAGTATTGTAAAAAATAAAATCGGTGCAAATTTTAATTCTTAAAACAAGCCAAATGGAAAAGAATGAGATAAATAATAAAAAAATAAAAAAAGCTAAAAAGGCCAGTCTTTCAAATCTTAAGGTGTTTGAAAATGAGAAAACTACCAAATTCCTGCAACAAAGCAGAAGAAGGCATTTGAATTTCAATCAGCTTATGAGAACTTTTTATATAAATTAATACAATCACAATAAAAACTTAAAGACATGAACCTAACAACACGTTTAAAATATGTTGATCCTGATCAGGAAAAACATCTTAATGATTTTCAAAATGAATTAATTGGCCACTGCCAGGTGGAAGGTAAAAACACAGGTCTGACAAAGACCCTCAAAACAGAAGCCCAACTTCGCACTTTTATCATAAATCATGCAGAGGCCAAAACCCAATCTGAAATAGACCTAAATCATCAACTTAATACACCTGTTTCAGGTATGGTCATTGCAAATAAAGTGCAATCAGATGCAAGAGAAAAAATAAATCCATTGCAGGCTTCATTAACAGAGAATGAACACCAATTAAAGCAGTTAGAGTTACAAAAAAAGGAATGTTCTCCTGATAAACAGAAAAGAATATTACGTGTATGCGTATACGTTGGTGCAGGTATTATTGCAATTGCTGAAGGCGATTTTGGCTACGAAGCATTCCGAGCAGCTCTCATTCCAAAAATTCCAGCCATATTTACCGCTTTTGGAATTGCAGTTGCTGTTGGTTTTGGGAGCCACTTTTTAGGTGGATACATAAAAAAGGCTAAGACAAAACTGCAAAGATTCCTTCGATATTCAGTAGTGCTTATTCCGGCATTTTTAGGATTTTATGTATTAGGCAGTTTAAGATCGAATGCTTACAACGAAGCAGTTAATCTTACTTCGCGAGTAAAAGAAATTTCTTTACCTACAGCAGGAAATGTTTCAGCATGGAGTATTACTATAATAAGCTTCTTATTATTCCTAGCTGCACTTTTATTTTCAATCCGGGTTTATAAAACAGAAGAAGAACGGATAAAAGATCAGGAATATGATAGGGTATCTAAAGAAATTAAATCTATTCTAAAGAAATCAAAAGTGGCTCAAAACACTATTGAAGAAATTCAAAAGGAAGCAAATGAAAAAGCAGAGGAAGCGTTGGTCAGATATGAAAATGCAAGGGCTATTGAAAATCGATTACAGGCAATTGCCAGACTTGGAATTGAAGCTTTTAAAAGCGCCAATTTAAGATACCGAACTGATGGAGTTGTCCCGGAATTCTTTAGTTATCCACCCCCCTTCCGCTTCAAATTATTCTTTGACAACCTTAAAACGACACAACATGAAAAAGATATCCCGTCTTATGTTTCTTAGCCTATTTGCATGCGCATGTAAAAATACTACTCACATAATATCAAATCGCTCTGTTGATTTAATAGCCATTGTTGATGTAACCAATCAACAAAAAGTTCTGCCACAGGCAGAATCAATACTAAAATTATATGATTTTGATTCAGATAGAAATATTAAAGCTTCTTTTAGAATTTGTATTATTACAGATAGACAACTAAATCCGGAAAAGGATACTTATTTACCGAATGGCTCTGTGACAGAAAAGGACAATCTACAGGATGATCCCTACTATCGTGAAAAACTGATTTTGTCATTTTATAATGGAGTCCGCAAGGATATAAATGATTTTATTGCAACAAATAATAATGATACATCTTTAAATCATTCAGAATGTTTTCGAACTATCGCAGATGAACTCAGCGATATGAATAATAATCAGGCACAGAAAAAAATTCTTCTCGTATTTTCAGACTTGCAGGAAAATTCTGACCTCTTTGATTGCTACAAAACAAAAGACCAGGAATTATTAGACAAAAAGCAAGGAGAGGTATTGAAGATTTTTGAGCAGGCAAATTTACTTCCAAATGATCTTAAAGGCATTACTACCGTTTTTATTTTCGAACCAAGAAATCGAAAAGAAGATCAACGCTATATAAGTATGGTCTCTGTTTACAAGAAATTACTAGAATCAAGAGGTGCTATTGTCGAAGTGCAGGCTAACAGTGATGTTTTAAATTATTCACATGAATAATTCACACCCCGGAAATATGCTTTTACAAGCACTCCGTTCACTTGTGATTGCAATACTGAAAGTGTTAGCCTTAATTTTTGCCTGGTGTTGTAAAATCATTGGTAACATTCTCATTAAAATAAGTGAGCTAACATTTAAATTGATTGGAAAATGATATACATAATTATTATTTGCATTATTGTATTAGTTGCTTTGTTTAGCAAAAAAGATGCTCATACTTATAACGCCACCTTCGGAAATAATTGGGAAGATTTATCAAGTGCCAATTTTGGTTTTGCCGTAACAGGTTCAAAGGCCTTAACGAAAAGTATGTCACATACAAATTTAGCTCTTTTTGGTCCTACCGAATCTGGTAAAACCAGCACCGTAATTTTAGGGTCAGCGTTCTCGTTAGCAAGAGGAAAATCTTCTATTATTTTCAATGATGTGTCAGGTGAGATATTTGAAAAAACCAGTGCATATTTAGCAAGTAAAAATTATAGAATATTACGATTGGATTTTTCTAATTCAAGCAACTCAGAATCTTTCAATCCCCTTTTAGAGTGTAAAACCATTTCGGATATACAGAAGGCTGCACTACTCATAATTCGTAATTCAATAGGTGAAACCAAGGGCGATATTTTTTGGGAACAAAGCAGTGTCATGTTACTCAGTTTGTTCATGAGATATTTAATATTCCATACCGAGCCAGAATTCCGTACACTTCAAAATGTTCTACGACTTATTGAAAAATTTGCAGTCGATGGTAAAGAAGTTGATAAGCTGTTTGCGAGGACAAATGATGATGAATTATTGGCTTCATATAAATCAACAATCGTGGTGGGCGAGAAAACACTTCAATCAATTGTCGCAACTGCCAGAACTGCTTTAAATCTCTTTACAGACCCCGAAGTTTGCAAAACGACTGCAACTAACTCCATTGACTTTAATCTCCTCAGAAGCGAGCCTGTAGCCTTATATGTATGCAATCCATTGAAGGACTTAATGTACTTCAAACCCCTGTCTGCATTATTCTTTCAAAGTCTTTTTAATTATGTACTCTCACGTATTCCTCAAAAAGATGAAAGGTCTATTTTTTTTATTATGGAAGAGGCTGCCGTATTTAAATTCCCAGCCTTATCAACCACTATTTCCAACATCAGAAAATTTAATGCAGGAATCCTTTTGTGTATGCAAGATGAAGATGCATTAATTTCTAACTATGGTCAGGCAGAAGCACATCAGATAAAGACTAATTGCGGATGCCAGATTTATTTAAAAGGGCAACCACTTCATACTTGCAAAGAATTGGCTCAAATATTAGGCAAGTATTCATACAAAGATGAAAAAGAAATTGAAAGAGTCCGTGAACTAATGACACCTGATGAAATTCGGATGTGTGATGATGCAATAATATTAATAAATAATAAGGCACCATTAAAATGCAGGACTGTTCCCTATTATAAAAACATTTGGATAAACCGCTACACCACTTTACCACCCTATCAACTTTCAGAAAAAGTTATTTCCGAACCGGCCCTCATTCCATTTTACTAAAATGAAACGTGCTACAAAAAAAGGTATCTATGACTATCTTGATTCAATCAAAGTATTGGAATCCGGCACCGATGAAGATATAACCTTAACGCGTAAAAAGTATTGGAGAGAATATAAAGCGACATGGCGAAGGAAAAAAAGAAAGGAGGAAAAAGAATTAACTACTTCCTGGACTACTGATGAATTATTAGAACTAACTAAAGAGGCACGAAGGCATAAAGTAAGTAAAACGAATTTTATAAAAACAAGCACCCTTGCTTACATTGATAAAAGATATATTGTTCCTGATCAAATTGAGGTAAGAAGAATTGCTCAATTACTTTCTGTTACCTATAACTCTATTCAGGAGATGATTAATGAAAATGCACTGCAACTGCAAACTGGTAAAATAATTTTGGAAAAGATTTTTGACCTGGAAAGACAAGTGCTTGTTTCATTAAATAATCCCAAAACAATTGAGCAATTGATTACCGAAACCATAAATGAAAATCCGCAAACAAAAACCAGATTGTATCATTTACTTGAAACTCTGCTGTAAATGATAATCAAAAGCCTTACCCGAAAATCGGGTACCCGCCAGTTATTAAATTATCTTTTTAAAAAAGAAGAAAAACTTTTTACAAATAAACAAAAGCCAATTGTGATACGTCATAATGTGCGTACCCGGACAATAGATAAAATGGCAAAGGAATTTGATAAAAATGAAACGTATCGTTTAAGAAAAAGAGTTGATAATGTAAAGGTCTATCATACTATACTTTCATTCAGTAATAAGGACAAAGAACTTATTACTGAAAAGATGATTAAGGATATTGCCAAGCAATACATGAAGCTCCGTGATGATAAAAATCTTTTTGTCGGCACGGCGCACTTTGATAAAAATCACGTTCACATCCATTTACTAATGTCGGGGGTAAAATACCTCACAGGTGAATCAAACAGACTTTCACGCGCCCAATTTCATCAACTCAAACTTTCGATGGACGAGTACCAGCGAAAAAAATTCCCCGAGCTTATCAATAGTCTTCCGAGGCATGGAAGGTCAAAAGAGAAAACAGAAAAAAATATACAGATAAATAGAGCCAGTAGTCGTTTGTCTCAAAAAGAAACGCTGATTAAAACTCTTGAATCAGTTTACTCAAAATCAAAGTCATTAGATGACTTTCTTGATAAATTGAGATCACAGGGACATGAGCCCTATTACAGAGGAAAGGATCAAAGATTACAGGGAATTAAATTTGAGGGAGAACGAAAATTCCGGTTAACTACCATTGGCTACCAGGAGAAAGTTGCACAACTTTCCGCTATGCAACTTAAAGAAGAAAAAACATTGTCAGAACTTAGAGACCTTCGCGAGAGCCGTACTTCAGGACGGGAACAAAGTGATTCACGGGAGTCGATAAGTTCTGAAAAAGATATTGAAGAAAAGAATGAAGGAGTTGAACGAATTCCGGGTGATGATATAGAGAAGGAAAATCAAATGGAAGAGGACAACGAACAAATAACAGACGACAATGACGATTTAGTGTAACACAATAAATCGGATCTCACATTCCATTTTTTTAGAGGGGTACGGGGAAGCTTCCCCGCAAGATTGCATCTCGCCATGAAAGGCAGATTGATAAATCGCCATGGCGAGATGCAATCTTGCAAACTGTCTTAATTCCGTATTTTCTTATCTAAATTTTGGGTTTCTTGTTTTTGTTTTTACAAATATGTGTCAATTATTATTGCCACTCCATGATCAATTTTTTGACCTGAATTTCGTATCTTCGATGAGTGGAAAAACAGCAGAAAATATTAGTCGACATTGAGATTGACAAGCTAACAAACTCGATTGAAAATACAGTTTCGGGTGATATTTTTGACACCGAGATTATTCAACTATTTACCAAAGACAACAAACAAATAAATAAAGCAGATTGGTTATTCAACTGGCAAGAACAAATTAAACTCGCCAGCCGGGAAACATACAAACTTGTAATCAAGGACAATCCTAAAATTATTCAGGGACTAATTAGTTTAAGCGACCAAGGTGACCACATTTATATGCATCTGATTGAAAGTGCAAAGTTCAACAAAGGGACGCATAAACTTTACGCTGGAATTCCGGGAAACTTAGTTGCTTTTGCTTGCAAACTTTCCTTTGAGAAAGGTTATGACGGCTATCTTGCTTTTGATGCCAAGACCGCTTTGATTAAACATTATCAAGAGAGCCTTTTTGCAACTCATTTCAAAGGAACAAAAATGATGATTGAAACTCGGGCAGCAAATAGATTAATTAATCAGTATTTTAAAAAATAAAACAATGGGACTTATCAGAGAACCAAAAAATGTTGACTTCTATGTTCTGGACAAACCATGGACTGACAAAGAACGAAAAGAGTTCAGTGCATTTATCAAGTTGCGGAAAGAACAGCGAAAAAAACGTAGCTCACGAACCGTGCAAACAGGACGAAGAAAAGTTATTACATAACTCTACCAGTTTTGTTCGTGACAGTGATACGCCAGCCCCTTTTTGCCGCCCTTGATCATTTTTTTTCTTGCCACACCCACATTGGTTTATAAGCGGGTATGTCAAGAAAAAAATGCTGCGCTCATATTTTAGGAGTTCGGGAAATTTTTATGAGGCGGGTAGACGATTATTCTCTTTCAAGCCCCCTATCCATATCTTTAGATTTGTTCCTGATACGATTCAAATCATCTAAATGAGTTCGCGATTTTTCAATCTCAAATTCTTCTTTCCCTGAATGGATACCTTCAATATAATTGTTAGTGGAACGAAGACCCTTTAAGATATTTGATAAAAAATCAGGTTCATGTTTAGCCAGGGCATATCCATGATTAAACCCTTTAATAAATTTTTCTTCAGTATTCATATTTTAAATTAAAATGTTTCTCTTGCATTTTTCTCCAAATATTCATAAATGGATTCTACATCATAAAGGATAAGCTTTTTTTCTGGTTGTGAAAATCGGATTTTGCCTTCATCCCTCAACTTCTGAAGGGTGGTCTTGCTGGTAATACGCAGTATTTTCATGGCCTCTTCTCCTGAAATCCACTTGTCCTCCTTTATGCCCTTTTTTTCATTTATGCGTTGAACGACTTGTTCAACAAGGGCATAAAACGCTTCATCTTCAAGACAAATTACTTCCATTTGATAATTCTTTTTATGTACAATATAAAAATTATTTTGTTAGATATAATGATACTATTCCCCTTTCTTATTCATTCTCCTTAATTTCTTGATGTAATTTGTGCGTTTCAAGTAAAAAAACGGCTAATGTTGAAGATGCGCCTACGGCTAGTCGTGCATGTCGTGCATTTAATCCTTTAAATTTAGCTTCTTTACCATGACCAGTCCCATAACTATTTCTTAATTCAGCTATACCTTGAACTACCATTGATAAACTTCCTAGTATTTTTTTTATTGTTTCAGATGCTTTGGCTTCATTTGGAATTTCTTTAGGAGTTAGTCTAAGTTTCTTTGAAGTCTCTTTTAATAATCTTGGCAAGTCATAATCGTCCTCTATTTGAACATTTAATTCCTTAAGAATAGTTTTGCAAATGGATTCAATTAATTCTTTTGCTGTTCCAATCGCTAAATCTGGTGCACTCTCAATTGCACTCTCCATAACAGTTATTTGACTTACTATATAGTCTTCGCTTAATACGTTTAATAATTCCTTTTTTCGATTAATATGAGATTGATTAGTTATAAGTTTTTGTCTTCCGGCAAAAATAGAATGGCCAGAAATCTGAGCTTTTTCAACAAGTTCGTACCCGTCAAAGGATAAAAATTCATTAAATGATTGTACTAATTTTGCCACTTCAGTTTTGTCTCTTCTAACAACGGGATGTAACATTTCACACAGAAATTTTAAAAAAGTTGCATCATCACATTCTATTAAATTCAATCTATAGTCTGTGAAAACCCAATTTTCATCCCAGTCATCATTATTAAATCTGTGTTGCCAAATATCACCAAGAAAATTATCAAATCTGGGATCAGAAGATGGCATTGTAGATAAATCATATATTCGAGATAGAAAATCTGTTTCTTCCAAGCTACCATTCCAAGATACCTTTTCAATTTTAATTATATCAAAAATATATCTCCTACTGACCTCAGTTATTTTATTCATTCTCTTTTTCATATTATTAAACTCATATTAGGTACCTAGATGAGTTCCAATTACTACCTGATATCTGCATATATTACATTTTACATACAATAGATTAATAACACAATTTAATACAAGAGAGTGATAGAAGATAATAAATTATTGTTGTACCTATGTTGTACCAAACAAAAAAGCCGTTCATATGAACGGCCTGAAACTGTACCCGGGATGGGAGTTGAACCCACACGACCATTGCTGATCACAGGATTTTAAGTCCTGCGTGTCTACCAGTTCCACCACCCGGGTAAACAACTTTATAATTATTTCTCTGAATAACTATAAATAAAAAAAGCAGATAATCTGCTTTTAATTTTTTGGAGCGGAAAACCGGGCTCGAACCGGCCACCTCGACCTTGGCAAGGTCGCGCTCTACCAAATGAGCTATTTCCGCATTAATAAGAACTAAAAAAGGTTTGCAAAAATAAGTATTGCAGCCTATGAAGCAAAATTTATTTATATTGCGGATTGTACTGCGTATTGCCAGGCACTTCAACAGTTGGCTTTCCCATATAACGGTGTTGATAAAAAGTATAACATCCGCCAATTATCAATGCTACAAAAACGGCTACCTGGGCATAAAAGAGCCATCGGGAGGTAGAAACCCAGCTATGTGCTATGTCTTTTCCTTTGTTATCAAGTACTTCTTCGTGTTCCATATTTTCAGTATTTGCAGGGGCAAAAATAACCGATTGATTTGAAATATCATTTTTTGAAGCCAACAATTTCTGAAAATGTTTTCTTTTTGCCGATAAAGTAGTGCCACGCAATGCTTGAATGATAGACTCCGGTGAGTTCATTCATCGTTTTTTTCGGAAGCATATTTTTATTTTTCTTCTTTACCGACCAATTTACAAAATGATACTGGGCAGACCAAACTGCGGTTATCGTTTTAAAATCTCCTTTTACCATTGCCTGCAAACCTGCTATATTATCTAATAAAATCCGTAGCGGTAACTTCCAGATTTTTTCTGAGAAAGATAAATTTTTTGAAAGCATTACAAGATTGTTTCTAAAATTCAGGAACACCTTTCGTTTATTGCCCATTGGTAAGGTGCCCCCACCTACATGATATACAACGGAAGAGGGCTGAACATAAATTTTATATCCTGCACGCTTCATCCGCCAGCACAGGTCAATCTCTTCCTGGTGCGCAAAAAAATATTCGTCAAACCCGTTTAACTCACTGAAAACCGATGACCTGACAAAAAACGCAGCACCTGTTGCCCAAAATATTTCAGATACATCATCGTATTGTCCCTCGTCCGTTTCACAAAAATCAAATACGCGGCCACGGCTAAACGGATACCCAAGTTTATCTACCCATCCGCCACTGGCGCCCGCATATTCAAATTGAAGTTTATTTTTAAAAGATAAAATCTTGGGCTGGCAGGCTGCTATTTTTTTATCACTTTCCATCAGCGAAATAACCGGCTTTATCCAGTCCTTTGTTACCTCTACGTCACTATTTAATAAAACATAATAATCAGATGTCACTTTCTTCAGGGCTGAATTATAACCTTTAGAAAAGCCCTCGTTTTTCGGATTGGCTATTATCTCAATTTGCGGATAATTATTTCGTAAAAATAAAATTGAACCATCCGTAGATGCATTATCAGCCACAATAACGGAAAGATTTTCGTATTCAGATGCCATGACAGAAGGCAGGAATTTTTCAAGAAAATTTTTTCCATTCCAATTTAAAATTACAACCGCTACTGATGGTGAATGCGTCAATGAAGTAGATATTTATATCCTACAAACATAAAAGATTTTAGGTTTGGTTTCGGAAATAGATTTTAGATTTGAATCATGTTCAGGCAACTATTTAGTTTTCGGTCAGCACTTACCCTAATTGCCCTTGCTATTGTAACAGGTACGATTTTCTATTCAAACTTTTTAGCAAAAAAAATAGAAGTGGAAGAACGTACAAAAATAAGTCAGTGGGTAGAGGCGAATAAATTTATCGCCGCCGCCGAAACTAATGCGGATCTTACACTTGCAAGCGAAATACAAGAACGAAATACAGATATCCCCATCATCTGGACCAATGAAAAAGACAGCATTATTGATTCGAGAAACATTGATTCATCCGAAATAAAATCATCGAAAAATTTTCTTAAACAAAAACTGAAGGAATTTCAATCGGCTCATCCGCCGATCGTTCTCGAACTTAACAAAAATCCATATGTAGCCGATAAATATTATTACGGCGATTCTAAATTACTAAAACAGGTTAGATACTTTCCTATTGTGCAACTGATCGTGGTGGCACTTTTTATTTTTATTACTTTTTATGCCATATCCGCAAGGAATAAATCTACGCAAAACCAGGTGTGGGCCGGCATGGCTAAAGAAACCGCTCATCAATTGGGAACGCCTATTTCTTCGCTGCATGGCTGGGTGGAAATGCTGAAGGAAGGCGGAAATGATTCTACCATTTCGACAGAGATGGAAAAAGATGTGAATCGTTTGAAACTAATCAGCGATCGTTTTGGAAAAATCGGAAGCCCTCCCAAATTAGAAGAACAAGAAATAACAGTTCAGGTAGAGAATATGGTGGCTTACATCAAAAGGCGATCAACAGAGAAGGTAGCGTTTACAATTGAGAAGCCGGAGGAACCTATTTATGCTAAAATATCTGCGCCATTGTTTGACTGGGTAGTTGAAAATCTTCTTAAGAACGCTTTGGACGCCATTAACGGAAAGGGAGCTATAGATATAAAAATAAAAAAGTCAAACGACAAAATTATCCTGGATGTCAAAGACAGTGGAAAGGGCATCAGTAAACAAAACATTTCTAAGATTTTTAAACCAGGATTCACAACAAAGAAACGAGGATGGGGACTGGGTCTTTCACTGGCCAAACGGATCATTGAAAAATACCACCAGGGACAATTGTTTGTAAAATCATCTGAAATCGGGAAAGGAACTACGTTTAGGATTATTTTAAACGCTTAGATTATTAGGTGTAAGTTTTTCATTCAAATCATAGCCGCTTGCAGATTTATCCAAAAAAATATCAATTACCAGCAACAAAATACGTACGTAAAAGAATTAAAAAAAGGCATCAGATTTAATACAAAGCTTTTATTAAATTTGCAGCCCAACCGCGGAGGTGGCGAAATTGGTAGACGCGCTACTTTGAGGTGGTAGTGCCCGAAAGGGCTTGGGAGTTCGAATCTCCTCTTCCGCACTGATAAAACCTGCTCTCGGAGCGGGTTTTTATTTTTATAATAATACCAGTTGTTTAATTCCTGAATGAGGTAATAATGTAATTGAAATAGTTGATGACGGCTTTTTCAAACGATGAATTTAAAGAAGGCTATTAAAATGCTGCTGGCTTCTCACAGAGAAAGAAGTCCTTTAAAATAAGCATGAATTATTAAAATTCTCCCGATGCACCGCCTCCACCTCCACTACCCCCATCCATCAAATGATTGTCAGCGGTTTTAGATAAGCCTCCCATTGTCGCACCAATTACAAGCCCTTCAGCATTGCTCCACGCAGGCCGGCTAAATGTGTTTTCGGACGAATACCCGTACCTGGATGGTTGTAACCATTTTATAAAAAAATAACTGGTTGCAACCAACACTAATCCTCCCACCAGCATCATGCTTTCCAGCGGTAGAAAAGTATAATAATATCTATAGGTAAATACTGCAAACGCCACTAAAAAAAGGCCAGTACGGAGATGAAGCAAACTTTTTTTTATTACGCCGTAAAAGATATACAACAGTGGCATTAAGAAAGTAAAAATCCAGAAAACCCATCCAGGATGGATTGCACCGGGCACATCTATTACAGAAGATTGCAATTGATTGATCACCCAATAATTTCCTGCTGCATAAAATGCCAGCAATAAAAAAACGGTCAAAGCCATCAAGCATTTTTCGTAAATAAATTTTATCCTTTTTTTTACCTTTTCTGTAAAAAAATATAGGATCCCAATAATTAGAATCATCACAAACGGGAAATATTCAACTGCGGCAATACCCGATTTTAAATAAAATAGAAAGGTAAATGCTAAAAAGAACCCGCAGGAAATAATTGCCATAAAAGCATCAGCAAATCGCAGGCACAGCCATAGCGCAACCAACATGATCAACCCGGTGAATAATATCCATGGTATATCTTGAAAATAGCTGAGGATAATTCCACCTGAAAAAACAAGCACTAATACCATCAATGCATTGTCTATACCTGCATTAAAATAGCTTTTATTTTTCACCATCCATTCCAGGAAAAAATAACATACAACAGCCATGAACGCGCAAAATGCGGCGATACCGGATGAAGATTCGGCTTGGGTGAAAAGCCACGTTAAAATACCTGTAAAAAAGTCGCAACGATTGTTAACAAGCCAAGAGCAATGGCTATGAAAAAATGAGGGGTATATAATTTACTAACATAAGCCTCTTCTACTTTACTTCGGCTCTCCGCACTAATGTCGCCCAATTCAAAGGCCCGTTGCGCCTCGTATTTAACATGATGGTTGTAAAGTTCACTTTCAGAATACGCGATCATTGGACTTTTAATTTTTTTTGTAGATTTTTAAAAACGGCCATCAGTCCAATGCCTGAAAAAATAAAATACAGGATGATTCCGTATAAGTTACCAATAGAACTTATTGAAAGCAAGCATACAGCGACATAGCTTAACCCAACATAAAAATATAAGATTGTTACCACCAGGAAATAAAATGAATTTTCTTTAATGGCATTTTTAAACAAGAAAAAAGTAACCATCGTTAAGACTAAAAAAGTGAGTATATAAAACTGGTCATAGTAAAATAAAATCGCTAATAAAAAAATAAAGAAAAGATGGATACCGAAGTTCCTGTAAGTAAAAGCAAAATGTGCCTTTATATTTTTTGTTTGGCTCAACACCGATATACCCAATAAAAACGCACCTAATACCAGCCCTGTGAACATAACCCTTTCTTCATTAAAATCATTTTGCTGCAAAACAGTAGTGGGTGTTATGGCAATGCCGGCCCATGCGGCCAGGTTGGTAATCGCGAGGCTAAGAACGCCAATATGATCAAAATAATAAGCAAAAATAAATAACATCATCATCGGAATAAAAAGAGCAAGGCCCCAGCGGTTTCCAAAAAAGTTATATTGAAATTGCGCAAATCCCACTAGGGTAAGGAGTAATAAGCATCCTACTAACAGAATATAATCCGGCCATATCGCTGATACTTTTACTTTCGTATGCTGGTATCCGTTTGATTGCTTAAAACAGTACGCAAAGCAAGCAAGCATCAACACCGCAATGGCGACGAGCAATACACCATGCCCAATTGTATCAATATTTTTATAAATAAGGATACCTATTGCCGTTGTTGTCAATAAGACACCGAGGTACAAAATCGATCGCAAATCCCAATACACAGAAAGCGGGCGGTCGCGTTGAATATCTTCACGCTCCGACTGAGTAATAAAACCCTTTTGTAAAAGAATATCAGATAAAGCAGTTTTCAAATCTTGTAGTTTGGAACAAAATATAAACGATTATAACAAATTATTATTATGGCAATTTATGAGTAGTAGTTGCAGGAAAATAGATTTGCTTGTTCTCCGAGTTTATATCCGGTTAAAATAAATCAAGTTTATTTATCTGCCACTTCTATCCAAACCGGCGCATGATCGCTGGTCTTTTCCCATCCTCTTACGTCACGGTTCACGCCGCCTGCAATAAGTCGCTTATCAAAATGTGGACTTAGTAAAAAATGATCAATTCGCAAACCCGCATTGCGGGCAAAAGCGTCTCTAAAAAAATCAAAGTATGTATAGATCACTTCACCAGGATACAATTTTCTTATGGCATCTGTCCATCCCTGCTCCGTAACTGTTCTGAAAGCCGCGCGCACTTCTGGCCGAAAGAGTGCATCATTTACCCAACGCTCCGGTTTGTAAACATCAATCTCTGTGGGCATCACATTAAAATCACCGGTAAGTATCACGGGCACATCCAAGGCCATCAATTCAGCAGCATGTTCGGTAAATCTTTCAAACCATCGCATTTTATAATCAAACTTTGGACCTGGGGAAGGATTGCCATTAGGCAGGTAAAGGCAGCCAATAATGATACCGTTTACCTTGGCTTCGACATACCTGCTGTTAACATCTTCAGGATCGCCGGGAAGTGCACGCCTTATCTCTACAGGCGATTCGTGGCGCGAAAGTATGGCCACGCCATTCCAGCTTTTTTGTCCGTGCCAAATCGCATGATAGCCCGCGTATTTGATTGCCTGCTCCGGAATCTTTTCCATAGGCGCTTTTAATTCTTGGAGACATACTACATCGGGTTTTGCTTCTTTGAGCCAGCGAAGTAAAACCGGCAGGCGAGCATTAATACCATTTACGTTGTAGGTTGCTATCTTCATAAAAATATAATTTGTGTAAAATAAAAACACAAACTTAAATCTTTTCGTGATAGCCTTCGGGATTGCTGATTTACTGAAATAAAAAGTAAAGTTTATTGTCAAAACTGTAAAAAAAAACAATCATCTTGACTGAGCAATATTTTCGGGATCGGTGTGTATCTCAGGACTCACCTACCAAACATCAATATCGCAAAATAAAATGTCATGGTTTTTATCGCGCCACCATATTATACATCTGTCCGCATGCTTCAAAACAAGGAGGGTTCAGGTTAGAATCTTTCCGAAAAATTGTAGCGCATAAGGAAATCTACAAAGCCGTTGGAAAAAATCATTGTGCTGTCACTTGTTACTTCAAATCGAAAAGAATTATACGGGCCGGATGGATAATAGGCCAGCGTGCTGTCTGCCCGGAATTCAATGTACTGTGGGTTGGTAGGATCTGCCGACTGCCATCTTCCACTTCCATCTCCGGGGTCCGCAAGAGATGCCGTCAGTTGCCATTTGCCCACAAATTGGTTATCCTGAACCTCTTTTTTACATGCTGACAACGCAGTCCACACGAAAACACACAACCCGATTTTTTTCATTCGCCTGTTTTTTCAGAATGACAACTGAAGGACCAGGAACGTTGCTTGATGAAATAAGATTTTTTCATTTATTAAAAATGTTATTAGGTATGAATTTGCAAATCAGTTATGGGAAGTGGAAAAATGGAAGCAAACAGTAAACCCCGTTTTTCCCAATCGGCCTGCAACTTATTTAGGTCATTTGTATTTTGCGCTTTACTTCATGTCCTGAACTACCAAACAAAAAACACCCGGAAGTTTAACCTACCGGGCATCTTTTGTTCTTAGGTGTTTTTTTCAATTAATTTCTCCTGTAAGTAGAGTAACCATATGCAGAAAGGGTGATCGGTACGTGATAATGGGCTTTATCCTTTATCTGAAATACTACTTCAATAAAAGGATAAAAACTTTCTACATTTTCTTTTTTGAAATAATCGCTGACCAGGTAGGTTAATTTATAAATCCCTGAATTATCATTTTTTGAATCCAGGAAATTTCCTATTCTTCCATTGGCGTCGGTTACTTTCTCATCAACAAATACCCACGCTTTCGTTTGTTCGTTTTGCTTTTCCAGTTTAATCGTAACCCCGGCAGCCGGAGCTCCTTTTGAAATATCCAAAATATGACTTGACAATTGGTAGGTAGGCGTTTGAGCAAATGATAGCGTCGTGACCATGACTGCTAAAAAACTAAATAATATTTTTTCATTTTTTTGTTTTAGAAATTACTTAAGAATTAATTCGTTGTTGAGATTTCGCTGTCTAATATTGAAACAGAATTGGCAATCAAATCATCATTTTGGGCACTTCCGCCTCCGGCAACGCCAATGCTTCCAACGACGTTTCCACGATACCAAAGTGGTACACCGCCACTTAGCAGCAGAAGCTCAGGAAGCGTATTTAAATTTTGGGCATCAGGGTTCGCTTTTGTATTTCGCATCAATAACAGTGTGGCAGTTTTTGTGGATAATGACGTGTAGGCTTCCCTCCTGGCGGCTTCCGTGTTATGCGGTCCTACGCCTTTGCCACGCGTCACCATCAGTATTTCTCCTGATGCATCTAAAATGACTACAGTCACATTATGATGTAATGAATCAGCGGTGTGACGTGCCCGATTTGTCAGCGCATAAGCGGCATCTAATGTTAAATCCTGTACTGTTTTAATATATGGATTGATGGTGTCACGTTCTGCATATTTCCCTACTGACCGGGCTTCAACATGAACGCAGAAAAGGGTTGAAACCAAAAAGAATAAAGGAATTTGCATGTTTAAATTTATTCTTACAAACTTAAACAAAATAGGTCTTACATAAAACCAGGGAAACCCGAAATTCAGGTATTTGTGATTTTGTTATGAAGCACTTAACTTGCTGACGAGACCGTTGAAAATAAACCCATGAAACGGATAGACTGCATACCAATAAAGTTTTCCGGATAAACCTTTGGGTCGGAAAGTGGCTGTTTGAATTAGTTCATTGTTTTCTATTTTAAATTCGAGCCATGCCTCTCCGGGAAGTTTCATCTCGGCATATAAGAGCAATCGTTTTTCTTCGCGGCTGGCAAGCAAGACACGCCAAAAATCCAGGGCATCTCCGGCATTTATTTCGGAAATACTTCTCCGTCCCCGCCTCATCCCCACTCCGCCTACCATTTGGTCCATCAACCCACGAATTCTCCATAATGAGTTTCCATAATACCATCCCGTTTTGCCACCAAGCGACCATATCCTTTTCAGTGTCTTTTCAACATCGGGCACTTTTCTTTTTCTGATATCTTTGAAACAACCGTTTACCGGCACTTCAATATAATTTGAAATTCCTTTGTCAAGAATGGCACTGGTCTGTGCATCTTTCCAACTCGAAAGAACCAGGTTTTGTTCAATTTTATCAAAAGCTAATTTCAAAGACGTATCGTAATTAATCAGTGTGATTCCCAATTGTTCTGCGAGATCATTGGGCTGGCAGATCACTTCTATCTTCATACTATTCACAAGGTTTATCGCCAAAGAATAAGAAGTGGAAGTAACGAAAAACAACCAATAAGACGATAAGCGCGGCGTCATCACAGGCAAAGTAATGATGGTTCTTTTCAGTCCCCGGGATTGTGCAAACCGGAGCATCATTTCTTTGTAGGTTAAAATGTCGGGGCCACCGATATCAAAACTTTTATTGTAGGCAGGATGATAGCCGATTACTCCATTTAAAAATTGGATCACATTTCTGATAGCAATCGGCTGGCATTTTGTATTGACCCATCGCGGTGTAATCATGGCGGGC
>Ga0207933_1000884_pt1 | contig 25819 bp, 30 predicted proteins | sample NGESurdeep092012_4_FD_184488 | JGI IMG/M metagenome (GOLD analysis project Ga0207933, IMG submission 184488) | Arctic peat soil microbial communities from Barrow, Alaska - NGEE Surface sample F53-3 deep-092012 (SPAdes) | ecosystem: Environmental > Terrestrial > Soil > Wetlands > Peat ... | reverse complement strand
AGGGACAACCGCCGTCGGCTTCTGCCGCCACGCCTTGAACCACTCGTAGGCCGCATGGGCCGCGAGGACCAATCCAGTATTCAGTTCAACGGGATCAACCGTGACTCCGTGAACGCCGTAATGGGCTAGTGCGGCCTGGACAGCGGACGAGGCGACAAAGGCCGCGATAGTGACACAAGCCCGGGCGACGAGTTTTCCAAGCATCACGTTAAAAAGCCAGTTCTCCATGATTCCTCCTAGAAGTTAAGCTGTAAGCCAGTGAACACCTTGAAATATCCATGGTTCTTTAGCTGGCTATACTCCCAAATAGGACCCGCGCTAAACGTGACCGGGCCAGCCGTCGAAGGCGTCAGGACGTTGATTAGTCCGGTCCACTTGGCCGGGACAACGGCCAGGGCCGCGTTCTGAAACCAGGGCAGGACGTTAGCGACGGGGCCAACGTCTAAGGTAAGTTTCCCCGCATTTAAAGAACCGCCAATAGCCAGCGGGGTCCAAGACTCGCAAACTATGTTCGGAAGCAAGCAGCCGTCTTTCGGGCTATGAGTAAATGCCGGGAGCATGGAGCCCGCCGACGATCTGCCAAGGCTCACAGGATCAACCAAGGCCCCGGCGATAAGAACGGGATGCGCGGGGTCAGTGAATACCGGATTCGGACGGAAATAAGGATTCGCGGAAGCCGCCGACGCCAGTAAAAAACTAATCACAACTGTGGATAATTTGTTCATAACTCTCCTATCCGGCGTAAGTGAAGTAATCCGCTTCCAGAGATTTCCCCGACGGGTCCTCAACCGGGAACGCCTGACTAGACCGCATGACGCCAACCGACTTGCCTACATTCGCCACCATCGGCACATCGTGACCAAGAGAACTGCTAGGTTCCATCGAGACAGCATATATGACGCAAACGTGCCCATGCGCTTCTCCTAAACGCTGAGAGGGTAGGCCCGCGATAGCGAGGCCGTTAGAGAGTGCCCAAATCGTCGCATCTGAGGCGTCAACCTTCGCCCACTTTCCCGACTTGTTCGTTAGCATGGTCTGATAGATTTCATCGGCCATGAGCCCGTCAAACTCCGTACAGCCCATTTGGTCCGCAATCCAGTCAACCGCGAGGTTACAGTAAGTCGTCCCTTTCTTCGGCTTAAAGGACGGGTCGTTTAGTGCCGCATCGCAAACGTCTTTGATATCGGTCATTTGGAAACCACTTTCTGCCACCCGTTAGCATGAAGAATCAGGAGCGTAAGGGCTCCCACTACAGCCGCGATAAAAGCTCCAAGTGACCATCGTCCAAACTCCGCAAACTTCCCGTCTAGCCACTCTTTCAAGGCGTCTTTCATCGCCGCTTTGAATTCGTCGCGGGTTAGGTCTGATTTTCGGCGGTCATTGTCCATTGTCATCCCTTGAGTTCATGAGTGCCCTAAGAGCCGCCCCGACCTTCGCGCCCTTCATTTTAGGTAGCGCACTTTTTGACCACAAGTCCGTAGCCGCATCAGGGAGATATTTTCCTTCCGCGCCTTGAGAGAGAGGACCTAACGGAAGATTCTCGGAAGCGGCAACGGCCCGCCGCGCCATCTTCCCGCCAGTAAGACCCATCATAGAAGCCGCCTTGAGGGTCCAGCTTGACGGGGCACCCTTCCCGCCAGTCGTGAACGCTTCGGCAGCAATTGAGTTGAAAATGTTTCGCGCCTGGGCTTCGCCGCCAGGGAGTCCCGCGCCTAGAACTTTAATCACGTTCTCGGCTTCCTTCGGGTTCCTCGTCATCACTGAGCGGAGGGAGTCAACAGCGTTCTGCTGTAGCTTGCTCCTGACGCGGGTTCCGGTGAATTCCTGTAGCTTTTCCTGTGCGTCCGCGATTGGTCCGAATTCATCCCAAAGTTTCGCCACGGCGGGGCCTACGTCATCACGGACAGAGGACCGGAGCATGGCGTTAGCCTGGACTAAAAGCTGTTTGGTCGAGGGGGTTATTTTCCCCGACTCAAGAGACATGCCCTCATCAATTATTTTCTTCGCGTTGAGGGCCTGACGGAGATTGATCTTTTCGGCCTGGGGGACGCGGGTAATCCCATCGGCGGCGATTCTCGTCTCGCCAAGCTCTTGAGGTTCCAGGGTCTTTTCAAGGGTCGCAAGGATAGACGAATCCTTCCCGACCATCTTCCCGGCCAGTTCTTCGGTCCTGGGATCGGACAATCCCCGGTAGAACATTGAGGACTTAATCTTTTCGAGGATGTGCCTGACCTGAGGTATTTTGTCGCCCTTGGGGGAGGACTTCACGGCGTTTTCAGCCTCACCGATTGCCTCGCCCTTGGCCGTCCTAGCCGCGCTCAGTCCTTCCGTGGCTTCCCCGACGTTCGCCATGGCCGCTCCTTTTTCAAGGTTCTGCGGGGTAAAGACTTCTTTCGATCCTCTGCCCTGGACGTATTCAGTGATGGGGGCGGGGATGCCAACGTACTGAGCCAGTCCAGCGGGCAATTTCTCTTTAAGGGCGTTTCCAGCCTTTTCGATATAGTGGTTGAATACGCTCCCGACCTTGTTCCCGGCGTAGCCGATAGCCGCGCCCGCCGCTTCGTTTCCAAGCAACTGTTTCGGGCTGGCGGGGATAGCGTACCCGCCCATCTTCAAGGCCCCGCCGATGAGGCTTGTAGACAATCCAGGGTAGCGGTCCTCTAGGCTCTGCCCTGCCTTCCGTAGACCGTCCTGCGCCATCCCTAGCGGGGCCATGGCCGTCCCGGCGACGATACCCGACGCGCCCTGAATGTTCTCTCCGATACCGCCAGCGGGTCTAGATTGGGTGTAAGCGTTGCGGGCCGCGAGAACCTGATTCTTGGCCGCGTTGTAGTCGTTGGGATGTTCAGCGATAGCCTTAGTCCAGGCGTCATGTTCCATCTGAGCGGGGAACACGCCGGGGACGTTGCGCGGGGAGTTGGGGTCCTGGGTATCGGCGTAGCCTGATTTGTCGGGCGCGGTTCCTGACTTCGCCGCGATATAGGCGTCAGGGTTAAAACCCCCTGCGGCGGGGGCCTTCTGAGCGAGGTATGCGTCTGGGTCGAAGCTATTGCCCATTTAGAGAGATAATCTTCGCCGCCCGAGGATCGTTAGGGTTGGCCTTGGCCCACTGGACGGCCTGGGAGTCCTGGGGATGGGGCTTGGCCGCGCCGGGTTGGTCGATATAGCCGGATGGCTTGTCCAGCGTGTTAGGGGTCGCCCCGGTCATTCTAGAGGCCCTGGAATAGCCCTCGGCCATGACAGCCGCCTTCATGCCCTGGAATCCAGTCGAGTTAAGTCCACGGGCGATAGTCTCGTTGGCTTTCTTGTCGGACTCCTGAGTCCCGGCCCCGCCCGCGATAACCTGGGAGTACAATCCTCTAGCCGAGTTGGCGAGGGCTAGGACTTGGTTGGCCTGTGGGTCGTTCGTCTGAGCTAGTCCCTTTTGCCAAGCGTTGTTGAGAATCTGTAGAGAGGTAGGGGACAGGTTTTTAACAAGCGGCTCCATCTGGCGCAAGGTATCGTCCAGAGAACCCACGTTAGACGCAATCTCGAAACCCTTACCGCCTTCCATCCGTCCCGTAGCCTTGGCCGCGTTGAGGCTCTGCTCTCCCGCGACGGGGGACCAATTCGGGTCCTCCATCAAGGATTGAGCGATGATCTTAGCGCGAGGCCCCTTGAAATTGACCATTGAAACCGGGAGCGGGTTATTAGACCGTCTAGCCGCCAACCGCAGCGCGTTCATTTCCTGCGGGGTCAAGGCACTCTGACCGCCCGCCCCAGCCGCGTACCTAGCAGAAGTCTCCCGAGAGATATTGCTAATCTTCTGATCCTCGGAAATGGGCCCCGGCTTGTTCTTCAATACGTTGGTCTGCGCGTTGTTTTTGTCAATCTCCGACTTCTTCAAGTTCATTCCCAGGGTATCAGGGGGGGTGATACCGAGGGAAAGAGCGGCCATGCGTCCCATGGCGTGATCCTGTTGCGTGGCGGTTCCGTCGTCAACCTTCGCAAGATACTGAGAGTACGCCTGTTGGGCTTCCATGACCGATTGCTTCTTTTTGTTCTGGGACGCAACGTCGAACCCGGTTTGCGCGAGTCCACCGAGAGCGGGTAATGCGTTAGAAAATCCCGTCGGCTGAGACACCAATGGGACCTGGACTTGTGCCGCCCGTTCCAAGATAGGGGCAACGCTTTGCGGTTGGTAAATCGGTCCGTAGTCCATTAGGAGTAGAACCCCGTATACGAATTGTTCGCATTTGTCGCGCCAGGATTGTAGGTGTTGCTGTTGACGTAGCTCTGATTCCCGAGAGTGTTAACATTCTGATTCATCTGTAGGGCTTGAAGGGCCGGATTTGTCTGGGAGCCGTAATAGCTCATAAGACCGCCGCCAACCGTCCCCGCGAGTCCGGTGTAAGAGTTAGCCGCCTGTTGCTGTGACTGAGCCTGTCCCAACTGTAGGCTAGTCAGGTAGGACTGGTAGGCGGCGTTGTTTTGGTTGTCGGCTCCCTGGGTCGCAAAGTTGGTCGCCATGTTCTGTTCGCCAACGCCGATATTGGTCATGGCGTTTTGTTCGGCTAACTGGACCTGACTCGCGGTTGCCGCGTTGGTGTCCTGGTTAAGCTGTTGGTCCGCGCTGACCTGATAGTTTGATAGGGCGGTCTGGGCGTTGGCGGCAAGACCCGCCTGGTAGCGGGCGTAAGCCTCAGACGCTGCCCCGCCGTTCGCAAGACCTGATCCTTGAAGCTGGCTCTGGATAATCGGAGACTGTTGAGCGAAAGCCGCCGTCTCCTGTCCGGTCAAGGCGTTCTGTAGGGTCGTCGAGTTGGTACCAATCGCCGCCTGTTCCTGGGCTAGAGCGGTAGCCTGGGCCGATTTAGTGTCTGAGGCGGTCTGTTGCTCGGTAGCAAGGTTCTGAGCCGTCTGTGCGGCTTCTGCCGCCACCTGTTGCTGATACTGGTCCTGCTGTTGCTTCTGCGCGTTCTGCGCGTTCTGATTGGCCTGGGCGACGGCGGATTTCTGCGCGGACTGAGCCTGTTGGCCCGCGTAGATTCCATAGCCAAGAGAACCTATGGCGACGATAGTTCCAGTGACGGCCATTAGCTTAGCCTCCGAGCATAGATTAGGTCAACCAAGGTGTAACCAAGGCGACGTAGAAGCGGGGAAAAATCGTGGTCCTTCTTAACGTGATGATAGACAGCCTGGACGCCAAGAGACTTTAGCTCCCCGTCGCACCAGTTGATAAATTCCTTTCCGAATCCCCTCTTTTCGGGGTCGATGAAAATAATATCCTGGTGGGCTTGGAGAGACGCCTTATAGTGGGGGTTAGGCTTCACCGCGTAGATGGAGTATCCGATAAGGACCCCGTTCTCTCGCGCCGTATATACGCCCAGGAATCCGCGCTCATCCAGCATACGGTAGTAATCCCAATCAGGGTCAAGGGGAATATCCTTGAAATGGGCAACTTCCCGCCAATGCTTCTCAATGAGAGGTTTAATCTCATCCTCAATCGCCAGGACGGTTTCTCGCGCGAATGTCGCTTTAGTCGTAGCGGTAATCACATCGGCCCCTGAGGCATCGGCGCACCATGCGCTCCGTGCTTCGCCATGATCTGAGCCTTGATTTCGGGCGGGATAACTTTGTTGATGAGTTGAGCGGCCCCGTCCACCCCGAGTTTAGCCACGGCCCCGGCAAGCTCCGTCAAAACGTGTTCCGGCAACTGGTCGAGAGGGACAGGTTTTCCAAAAGCCTTAGTCACCGCCTGAATCAGTTGCGGGTCTTTGCGTAGAGCCATGAGAGCTTGTGTAGAGAGCTTGGGGGCCTGGGACGGATTCCCCTGGGCCGGGACCGCGCCGCCAACCTGATTTGGATTCTGTAACATTTTATTGCCTCAATTCCTGATGGTCAAACTCAATCGAATAAATCTCAAAATTCTGCGCTGCGGTGCTGTTTGAAACCTGGAACTGAATCGAGTACCCGACCTGTCCGACCAAGATAGGGGCAGACTTGGTTCTAACTCCCGTCCCTGTCGTCATGTCGATAGTCGTACTGGTGTACGATCCTTCATCTATAGCATACGAAAAAGTCAGGTTTCCGGCACTCTGTTTTTTGTAGTAAATGTAGGCCAGTCCAAACCTGTGCTGATTCTTGAACTGAATAAGTTTGGTCGTGAATGTTCCTGAGATGGCGGTCGATTGAGCGTCCGAGGTCGTTATTTGGTTAAGCTGAATGATCCCAGGAGTGCCGCCCGAATAAGAATTGACCCCGTAGAGGTTCCCGAGGAAGTAGCAGAAATCCGCGATAACACCGTTGGCGTTACTCTGCCACTGCCAAAACGCCCCGGTCTTATCAATGACGTAGGTAAGCTCTTTGTCTACGTTTGAGAAAGCGGAGAGAGCGTTAGGGACTTGGAGCCAGTAGGAACCGTTCACGATGATTGACGAGGGCTCAGCCGTCACCGTAGGGACGTTCCCGGTATTGAAAGCGTTCATCTGCGCGAATTCCGATCTAACAATGTCGTATTTGAGAATCTTGGAAACGGCCCCGGCCCCGTTGTAGGAGTAAAACCCATTCTTACCAAGCATGAGGAATCCTTGGGCCAGTTCAAATAGCTGTACTGACTTGGGGCTGTTGATGAAGAAATCCGACGGGACGTATACCTGAGTCAACGTGTACGTCGGGGAGGCTGGATTGAACGCCGTTCCGTTTAGCTTCCACATCGAATTATTTTTTAGGATACAGTTCGATTGTCCGTCGTAGAAAAGACCGACGATAGGAAATCCGTCGTTAGGGTTTACGGGCTGATTATTCGACGGGGGCCAAATTTGCGGCTGGAACAGGTTAGACCACTGAACAAGGGACGGGGCCGCTATGCTGTTCGCCGCGAAAATGTAGTTGGAGAACGGCAATGAGTACGCCATCTGCGGGAAATTGGGGAGAGTGTAAGAGACGCCACCGGAATTGGTCGTAGGGTAGTTCGCGGCCAACGTCAAAGACGTATCGCTTTGGACGGAGAGAATCGTTCCAGTACTCCCGTCGGGAGTAGAGATAGACGCGAACCCCTGAGATATCGCCAGGGCAGAGATACAGGAGAACTTAGTCCCGGTACCCGTAACCGTAGTCGAGTTGTTGGCAGTGACGATAGTACCGATGGGCAGGGGGTTTATGAATTGAAGATTGGACCCGTCCCAGGCGACGGGAGCCCCGCCCCAACCGCTGATCCAACAATTCTGATTCATGTCCGCAAAGCTAACGCGGTAGCTAGACGGCCAGCCGTTCGTGATGTTGTAGGAAGCCCCGCTGATGGTCGCTCCAAAGACTCCCGTAAGGGTCAGGGACGTATCAGAGTTTACGGATTGAATGACCCCGACCACGTTGCTGGAAATGAACAGGGCACCGGGAGCAGCCGTCCCGACTCCGTATGTCCCGCCCGTAAGCCAGTTCGTTCCAACGCCAGTGACCGCCGTACTCGCGGGACAGGAGGCCGTCCCGGTGGTCGCCGTAACGCAAAGGTTAAGGTCCGTACCTAACGCGCTATAGCAGAGGAAGTTCTTGGAGACGCCCGCCGATCCGTAAATAATCATCTGCTCGGCACCCGAGAAAACAGAATCGTGGGTGGAGTATCCCGAGAACGCCCGGCCAATCACGGTCCCGGTGTTGGTCTGTAGCTGGCCCGGCTTCTTGGTCAATGCCCCGTCGTCGTACCAAACATTATTCGCGGAAGGGGTTTGAGTCTGCGGCAAACGGTTTGGGGAAATAAGGGTGTTAAGACCCCCGGAGAAGTCTTGAAGTACGCTAGGATCGTCGGTAGTTTCAACCTTCGCCACTAGTAGTCACCGCCGTTGGGGCTAGGGAAATTCCCGGGCATATTCAAAAATGGGTTTTGGTTAATCATGTTGTCCGACGACTGGACGATAGGAAAGTAATCGCCGTTGGCCGACTCGGACAGGATCATGTTCTCGATACCGTTCTCGTACATCGCTTTACACTTTTCCTCGCCGGGGTCGTTCAGGAACTTGTTTCCCAACCACTCCACGCCATCATAGAGGACGTTTTGATAGACCACAGGGATGAGCGGGATATCGGTGTTCGTAGCCAAATCGGTTTGAATGAGTTGGTAGCGGAACTGGATATTGTAGAGGGAGTCGGGGCAAGGGAAGAACGCTATCTGCTCCTGCTTGGCCGCGCTGACCGCTATCTTAGGGTCGAGGCCGAAAAGGAAATATCCCGTCGGGTTTGAGGTCGTGTTAATGTCGGGCTGGAACAGGTCGAGCGAGTAAATCCCAAGACAGGTTAGTTTGGCCGGGGTGTTCGTCTGCCTGACGTCTAGAACCTTCCAGCAATTCGACGGCAAATCGTAGTAAGTAGTCCGCAAAGTGTATGTAAGACCACTCGCGGAAGCGATAGCGGGCTCCGTACAAGTAAGGACCTGGCCTGAAACCGAAGAAACCTCATACCAGTTCGTATCATTGGCAACCTGGATATAGCACCCGGCGGCGTTGGCCGTCGTAAAGGCGGTTCCAAGCCCGGTAAAGTTCGCGCTCCCCTTGACCGTGGTAATGGTTCCCGTCGTTTGGTCCGTGACGGTCTGAATGAATCCGTTAGTGTAGAGCCATTCCCACTGACCGTCATTTCTAGAGGCGATATCCTGAATGATGATGTTCGCCCACCGCGTCAGGCGGGTTTGGTTGGCCGTAATTGTGGGGTCGAGGTTTAGACGGTCACCGACTCCATCCCAGATATTTTGGAGCGTGAAGGCCATTTATCCTCTAGAGTTGGTCGTAAGAAATCAAAACAGAAGTCAGGTTCGCGTCAACGGAAACGTAAAGACCATCGGGAAAGTAAAAACCCTCGGAGTAGTTGAAAGTCACCCCTTTGCTCGTAGTCCCGGTTTCCGCGATGTAGATAGTCCCAGAGGAAGTGGTCCCGTCGCGCAACGTCACAACGGAGCCGCCCCCGCCTGTGCTGATGATGTTCATGGCGTAGACAGTAATGGGCTTCCCAGAAAGGCCGACAACACCCGCCGCCGTTACTAGAGCCGTTCCGTGCTTATTTCCACCCGCCATATTTTCTCCTAGAGTTGGTCGTAAGAAACGAGAACTGAGGTTTGGTTTCCGTCTGCGGTGTAGTACGCCCCGCCAGGGAGATAGAAACCCTCCGAGTAGTTGAAAGTGACGCCTTTGCTCAAAGTTCCCGTTTCCTGAATGTAGACGGTCCCTCCAACACCCACGTTGTTGAACTTGACTACCGCCGCCGTGCTAGTGCTTATAACGTGAACGGCGTAGATGGTAATTGGCGTAGCGGCCTTACCAATCTGCCCCGAGGTCGTTAAGTAAGCCGTTCCGTGCTTGTTCCCGCCAGCCATAGATTCTCCTTAGTCGTGCTTCTTGCGGGCCTTGTGGATGCGAAGTCCGTTCTCTGATCTAAACTCCATTCCGCATCCTTCGGCCTGGCACTTAAACTCAACGGCGGTCTTAGTGGCCGCGTTCTCGTCGTACTCGATAACAGGAACGTCCTCATTGTCCACGGCCCAACCTTCCTTGGGGTCTGCGGAAACTTCAAGCGGCTGCGGGATCGCCTTATCTCGGCGGGCGCGGCTCTGAGCATCCCGCATCGCTTCTTTCCAGGCTTCCTGACCGGGGCCGCGATCAAGATTAAGAACTACCGGGAAAACGGGAACGTCTGATCCATCGTCGTCCTGAATCTTGGTCATAAAAGGCTTCAAGCATGGAGGGGTTTTGGCGAACCGGATCACCCGGTCCACGAATCCCGCACCGACGAGTAGGACGGTTCCTTCGACGGCGCAAACCTTCTGGCGAAGGCGATTATCGGCTGACAGTAGTGCCATGTTCAAGCTCCTTTTTGTTAGGTAGTTTTTCCAGCAACTCTCTCAACCGGACGGCGTAGGTATGAGAAATCGAGACGCGACGTCCATTCCTGGCGATGCCTTCCCGCTTGGCGTCATTGGCGAGGAGGTCTTTGACGACGGACCTAAGCTCATCAAGGTCCGAATAGGCCGCGTAGTGAACGCCGTCTATGAAACCAAGACGCTCCATGTCGGGTAGGCGGGGGCTGACGAGGCAAGAGCCGGAACACATCGCCTCAAACGGACGCATCCCGACATCGTGATTGATCGCCTGGTTCAATACCAGTTTTGACTGAGCGTACTTTTCGGTCATCTCGCGGAACATCCGATTTCCGAAGTAGAGCTTGGGGACCACATCGAAGAACGCATGGACGGTTTCAACCCGCGCCCCGGCGTGTTGGGTGTGAAAGTTACCGATGAAACAGCCGTCGTAGACCTTTTCACGTTCCCCGACATGGTGAATCTCAGGGTCGCAACCCAGGGCCAGGTAGGACGGGTTAACGTGCCATGGAAGGTCAAGGCCGCAGGACTGAGCGACGGTGACGTAATCGAACTTCCCCGCCTCTACGAACTTCAAACGCCAATCTGTGTCAAGGTGTACGTCGATGGCGTAGTAGGCCGACGGATGGAGTTCGGGATTCCAAACCTGTTCGGGAAGGCCGTCGTCAACCTTGAGGAAGAAATCAGCGTCCCCCGGCTTCACCTTGTGGATGTCATCGGGGTAAACGTGCTGGACTTCATGTCCAAGCTGTTCAGCCGCACGTTTAAAATAGATTCCAGTTGAATCGGGCCTAACGCGGTCCTCGTAGGAAACGATGATCTTCATGCCGCCACCGCGCACATTCGCATTTCGACGGGCATGTTGAGTCGGTCGCACTCCCGCGACTCCCAAATATCCTCGGCGTAGTTCATCTGGACGTACTCGCTGATGACTAATGGTTTCTTTTGGCAAGAAATCATGAACACGTAGCCGGGCTCAACGCTTTCCGTTCGCGTTATAGTCAGGTCCGTGGAAACCTCGATTATAGACTTGAGGCTTTCAGGGGTGAACGCATGGACATGGCTCGGATCGCAGGAAATAGCTTCGCAGTATCGCCAGTCAGGCACGATGATGACAAGCTGACCGCCGTACTTCAAAACCCTGGACCATTCGCGCAACGCCTTCGGAACGTCTAGGATATGCTCGGTTAGATGCTTGGCGAGGATGGCGTCTACCGACCGATCCGCGAATGGGTCAAGTTTGACCACATCGCAAGCCACTTCCCCGCCCGAAGGGATAAGGGCGTTGTATCCGACGCCGTAGTCTCCGTTTGGCCGGATATCGACGCCAATAACTCGCGGGTCAATTTTCTTGCCTCCGCATCCGAGGTCGAGGACCTTTCCGTCAAGATGCGGGGCCAGTTCTTCAAGGGCTAGTTTCTCCTCGGACTTGATGAAATCGAATCCACCCGCTCCCGGAAGCATATTGTTGGTCGTCGTGTACCAAGTCTTGAAGCCATGCTTCTTAATCAGGGCCGCGTTGATGGCTTCGGAATGGGCCTGGGAGTCCCAGTATTCACCATGGACACGCTTACCAGTAGCAGCGTAATGGTGGTAAAGAAAAGTACGACGACAGATGCCAAGGCGATAGCCCGCGTTGCGAATTCGGATAGAATAATCAAGGTCGTCTCCTCCCGGCAAAGACTCGTCGAGGTTCCCAATCTTCTCGATTACTTCTCTTTTGACGAGCATACACATACCGGAGAGAGCCGCCGTTTCGAGGTACGGGGGCAAGCCGATATGGTTGAAGGACTGATAGCCCATGATCGCGTTTGAAGTGGGACCGACGGCACCGACTCCCGGCTTATCAAAGGCGGCGATCATCTTGGGTAGCCAGCCGTAGTCATGCTCCATGATTTGAACGTCGTCATTGATGAAGCAAATGTACTTTGCCGGATCGTGCGCCAATGCCCACTCAAGTCCCCCGTTAATCCCGCCCATCCATCCGAGGTTATTCCCGGCGTTTAAGACGACGATGCGGGAGTCGTCGGGGATGGCTGACGCGGGCCACTTGTCCCCGTTGTTGACGAGGATGAGTCGGAACGGTTCAGCCGTGAAGCGAACCAAGGAATTGACGAAATTATTTACGGTATGGCTGTTGAACGTGGGGCAAATGAAGTCCACTGTGGCCCGCGCCGTATTGGCTGACTGTTGGGTTTTCAAGCGGCCACCGCCTGAGGGACGCAAACGAAAGACCCGTCATCCCTGTAGACCCCGGCGAACTTCTCTTTACGTCCAGTTGCCTTGATGTAGTCCCACTCCGTCGCCATCTCGGGATGTCTCAGGTGTCCCACCTTGACCGAGGTATCAACTACGATCTTGGCATCAAGCAGCCGCTTCGCGTTAATACAGAACCAAATATCCTCTCCGATGTCGGAGTTGGAGAAGAACATTCCGCGAGGCATCTTCTCTTTCATCTTGACGAGGAAGGGGACGGAGATGAGGACCACTCCAAAGCCGATGCCGTCAACCTTGACGACGGAATTGGGCTCGTAGTCCTCGACCATGTTATTGGAGAGTCTTTCTCCGGTGTCGCCCTTGATCCATTCGTGCTGATACATCACGGGCTTGAACGGGTATACCCGCTGTGTGCAAATCGGTGCGGCGATATCCGCTTTCTCTGCGACTAGAGTTTCGTACACGCGCTCAAAGCACTTGCGCGGAAGAATCATGTCGTCATCGGTCATAAACAAATAGTCCATGCCGAGTTTGATGGCCTCATTCGCCATCGTTTCGCGGGCGTAGTTTATGCCGCAACGTCCGGTGTTCCCGGTGAAGAACTTGAACCTCCCGGCAGACTCAAGGCGTCCCATCTCGATATACTGATCCAATCGGTTGTCGTGGGCGATACAGTCCACCATCCCCGCCGACGGCTCCGCGAGAAGAACCTTGATCTTCGTGTCGTCTTTGAATGGATTCGTTTCCATCGTCATAGACCCCCTGTTAATTTCCAATACTGAATCAAGAGCCAGTCCCACACATCCCCTTTGCGGGCGTAGTGAATCCGGTGTCCTAAATGCTTTCCGTCCGCGATGTCCTTTTCACGCAATAACTGATCGTCGAAATCGCAACGATAAAGATTGGGGGATTGAGACATTTCAATATCCCTATTGATCTTTAGAGAGCCCGAATCAGACCAGCGAAAAAACCGACTCCGCTGATGTCGTTCGAAAGAACGACGATAGGACCCAGGGCGAACGAGGAGCCGTTCGACTGAGCCGACACCTGACCCGCCGCAGGGCCGACGATGAAACCCTGAGCCGAGAGGCTGACCGCCGCCTTAGACGGATACATGGCGATGGACTGACGCGCACCGTAAGCCTGGACGAGGCCGTAGGCACCCGCCGCCAAGTCCGCATTGAGAACGCCAGCGAACGCGGCCACGTTGGAAGTGGACGGGGAGTTCACGGCGTTACCGTAGCTGACAGCGGCGGCGATGGTCGGAGCCGACTCGAAACAGACGAGCGTGTTGCCCGAGAGAGTCGCCGTGGACACATTCTGTCCAACGATGAACACCGCCTCGGCCTGACTGGAAGCCAACTGCTGAATGAGCATTTTATTTCTCCTTTACGCCGAGATGATGCTGAACTGCCCTGCGGTCACGGTCGCCTGATTGTAGACCGTAAGAGTCACGATGCCAGCCGTACCAGACGGTGACACCAGAACGTCAACCGGAGCGGGACCGGAGGCAAGCATGGTCAGGAAGTTCGCCTGATAGACCTTGCCAGCACCGATCTGTAGAGTACCGGGAACATCCCCGGCGACTCCGCTCCAGTCTCCCACGGTGAGCTTGACAGCCCCTCCGAGGGAAACCGACTTCACGTTATTCGTAGCAAAGGACATGGCTTACGCCGTGATCCCGGTCAGAGAGCCCAAGCGGCGGATGTTATCCGACGCAAGCTGACCCGCCCAGAGAATCTGAGCAACCTTGGCGTCCTGGTTGGCGGGCTGGATGAACTTCGTGGTGATGAAGTTCGTACCCTTGTTCGTAACCAACTTCAAGGCGTCCGAGGACAGCATATACATCTTGCCCGAAGGCGTATTTGGGTCGTAGGTCATGGTCGCGCCCTTGAAACGCAGGTTCTCAAAGCCAGCGTCGGCCATGTCGGTATCGGAATACCGAATCTGCGGCTGGACCGTTCCTTCGTAATACTGGAAGGAAGCCTGATCCGAGATGATGAGGTCCGGCGCACCCTTAGCCAAGGACTGGTTAGTGATGTTGTTGTACAGGTTCCTCATGTCGGACAGGCCACGCGCCGCGAACGAACCGGAAGCAGTCGTCTGACACTGCCACCAGGAGTTAGCCGACTTGCTGACCTGACCAATCGTGGTCGTCTGGTCAACGACGGTCTGAACGGTGTTGATGTTCGTGCCCGTCACAGTCGTCGCCCACAGGTCAATGTCCAGCTTGTCCGCGAGGGACATTTCGGACTGAGTCACCTTGGACTCAAGAATCTTGATGATAGCGGCGGTCCCGACGTTCTGGACCCGATCTTCAAGACCCGAAATGCTGACCGTCGCGGCGTACTGCGCCCACAGGTAAGAAGCAGCCGTCAAGCCTTCCTGCGGGGTCGTGTCGATAATCCCATAACCGCTGTAAGACTTCGCGGTCGTGTTCTTACCGTACATGAGGGGCATCATCAAGTTAGCCCCGCCATCCACGGTCATTTTCCCTTTCTTCTTGAACCACATGAAGAGGGGAATCTTCGTGAAGATGTTATCCGCGAACTTCTTTTTCGGAATGGACGCCAAAGTGGTGCTCAATAGAGCGTCCACATTGGAGGGTCCATAACTAAACTGCTGGCCGGGGACGCTCATGTCGTTTTCTCCTTAGGTTTATTTTTGATACCCGGTGGAGTTGTTTCCATTTCGGTTAAATTTGGTACAATCTTGCTATGGCCCATGTAAAACTCACGCAAGGCAAGACGGCAATAATCGACGACGAGGATGCGGACATTGTTAGTCGCTTCAAGTGGAGAGCGCAAAAAGACAGGCATCGTTTTTATGCGATGGCTTGTATCCCTCAGAGCGGACGGCCAAGCAAAGACGTCGCCCTCCACCGTCTTGTTATGCGCTTGCCCCCCTATGAGGTTGACCACATAAACGGAGACGGACTCGATTGCCGCAAGGAAAATCTCAGAGGGGCGACTCACGCCCAAAACCAAAGAAACCGCCGAGTCAATGCCAACAGTAAAACTAGGATAAAAGGCGTATCCAAGCGCAAGGGGAGATACTACGCCCGAATTAGCTACGATGGCAGAACGAAATACATTGGGAGATTCAAAACTGCCATTGAAGCCGCAAAGGCGTACAACGCCGCCTCCATCAAGTACCATGGAGAGTTCGGACGCCTCAACCCCGTTTAGTCTGTTTACCAATCGTATTCCTGCTGTTCTCTCCCAGCGGCAAAGTCCTCTGCCGTGCGAGTCATTGCTTCCAATCGGTCCTCAACCTTAACAAACGTCCGCTTGGCGGCGGGAGCGTTGTTGCCGCGCTCAACCCCGGCACCCTTGCGCTCAGTCACCTGACCCCTAGCGGCCTTCGCCACATCGTCCTTGAACGTGTGACGCTTAGCCATCCAGTAGGCGTCCTCAAACTTGAATCCCGGGACCTGGCCGTACCGTTCCACGAAATCAGCGATAAGTCCGCGCTTGTCCAGTTCCTTGAAGTCGGGGAACTTGTCCATGACTTCTTTAAGCTCAACGGAGCGGGCCTGTAGCTGGACGTGCTGTTCCTGCTGCTGTAGCTTCGGCTGGACTTCACGCTGTAGCAAGTCCTTCGCGGCTTCCTGAACCAACTTGGCGAACTGTGCTTTGTCTGTCAGGGCGGCGGTAAACTGGTCGTCCGTCAGTTCAAACGGCTTGGCCGGGGCGGGGGCGTTGCGCTCGGCAATCCACTTTTGGAATCCGGGGTCATTCTTGATCGCGTTAAGCTCTTGCGCGGCCCGCTTGGACGGTTCGTAGTCCTGGTATTTGGTCTTGGTTTCGTTCTCGAAATACTCGCGGGTCTTAGCGTCGATCTTAGACGGGTCGAACGCCGGGGCCTGGTTTTCGGGCGCGGGAGTCTCCGTCACCGTTTCCGGGGCGGTTTCGGTCTGCGATTCGGCGGGGTTAGTTTCCGTAGCCGTGGATTCCATTTTTGTTCTCCTGGTTCATTACTTGAAAGTCTTTGCTTCGCCCGACTCTTCTCCCTTCTCATCATCTTCGACGGGTTCCGATCCTTCGGCCTTCCCGGTGTACTGACCGGAGATAGCCTCAATCAGCTTATCGAGCTTCGCGGTAATGTCCTGAATACCGCTAGAGAGCTTGGCGATAGCCTGGGCCTGGGCAGGATCACCCGTAGGCATCGGAGGCGGCATACCGCCAGGAGCCGGGGGGCCGCCGGACGGCGCAGGGTTCGCTCCACGGCTGGCCTGTAGGGCGTCCATCATCGCGTTAGGGGGCATTATTGGCTCCGTGAAGTGTTGAGGGCTTGTAGGGCAGGATTATAGGGCTGTAGAGTTCCGAGAGTTGACGGAGTGCCGTTGGTCAGGCTCCCGGGCTCAGACTGATAGAATTGGCTGGACTGTCCTGGGGTCGTATTGGTGAACGTCCCAGAGAGGCTTCCCGCGCTCCCGTTGTTGCCGTAAAGGAACGAGGTGGGGTTATAGCCACCGGATAGGGCAGACCCATCAGGTCCGTAGCTCTGAGAGCCTGTAGGCCCCGTAGCGGTCGCCGTAGGGGCCGTGTAGCCGGGTTCTGTGTACTGATTGTAGGGCGTGATATAGCTAGACGCCGCGCCGTTCTCAGGGGTCCCGATACCGCCAGGGTTGTAAGTGCCTATACCCTGCGCGGCGAGACTAGCGTAAGAAGCCCCGGAAGTGTAGTCCACGCCGTTAATCATCGGGTCGCCATTGCCGGGAGTGCCGACTAGAGAATTTTCGGCTGCGGAGCCGTAGGAAACCGCGCCATGAGTGGGGTTGGAAGCGGCGAGGGCTTCCCCGTAATTCCCGTAGTAGAGATAGTCGTTATTGCCGGGGGCCCCGGGATTGGGGTTGTAGTTGGCCCCGAAATCAATATATCCGGTCTGGGAGTTGACGCCGGGAATGGCGTCAGGATTGAACGCAACGGGGGCGTTGTACAAATAGCCGCCCAAGTTCCCTTGAAGGGACTGGAAATCCAAGTTACCGGAGTTTAGTCCGCTAAGTGGATCGTACCCGGTTGCGTTGTCAGGCAATATCTCTCCTTTACTTCTTGGAGAGGGTTCGTGCCCTTACCGCAAGTATTTTTACGATGGTTTACGAACTAACGTCAGTCGAACGTCGTGCTTTCGATCTTGGCTAAGTATCCCTGACTGAAATGTAAACGGATAGAGCCGTTCACCTTCTCGTCGAAAAACTCCTTGGTCTTTTGGTCGAACAGCTTAACCAAGTCTTTCTTCTCTCCGGACGACATAATGACAATCAATCGAGCGTCGTTCAAAACCTGTCCCTCGATCCGTGCCGCTTGTCTCCGACTTCACGGAGTCCGTTCTGCTTCATCACTTCGGCCTTATGGGAACGTGATGTAATCATGGTTCCGAACGGGGCCTTAACGGGGTCCGTGATATTGTGGTCGAGATACGCGCCTTTCTTCGCGTCAAAGAAAACGTCCGCGAAAGTGACCTTGCCAGGATTGCCGCACTTGTCGCATGACTCGCCCTTGGAGGAATAGGAAATCCGGTGGGCTTCCTTGTTCTGGCAACCGTTACAGGTCATTGGCGATTAGTGTAGTACTCTTGTCCGATTTGTGTCAAGGGTTATTGTGCGCTCGGAGCCGGGAGAGGTCCAGCGTTAGCCCCGCCAGGATGCGGACGCGCTGGCGGCCCCTGGTGGTGGATAACGTGATGCTCGTTTGATTTCTGTTGCGGCTGCGGAGGACGAGGCTGTTGCGCCATCTTCTTTTCCATCGCCTCTTGCTCGTCGCAAGCGACTTCCAATTCCTGAATGTCCAACTCCCTCAGTAAAGCTTTCCTGACCGCGTTACCAATCGGAGAGCCGGGGACGATTCCTAGAGCCGGGCCTTTGTCCAGAGTGGTTTCTAGTAATCGAATCTTGTTCTCTCGGTTGAGAGGGAGAGTAGAGCCCGCCTTGGCATCAACTTCAAACTCACCCCGAATCGCTTCCTTGGTGAACTTGATCCCGGTTTCATCGGCGGTAACGCCGGGAATCTTGGCGAACGTCGCCGCGATATCCTTGGCGTTCATTCCGGTAATGCGGACGAACTTGGGGGTATCTTGGAACTGCTTGACCAAGGCGATGTACTTGTCAGTGACTTCCTCTAGGAAATCCTCTAGAACGTCCTGCTTTGAATTCTGACGGACGTTGGTCCCCTGGTTCTGCTCTTGGAGTTGGTACTTGGTCGTCTTGGCGTTGGTCTTGGGAGGCCCGCCACGGTCAAGGTCTGACTGACCTAGGGCCGCGTCTACGTCGGCCTGTAGCAAGTTATCAACCGCGAAAATCTCAGACTGTAGAGCCGCGTATTCAATCGGAGTCGGCGGGGCGGAACCCTTGAGCCTCTGAATCACGGCTCCGTCAATGCCCTGCGTCATTTTGTCCATTTCCGTCTTGGACATAGACCCTTCCTCAACCGAGGTCTGACGGTTCCAACGCTTGATATGGTTTAGCTGAGTGAAGCGGAGCTTGATACGCTCTAACCACTGGGGTTCACCAAGGAAGCAATCGGAGATAGGGTAGGGCTTGTTGTTGACCCGATTAAAGGCCAGCATGGAATAATTGAGTCCCTTCATTTCGTACTTGTAATCGTCCTCGCGGAGATACTTGTCCGACTGGTCGCAAACCGCGTAGACCTTCTTGGAGTCTAGGTCAGTGACTTCCCAAAACTCAAAGAGGTCGGAATCGGAGTCCGACTGTTGATCCGCTTTGTTCTTATCCTCTCCGTCCTTTAGGTCCCGAGTGGCGATGTTAGAAGAAATGCGCCCGGTGTTCTTGTAGTTATTGTCCTTCTTAATCTCGTCCACTTTCTTTACGATTCGATGGGCAATCCATCGGCAATCGTAAGGGGGATTCTTCGACATAGACGTATCGAAGATAATATCTTCCCAGGGAACGTAGTTGATGAATATTTCTTCGGACTTGATGTACTCGGACGGCTCCGTACCAGGGTCAGAGAGCATTTCGCCAGTCTCGGAGACGTAGCCGAACTTAAGCCAGCCGTGCGAGACAATCAGGGCATCCTTCAAAACCTGCTTGACCGTGGGCTTTAGCTTCAACGCCTTAAAGGCGTAGTTAACGTCTAGTTCCATGATCCGCGCAGCACCAATGGATTCCGCTCCCTTGGGGTTGATCGTCATGTGCGGGTCACGGAAGTAGATGCGGGCCGAGGCGGTGTCAACGTATCCGAAAACGAGATTGATGGGCGGGGCGTCAATGCCTCCGACCTGGATTGAGTAGCGGCCTTCGTACTCCTTTTGGAGACGGCCCCACTCCTGCTCTTTCTTGATCTTGTCGCGGTACTTTAGTCCGCGCTTGATGCGCTCCATCCAGACTCTCGCCGTGACGCGGTAGGGGTCGTTCTTCTCTTCTTTTTCTTTAGAGGCCATTAGTCGTCCTGATCGTCGTCGATCCAATAATCCTCGTCGTCCTCATCGGGGAGGACTTCGGCGCGGTCGAGAGGTCGCGGGCAATCAAGAGACATACCTTGACCACGTTTTTCCAGTAGCAACGTCGGAAACGTGCTGAGCAGTAACGCCGAGAGTAGCCGCTATCTTCCTCTGCGTCATCGTCCCGAGCAGCTTCCTGATTTTTTTAACTACAAGAGGAGAGCGGCCCTTTCTTCCCTTCTTCGCCGCGTCGATCATGTTTTCTAGATGGGTCCCAAGCCGCAAGTGCCGAGGATTGACGCAAGGGGGGTTGTCGCATTCGTGGAGAACGCATAGGCCATGTGGGATTTCTCCAAAGAATATTTCCCAGGCGACTCGATGCGCTAATACCGACTTAAATTCCTTGCCTTTGCCTGACTCTACGTTGAAATTCCCATACCCGCACTTATTTCTAGAGGCGGTCCAAATCCAGCATGGCTCCGAGTTCTTCATAACGTATTTGAAGAAAGCCTCTTTTCTCTTCTCGGTAATCACTATTCAGACCGCCCCATGTCGTAGCCCCATTCCTTGAGCTTCTTCAAATTTTCTATTACGTTGTCGCCAATGTCAGGACGCGCAGGGTAGCACCCAGGGAAGTATACCTCTTTTGAGTTTGGCTCTTGGGCGTCAGGAGTCGGCATCAAATCGTACACATTCTTCTTAGCTTCTGCCACGGTCTTGCCACGCCCAGTCACAACCAACGGGAGGCATCCGGTAGCGATGAACTTCTCTTTTTCGTACTTCACATGGTAAAGATGGAAATGCTCGATATTCTCTTTCGTCAGGTTCTGGATTAAATGCCCTTCGGTCCTTTCGGCGCACTCCGTCCAAAACGGGTAGCCTTCCCCCACCAAAAGAACACCGAGGGCCCAATCCTCTGAAAACTTTCCCTTGTACTCCTCACCCCTAGCAATCGTAGCCAGGAAATCACCCCACTCGGTGTGTAGCTCCTGTTCGATGTAGGACGCCGGATAGCCAAGCCTAGGAGTAAATTCAAGGGGCCACACTCCTTCCTCGTTGACAATACAATTCACATCCAATTGTCCGCGATAGTCCCACTTGCGTAGAAAGTCGCCCATGCGGTAGGCGGTCTCTTTCGCTAGGCGGTTCGTGTCCTTCCCGTAAAACATGGATGTCCCTGCTTCGCCAGTGTTGAATCCGATATTATGGGTAGCTATTTTTTTATTCTCGAAATTTATATTGGGAGGCCCCACGAAATCCTTTCCGTTGAACCAAGTAGAGGCGGCAACCTCTACGCCGACCTTGCGCTCCTCAACCTCTATGCTCTTGATCTTCCCCGCGTTGGGGAGGCTCGGTAGCTGTTCCAGCCATCCGATACAGTCCGAGTTGTCCCAGAAATGACCAACGTAGGTCTTTTCCGAGCCGCTGCCCTGAACCTCGGGCTTGATAACGTGCGGAACCTGATGCTTCTTCAAATGCTCTATGGCCTGGGCGATATCCGAGAACTGTAGAGACTCAATGGGCTTACCGATCTTCAAATGCTCCATTATCTCATGGCTGAAAGAACGGTCCTTTTCTAGCGTGGTCGCAAATTTTGAAGCAACAATACTCTTCCCGCCGAACTCCCCGTCACGGTAAGCCATCCCGAAGGCGGGTTTCTTTGCTTTGAGGAGGAAAGCCGAGATATCGTCCATTCCCGTATCGTCGAGTATGGCGTAATCACACCATCCCACTCCCGCCCGCCAGTTCTTTTCTTTTTCAATGAGCCCGTCCAGGTTGGAGGATTCGTCCTTCTCAACAACGTGATAGCGGAGGTCGTGACCCTCCATTGCCAGTCTTAGGGCTAAGTCTCCAGCGCCGGATTCTTTGCTGACAAATAGAATCTTCAAGGTGGTCCCCAGCAAAACCAAGTGACCGTGTCGCCCGTCAAGGCGGTTGCCGCCGTACAGGTCAGGGAGGTCTTGCTCACGGCGCTGGCGAAGACGAGCAGATTGGCGTTCGACTGGCACTGGCAGAATGGAGTCGATGGGAACGGTGTCGCGGTTCCGAACGTAACCGTACACGCCGTGGCGAGTGTTCCAGCCGCGAATGATCCGAACTGAGTAGTGGACCCAGCCGTGACCAAGCCCGTTCCCGCCGTACAAGATACCGTCGGCGTGGTCGTCGAGGAAGCCACGATCCCGTAGGTGGTTAACGCAGATGTCGGTAGCGAGGTCGTGCCGACGGCCACGGCCTTGACGCTGAAGTTAGAGAACGCCACGTCCTGCGGCTGGACGAGCGGGGCCGCGAGGGCGGGGGAGGAGAGGAGGAGGAGGAGGAGATATTTCACCATGACCCCATCCGATGTAGGAACCAAGCGCCACTGAACGTACCGCCTACGACTGAGTGGCACATCTGGACCCCCGTAGGCGACGAGGCCCCGGAGTAAAGTCCTCCGCCGAATCGCCTTATATAAACTGAACTGGCGCTGTCGTACTGGCTGTTGTGAACCCATCTCCATTGCTTCGGGAACCCGTATTTCGGGTAGACATAGAGGTTTCCCGCCTGTCCGTTGCCCACGCCGGGGTCGCCGCCGGGAGACTCGCGCGACGAGAAGAAGCCGATGCCTGTGCCCTCGTCAGGGTTAGAATTTGGGTTCCCGCCGCTATTGATTCCATTCTCGGACCAGTTGTAGTTCGCGCCGAAGTCTGTGTTCGCCCCCGCGATGAAGTTCCATTTAAGGTGTCCCGTCGTCGCTGTGATCGTCATGTTGTACTCGATCCACCAATTCACCGAGGACACCAGGACGGTGAATGTCGCGCAGGAAACATTGGCGAATGTCCCAGATGCCACCCAAGGCATAGCACTCTGGAAGTTCGTATTGCTATTGATGAGCCCGCCCGCGAATGTGGGTAGACCGCTCACCGTCTGCGACGAGTTGAGGATGAACGCATTGACGCCCGACGCCCCCGTCGAATACCTGACGTAGAAACTTGACGTACAGTTAGACGGAGCCGAGCCAGTACAGGCCTTAGCGGGGGCCGTGGTCAGCGCGATAGAGTTGGTGGTCAGGACGTAATCCGACGTAGGCGAGAGCAAAGTCCCGTCGAGAATCACGTTCTCGCTGTTCGCGGAGGGCGTGTAGGTGAGCGTGAAAGTCTTGGTGACGCCGTTCGCCAGTCCGAGGAAGTTGTCCGTGATGAAGCCGAGCGTTCCGGCGGGAGAGCCAGGCGGTCCAGCGGGTCCAGTCGCACCAGTCCCAGCGGTAGACAGGCACTTTGTCCCGGCGCAAATATCCCCGGCATTGGCGAGGATTCCCGAAGAGGTCAAGACGCTATACTGCGCCGTCCCATTCGCCGTGAACGTCCCGCTTGAAGCGATGATTGAACCAGCGGAGGCGAAACCGCCAGCGGTGAATGTTCCGGTGAATACCCCTGCGGCCCCATTCACGGTCCCGGTGAACGTAGGGCTGGCGAGTGGGGCTTTGAGGGCGATAGCGGCGGTGTAAGTCGAGCCGTCAACCTGTGCGGGGGTGATATTCCCTGTGATTGTCCCAGCCGTTGTCGCGGAGGTAGCCGTAGTCGCGTTGCCCTGCAAGGCCCCCTTGAACCCAGTCCCGAGCGCGGTGAAGCTCGATGCCGTAACCGACCCCGGGAAATACCAGCCCCCCGAAGTGTCCAGCGAGAACCTGTCCACGTTATTCAGTTCATCGTGAAGCGTGAACGGCGTTCCGGTCAGGTCGTAACGCTCTTGGAGCGAGTAGCCCCTGGCGCCGCCCCAGTAGTAACCAGCGGCGAGATTAGTGCCAGCCGTCACCCTGGCGTATGAGCTGCCCACGCTCAATCCGTCGAACAGAAAATTGGTTGATGGCGAAGTCCCGGCCCCAAACTGAGCGGCAAGCATCTTGTGAGTGCCTAAAGTCACATCGCCAGTCGCTCCGGTGTACGGGACGTATATTCCAGCCGGGTCAGTCGTTGATAGACGTACACCCAAGCAATCAATAGTGCCAGTAGCGTACAGAACACAATTACCAACAACCACGTTAGAGGACGCATAGAGGCTAACCGTCGGTACGGTCCCGTTGTAGGTTGTCGCATTGAGTGCTAGTGTGGGGGGGCTAGTCTGTACGGTGACTCCGCTGTTAGTCGTGGGTAAGTTCTCGTTAACGGTGATGATCTGGGCATCGGCCCTCGGGACGAGAAAGAGCAGCGCGGCGGCGATTAATCCTCTCACGTTACTTTGGTCGAGGAAAGTGCGCCGTTGTTCTGGACGCTCACTCGGTATGTATGGAGTCCGTTTGGAGTGGTCAGGATGATCCCGACGCCAGCAGGGAAAGTGATGTTGAACGAAAGAGAGATAGGACCAGTCCCGTCCATCGCACGTCGGCAAATCTCGCTCAACAACTGAGACAAAGCCCTCTCATGCTTTATCAGGTCGTGGGGAACGGGTGTTGAGATTGGCACCGTCTATAGTCTAGTACGGCTGTACGAGCGTGTCAAGTCTTTGCGAGGTTTTTGTACCAACCTTCTGACGGTTCCTCGGTCTGCTCCCGCCACCAATCCATTGACCCGGGCGGGGCTTGTTTCGTCGCTGGCTGCGGGGCGTCCCAATCGGGGAGCATTGAGGCGAGAGCGTCTATCATGTCGTCGTGCTGGCCTCTCGGGAAGGCGCAGAACTGTTTAATAATATCCTCATGCGCCGTTGGATGGAATAACAGGCTTCCAGCCACAATGCGCGGCTGTAATGCCATGATGCGGGCTTGCTTGCTCTTGATGTGGTGCTTAATCTCTTTGATCCCGAAGTGTTTGTTTTTCTCGCGCATCGCGTCATAGATATGCTCCTTCAAGAGCTTTTGGAAGCCGATGACTTCCACGATCCAATAGGGGATATCGTAAAGCTCAGTCAACCGGAACTGCTCATCAATCAGGGCCTGGACGTTATCGCTCTTGAATTCTGCGTACTCAGGCAGGACCCGCGTTACCTTCTTCTCGTCCGTCCCCGTACACATCATGGCGTTAAAATCTCCGTTGAGGCTGATGGCGGGGTCCCAGCTTGCCGCACGGCTCATCAGTTCCGGCATCTTGTCGGGGTCGTAGAACTTGAACATGGAACGCTTGAAGAACTGCGCCTCAGGGTCGATGGCTTCCAACAGGTATTCCCTCTTGAAACCGTACTCCCCCACTTCAAGGCGTCTGGTCTGTAGCTTCTCAATCGGCCAGCGAGTAGGCCACAGAGGCTCACCCGCCGAATTGATAGCCGGATACTCAAACGTGGCGTATGCCTTGTTTCGCTTTATACGCTCGATTAGGTCATCCGGGTAGACGAACGTGCCAGTTACCACGATCTGAGCGTCTGGCCTCGCCATGGGCACTATAGCGCGTAGGAAGTAGTCCTCCTGATGCTCAGGGTCCATGCCGCTGTAGTCTTTGACCGGATCGTCGATGATGATGAGGTCGTAGTGCCCGCCGCGCCCAGAGGTTCCGAAGGTCAGGCTGTTGATCCTGCTGCCGTTCTTCAAGTGGAGGGCAGACTTCGACCAATCCTCGCCTTCCTCGGGGACCAGGGTACAGAGCATATCCCGGTTCTCTAACAGGTCCTTGATCCCGCTAATCAGGCGCATGGACTGGGTTTCGGAATAGCTGATGATGAGGACTTGTAGACCAGGCCGCATGATAGCCTGATGGATGGGGTAGAAGTTCGATACAAGCGTACTCTTTCCCATGTCGCGGGAGGCCACCAATAACAGCCTGGGATGGGTCGCCAGGAGGTTTTCCCACTCCCTCCAATGGTCAGGGAAGGAAAGGCCACATCCTTCAACCAGGACGCTAAGGGTTGATGCGTTGAGCATTGATGCGGGCCGCGAGGGCGATGAGGAAGTCTCCCGCAACAATCGTTTGACCGCCGCCTATCCCGGTATGCTTTAGGGCTTGCGGGGCTTTTCCGTAGGCTCGATCAGCGATGAACTTCAAGGCTTCAAGCTGGACGGCTTCCTTTTCGCTGTCAGCCAGGGCGAAGAGCTTGTCTATCCCGCCTTCTTCTTCCATAAACTCCTTGAAGCGCGTAGACCCATTCACGGAGCCTGGCTTACGCCCCCCCACCTTGGCGTGACCCTTCTCAAACTTTGGCACTAAATCTCCCACTTACTAGTGACCTTCCGCAGTGACCAGGGACGAATTTAGCGCGTTGACCTTTTACTGTGCCGCGAGACTTCCTGTTTCGAGTCTCTACGTTAGGAACTCCTCCACAGCCGCAAGCACATAGGACCGATTCGATATGTTTGTCCATCCGAATTATTATAGCCTTACTTCCCGTTTTCCGCAATCCCCTTCTCTCCGTTCTCGGCGTCGTAGCGGGCGAGGGCGGCGGCGCGTATTCTCTCGG
>Ga0207933_1000883_pt1 | contig 25829 bp, 27 predicted proteins | sample NGESurdeep092012_4_FD_184488 | JGI IMG/M metagenome (GOLD analysis project Ga0207933, IMG submission 184488) | Arctic peat soil microbial communities from Barrow, Alaska - NGEE Surface sample F53-3 deep-092012 (SPAdes) | ecosystem: Environmental > Terrestrial > Soil > Wetlands > Peat ... | reverse complement strand
CAGGGCTAGAGTAGTAACTGAGAATATGCACCTGGGGCGGCAGCAGAAAGCCAACGATAGCAGCGTACCATGTTTGTTTTATAGCCGTCGGCGGTGAGGTCGCTGGTTCGGTTAACATAACGAAGCCCAAGAAGAAAATAGCTGAACTCAGAACCATATCCTTCAAACTAGTAATCACACTAGCCTTAGAAATAATTGCATAGAATATTGTCGAAGCCGTAGTGGCTGCAAAAAAAGTAATAATCATCCGCTCACGGCGTATTTTCCGGGTAATAAAGATTCCGCCAATAATCACGAACGGTAACATAGCCGCCGTACCAACCCACCAGCTGGCTGTTTGCCTGGGACCAAACGCAGTTAGAGCGACGGCCACTGCTGCCGGGTTAAAGATATGTTTGTTTCTAATCGTCAGTAGATACTTAGAAGCCATGGCTAGCCCTGGAGCGGCCAGTAAAAATAATATGTTTAAACCGCTAATATTTGGGGTAATAATTAGAGCCAGTATCAGTCCAGTGATAAGAGACGACTCAGGGTTAATTGGAGCATCGAAAATATAGGCAAAGACTTTATTAATTATCCAACAGGCTCCGACCAGTATGGCCGTAGAGGCTGCTAGGGACCAAGGATTATAGTTCAGCGCTTTAAAGGAACTTAGAACAATCGCTGCGGCAATTAGCCCACCTAGGTAGTACAGCAGTAAGCGGTACATATTAGTGCCATCGATTACATTGTCAATCCATCTAAACATTGCCAGTAACATACCTTTCAAAGCCACTGCTATAGGTAGCTATTCCGTCCTCGTCAACCATATAGCCCTCTAACCCCGGCATCTGCTCTATGAAAATAATGCCCTGCTTGCCCATAGCAAAGGCTGCGGTTGCAAACCTATCAGCTTCATAGACATTAGCCGCTATAATGCTCAGACTAGCAACATCTACTATCTCCTGATCTGGCTGGTGGGGGTTATAGATATGCTGACCTCGAATGTAGCTACCGGAAGTTGCCATACCTTCGGTTTTTAAGTGCACTACTTTGATTATCTCATCGATATTGAAAGGGTTACGAATGCCGACCTCCCAGGCTTTATTGTCGGCATTTTTACCATTAACCTGGATGTCGCCACCGGCTTCAATATAAAAGTCCTTTACCCCTTCGCCTTCTAACAACTGGGCAGCATTATATATCGCCCAACCTTTGACTAGCCCGGAGGGATCAATTTTTCCTTTATGATTAATATCAAAATAGCCGTTACTAAGCGCCTTAGTCTCCTCGCACAAGCTAAAGATTAATTCCATTTGTTTAGTCCATTTACTCTTGGGCAAACCATTATTAATCTTAGATATTTCACTAGTTGGTTTATAAGTACTGAACTGTTCATCGATCTTCTGAAAGTATTTAAATACGCCCTCAATAATTTCGTCTGTAGCTCCGGTAACTACTTCTACGGTAATAGGCATGCCCATAATTATTTTGGTTCTCTTCATATTTCTTTTTTAAGCCTGAGACAAAGCGTTATTAAGTGATTGGATAAAAGCCTGTGAGGTAAACGTTGCCCCGGAGATTAGCTGAACTTTAGCATTTTGAGCGTGGATTGCTTCTTGTTGTAAGTAAGGCATAGCTTGTTGATTAATATAAACCGATGTCGAGTGAGTGTTGGGGTACTGAAGAAATTTTACAGCTGTAATCTGACCACCGGATATCGTGACCGAAACCTGAACGTTACCGTAATAAGCATCGGCAACGCTACCGGTATATTTACCGTCTTTATATTGTCCTGTAGTGGTATTCGAACTTGAGCTTGTGCTAGAGCTAGAAGTTGCAGTAGTCGTAGCCGTACTACTTGGCGTGCTTGAAGAAGCCGTCGATGTGCTAGGGGAGGAACTAGCGGAAGTTATAGCTACTGGTTTTTTAATAACCGGTAATTGATGGCGGATGCCTAGGCTATAAATTACAAAAATTCCGAATACAGCAATAATCAGAAAATATTTTCTCATAGATGTAGTATAGCAATTTACTCCTTGGAGTTAGCTGAATGAATTTAATATCTTATGCTTAATACTTTTTGGGTTGTTTGAAGACTTACCTGACACCGTAGATAGGAGCGCAGCCTTATTCCAAAATTGCTGATCTAATAACGCTTTCTAGCATTTTCTGCATCCCATCTTCTCTGTTACAGACCGGTATGCTTGATCTTATTTCAAAGTATGGACAGTCACTTTTACTGGGCGGTTCAGAATTGACGTCCGGGCAATCTTTGCAGCAATCCTCCTGACGCTCAATTAGCGTTTCTTTGACCTCCAAAGTAGTAATTGTCATCCTCTCGCTCATATAAAATCCTTAAATATCATCTTGACGAATTTCATGCATTATCGTCTGGGTAAATTTGCCAATCAAAGATTCCACATCGTCTCCAGTTGTTCCAGCAATAGACTTTGCTAGTTTGACCTCGCTTAGATTCCAGGCAGAAATTACGGCTTCTGGTCGATCGCCGTGCCCGGGAGCTCTTTGCCAGACTACCTCGCAACCAGTTGTAGGGTCATCAATCGAGGCAGCTTCTAGTTTAGCTATAGATGATGATGAATCAAATGACTTAATAGCACCCAGCCGAGGAGGATGTAGGGGCGAAGCTTCTTTTTCCGAGTAGGTAAGAGAAACGATATCCGGACCAACCCCCATACCCCTGCGCAACCCTCGGAGGGCAACCTGAGGACCCATCGTTGTTGGCCATGTTACCCTGGTAAAATCACCTCTTGATTCAATGGTTGTAATGCCTAGCTCTGGGATGTCGAGCGTTAAGCAGTGAGCTGTCCCGGTTTCGTGCCTTGTTGTCATAATCAACTACATTATGACCTAATAAGTCTATGTGTCAATTAGCTAGATCCGATGATGTGGTTGGTAATTATCCCTTGTGCTTAAAATGAACCCTCGGAGTATTATGTATACATTAATATTGGAGGTTCTATTATGGGTGAAAAAGTGCCCAGTTCTCTTACCCCATCTGAAGCATTGGTCAGAAAGGCCAAGAAACCTAAGTATCGTTCGGTAGCTACTCATATTGAAGGTCTATTCCTCAGAGCTGTAACTGGGGAAGTCCCTATATTAACCCGAAAAAACCTTGGCACACTTGCCGTAACTGGTAGAAGGCTTGCTAAAATTGATGCTGACATGGAAAAGCTGAAAACCAAAAGAGCACCTATCGAGCAGAGGGCAATTGCTTTTGCTAAGGAACACCCCGGAGTTAGTGGCATCGAGTCGAAAACACACAACTTTCGCCTGTCTATTTTCCCAAAGTACGAAGTAAAGGATTATGATCCCAAGGTACTTGAGGAAGCCTTAGGCGCTGCATATTCAACTGTTGTTGGTGAGGGCTTGACCACTACTGTTTCCGTACCATTTGGTCTTAAGACTTCTAAGGGTATGCTGGATAGCGAAAAGATAGAGAGTGGCATAACTGCCGGCCTAGTTGGACTTGGTCTTCGCAAAGAGCAGGTCCGTCAGTTAGTCAACACAAAACCCTTCTTGGAGATTCAAGAAGTACAGATTGGTGAACTGATTATAAATGACCAGGTCACTATACCCGACGAAGTAGCTGTCGTAACTGAAGAGTGGAACGCCACGACCGCCCCGCTGCGTAAGTAATCAAAGAGCTGATTATTAATACCCGGGGTCACTTCCCACCTAACAATAATTAGCAGGAGACTTTTTAGTTGTCGTCGCGCGGCTCAACAGCTAAGTGCGGCAATATTTTATCTAGCCATTTCGGTAACCACCAGTTAGCCTTACCAAAGTGATGCATCAAAGCCGGTACCAAAAAGTTCCTAAGAACAAAGGCGTCAAGCAGCACTGCAGAAGCCAAGCCTATACCGAACTCGGCGATTACCCGTTGGCCGCCAAATACGAAAGACATAAAGACGAAAATCATGATTGTGGCCGCAGCAGTAATCACCCGCCCGGTCTCAGTTTGACCGACTCGTACAGCCTTGTTATTGTCTTTAGTGTGTACCCATTCCTCGTGCATACGGCTAACTAGGAATACCTGGTAATCCATCGATAACCCGAACAAGATGGCTAGCATCATAACCGGCAAGAAAGATTCAACCGGGCCAGCACCGCCGGTGTGTAATAAGCCAGACAACCAGCCCCACTGGAAAACCGCCACAACAATACCAAAGGCAGCACCAGCGGCGATCAGATTCATTACGGCGGCCGTTAGTGGCACCACAATACTACGAAAAGCGACCATCAAAATCAGGAAGCCTAGGCCGATAATAACTCCTAGGAACAGCGGTAATTTACTGGTAAGGACACTGGCGAAGTCGTTAAATATAGCGGTAATTCCGCCAACGTAAACACGTAGCTGGGTTTTACTCTCTGCGACTGGAATAACGTTGCTACGTAAATTCTTTATTAGATTACTGGTAGCAAGAGATTCTGGTGAAGTTGTTGGTATAACCTCAATTATTCCAACTTTTGCTTTTGGTGAGACGGGAAAAACAGCTACTTCAGCTACCCCAGGTAGCTTCTTTACTGTGCTAGCCAATTTTGTGAAGGCTGCTTGCTCAGAAGCTGTGTTGACCTGTCCTACTAACTGCAGGGGCCCATTTGAACCAGGACCAAAACCTTGAGATACCAAATCATAGGCTTTGCGGGTAGTGGTCGTCGCCGGATCATTACCGGCATCCGATGAGCCAAGCCGAAGTGAAAAATATGGAACGATTAGGACTAGCATTATACCCAAAGCAATAGTGGCTACTATGAATGAATGCTTCTGTACAAAGTTGGCATTTTTAGCCCACACGCCGGCCGCTTCAAGCTCATCGACCGGCCCATTATTCTTGAGACTACGACGAGTCCGCCTAGACAAAACCCGCATTTTAAATACCCCGAGTAAAGCTGGCAAGAGTGTCGTGGCCGCAAGTACGGTAACCAAAACTACAGCGGCTGAAGCAATACCGACACCACCCAGGAAGCTAATCCTAATGGTTAATAAACCAAGCAGAGCCACACAGACTGTTAGGCCAGCGAAAAGTACTGCCCGACCGGCGGTATTAAGAGACTTAATGGCCGCTTCTTCGGGTTTCAAGCCGGCCATCAAACCCGAACGATAACGGGTAATGATAAACAGGGCGTAATCAATACCGACACCCAGGCCAATTAGAGCGCCAAGTTCTGGTGAGAAAGTAGAGATAGTAAGAACATGCGACAGAATTCCAATAGCGCTAATACCAACCCCGAGAGCCAGTAGAGCGGTTATCAGCGGGATGGTCATCGCCAGCAAGGAACCGAAGGCAATCACCAGGACTACGGCGGCGGCCAGCACACCGATGGCTTCGCTAGATGAGGTTGAGGTTTGCTCGGTCTGCTCAATAGCTTGACCGCCAACTTCAACCTGCAGGCCGGTTGTCCGAGCGGCATCGGCCGTAGAAATTAAAGTTTTTACATTTTGTTTACTCAGACCTTGAACGGTTGTATCAAAGTTTACCCCAGCATAGGCTGTCGTGCCGTCACGGTTTATCTGCGCAGCGCCAAGGGCAGTATATGGGCTAGTCACCGAGGCAACTTGAGGAATGGCCGCTATCTTACCCAACATGGTTTTAATTTGCTGCTCGGTAGCAGTGCTGCGGACTGAGCCGCTGTTAACATGCCAAACAACTGTGACAGTTGCGCCCGACGCCCCCGGCGAGACAGTTTTTAATAAGTTAAGGGCTTTGGTTGAGTCGGTATTAGGCAGCGAAAAACTATCGGTATAGTTGGTACCAGCCAATTTAGTGATTCCAAATCCGGTAATTAAAGCTGCGATCCAGATACCTATAACAATGTAGCGGTGCCTAAAACACCAACGAGCAATACCTGCCATTTAGCTTCTTCCTTTTATGAATTTAACAGATTGGTTTTCGTCGAGTCTGCTGCTTTGACTAATCATATATTGAGATGACTCCCCTTTAAATTATTTTTGGTTCTCGCTATCAGCAAGTTGTTTAATACTTTGAGCGGCTTCTATGAATTTATTACTACGGGCCTGCATCTTTTCAATTAGCGGTTCAAGAGCGTCGGATTTTATTAAATCTAATCCACCACTATATGGAGCTCGAACAACAATAACTTTGTCGCCCTCATGTAGATTTAATTCTTTCCGGGCTTCGGTTGGAATAACAATCTGGCCTTTAGTGCCAATGGTTGCCGTGCCGTAAAATTTAACGCTATCCATAATTCATACTCCTTAAGCTAGTTATTTCCAACTAGTCATACTTATCATACATTAATAAAAACGATAGTCAATTAAAGATCTATAAGCAAATACGCTCATGCTCGAGTATACTAAGAGGGCTTGATACAGGAGCTACCAATGAACAGTCAAACTGCTATAGCCACAAAACAGGTTAATAAAACCTACGGTAAAGGTGAAGCGGCCTTTACGGCTCTTAGTGATATTGATCTTAAAATTACTTCCGGTGAGTCAATTGCCATAGTCGGAAAAAGCGGCTCAGGTAAGAGTACACTAATGCATGTTTTGGCACTGTTGGATAGGCCAACTAGCGGTTCGGTACTGGTTAACGAGTCTAACGCTTCGGACATGGATGGCCGGCAACTCGATGTACTACGAAATGAAGAATTTGGTTTTGTTTTCCAACAGTTTTTCTTAAACGCTAATGAAACGGTTCTAGATAATGTCATCCTGCCTCTGAAGATTGCCAAAGTTGGCCGCCGGGAACGCAATGAACGCGGGCTAAAGGTTCTAGCGTCTGTCGAGTTAGAAGATAAGGCCGGTAGTAAGGCTATAAATTTAAGCGGCGGGCAAAAGCAACGAGTCTGCATCGCCCGAGCACTTATTAATAACCCTAGCATTATATTTGCTGATGAACCGACCGGTAATCTCGACAGTCAGACCGGAAAAACCGTTGAAGATTTATTATTTCGTCTAAATAAAGATCAGGGCATTACCCTGATTATTGTTACCCACGACGCTGATATAGCCGCTCGTTGTGACCGTGAAATACATATTAAAGACGGCAAATTAACTTCAAAGGGTGAAATATGAAATTTATTGATTTAGCCCTAACGGCCAGCTCTAGTTTATTTCGGTCTAAAGCCAGAACCTTTCTAACGATTATTGCTATTTTTATAGGCGCTATGACTATAACCCTGACAAATGGAATCGGTACTGGCATTAAGAGTTATTTGAATAAACAGATTGGTAACCTGGGGGCTACCAATGTTCTGCAAATTCAACTTACCAATAAAAACTCCGGAGGCCCAAGTTCAAGTACTACTGCGCCGATTGCCTATAACCCTAACCAAAAGTCGGTAGTCTCCGGCGGTCGTGGCGGCGACGTACAGTTAATAATGAACCCCAAGGATATTACTGCAATCGCCTCAATACCAAACGTTACTAGCGTTACACCGGAGCGTCCGCTGTCGCCCGATTATATTATGGGAACTGGTGGTAAGTTCCAATTAAGCGTTCAACAACAGTTTGGTTCAACGACAGCGGCGATGATCGCTGGTAGTGGAGTTGATACTAGTAGCTTGCAGAATCAGATTAGTATTCCCGATAATTATGTTAGCTCACTGGGATACAGCAATAACCAAGCTATTGTCGGCAAGAGCGTGACTATCGCTATAAGTGACGCCGCCGGACAACAGAGTACAGTCATGGCAGTAGTAACCGGTGTCCAGCAAAAGGCCGTTCTTGGAAGTTCAGCTGTTTTTGTAAATAACACCCTAGCTAATCAGTTATATGCCATCGAGAGCACCGGCTTACCGGCAGCCACAGCCGATTCGTTCACAACTGTTGACGCTACGTTTCCGGCTAGCCTTACTACTGCCCAAATCGCCACCATAAAGAGTGCCCTAACGGCCAAGAATTACTCCGGCCAAACGGTTAAGGATAAAGAGAATACCGTTTTCACGGCTATTAATGTCATTATTATTGTCTTTGATATGTTCGGTGTGATTGCCCTGCTAGCCGCCACTTTTGGTATAGTAAATACCCTACTAATGTCAGTCCAGGAACGGACTAAGGAGATAGGGCTAATGAAAGCTTTGGGCATGAGCCCCAAACGAATATTTGCACTGTTTAGTATCGAAGCAGTCTTAATTGGTTTTTGGGGCAGTGCCTTGGGTGTAGCTTTCGCAGCCTTAGTCGGTAAGGTCATAAATACCATTGGCACTCACGGCTTTTTGAAAGATTTTCCAGGCTTGTCGCTACTGACCTTCCCAATTAAGACGATTGTTGTTGTGATTGTAGGCATAATGGTAATAGCCTTCCTAGCTGGCACATTACCGGCACTGCGGGCTAGTAGAAAAGACCCAATAGAAGCTCTGCGTTACGAGTAAGAGTATTAACTCTTAATGTCGCGGCGAGTTATTGACAAATAACTTACGAAAGCAATAATCACCAGCGTTAGGACAATAGCAACAGAGCCATCGCCCCAACCCAAACCGCCTACAGTCCTCGACTTACCCATCCAGTCGGCAAAGGATGCTCCCAGTGGTCGAGTGATAATATAGGCAAACCAGAAACTAAAAATTTCATTGAATCCAAATAGCCAATAACCAATAGCTGGGATAGCAATTAAGCCAATGAACAGCAAACCGGCGGAGAAGAAGCCCAGCCCGACAGTTATGGCTGTTAAATCACCTGAAGCCGTGCCTAGAGCAAAGGTGGCCATTACTGCCGCCCAGTAGAATAACTCACGGCGACGAGTACTGATAGTGTGGATGGAGAGAGTCCCCTCAGTCTTATACCAAAGCGTGAAGACAGCCATTAGAGCAACACCAAAGAAAATCGTCGATATTAGGTAGGGTACCTTTAGCTGAATATGTAGAGCATCGGCGGCCATCGTGCCAAATACGGCAACCATGGTCACCGCCAACCAATAGACCCAGGCAATGTAGCGCTTCACGGAAAACTGAATCGCTAAGGCAATCGCCAGACCGATAGCACCGATAGCCACGACGACGTAGGGATTATATTTATAGACGAAAAAATCGGTCGTTGATTCGCCCATAGCTGTCGTTAGTAGTTTAACAACCCAGAATAATGCAATAATTTCGGGAACTTTTCTCTGTGTTTTGGGGGTATATATATTCATGTTGTTAAGTTATTGTACGCTCAACAGCTTTAAAAAAACTGTGTAAATTATGCCTAGCGGTGCCACAGCTAAGAACCGCAAGTCCAAGTAAGACGAATAGTGGAGCGGAACTAGGGTCAGTGGCTAGTCCCGTAAATATTCCCCCAAAGCTTTGGCCAACCACCCAAAAAACCAAAGAGACTATGATACCTAAAACCACTGCGACAGTACGAAAACGAGGATAAAATATCGCTAGACCAATAAAAATCATAACTGTAGCAATCAATAAAATAAACCAATAACCAGAGTTTCCCTCTGTCGGCATCGTGGCCATTTGGGCAGCGCTCATATGAACAGCTGAGGACAGTGGTTTGCCAAAACCGTTAATTAGGCTGCCTAGGTGATAATCCAAGCTGGCCAACCAGCCAGGCTGACCGCTACCATTACCAGCAATCATCGAACTAAGACTACTAACAGTATTTTGGCTGGGTAATAACTGATAGATTGCCCCACCAATCCAACATATCGCCCAAACAAAAGTCAACCAGTATGGTGGCTCTGATACCTTTTTGTCATGATCCTTGGGCATCGCGGCAAGCGCCAATATTACATACAGTAACGCCGCTCCAGGGGCACCCATAAGTACTAGGCTGTGGCCGGAGAAAATGCCACCGTAAGCCTCGCCTACTGACCAAACAAATAAGCCCCAGGCGATTGATGCTATAAGCCCAATTTTAAGCGTTGGCTTGGAAAGTATTAGTGCACCAAGAGACAGTTGAGTAAGCGCTGCCAAACTATTGAACAAAGCTGGGTGCAGTAAGAATATGTGAATTAGCGCGTGCATTGGCCCAGTTACGAATAGGGGTTGGCCTTGGGCGGCTGGTAGTATAACTCCGCTAACGAAGTGACTACCGAACATCTGCGGCTGGAGCTGCAACAAACCATCAAATAACCACAGCAGCCCAAGGGCTGTTTGGATTTTTCGTTTAGTAATCTTTAGGTGCATGAGGGTTTTTATATTATACCTCTAGCGCATCGATTACTGTCTTTACGCTAAAGGTGCATCATCTGCGGCTGGTGCTGGTACTTCAGAAGGAGAAGCGGTTTTGGCTTTATCCTTATCAGTAGCGATTGGTATCGTAAAACTAAAGGTGCTGCCCTTATCTTCTTCGGATTTTACCAACTGCAGGCTGCCGCCCATCTCTTCGATAAGTAGCTTAGAAATATATAATCCCAGCCCAGTGCCGCGAGTTGTATCTCTGGTCAGTAATGAAGTATTAGCTTGTTGAAACTTGTGAAAAAGCAGTTGTTGATTTTCTAGTGAAATGCCCCTACCGGTATCGATAACAAAGACTTGGATAAGTCTACCAACGACCTCGGTTTTGATGGTCACACCGCCCTCGGCCACAAACTTTAGGGCGTTGCCTATTAAATTAAATAGCACTTGTTCGATTCGCTCCGGGTCACCAAATACGGCTGGAAGATCTTCTAGAATGACCGAATCAGTCCTGACATAGAGTTTTTTCTCGCTAGCGACAATAGTCATTTGCTTAATGACTGATTCGATTACTGCTTCAAGTTGTAGTGACTGGTTCTTAAAAACCACTTTGCCCTGCTCTAGCCTTGAAGCATCCAAAAAGTCATTTACAATACCAATCAAACGAATAGACGAATTATGAATATCGTCGACTATGCCCCTAAACTCTTTATCCTTCATCTCGTCTTTATAAAACTCCTCTATCAGTGAAGCGTTACCGCGAATGGCTGTCAAAGGAGTGCGCAGTTCATGTGAGGCAATTGAGAAAAATTCATCCTTACTGCGTTCTATAATCTTTTCCTCAGTAACGTCTTCGACCAAAATCACAACACCACCAAGCTCTTCATCAGAAATCGATATCGGTGAGAAAAACGAGTGATAGTCTCGGCCGTTAGAGTTAATCTCCAAATTGTCATTCTTTCTATGTTTAATTACCTTCTCTGAGTGGTTAACTATTCTGCTTAGAATTGAGCCTTCTGTAGCCGCTGTTTGGACGACCTCAAGATCATCCTGATCATTGAGGCCGAGCAGTTCTTTCATAGACGGATTAATCATCAAGATACGGCCTTTGCCATCGACTAGTAGAAAGCCAAGAGGTAATCCGTTGATTGAGGCTATGAATTTTCCTTCCTCGAGTCTCAGCTCTTTGGTCCTGCGCAGCACCAGCCGCTCAACACCAGCTTTTTCGGCCACTAAGGCAGCTTCACTCTCAGCTACCTTATCAAGTGTCCGGTTGATAAGATTAGCGATTTCTCCCATCTCATCATCTTGCAGCAATTTAAGTCGGTAATCAAAATTACCGGAACTAATCTCACGTACCGCCAGGGTAATTCGACGTAGTGCCGGAGTAATCGAATACATTATATTAAACATTAGAGACATGAATATGACCGAACCGATACACAGGAATAGAAAGGCGAATCGAGTGGTATTAGCGGCGTCTTGGGCGATATTCTGTACAGTAATCCCAGGGACAAGAGTATTATGCATAGTTATGTCATGGCTTACCTGAAATGAAAAATAAAACATCGAGATCCCGAAGCTTAGAATCAAGACCATCATGGTTATGAAAGTCACCAGGATTCTATTCTTTATCTTGTGGGATCGTATTTTATTGCTTTTAACCATGATGTACTTTCTTGAATACTCTTAGGCTATATACAAAAATAATTGCTCCGAGAATATACCAAAAAGCCTCTATGTTTGGCATAACGTTATTCAACCAGGGGTATATTAATTTTTGACTCTCGCCAATAAACTCGAAAACATGAATCGTAGTCCAGGCGCCGATACCGAACGTGAACAACATTACCGCGCGGGCATACTTACTATCATAAACGCCGACACGCAGACGGACGATTGCTACCAGAAGTACAAAGATAGGCAAAACTAAGATATGCGGGAGACCTTCTTTTGAAACATATTGATACCAAGTTAGCCCTGAAGCAAAAGTCATCAGCGGTAACAGTACAAGTAAGTTCTGCCGGAGAACTGTTGGCCGCTGTTTAATTTGGGTGTCCTCGATTTCGATAAATAGCTTGCTGAAAGCCACAATAAAAAAATAAAAACAAATCTCTCCGCAGTAGACAACTAAATGTCGCGACCAGAGCAAGGCGATGGAGTCGGTATTTGGATCATAGAATTTATAAATACTCATTAAAAAAAATGAAGCTACGAAGAGTGTACGTAGCCTACCCTTTGGAAGCGTCCTCCAGGCATATACCATAACTATGAGTGCCATTATATAAATAATGACAAATTCTAAATATTCAAAGGAACTATAAATAATCGGACCCGTCCACTTAAGATACCTAGCCCTATTAATACCATAAACACTTTAGGCATGTCAAAGATTGATAAGTCTTTATCTAAGACAGTATCGATATTTTTTTGTTATCATAATTATTATGAACTTGGCACTTTTTGGCTCGGGAGAGTTTACCTCAGATGTGGATGCCATCGATGAATATTTAATCGATAGATTTAAACCAAAAAACATCGCCGTATTACCGACGGCAGCAGGGCAAGAAGGCGATGTCATCAAATGGATAGAAATGGCGAAACTTCATTACGCCAAATACGATTTGCCGGTTATACCGGTGCCGATTCTAAATAAAGTTCAGGCCAATAACCAAAATCTCATAAAACTCCTAGACAAAGCTGACTGGATTTTCTTTTCTGGTGGCAGCCCCAGTTACTTGCTGGAAACTTTAGAAGATACTAAACTCTGGGAGATGGTTTTAGAGAGAATAGAGGCTGGAGCATTATTATCAGGAAGCTCTGCCGGAGCGATGGTTATGGGAAAATTTGTACTAGCACCGTCTTTTAGGGCAATGTTTAGCCATGATAAGGCTATCTGGCAAGATGCTTTCGGGCTAGTAGACTACACGGTATTCCCGCACTTTGACCATTTTAAAAAATACCAAGGTTTTATGCAGAAAATAATCGAAAAAAGTCCGGATAAAGTTCGCAATAGCTGGATGGGTATTGACGAGAATACAGCTATTATTTTTAGCAGTGATGAGCAGATAGTTCGTGGCCTGGGAGATATAGAGATACATGAAGGCACGGCCATCAAGCATTTAAAACAGTAATGGATAACGAGCTTAGGGTCTAGGACTAAGCCGCTCGTTTAAAGTTGTGTATTGCTTCAATTGTGCCAACGCCAGAATGCCCAGTGCCAACATCACCATTCATAATACCAAGTTCAATTAGATACCTTGAAAGGTCAATTATTGATTGCTCGCTGGCCTCAGTGTCACCGGAGAATCTTTTGTGAGCATTAACAACACTACCGTCGCGCCTAAAATCAAGGGCATCGCCGACAATAAGATCGCTGGGCTGATCCTCTAAGCCGCGTCGAACGAGAAACGCCATACTCCCACCTGTATGTCCAGCAACAGCTATAGCTCTAACCGTTAGCTCACCAAAAATAAATTCTTGGTCTTGGGTAATTAGCTCAGGAACAAGCCCCGGAAAAGCAACTCTGCTAATCCCCAGTTTATGCAATAGGCTCGGTATCTGACCCTCGCTAGGACTGTCTCCGCTGAGTACTTTGCTATCAGCTTCACTAATATATGTTTGACTATTTATGGCATGTACCGCACCAACGTGATCTGGGTGTGCATGGGTAATTAAATTTTTTGTTATAGCATCAGCACCTCGGGGTTGACCTACTCTTAAGCCTACTTCGCGCATTGCCAGATAGCGTTTCAGTTGGTAAGCGTTTTTATCATACCCGCCGTCAAATAATACGAGGTCGCTAGCGGGGTTACCCTTTTCCATTTCGGCGACGAACATAGTGCTGTGCCAGTCATTTACTGCGACTGCGCCAGTAGCGGCTAAGGCCTGGTGATTATTCTTTCTCGAGTGACCCAATCCTAGAAATTCTGTGAATACCGGTGTAGCAACTCTTGAGATGTTAGGATTATTTTTCATAGCTTCAGTATAGCCTAGCTAATGACATATTATATAAGAATTTTATCCTGATTGGGCTATTATAAAGCAATATGATTATCCTATTGCACAGCTCCAAAACTATGCGGCCACCGAGTGACAACTCCGGTTCACTCCAAAAGCCCGAGCTACTAGAAAAGGCTAAAATTCTGGCTGATTACCTAAAAACTATGTCTGCCGGTCAATTGGCAAGAACAATGCACATCTCACCTAAGTTAGCCGACAAAACTCATGGCCTAATGGCTGGCTGGACAGATGCACCAAGTCGGCAGCGAGTAGCTATCGATAGTTTCCTTGGTGATATCTATAGCGGGCTACAAGTGCCGAACTGGAATAGTGAAGACCGGGAATATGCCAATCAGTCGCTGCGCATACTATCAGGTTTATACGGCATCTTGCGCCCACTTGACGGCATTTATCCTTATCGTCTGGAAATGGGCTACAGGCTTCCAGCTGAGAGCTTTAGGAATCAATATAATTATTGGGGAGATGCTATCGCCAAAACCCTACCTACAGGCTCTTTAATTATCAACTTAGCGGCCGTAGAATACAGCCGGGTTATCACTGACTATATTGATAATAATCAAATTATTACTCCAGCGTTTTTAACCGCTAATCAAGAAACACTTAAACCGATATTCGTAGTCGTCCATGCCAAAATTGCTAGGGGCGCCTTTGCTCAGTGGCTAATAAAAAACAGGGTAACTGGCAGTAGTGAGCTGCAGTCTTTTCAAGATCTAGGCTATAAGTATAATAAAGAGCTGAGTACCAAAAACAGCCCGGTGTTTGTCTGCAAAAATTTTGGCGGCATCGGTCTTAGTATAAGACTTAAGCAACTTTAGTAGTTGTAGGAATCTTTAGTTAAAGAAATATTTACTTAATAAAATTAAAAGACCTCCGCTGTTGGAGGCCTTTTAATTGATTTACTAGAAGTGGTCTCTAAGCGTCTTAGCGATAAGCCGAAACCTTCGTCTCATAATATAGCTATCGCTAGATAATTCATTGCGTGGCTCTAGTGATTCATTGCTGAATCCACTGTCTTCCGGTTCGTTAATATTATCGAGGTACTTTTGGAAGAACATGCCCGAGTTTTTGTTATTTAGTGCCAAATTTTTGTGTGGCATATAAACTCCTCTCCCTTTATTTACTTTACACACCTATCTAGCGTTTCCGATAGCACCCCTACCTCAGTGATGCGCGTACTCATGCTAGATACTATTCATAAGCTTATTACTATTGAACTTGGTTGTATGTGCGTATCGTCACACTATTCTATTGCATTAGGATATATAATAAATGTATGGCTACAGCCCCGATGACTATACCAGCCGAGAAGGAGCGAGATAAAAGTATTATTTCTCACTTTAGTGACGGCACAGTGATGCACTTCACCAAAGATCAGATGATTCTTCATGGTTTCAATGAGCCCGACGGCGTCTATCTTATTGTCGAGGGCTTCGTTAAGGCCCACTCCGTATCGGAGGCAGGCATGGGTAACCTTCTGCTAATTCACTCGGCCGGTGAGCTCATACCGCTACCTTGGGCGTTGGACGGGACGAATGTTACTGGCTTATCTTACGAGGCAATGGGAAATGTTACCATTATAAGATCGTCCAAAGACAAACTGCGTGAAGCTATGGGCAATAACCAGTGGTTATCTGTGGAGATATTATCCCAAACGGTAGATATAATTGCTCTTTATACTCAGAGAATACAAACCTTAGAGTTTCGCTCAGCTCGAGGCAGAATTATCGCCGAGTTAATCTATCTAGCTCAAAGATTTGGTAAACCCCACGGTTCGGCAATCCTTATTGACGCCCCGATAACTCATCAAGATATTTCCGACTCGATTAATATGTCCAGAGAAACAGCCAGTAGAGCCCTAGAACTACTCTTCAAAGAGGGCTTGGTCGGACAAGAAGACCACTCTTTCACCATCCTAGATTCTGTTAAACTAAAAAACGCTCTTAGCTAAGATACCTCGGGTGATTTATTCAGCTAGCGCGCAACAACGATGCTATATAGTAGTGTTATGGTCTTTATTAAAGCAAATGGCCCCAGCGAAGGTAGGCAATACTTAGTTCAAGCACTGCTTGGGGCGTTAGGCAAAAATTTAAAAACCCTTTGGCTAGTTTCCGGAGGCTCCAATGCACCACTAGCCGCCGAAGTGTTACGCGCCCTACCGGATAACAAATTAGTTAACCTAACGGTAGCTATGGTTGATGAGCGCTACGGCAAGGTCGGACATCCAGATTCGAATCAATATAAGCTAAGCGAAGCGGGCTTTGATTTTAGCAGAGTTAATTTCGCGCCGATTCTAGGCCAAGAGCGGCTTAGCCTATATCAAACTGCTGATACATATGAAAATAGACTGCAGGCAATGTTCAAGGAATCAGATAAAATTATCGGCCAGTTTGGTATTGGAGAAGACGGGCACACCGCTGGGATACTTCCTCACTCCGCTGCCTGTAGGATAGACGATCGATTGGTTATTGGTTACCGGGGACCAGATTTTGAGCGAGTAACACTGAGTTTTCCTGCCATTAAACAGGTTGATGAAGCTTACATTTTTGCTTACGGCGAAGAAAAGAGCCAAGTCCTACACTCACTATACGAAAAAGATTTAGCTCTAGCCAATCAACCAGCCCAAATATTTAGACAATCCCAAGCAAAAAGCTTTATTATAAATAACATAATAGGAGACAGCGCATGAAAATAGCAGTTATTGGACTGGGTAAAATGGGTCATCAATTTGTGGTTCGTTTAGGTGATGATAATCACAAAGTTATAGTTTTGGACAGAGATAGCCAACTTGTTCGTTCAGCTGAAGAAGCTGGTGGTATCGTGGCCACTTCCCGGGAAGATGTAATTGCTAAGTTTGAAGGCCAGCCACCAGTAATTTGGCTAATGATTCCCTCCGGCGCTGTTGAGGAGGAAATTGAAGCCTGGAAGAACCTACTCCCAGCTGAAGCTATTCTAATTGATGGCGGTAACTCTGACTTTAGGTTATCTAAAGAGCGCGCCGAGCGTCTGGCTGAGGCTAATATTGATTTTCTAGACATTGGTACCAGTGGTGGTGTACTAGGATTAAAAAATGGTTTTTCAATGATGATTGGCGGCAATAAAGAGACTGCTGGAAGGATCGACCCCATTTTAAAAAGCCTATCTAAGCCTTCCGGGGCCTATCAATATTTTGGCGCCAGTGGTAGCGGCCACTACGTAAAGATGGTTCATAATGCTATCGAATATGGCCTAATGGAGAGTCTGGCTGAGGGCTATAGGTTACTGAGGGACGGCCCCTACAACAATCTAGATTTGGCCGCCGTGGCTGAAGTTTGGCAACACGGCAGTATCGTTGAATCTAGCCTTAATGGCCTAGCCAAAGAAATTTTTAGCGAAAATCCCAGTCTTAACAACATTGACGGTATTGTCGCTCAATCCGGAGAAACTAAGTGGTCTCTGGACATCGCCCACGAACTGGGTATTGACTTGCCGGCCATAGAAGCTTCCTTTGATGTCAGGCTTAAATCTGTTGAAGGCCAAATTTCCTATACAACCAAATTACTAGCTGCTCTGCGCAATAAATTCGGTGGACATAACATAAATCCAACTCCATGAAAAAGACTGAAGCGGCTCAACCAGCTATAATTGTAATTTTTGGTGTCACCGGCGACCTAGTCCAGCGTAAACTCTTCCCAGCTCTATCCGATTTAATTAAGGCTAATTTACTGCACGAGAAAACCACCATAGTTGGCATCACTAGACAAGACATCACCGCTAATCAGCTACTCGATAAATTACTTAAAGGAAACCCATCACTAGATCAAAAAGCAATTGATTTGCTCAGAGATAGGTTTGTAGTTCAAAACATGGACGTGACTGAAGGAAGCGACTATGACCAGTTACTTACTAGCTTAAACAAAATTGAAGAGCGTCATGGTATGTGCATGAACCGACTGTATTACTTATCAATACCGCCTCAAGTGTTCGGCCCGATTGTCAGATTTTTAGGTGAACATGGGCTGAATAAGAGTTGCCAGCACGGTCAGGCAAAAACTCGGCTACTAGTTGAAAAGCCGTTTGGCTATAACCGAGAATCAGCTCAGGAATTAATTGACGATACTAGTAAATACTTTAGTGAAGAGCAAATATTTCGGATTGATCACTACCTAGCTAAGGAAACTGTTCAAAATATCTTAAGCTTCCGCTTCTCCAATGCCATATTTGAATCAATATGGGACTCTCAGCATATCCGGAGAATTGAGATTAGCGCGATTGAGAAAATTGGCATCGAGAACCGAGCAATATTTTATGAACAGGTAGGTGCTATGAGAGATTTTATCCAGAGCCACTTGCTGCAGCTTTTATCAGTCGTAGCTATGGAGAAACCGACATCGATGACTCCCATAGCAATTCACCGATCTAGACTTAAATTATTACAAGAGGTAGTCTCACCGGCGCCAAATAAAATTGACCAAGTAGCTTTTCGAGCCCAGTACCAAACCTACAAGGCGGAAGTTAATAACCCAAGATCGACTACTGAGACATATGCTGCGCTAAAGTTATTTATAAATTCTAAACGCTGGGGTAAAGTCCCGATTATTATCAAGACTGGTAAAGCCCTTGACCAAAAAAATACTGAAATTAGAATTATCTTCCGTCGTGACGGCCAGAAAAAAGTCTCCCATAACAGCCTAACTTTCAGGATTCAGCCCAATGAAGGTATCGCTCTGGAGTTATATGTTAAAAAACCTGGGTTAGATAACGAAATCGAGCCGGTAAAGATGGACTTTAGTTATAGTAAGTTTTTTGACTCTAAATCTCAGCCAGATGCTTATGAGCGAGTTCTGGTTGACGTAATGCGGGGCGATCATACGCTGTTTGCTACCAGCGGCGAAGTTCTAGAGACTTGGCGAATTGTTGAACCGGTAATAATTGCTTGGGGCAAAAACAATCAAAGTCTGCCTTTGTATAAAAACGGCTCAGAAAATCCCGAGACCATCCCCGACTGGGCGGTTTCCGAACACCGCCACAATAAGACAGTTTAAGTAATTTCCTGCTTTTAATAATTAGCCACAAATTTAGACCGAGTTAACGCCCAAGGGATGGCTATCAGCCCAAGACTAGATAGCACCAAAAACAGATGCTGCATAAATAAAGCCCAGCGCAAAGAGCCGGTAGATAAAATTACGAAAGTCAAACCGCTAATCGACCAAACAATTAGCAACAATACGCTGGCCTTGAATAGCTTATCGGAGATTTTATTACGGACTAGTATCAGGACGCACAGCATGCTTAAGAATTGACCGACTGAGGCAATAGCCCCGGTTATGTCATGAAGGTCAAATATCTGAGACAGGCTGGCAACACAAGCATAAGTATTAGTGTCACAAGATGGTAAAAAAGAAGCTAGGGCGGTCATTAAACCAAAAGCTAAAAGCCCCAACATACATAACCAAAAGCTAACTCTGCGGTGGACTTTTGTCCGGTGGAATAACTTAATTAAACAAAAAACCAGTAGAAAAATCACGGCGCCGGTGGCGATATCTCCGACAACAAAAAAGCCGTAATGCGGCTGTCCTTGTGTTTGCAGGGCACTAACATCGAGATTAGCCATTGCCGATGGATTAAATAAATAGCCCAGGAACCATAGGCAATAAAGGATAGCGGCGCTGACCCCTAAAACAACTGCAGTTCGCCGATAATTGTGACGATGAACGATCATATTAGAACCATAATAACATTTTACTAATGCTCATAAATTATCACAAATAACTAATGCCCGTTCTACTCAGATTGCAGGTCACGTTGGTTGAAGCGCAGCACGCCAATAAGGCATAGAATAATGGCAATCATCACCAAAATACCATCGGTTTTCCAATTAGGATTGACGGCTGGTGCCAATGCAATTTGATTAAGTAGGGAGCTGTCTAAAATCCAGTGATTGATATGCACGCCAGAACTAAGTAAAGAAATTAGAAAAGACCAGCCAATTACCCCATATGCCAAGAAAACACTCAGCCGCGGCATAAAGCCGTAAGCCAAAACCCCTAAACCTAAAGTAAAGACAGCTGGTGCTAGGGCATTTAGTGATGCTTTGATCAAAATACTAGCAGCGATAGCGGTATGCTGCAGCGCCATTCCAGCCCACAGACCAATGAAAGTCAAACCTCCGGCCAGCAGGACAATTAAAATTACCAGTATTAGCCTGTCGAAGAGCCAACGTAACCGACTATATGGGGCTACCAGAAAATTATCCAACAGGCCATCGGCCTCTTCGCGGCGCGTGGCGGCTACAGCATTTGCGACATAAACCATAATGACAGTCATTTGAAGAAGTAGCACTAGGCTTAAGAATGTCAGCTCAATCGATAATTGGCCTTCATGAATTAGCCGGCTTAGTAGATGCCTGGCGGCTGCCGATTGGTTAAAGGCCTGGGCGGCTGATTTTGTCATCAGGCCATAAAGAACCGAGACTGCCGTCAGGGCGGCTAGCCACGCTAGATTACTTGCCCGGGTCAAACGCAGACTAAAGTTAAATACCGAGCCGAGAAGTTTAAGCCTCGGTAAGGAGCTGTCTTGATCTTTAAAAAAAGCCGCCCCAAGGTCGCGTCGGCCAGCCAAATATATAGTCAGGCTGGCTAAAACCAAACAATTTATGATGATTGGGACTAGCCAGATAGGGTCGGAAGTAGCTAGCGGTTTGAGGTTTTCTACCCAGCCAAGCGGGGTAATGTTTAGCACCCAATGAAAAGAGGTGATGTCACCAATTATCCGTAAAATAAAACTAAGTCCTAGGACTATAGTTGCCACGAATACCGCGCGAGCCCGAGTTGGCATCAGCTGAGCCGCCAGTGCTCCGATGAGTAAGAACATAGTGATACCCAGGGTTGTTGCGAGGGCTAGAAAAAGCGCAGAGCTTAACGAAAAATCTAGGCCTTTGGTTTTACCGATAGCCGTAAAAAGCACCGAGGTAATTGCTAAGAACACTAGAAAACTGGCGCCCAAGCCAGCCAAATTATTTAAGGCTGCCCCCCGAGCGCTGTTCTGTCCAGCCAGCAATAGCTCCCAGCGCCCAGAGTCTTCCTCACCACGAAAGTATTTACAGGCTAATAACAGCGCCCATATCCCACCAATCATTACCATAACACCTAAGGTGTTCCAGGCAACGTAAGCACCAGTAGAGGCGTTTTGCGGTGCCCGACCTAGTAGTAATTCGATACCTATATTATTGCTAAAACTCTCAGCAATCTTCTGTCTGGCGGCAAGCGTTGGATAAGAATCAACAAAGCCGATAGCTTTGGAGGCAAGATATAGACCAAAAACCAGCGCCCAAGCAATAGCAGCTGGCATACTACGTCTAGCTGCGAACCTAGCAATGACAGTTTTTGGAGATAAAAAACGTTTCATAACTACCCTAGAGGAAGCAGCGACAGTTGAACTCATTTCTCAACCAGCTTATTAACCTCGCTATCTCCGTAGATAGACAGGAATAGTTCTTCCAAAGATGGTTCGCGGCTTAACAAAGTTTTGGGGTGAGCGGCGCTTAAGACTGCTAGTAGACGGTCGATAGAACCACTTACTTGGCAAGAGAGTTGATGTCCAGTAATTTCAATGTTACTGACGCCTTCAATATGATTAACCTTGGGCGGTTCAGCGTCAAAAGTGGCTACTATAGAAACCGCTGACAAGTGACGCATCTCGGCTAGGCTGCCTAGTTCGACTAACTTACCCGAGCGCAGTATGGCAACCCGGTCACATAACGCTTCGACTTCCTCTAAGATATGCGATGACAAAAAGACCGTTTGATTATTGGCTTTAGCCTCCAGTACGCTTTGTTTAAAGGCTTGTTCCATGATTGGGTCTAGGCCAGATGTTGGCTCGTCCATAATCAATAAGTTAGCCCGGGTCGATAGGGCAGCGATTAAATTGATCTTCTGTCGATTACCTTTAGAATAGGTTCGAACTTTTTTATCAGGTTCAAATTTAAATCGTTTTATAAGTTCTGCCTGGTACTTAAGATCGACTTGGCCGTGGATTTTAGCGAGTAAATGCAGCGTCTCGGCACCGGTTAGCGACGGCCAAAAGATTGATTCCCCAGGCACGTAGGCCAGTTGTTTATGAGCTTTTACTTTTTCGCGCTGTGAATCAATCCCAAAAATCTCGGCGCGACCACTAGTTGGTTCAATAAGACCTAGCAGTTGACGAATGGTAGTTGTCTTCCCGGCACCATTCGGCCCCAGATAACCCAATATTTCGCCACTTCTGACCTCCAGATCAAGGTGATCAAGCGCTACCACTGAGCCATAGCGCTTGGTTAAACCTATTGTTTTGATGGCAAGTTTATTTCCCCCAGAATCACTAAGAGTATCTATCCGGTTAATCATTAGTCTTATTGTAAGACAGATAGCGTCTGGAGGCTAGGCTCTAAAGGTTATTGCGCTCCGCAAGACAGACAAACTTCCCGGATAAACTAGTCTAGCGACGACTTATCAATCTCGCTATCTAACATTTTTCGTATCAGATCCTCATCATCTAGTGGGTAGTCATCAACCAAAAAGGTAAAGCGCATTGGTTGGCCTGCTTCGGCTTCATTTAGCTGATCACGGATAACTGCGGCTTCTACGATATCATTTTTTTTCTTATAGAGCTCTGTCCTTTTTAAGATAAATTCTCCCAAATAGGCGAAGAGCATGGCTTCCTCCAGGCCGGGTTCGTAGTAGGCGACTAAGGTGTTAGGTGCGCGCTGAGCCATTTAAATGTAACGATATCATAGTGACGGAAATAAGCAACCATGAGCATCTTGACGTTTGGTCTAGCCAGGCTTAGTGCGGCAAATATTCAGTTAATTTAGGGTATAATAACTTTAATTATGAAACTTGTGATTATGATTCCTTGTTTAAACGAGGAAGATACGCTGCCGCTGACGCTATCTACAATCCCCAAAACTATCACCGGGATATCTGATATAGAAATCGTAGTTATTGATGACGGCTGTACTGACAAAACCGTAGAGGTTGCTAAAAAGCTGGGAGTCAAGCAGTTTGTTCATCACGCCCGTAACCGTGGTCTAGCTCACTCGCTAAGAGATGGCATCCAGCGCGCCTTAGAGCTAGGAGCCGATATACTCGTTCTGACCGACGGCGACAACCAATACCCTCAAGAGCGCATCCCAGACTTGATTAAGCCGATCATGGACGGCAAAGCCGATACCGTCATAGCCGATCGCCAAACCCATACCATCGACCACTTCTCCCCAACTAAAAAGCTGCTTCAAAAAGTTGGTACGACCGTTACGAATCTAGTTGCTGGCACTAATATACCCGATGCAACTAGTGGTTTTCGGGCCTACTCCAAAGAAGCAGCCATAAAACTGAACCTGGTAGGACGTTTTAATTTTGCTGCTGAAACTACTATTCAAGCCGCCAATAAACGACTCGGGCTAGCGACAATAACGATTAAGACTAATCCGAAAACCCGCGAATCTAGACTATTTAGAACGCACTGGGAACATGTCAGAAAATCGGCGGCGGCGATGTTTAACGCCTATACTATGTATAAGCCATATACCGTTTTCCTGACTCTCGGCGCTATACTGTTTATCGCTGGGGCTATACCCTTTGCGCACTATTTCTATCTTGTTCTGACAGTCAAAAACCCAGGTGGAGCCCATCATTTGCAATCACTGCTTACTGGGTCTGTCTTTTTAATCGCTTCCTTCTTCTCGGTAACTCTTGGTATTATTGCTAACCTAATCCGAATTAATCGCTCACTAATTGAAGATGTTCTGGAAACGATTAAGCGTAATCAGTTCAAATAATTTTTTTAGTTGAAGAACCAGATAGGTGTGGCATAGCCTTTGCGACCGTTTACTACTACTGGATCAATAATCTTACGAGTATTGTCGTTAACTTCTTTAACGACCTTGTTCTGAAAATACCAACTATCGTCACTGCGGGAGATAAAAGTAATAAAGCCCCCGCCCTGCAGGAACAGTGCTAAGACTACTAGGCTAATAATGGCCCTAGCAGTTAGCGACCTACGTAGTTGCAGGCTTATGGCTGTGCCGAATATCGCAGCCATCAGTAGCATAATAGGTAGTAGATAACGACCGTTCATGTTCTCCAGAATGCCGGTATAACGATAAGTCGAGTAACCCTGGAGTACTAAAATCACGATATAAAAAGCGCTAGCGAAAGCCAAAAAAGTCAGCTGAGGGTTATGCAAAAAGATTTTTCGCCTCCATTTAATAATGCAGATAACCCCACCAAAGACTATGACGATAGCCGCCGCTGCCGGAAGTGGTAGAGGTGGATAGTTAGCGAAGCCGCTGACTGGTCCGTTAACTGCAAAGAATAACCTATACCACATCCAATAGACCCACTCCAGCAAGTATGCTAGAGGGTTCATATATTTGAATGTTCCACTTTTAAGTTGAGTTTGGACGGTTACGTGACGAGCGTTGTCGCTCGCCCAAACAGGATAGGCGCTGCAGTCATTGGCATTTAAAACAGTCGAGCAGTTTGGTGCTATGGCATGATATTTGATTAAGTTAAGGCCGTCACGTTGGATAAACATCCCGGCCGAGAGTAGTAATAAGCCAATTGTTACGGCTTTTAAGAAATTCGACTGCTGCTTAAAACTGCCTAGCAAATCAGCAAAGAATTTACCTAGGGTGTGGCGATAGTTTCTCACTACAATCAGGCTTAAGAAAACAACCACTGCTAGGAATATCGGCAAAAATGCATACATGACTAGCGAGGTTAGTAGACATAGAATAGCTAGGTAACTGAGTGTTGGGGCTGAGGGCTTATGAGCTCTTATTTGATCTATTACCGTGAAGCTGACAAGGACCACCCAAGCCATTAGTGGCAACATTAAATTATCATAATTAATTTGGGCGGCCAACTGCGGAACTATCGGAATCAGCACAAAGAGCAGCAGGCAGAAATTTGCTAGGGAGCGCGAAGCTCCAACCCGAAGTAAAACCCGGCGAAGTAGTAACAGCGCCCAAGCGAATAAGCCAATGTTTATAAACCTAAGTAGAATAACTTGCCAGGTTTGACTATGTACGAAATGAGCAAGAAGCCGGTAAGGAAAACTCATTAGATAGTGGTAAAGGTATGACGGATCCCGAGCTACCGCCCCGTAAGCATTGGCATGGGCTGGTTGGCTGTTCAGAAAAGGTAGCCAGTAATGCGAATAAGTCTGAATTAGTCCAAAATGAAAATTCTCATCAAAGGCCTGCGGATAAGCTGCTGATAAGGCTACCCATCCTGATTCAAAAATAAAGAATACTAAAATTAAGATGAAAAAACCCTTGGAAGTAAGAAGCCTTCGCGAACCATTAGAGAATTTTTTCACTAACATCTTTCCATTTGCCCCATTATATATATAACACCCTTAATATAAGCTTAATGTAATTATAGACTATAATTAGGCAAGACATGAAGCAACGACTCAGAGTTATACTGGCAGTCATTCTGATTTGCCTAACAGCAGTAGCTTTTGGTTTCTACATAGACCACAACCGCTATTTGCTAACCCAGCTATCGCACACCCATCTAAGTACCCTACTAGAATTATTGTTGTTATATGCTGTCTGGTTTATAGCGCTCTGCCTAATTGTTGCCGCCAGCGTCAGACTCTGTCAAAAAAACTTAGCCCCTAAAGAGGGCTTCCTACTGAACGCTTACTCGACGCTGGTTAACTTTTTTATTCCTGGACAGGGTGGGATTGTTATTCGCGGCGCCTATTTAAAT
>Ga0207933_1000881_pt1 | contig 25855 bp, 23 predicted proteins | sample NGESurdeep092012_4_FD_184488 | JGI IMG/M metagenome (GOLD analysis project Ga0207933, IMG submission 184488) | Arctic peat soil microbial communities from Barrow, Alaska - NGEE Surface sample F53-3 deep-092012 (SPAdes) | ecosystem: Environmental > Terrestrial > Soil > Wetlands > Peat ... | reverse complement strand
CGTCTGAGTGTTCGGCTCGCATTTCAAGTGCGTTATTGGCGACTCGGACATGGCGCCGGCGATGAACTGGATCCAGGCCGCGTCTCGTGCCGGTCTCGCTTCCCCTGCCGGCGAAAGACGGAAGTGAAAACGCTCCAACGCCCAGCAATTCAGCCGGCTTTTCGCAAATCATCCGCCGGTGCTGCATAATTCCACCAGTGGCTCTGCTATTTCGCAAATCGCAACGCACGCAAACCTGGGGAGCTCTGGGGCTATGAACGGCCTGCGCAAAGGCTCCATCCATCTCGGCCGTATTGCTGGAATCGACCTGTTTCTACACTGGTCCTGGTTCCTTGTGGCCGCCTTCGAAATCGAAACTCGAGGGCGCACCTATTCCTCCATCGGCTGGAACATTTTGGAGTATCTGGCGCTCTTCGTCATCGTGACGCTGCATGAGTTTGGGCATGCCTTGGCCTGCAGGCAAGTCGGCGGAACCTCGAAGCAAATCGTGCTCTGGCCGCTGGGCGGCGTAGCGTACGTGAACCCGCCGCCGCGCCCCGGCGCAATGCTGTGGAGCATTGCAGCTGGTCCCCTCGTCAACGTAGCGCTCTTCCCCCTGCTGGCGGCAGTGGCCGCTTACAGCCGGTACTTGGGATGGGCGCAGACGATGCCCAATGCCAATGCCTTCTTGCGTGCCATTTTCCTGATCAACCTCGTCCTGCTGCTCTTCAATCTTGTGCCGGTGTATCCCCTGGATGGCGGACAGATTCTCCGCTCGCTGCTGTGGTTCCCTCTGGGCCGCGCGCGCAGCCTGAAGGTTGCGACAATACTGGGCTTCGCGGGCTCGGCAGCGTTTGTGGGGTTGGCTCTGTGGATGCGTTCCACGTGGATCGGCCTGCTCTCGGCCTTCTTTCTCTATAGCTGCTGGCAAGGGCTGCAGCAGGCGCGAATTCTTGGACAACTCGAAAAGATGCCGCGCCACCCGGGCTTTCGTTGCCCATCCTGCAAGACGTCGCCTCCGTTGGGGCCAATTTGGGTTTGCCGCAACTGCGGAGGCCAGCACGACACCTTCCTCACCCAGGGTGTTTGCCCCCACTGCGGCGCCCAGTCCGCAACCACCACCTGTCCGGAGTGCGCCCGCGCTCACCCGATGAGCGAGTGGGCCGTTCCTGTGCTGACGCATCCTGCGGACTGAGGCTTTCGTGAGCTGAGCGATCCTATCCGCCCGGGAGATCATGGCCGGCAGACCATGACCGGCAGATGGAAGACCACCGCATCCTCTGCGGTTCCCCAATAGGTATCTGTGATAGATACTGGATTCCCGCCTCCTGCTATTGGTGCAAGGTCAAGTTCAGGACTTTTCACTCTTGGCCTAAAGAGACAGGAGCGGCCGTTCCTCGACAGAACGGCCGCGTCCCAACAGCATCTTCGTAAACACCTTTAAGGTGAAAATCCTCTAACGGTGTCTGCCTCCTCCGGAATGCCCGCCGCCACCGTGATTGCCGCCGCTGGGCGGGTGATAGGCGGGAGGCGCGGAGTAATGCGGGTTGGGCATGCTCCGCGGGGTATAGGTGGTGCGGGAGCGGCCCTGGTCAACAGGTCTTTGCTGACGCTCTTGAGGCCGGTATTGCGGAGCGGGCCGGATGGGATTCTGCGCCGGAGCCCGCATCCCTTGCTCCCGTGCGCCGGGCGTCGGAGCCCGCATCCCTTGCTCCCGTGCGCCGGGCGTCGGAGCCCGCATCCCTTGCTCCCGTGCGCCGGGTGTGTAGGTGGAGCGGCCGGAGTCGCCCCGCAGAGAACCGCGCTGCTGGTTGCGAACATCGGACTGCATCGTTGAGCGCATTCCCGGCGAGGTGCCTCGCGCGGTGAAGCTGGATCTCACGCTCGCCCGACCGGCCACCGAAACGCGGCCAACCGGCGTAATCGTCCGTCCATTGAAATTCAGGGAGCGTTGATGATTGATGACGGGCGTCCGATGGCCCATTCCCCAAGGCCCTCGCGCCGCCGCTCCGCGGTCTTCTACCACCAAACGCGCAGAAACGATCGGCCGCCCGTAGCCCCGCCGCCAAGCCGGCGGCATTGGCCGCCTGTAGCCAGCGTAACCATACACCCGCGAAACGGGCAGCCAGGGGCCCCCGCAGCCTCCCGGCGTCCAGCCCCAGCCAAAGGAGTAGGAGTTCCACGCTCCGCAGTGATACGGCAGCCAGCCCCATGGATAACCCGAGATCCAGACATAGCCGCCCAGACCGGGATAGAAGCCCCAATAGCCAAAGCCAAAAGGATCCCATCCGGCTCCCACGCCGGCCGGCACCCAGACGTTGCCGCTGCCGGGCACCGAATACCAGTCGCCATAGGTATCGAGATCGTTCCAATTCTCGCTGCCGGAGTCGCCCGAATCGTCGCGCTCCGGAGTCTGCGCCGAGGCTTCTTGGGAGATCGCTTGGTCACGGTCCTGATTCCACTGATCCCAGGAATTCGAAGCAATGTTTTGCGAGACCGTATAGGGCGAGTTGTCGCTAGGCTGGAAGGTGAACGTCTGGCCGTCGTTGAGTTGGCCTACCTGCTGTCCATTGCTCAGGACGCTCTCGGTACCCGTCATCGAGGCAATCTCCGGGGCATTATCGAGGTCCACGCGGAAGATTGCGTTCGATGTGGGCGTGACGCTGCCACCGCCGTTGAACGTCACCTGATAAGACGGAAGGCCCTGCCCGGTATTGAGCTCGTAATAAGCCAGACCGGAGAGTTGTTGGATTGAAATCGAATCGGCTCCCAAATGGTCGATCTCGAGCGAACTGTTGGGGGTAAGCCGAGCCACGCTGCCATCGGAGAACTCCACCTCGGCCTCGCCATCCTGCGCAGTTTGCACATGTGAGCCTTCCAGGATCGGCATGTTGGCCACTGCCTGTTCAAAATCCACCTGTCCGCCGGAGTTCACCTGTACGCCGCCCTGCACAAAACTCAGGCGCGCCACATTCGAAGCACTCGTCTGGTCTTGGGCCAGACCTTGATTTTGTTCCGTAGCCTGACCTTGCTCCCCGTTGGGAACCTGCCCTTGCGATTGATTCTGTACTTGGGAGGCCAGTTCGCCATCTTGCGGCTGGTCCTGCGCAGCGAGCTTCACCGTACCAGCGCTCAACCACACCGCCAGCAAAAAGCCGCTCACCGCCAAGCTTCGCTTCACCACTTGTATGCTGCCCATCGTTGCCAATTCCCTCAGGCATCTCATGGCGACTATCCTCCGGAGAATCCGCGCTGCGTTCCCCAACTGTTGAAACACTCTTCGCGGATGAAAGTTCGGCTTGTTCTGGTTTGATTCGCTTGGACGGCTTTCAAGGCAATTGCCCCTACTTGGCTTTCCCTCCGGCCAACAAAGCGTCAGCCGACCGCTGATCGCGCTTAAGTACCGCATTATCCAATGCTATGGCCCGCAGCACCGGAGCGATATTCTCCAACTCCAGGGCATCCCCTTGGTGAACCATTTGGGTAAGCCAATCCAACTCTTTATCGAGAGCCAGCGGCCTGTGCGCCTGCTCCAAAGCTAGCCGAGCGCCTTCGTTTATTGTTAAAGCGATACCTTCAAAAGCCGTCGTAACTTGATTAATATCCTTTATTTTTGTCCATTCATACGAGCAGCTCCCCTGTCCCTCCGGACCGCGGTACTCCAAAGTCTTAGAGCCGTTGAAGGCTACCTTGCCATGACTCTGGCACGGGATGGCAAAGAGTTTGTTGCGCCGAGCCAGTTGAAAGAGCCGGGCGCTTAACGTCGCGCTCACATGGATGGCGCGCGACTGGTCGGGAGAGAAGATGGAGATGGTTCCATCGCCGGTATTGGGCTTGTCGGTGGGCAGCGGGCCACCCGCCGTTGATTCATACCAGCCGGAGCCGTCTTCCTCAATCTGGATAGAGTAGCGGACGGGATGCAGTTGGGGATCTTCAAAGGTAAAGCGTATTTCGGCCTTCGGCCGGGGCGATGCGGCTTGCGCCCGCGCGGCCGTACCGCCTAACGGGCAGAGCAAGGCGGCAAGCGCGGCGGCGAGCCGCAAACTGAATTTCAACGCGCGCTTCCCTGCTGCGCCGCCAGCGTTTGAGCACTGTGCAAATGGCAGATGGCGATGGCCAAAGCATCAGCGGCATCGGCGGGTTCGGGAGCACAGTCCAACCGCAGCAGACGCGCGACCATATGTCCGACCTGATCCTTGGTCGCCAAGCCGTATCCGACCACAGAAGACTTGATGGTAAGCGGAGCATACTCGGCCACGGGAAGGCCTTGGCGGGCAGCGGCCAGCAACGCGATTCCGCGCACATGGCCTAATCTGAGCGCGGAGCGCGCGTTGACGGAGTAGAAGACCTCCTCCACCGCCACCACATCGGGGCGATGCAGCGTCAACAGCGCCGAGAGTTCGGTAAAAAGGAAGGCCAGCCGTTCCGGCAGCAGATCTTTCCGGGCCGGCCGCAAGCCACCGCAGGCCACAGAGATTAAGCGGGTTTCGCGGGAGCCGCATTCCATCTCGACTACGCCGTACCCGGTACAATTTGATCCGCAGTCGATGCCGAAGGCGCGCATGCTATTTCGAAATACCCTCTAGAGGCGAGCTGGCGGTGGCATAAAGTTTCTTCGTCATGCGGCCGGCGAGAAAGGATTGGCGGCCCGCGAGCACGGCATGTTGCATGGCTTCGGCCATCAGTACGGGACGGCCGGCGTGCGCGATGGCGGAGTTTACCAGCACGGCGTCGGCTCCCAAGTCCATGGCCAGCGCGACGTCAGAGGCCATCCCGACCCCCGCATCGACGATGAGAGGAACTTCCGTGATGCGTTCGCGCAGAATGCGCAGCGTGGCCAGGTTTTGCAATCCCAGTCCGCTGCCAATCGGAGCGCCCAACGGCATGACCGCCGCCGCTCCGGCGTCAATCAGGCGACGAGCGACAACAATGTCGTCGGAGGTGTAGGGCAGAACGGTAAAGCCCTCCTTCACCAGAATGCGCGTCGCCTCCAGAGTAGCTGCCACATCGGGATAGAGCGTAGGCTGGTCCCCGATGACCTCTAGCTTTACCCAGCTGGAGAGCCCTACCTCGCGTCCAAGGCGCGCGGTGCGCACCGCCTCTTCCGCTGTGTGAGCGCCGGCGGTGTTGGGCAACAGAAAATACCGCTGCGGATCGATAAAGTCCAGCAGCGACTCCTTGGAGCGATCCAGATTGACGCGCCGCACAGCGACCGTCACCATCTCCGCGCCCGAAGCTTCAATGGCCGCGCGAGTCTCGGCTCCATCCCGGTATTTGCCGGTACCCACGATCAGCCGCGACTGAAATGCCTTGTCGGCAATTACCAGGGGTTCCATAAAACCATTGTAAGGGAGCGAGCGCAAGGCGCGTAGAAGAACGAAAGGCCCGAGCCTTATCGGCTGCGGGCCTTCGTCAGTGCACTGTTGAGATTGGCCTGAGGCATCCACACTCGTCAAAGTGGGCCTCGGCGGAATCACATACCACCAGGTCTAGAGCAGGATGCCCTAAGCCTCAGCCACCTCACGTTGGGTACTACTACAACCATCAGAATTTTTCATGCGTTGGATCATCCTCCTTTCCCGTGTACTTCCAACCTAAAACACCGCCCGGTTACGGTCAACTCCTCACCAGGAGTGCCAGTAGCCGTCGCGCTCCACCAGATCCACCTTGACCCCGAAGAGTTCCGCCAGCTTCCCTGTGGTGAGCAGTGCGCGCTTGGTTCCATCGCCGGCGATGCGCCCATCGCGCATCATGATCACGCGATCGATCTCCGGCAGGATATCGGCCAGCAGATGGGTGACGATGATGATACCGGTGGGGTGCTGCCCACTTGAATCGCGAGCCAGTCCGCGCAGAATCTCGCGCAGCTCACGCTGTGCCCCCAAGTCCAGCGCGTTGCTCGGCTCGTCCAACAGCAGCATCTCCGGCTTATGGACCAGAGCGCGCGCGATCATGACCCTGCGCGCTTCTCCGGCCGACATGTGTCCCACCAGGCGATCGCGCAGATGAACGGCCTCCAGCCGCTCCAGCGCCTCCATTCCGCTTTCACGCATCTCTTCGGTGACCTCAAAATTGGGCCAGATGGTAGAGCTGGAGAAAAAGCCGGAGATCACCGCGTCCAAGCCCTTGGTCCTCGCCGTCCGGCCGCCTGGCAGCTCAGAGCCCACAACGCCTAAATGGCGGCGCAGTTCCTGCACATCCCAACGCTCACGCCCAAACACCGTCATCCTCGTCTCGGGATGAAAGACCGGGTAGATCTCACAGGTCAGGGTCTGCAGCAGTGTCGATTTTCCGCAGCCATTGGGACCCAGAATGGCCAGATGCTCGCCCGTCGCGATCTGCAGGTTGAGATCCTTGAGCACAACCTTGCCGCCGCGCGCCACATTGACCCCGCGCATTTTAAGAAACAAGCTTTCCTCTGGAAACTGCTTTTCTTGCTGCATCGTTTTTCTTACCTGCCCGCTTTCCAAGATCTCTTGCCGCCGCTGGTGGCCGGGTCCGTACATAACTTTAGCCGCATCGCACCCCAGGCTGCCGCTTGATAGAGTAAGAGGAGAATGGACGCTCCTTCTAACGTTTCACATCAACCATTGCTGACGGAAGAAGCGGTGCCGCGCGGCTTCCGCTTTGGCGCAGTGCGAGCCGGCATCAAAGCCAGCGGAAATCTGGACTTCGCCTGTGCGGCCGCTGAAAAGCCGGCGACGGCGGCGGCCGTGTTTACCAGCAACCGTGTGGTAGCCGCTCCTGTCATCGTCGCCCGCCGCCATCTGCAAGACAGCGAGCAGCGGCTCAGCCTGCTGCTGGCGAATGCCGGCAATGCCAATTGCGCTACCGGCAACGCCGGTATTGAAGCGGCGCAGCGAGTCTGCCAGGAGGCGGGAGCGGTCTTCGGCTGCAACTCACATGCCATCCTTCCCGCGTCCACCGGCATCATCGGCGTTCCGCTGCCCGTGGAAAAACTGATCGGCGCGCTTCCCGCTCTGCGCGCCGCGCTAGGCAGCTCGGCCGCGCACTTGGAGCAGATGGCACAGGCCATCATGACGACGGACACCAAACCCAAGGCGGCCGCCGCAAGCTTCGATGTTGCGGGCCGCACCGTGCGGTTGGCCGGTATCACCAAGGGCGCCGGAATGATCTTTCCACGGCTCGTCTCGGCCCCTCATGCCACGATGCTGGCCTTCCTTTTCACCGATGCGGAGATCGCTCCGCTGCACGCGGCCAACTTGCTTGAGGGCGCTGTCGAGACCACCTTCAATCGCATCTCGATCGACGGGGACACCTCCACCAACGACACAGTGGTTCTGTGGGCCAGCGGGGCCAGTGGCGTGGCGATTTCCCCGGCGCAGAGCGATGCGGCTGCCGGCTTTCGCCGGGCTCTCGAACAGGTATGCCTCTCCCTGGCCAAGCAGATCGTCGCCGACGGTGAAGGCATTGAACACATGGTGGAGTTGGAGGTCGGCGGCGCCGGTAGTGACGACGACGCGCTGCGCATCGCTCGAGCCATTGCCCATTCGCCGCTGGTCAAGACCGCCTGGGCCGGATGCGATCCCAATTGGGGCCGCATCCTCTCCGCCGTTGGCTCCTCCGGCGTCGCCATCGATCCGTCGCAGGTCAGCATTTTTTATGGGGACCTGGAGATCTGTAACCGCGGCGGCGTCTCTCCGCGGCTGGATAAGGAGGCCGCGCATCGCTACCTCCAGCAGCGGGAGATCCGCGTTCGCATCAATCTCGGCGGAGGTTCTGGCGCGTGCCGCTTCTGGACCACCGACCTTACAGCGGAATATGTGCGTATTAACTCCGCCTATTCCACCTAAAAAGATTTGTGGACTCGCATCGAAAGCGGTGCAGATCGCTGAAGGCCGCGCCAATGCGCGCGTTGACTCTGATCGGTACCGCGTAATGCACAGACTTTTTCACATTTCTGTGCAAAACTCCTTTTTTTACTGTGGCCCGAGACAGGGCTTCGCCTCAAGCCGGCGGCCCAGGCATGATTTACAATTTAGCCTCATTGGAGGAATTCCAGCCATCGCATCCAGGGCGCAGACAAAGCGCAGCGGAGAATACGGACAGACCGGCGATCGTCTCCGTCCGGGCTGCAATCCGCCGGTGCCCCCTCTTATCTCGTGCGGCGCATTCCGTTCGGCCATCCTCGTTTGAGGTCCAAGTGAACTTTTTGAAGCCCGGCGGCATTCTTGCTCCCCCTGCCCACGGCGCCTGCGCTTCAGGCCTTGCCCATGCGCCGCGCGGTGCAACGGCTTTTATTGTGGGCATTGTGTTTGCGGGGTGTCTCATTTCAGGAGTTCTGGCGCCCCTGGCTTTGGCGCAGGCTTTGGCGCAGCCTGCTTCTAACGGAGCGGCCTCATCCCAGGTTCAAGCTCCCGCGCCTTCGGCCGGCGTGCAATCTCAAACCCCTACGAAGTCTTCCCCCGACCAGTTGCCGCCTCCGGTTCCCTACAGCCAGGCTCCGGAGACGCAACAGACAGCTCCCCCAGCCGCTCAACTGCCGACGACAGCCGATCAACTGCCGCCCCCCCAACCGCAGATTCACTACGTCAACTACGAACCGATCAAATCCATCCAAGGCTACAGCTCTTCCTACATTCCCTTGGATAGCTGGGTCTACCCGGCGATGATGCGCCTCTATTCCTTGGGCTTTGTCGATACTGAATTTCTGGGACTGCGCCCGTGGACCACAATGAGCGTAGCCCACATGCTGGACGAGAGCTCGGCCAAAATCCGCGACAGCGGCAACGATGACGCGATTGCGATCTATGCCGCCGTTGAAGATGAGATCGCGCCCGACCTGCACATTCCCCTAGACAATGAATATGGACACGCGCGCATCGCCTCGATCTACACCAGGATCATGGGCATCGCCGGAACTCCGCTACGCGATAGCTTTCACCTGGGGCAGACCGACGTCAACGACTACGGCCGGCCCTATGCCGGCGGCTTTAATATCTATACCGGCTTCAGCGCCAAGGCGCAGTATGGGCGCTTCTCAATGTACTTTCGCGGGGAATATCAGCATGCTCCGGGCTGGTCCGGCTACTCGCCGGAGCTGGCGTTGACGCTGGCCCGCATCGACGCCTTCGCCAGCTTTAGCTCGGTCCCTTTGCCCGGGAACACCACCATCCCCTTGGGACCGATCTCCGCCGCCAATCGCCCAACCATCTTGGAGGGCTATGTTTCCATGCACCTGATTGGCAATGAGATCTCCTTCGGCAAGATGGATACCTGGTATGGGCCTGCCGTGGGCGGAGGCATGGCCTGGAGCAACAATGCGGAGAATGTCTACAGTTTCCGTATCAATCGAGTAGAGCCACTTTACCTTCCCTACGTCTCCCGGTTCACCGGATCCCTCCGGTACGATTTCTTCGTCGGCCCCCTCAAGGGACATAACGATCCAGTTAGCCCCTGGGTACATTCGGAAAAAATTTCCTTCAAGCCTACGCCCAACTTCGAATTCGGTTTTCAGCGCACTGTCATCTGGGGCGGTATCGGGCATCAACCGGTCACGCTGGGCACCTTCTGGCACAGCTTCTACAGCATCAGCGACACCAGCGCCGAAGAGAAATATTCCCGCCACGATCCCGGCGCACGTTTCAGCTCAGTTGATTTCACTTGGCGGCTGCCATATCTGCGAAAGTGGCTCACCCTTTACAGTGATTCCGAGACTCACGACGACGTCTTTCCCATCACCGCTCCCCGCCGCGCCGCCATGCGTCCGGGGCTCTACCTATCGCACATCCCCGGCGCCCCCAAGCTGGATGTGCGGGTTGAGGGGGCTTACACCGCCGCCCCAGCCGGAAATAACCACGGTGGGCAGGCGCAATACATCGAGGTCATCCAAAGAAACGGCTACACCAACAATGGGCTCCTGACGGGTGACTGGATTGGACGCGAGGGCAAAGGGGGCCAAGCGTGGCTCACCTATCATTTCTCTCCGCGGGAGTGGGCGCAGCTCTCCTTCCGGCAGAATAAGGCGAACCGGGATTTCATCCCGGGAGGCACCACGCAGAGCGACATCGACTTCTCTCTGGTGAAGCGCTTGTCGCCGCAGTTAGAGTTCAAGGGAGACGTGCAGTACGAGCGTTGGCTAATTCCAATCTACAAGGCCGGTCTCCAGCATGACACCAGCGCCACCTTCCAGTTCACTTGGTATCCGCCTCAGGTCAAACACTTCTAAATTTCCGTCCTCCGCTCCGTCTCTGACGTTGTGCCGAGACTTCGTGGTCGGACCTCCCGGCTGCGTCCTTCCGTCCGGCGCAGGCGGCCCCTTCGGCGACGCAATGCGGCGCGATACAATTCCACCCGAATCTCGAATCCGGCCTGGGCGCCGCAGACGAAACGAGACACGCCGCTGCGCGAAGCGGGAGGGAGGCAATAGCCCATGACGCAAGCCAACGCCCGATCAAACGATGGATGCACTCACCGACCGGCGCCGGCGCGCCCCGCAGGCCGAATGACCGGGCTATTATGCGCCATCACAGCCGCCATACTCGGGTTCTCTGCTTCGCCCGCGGCGCGGGCGCAGGCTGCAAAAGGAGCACAGGCCACCACGCCGCAGCAGACGCAGCCCTGGTCGCAACGCGTGGCTGATGTGGCGATCGAGCGCTGGCCCAATGGCCAATTCGGCTCCCAGCCTTCGCGCTGGAATTACGAGTTAGGCACTCTGCTGGATGGGATGGACCAGCTCTGGTTCTCCACCGCCGACGCCAAGTATTACCGCTACATCCAGAATTCCATGGACCAGTTGGTCCAGCCGGATGGCTCGATGCCGACTTACCCCATCAAGGAATATCAGCTCGATTCCATTTTGCTGGGGCGGCAACTCCTGCTGCTTTATGGCTCTACACTGAACCTGCGCTACTACAAGGCTGCGACTACGCTGTATCAGCAGCTTCAGCAGCAGCCGCGCAACCCCCTCGGCGGATTCTGGCACAAGCAGATCTACCCCAACCAGATGTGGCTGGACGGTCTCTACATGGCGGAGCCCTTTTACGCCGACTATGCCGCGACCTTCCATCATCCCGAGGCCTTCGCCGATATCACCAAGCAATTCGTGCTGATCGAACGGCACACTCGCGATCCGAAGACCGGTCTGCTCTATCACGGTTGGGACGAATCGAAGACCCAGCACTGGGCCAATAAGCAGGCTGGCGACTCGTCTCAGTTCTGGGGCCGCGGCATGGGCTGGTACATGATGGCGCTGGTCGATACACTTCCCTACTATCCGGCCGGCGACCCCGGGCGCAAGGAATTGATCGGTATTCTCAACCGAGAAGCCGCTGCGGTGGTTCATTTCCAGGACCATTCAACCGGCGCGTGGTATGAGGTGATGAACAAGCCGGGGGCCAAGGGAAATTACCTGGAGTCCTCCGCCTCCTGCATGTTCGTTTACGCGCTCGCCAAGGGCGTGCGGCGCGGCTATTTGCCGAAAAGTTATCTGGCGGCGGCGCGGCGCGGCTACGCTGGCATCCTGGACCGATTTGTCAAAACCGGGCTCGATGGCTCCGTCACGCTTACCCAAACGGTAAAGGGCGCGGGGCTGGGTGGACACCCGTATCGTGACGGAAGCTATGCCTACTACGTTGGCGCGAAGGCGGTCAGCAACGATCCCAAGGAGGTGGGAACATTTCTACTGGCCGCAACGGAGATGGAGACCGCAGCGAATGCCGAGCTGGGGCGGGGCAAGACCGTTGTGCTGGACGCGTGGTTCAACAGCCAGACGCGCACCGATCCAACCGGCCGCAAGGTCCTCTGGCATTACAAGTGGGACGATCTCAGCATCAATGGCTTCTCTCTGCTGGGGCACATTTTCCGCCAGTATGGCGTAAACACCAAAGCATTGCCCACCGCGCCCACTGCAGCCGCGCTCTCCTCCGCGCAGATCTACATCATTGTCTCGCCCGACATCCCGGCAAAGAATCCGAACCCGCATTTCATGCGGGCTGCGGATGCGGAACAAATAGCGCAGTGGGTGAAGCGCGGCGGCGTTCTGATGCTCTTTGAAAACGATCCGGGCGACGCCGACATCGAGCACATGAATTTACTCGCGGACAAGTTCGGGATTCACTACGACAGCGCGTTGCGCAACCACGTGGTTGGCAAGGATGAAGAGGCGGGTACGATTGCCATTGCGGCCGGCGGCCCCGTCTTCCGTCATGCCTACATGGTCTTCATGAAGGATACGTGCGCGATTTCAGTGAAAGGACCGGCGCAGCCCCTGGTGGCCAAGAATGGAACAATCATGATGGCGACAGCCAAGTATGGGCGAGGAACCGTCTTCGCCACGGTCGATCCTTGGCTGTACAACGAGTACACCGATGGACGCAAGCTGCCGGTGCTCGAACATGCCAATTTTGCCGCCGGCAGGGATCTGGTCCGCTGGATTGTTGAACAAGTACCGGCGAAGTAGCTCCTGAACCTTCGATTCGGGCGGATTCGCGATTGCTATGCCCCCCGTTGGTCGAGAAGTGCGGTTTTTCTTAACGGAAAAGCCGCGTATGGTGTATTTGCCTCGGGGTACACCTCTCGTGAATCCGCTCTAGCCCTGATCGCGCCTGTCGCCGCCGGTCATCTGCCGGGGCTGCTCGATGCCGAGCATCGCCAGCACCGTAGGAGAGATGTCCCGCAGGGAGCCCTCCGGGCGCAGTGTGATGCGAGCGGCATCCTCGCTCACAAGGATGAGAGGGACGGGGTTGGTGGTGTGCGCGGTGTGTGGCCCACCCGTCGCGGGATCAATCAGCATCTCGGCATTGCCATGATCGGCAGTAATCAGCAACGCGCCGCCTCGCTGGCGAATCTCCCGATAGATGCGGCCGAGCGAGGCATCCACCGTCTCTACCGCGCGAATCGTCGGCTCGATCTTGCCCGAGTGGCCCACCATATCGGCATTGGCGAAGTTCACCACGACCAGATCGAAGGCACTGTCGCTGACCGCCTTCACCACCGCATCGGCGATTCCCTCGGCGCTCATCTCCGGCGCCAAATCGTACGTAGCCACCTTCTGTGAGGGCACCAGCAGCCGGTCTTCCCCGGGGAACGGCTTTTCTACTCCGCCGTTGAAGAAGTAGGTTACATGCGCGTATTTCTCCGTCTCCGCCACCCGCAGATTGCGCATGTTGGCCTTGGCCAACATGTCGGCCAACAGGTTTTCCATCGATTCCGGCAGAATGACCATAGGCAGGGAAAAGCTTTTGTCATACTGCGTCATGCAGACGTAATGAAGATTCTCCGGCGCCGTATCCGGAGGAATCACCGCATCCAGGTCGGATGCTCCAGACAGTTCGCGCCCCTGCCCCGGCGTCAGGCCGCTGCGGCGCGTCAGCACACGGGTGATCTGGCGCGCCCGGTCGGCGCGGAAGTTGAAGCAGATGCATGTGTCTTCAGAGCGGATTCGAGCCACCGGCGCGCCCTTCGCGTCCACCACCACGAACGGTTCCATGAATTCGTCAGTTGTGCTGTTGTTGTACCGCTCCTTCACCCGTGCGATGGGATCGGCCGCCGCGCCTCCCTCCGCGTTGCCTGTGACGATCGCGTCGAAGGCTTTCTTCTCGCGCTCCCAGCGGCGGTCACGGTCCATGGCGAAGTAGCGTCCGCTGACGCTGGCGATCTGGCCAACGCCAATTTCGGCGATTTTGGCCTGGAGCTTTTCCAGATAGCCCGCCCCGCTGGTGGGCAGCGTATCGCGTCCATCGAGAAAGACGTGGATGAAGACCCGCTGGACGCCTTGCTCCTTAGCCGCGCGCAGCAGAGCATAGAGATGATCCTGATGCGAGTGCACGCCGCCATCGGAGAGCAATCCCAGCAGATGAACGGCGCGGCCGGTCTCGGATCCATGCCGCAGCGCCGAGACCAGTACCGGATGGCGAAAGAACTCACCGCTGCCGATGAGGTCAGCGATCCGACTGATGTCCATGCGGACCACCCGCCCCGCGCCAATATTCAGATGGCCAACTTCGCTGTTACCCATCTGCCCATCGGGTAGCCCCACAAAATGATCGGAAGCATGCAGCAGCGTGTTCGGATACTCGGCCAGCAGTTTGTCGTAGACGGGCTTGCGCGCCAGGGCGATGGCATTGCCCTCCCGCTGGGCGCGGCAGCCCCACCCGTCCAAAATCGCTAATACCAGCGGCTTGTTACCAGACACGTTTTCTCCTGTTCAAAATTGCGTTCGGCTACTCCGCACAGTTGATGGCGCCGCGGCCGGGAAATTCGGCCGCCTGGCCCAATTCTTCCTCGATGCGCAGCAACTGGTTGTACTTTGCCACGCGATCGGTGCGGGAGAGTGAGCCGGTCTTGATCTGGCCGGCGGCGGTGGCCACCGTAAGGTCGGCGATGAACGTATCCTCGGTCTCGCCGCTGCGATGGGAGATGACCGACGTGTAGCCATAGCGGCGGGCCAGCGCAATTGCGTCCAGCGTCTCGCTGACCGTCCCGATCTGATTCACCTTGATCAGAATTGAGTTTCCGACGCCTTCGTCGATCCCCCGCTGCAAACGCTCTGTGTTGGTGACAAATATGTCGTCGCCTACCAACTGCACGCGGTCGCCGAGCTCGCGAGTCAACAGTTGCCAACCCTCCCAGTCGTTTTCCGCCAGTCCATCCTCCAGGGAAACGATGGGGTACTGCCGCACCCAATCGGCAAAGAAGCGCACCATCTGGTCGGCCGTCTTCTCGCTCTTGTCGCTCTTCTTGAAAATGTAGCGGCCGCTCTCCTGGTCGAAGAACTCGCTGGCGGCTGGATCGAGCGCGATAGCTATCTCCTCGCCCGGCTTGTAGCCGGCCAGGGCGATCGCTTCCAAGATCACTTCGATCGCCTCTTCATTGGACTTGAGTGAGGGAGCGAAGCCTCCCTCGTCGCCGACCGATGTGCCCGAGCCGCGCTTCTTAAGCACCCCCTTCAGCGTGTGAAAGACCTCGGCTCCCCAACGCAGCGCGTCGGCAAAGTACTCGGCTCCCAGGGGCATGATCATGAACTCCTGAAAGTCCACGTTGTTATCGGCGTGCGCGCCGCCATTTAGGATGTTCATCATCGGCACCGGCAGCAGAGAGGCATTCACCCCGCCCAGGTAGCGGTAGAGAGGGATGCCCAGCGCGTTGGCCGACGCCCGGGTGCAAGCCATGGAGACGGCAAGGATCGCGTTGGCCCCCAGCCGTCCTTTGTTCTCCGTACCGTCAAGCGCGATCATCGTCGCGTCAATCACTCGCTGGTTGGCCGCATCCATGCCGGTCAACTCCGGCGCCAGAATGCTTTCCACATTTTCTACCGCTTGCAACACGCCCTTGCCGAGATAGTGCGCCTTGTCTCCATCGCGCAGCTCGACCGCCTCGTGCTCACCAGTCGAGGCGCCGCTGGGCACCGCCGCCCGGCCCATTGCGCCGCCCTCCAGCAATACGTCCGCCTCTACGGTCGGATTACCGCGGGAGTCCAAAATCTCGCGTGCATGTATCTGAGCAATTTCCGTCATATTTCTCCTTGCAAATTTTTTTGCCGATGCCGGTCGGCGAGCCAGTGACACCGCCGAAGCGGAATGTAGATAGGCCCCGCCAACCGCGTTCGCACCCGCGCAGCGAAGGCGCGGTCCTTACTTTTTGGATATGCGCTGCCGGAGGAAAAGACTCCGGGCGAAGAAAAACTTTCAAAAGCAGATTTCAACAGGGTTCAACGGAATTCTAAAGCATTTCTTCTTCCGCGCGCTGGGCGCCGCTGCCCGGGCGCCGGTTCGCGCGTCCAACTTGCGGGCTCCAATTTGCTGCCGCACGCCGTGCGCACGCCTGTTACCGTCCTGGTTCTTAGCCGCTGCTTTGGCCAGTGCGTTGGAGTTTCGTCCCTCGGGGTCCGCATAGAATCGAGTCATCGATCGGTAGTGCGGATCGATCTTCTCGTGGCCCCGAGAGCGGTCTGGAGAGCCTATTTATGATGAACAAACGTTTTTCGCTGGTCGCCGCCTTTGCAGCGGCTTCCCTGCTGGCGGCATCCGCTGCGGTTGCCCAGCCATCACAAAATAGCAAGCCGAGCGCCTACCAGGGCGTCTCCAATCCGCCGCCGGACGACACTATTTTGACCACGGATGGGGCTCCGGCGCCGCCCCCGGTGAAGCCGGCTGCGGAAAAAACCATCCCTGCGTCCACGCCTGCCGCGACCGCGACGCAACCGCCGCCAGCGTCCGCCGCCTCTGCCGCGGATGAGGAGAACGCCGATGCCGAGCTCACCCGCCGTCCAGAGCCGCAGCCTTCCAGCCAGGTTTCGAAGGGCGATTATGGAATCGTCACCTATATTCCCGGACCGGCCAATGCGCTTCCGGAAGGCACCACGTTCCGGGTCGATATGCTGCAACCCATTGTTGCCGGGGTCACCCTGCCGGGTTCGAAGTTCCGCGCGCGTCTCAGCCAGAACCTGACTTACGGTGGTCACATCGCCATTCCTGCCGGCACAGAATTAGACGGCACTGTTGTCTATGCGGTCACGGGCCGGCGCATTACCGGCGACTCTGTGGTTCACCTGCGTCCCGACGAGTTCGTTCTCCCCAGTGGCCAGCGGTACCTTCTGCATGCTGAAGTCATCGACACCGAGGGCTCCAACACCAAGGCCTCCGGCGAGGGCAATATCGTTCCCAAATCGCATGGAGACCGCGCGCTGGTTGAGTTGGCCGCCACATCCGGTGGAGGAGCCTTGGTCGGCGCGGCGGTTGGGGGCCCGGTGGGCGCTGCGGTGGGTTCCACCATCGGCGCGGGCGTCAGTGGCGCGCGCTGGTTCCTGGACACGCAATCGGTGGAGATTCCGGCACAATCCACGGTGGTCTTCAGCCTGACCGATCCATTGGTCCTGACTCTGGGAGCCAAGCAGGACTGAGCAGGCTCAAGCGTTTCTTCTCCCTGCAACTCGACCGCCCCTTCGCCGCGGTCTCCTCCGGCGAACTGCGGCTGCTTTAGGCCGTCGGTTACAACGGACATCTCCGCTCCGCGAACCGCCTCCAGGGAAAACGCCCTGCTTCCTTCTTTTTCGCCGCCTCAAATCCCAAAAAGCTCCGCCAAGCGTCCTCGGGCCGCGCGCTCTATGATGACTGGTACCCGGAAGGGCCGCGCTCCCATCGGCCAACCAGTGCCCTTCTCATCTTCCGCACCAGGAGCCTGTCATGGTCAAAGCAATTCCCGATGGATATACCACGATCACCCCTTATCTGGTCGTTAACGACGCCAAGGCGGCAATCGAGTTCTACAAGGAAGCATTTGGCGCAAAGGAGATCCTTCGGCTGCCGATGGGACCGCGCATCGGGCACGCCGAGATGGTCGTTGGCAACTCCCGCTTCATGCTGGCTGATGAGTTTCCTGAGCGAAACGCATTCAGTGCCAAACATTTCCAGGGCTCGCCTATCAACTTGCTGCTTTATGTAGAGGATGTGGACGCCGTTGCCCAAGGGGCTGTGGCAGCGGGAGCCACCGTGATGCGACCCGTCGAAAACCAGTTTTACGGCGATCGCACGGGCGTCTTCCTGGACCCCTTTGGTTTTCAGTGGAGCATTGCGACCCATGTCGAGGACGTCTCTTCGGAGGAAATGCAGCGCCGCATGGCCGAAATGAGCTCCGCAAACTGAGCCTCTAATGCACTGCGGCGGCCCGCACACCGCATGTCAGCGGGCGCTTGGGGGCCGCCGAGTACCCAGCAGAGGTGTAGCACAGCGATAGTATTCAATTGCCAAATGGGGGAGATTACCGAACCAAAGTTGCAAAAATCCTCTGTAGATCGCGCCACCCAGACCGATAAACTCAGTAATCCGAGAGGAGACGAGGACGCGTATGGGTGTGCAAGTTCTTCCAAACTTTCAGAATCAACCGGCACGGTCGGGTTTGCATCTTGTAACAGAGCAGCCGGCCGCCACAATGGAACGATTTTCGCTCGAGCTTCCCCACTATGCTTCCAGCGAGCCGGCCGAATCGCGTGACCCTCTGGGCTGTATGCGAGGCATTGCCATTGCTTTGGGGTTGCAGATCGCAGTGGTGCTTAGCGCCCTCGGCATGTGGAAGCTTCATCTGCTCTTTCACTAATGCCGGCCCGAGGCGGCGCACAACCAGGAATCGGGGTGGCGCCCCTCGCGCGCCCCGCCCGCGGAATATATCCCCGGGGGCAGTTCCCCTAGGAGATCTCGGTGCGTGCTAGCCTCTCCCGGCGACATCTCCGGGCACCGACGTTGTCGAGCCTTCGGCAGGTTCCGTTTCATGACGCTACAACTCCTTTTCCATCACCAGGGCGGTTGTGCGGCCGGCATAATAGTTGGGAATGTGGCCGGTGGCGGTGAAACCAAAGCGGCGGTAAAACGCCAAGGCGGCCGGATTTTCTTCAGATACCTCCAACGTCAGCCGCGAAATTCCCTCTCCTCGCAAGTGAGTTTCGGCTGCGCCCAGCAGCAGGCTGCCCACTCCCAGACGCCGTGCCGCCCCATCCACATCGATCGTGATGAGATGGCCGATCATGATGCCGTCGATGCGTACGCGTTCGAGGATGAGAAACCCCACCACACCGCCTTCTCCCTCCGCTACCCATGCAACGCTGCGCGGCGTCGAAAGAAAATGCCGCAGGTCGGCCATGGAATATGCGGTATCTGCAGCAAAACACGACTGATCTAGCTCATAGAGCCGAGGCAGGTCGTGCTTGCGAAAACTGCGCAGGTGAATCACGATAATTTGCAACCCGCGTGGAGCATCTTGCCTGAAGGCTGGAGCGTAGTTTGAAAATGCTCAAATCGGAGCTTCCGCAAGCGGAGACCACGCTGAGGAGTTTGTCTCTTCTTCATTGACCGCGTTAGAAAAGGCCCGCTTCGGCAGCAAAGAGCTCCTGCACGCTCTCCCTCCGCCGCACGAGCTTGCTCTTCTTTCCCTGCACCAGGACCTCAGCCGGTCGCGGACGCGAATTGTAATTGGAACTGAGCGACATCCCGTACGCTCCGGTATCCATAATTGCGATCAGGTCGCCTTGCTTCATCTCCGGCAACAGCCGGTCGCGAGCAAAAAAGTCTCCCGTCTCGCAGACTGGTCCTACGATATCCACCAGCAAATCGCCGGGAATCTTGCTACTACCCTTCTGCGATAGCGTCCTGACTACCGGCAAGACCTGATGGTATGCCTGGTAGAGTGCGGGGCGAATCAGATCGTTCATGCCGGCATCGGTAATCACGAAGACCTTAGAGCCATTGCGCTTGACATAGAGCACCCGCGTCAGCAGTGCACCGGCCTGCGCCACGATGAAGCGGCCCGGCTCGATCAAGAGCCGGACCGGGCGGCGGCTTGGAATCCGAGCCAATGCGCGATCGATAGCTGCGGCGTAGCGGCGAACGGCAGCGGCAGGATCGAAGGGAGCGCTCTTCTTCGCCCCCTTGGTGACCGCGTCTTGATATTCGATTCCCAACCCGCCCCCGGCGTCGATGAACTCAATTCCAATGCCGTCCTTTTCCAACTCGCCAACCAGCTCCACCGCCCGCGCGACCGCCGCTCCAAAAGGGTCCGCGCTTCGGATCTGCGACCCAATATGCAGACTGATCCCTACCGGTTGGAGCGCGCGCAGAGCTTTCGCGCGGAGATAGACCGCTCGCGCGCGGCGGATATCGATGCCGAATTTGTGGTCGCGCAGCCCGGTCGAGATATAGGGATGGGTTTCGGCAAAGACATCGGGGTTCACGCGCAACGCCATCCGGGCGCGCACGCCCAGCTTCTCCGCCCGTTCGGAAAGAAGCTCCACCTCCGCTTCGCTCTCGACATTGAAAATGAGGATGCCGGCTTGCAACGCCAGATCGATCTCCGGAGCCGTCTTACCTACTCCCGAGAAAACCGCACGCCGCGCGGCGGTTTTGCTGACGGTAAGGAGGCGCTCCAGTTCCCCTCCGGAGACGATGTCGAATCCCGCCCCCTCGCGGGCCAGCAATCGCAGGATAGAGAGGTTGGAGTTGGCCTTCACCGCATAGCAGATTAGGTGATCGCGCCCGGCAAAGGCCTGCGCGAAGAGCCGGTACCTGTCCAGTATCTGGCCGGCCGAGTAAACATACAGCGGCGTTCCATATTTCCTCGCCAACGAGTCCATCGCCACGCCCTCGCAGTGCATGACCGGGCGCGAATCGGGATAGAGGAAGGGACGAACGGCGGTCGCCGGAATCATTCTTGCTTTCAAAGCCAGGGAGCCTCGCACGAAGGTTGGAGTGTGTTGGAAAATGAATGTAATTCTCAGCCTATCGTATTTCGCTCGGCGCCGAAGGGCGCCGCTCCAGCGAGGACGCGATCGAAGAAGCCTTTAAGAATGCCGCTTACTGTCTCCGGATCCTCGTACGGAGCAAAGTGGCCGAGGCCACGCAGCAAGCGATACTCCGCTTGCGCCGGCAGCTTGGCCAGCTCCATCATCTCGGCGGGGCTGGAGAGGGTGTCCTCTTCCCCGGCGAGGGCCAGCACCGGAACGGAGATGGTCTCCACCGTTGGCATCGAATCGGGACGGTTCATCAGTCCCTGCTGGATGGCGATAGCCGCACGCGGAGTGACGGTGTCCATGGCGGTTCGCAGCGCGCGCACTTTAGCCGGTTGCTTTCCGGCAAATGCACTGGAGACCACCACCGTGAGTGTCTGGTTGAAGAACTCGTCGACACCATCCCGCGCAATCTTGGCGATATTTTCCTGCCGCTTCGCCCGGGCTGCCGCACTGTCGGCCTGGGGCTTGCCACAGCAGAACGCCAGCGCCGTCACGCGGCCGGGACAGCGCCTCCAAAGCTCATAGAGCACATATGCGCCCACCGAGCAGCCCGCGAAGCAGGCTCGCTCCAGCCCCAGTAGGTCCATCAGGCGCTCCACATCTTCTGCCAGCCGGACCATGGAGATCTCTCCCCGCCCGGCCTCCGACCTGCCATGGCCGCGAAGATCGGGCAGGATGAACCTATAGCGATCCTGCAGAAAGTGAGCGGCCGGCATCCAGAAGCGGTGGTCAACGGGCGTCGGATGCAGCAAAAACACCTCCCGCCCTGCGCCCATAGTTCGATACCATAGCCGGTCGCCGCCCGACCAATACTCCGCCATGTCCGCTCCCGTAGCCGGCAATTGCCTAACCAATTCTTCCTACGCGTCTCGGTTGCATCGCGCTCAGCGAACCGCGCTCAGCGAACCGCGCTCAGCGAACCGCACTGAGCGAACCGGGGTCAGCGAACCGGGGTCAGCGAACCGGGGCCATCGGCGGCATGGCTGGAGGAAACGGCAGGGGCTCCTCCGGAAGCAACAGCCAGAAAACCAGATATGCGATCACGCCGAATGGAAAGAGAAAAATCCCGAACAGAACCGTGATCACCCGCAGAGCGGTGACATCCCAACCCGTGTGGTTGGCGAAGGCGCGGCAGACGCCGGCGATCTTGCGGCCTGCCCGCGGGCGTACCAGCCCGGAGAGAAAAGAACCGCCGGGGAGGGGCGCCCCCGCCGTGGCAATCGGCTGCCCACACCCGGAACAGAAGCGCGCATCGTCGGAAAGTTCGCGGCCACAACTGCCGCAATAGATTGCCATCGAGCACCTCCGTCTGGAAACTTCGACTAAATATTTACTACGTTTCCCGCCGCCCTCTAGTTCCCCGTAAATGCGGTTTTCAGGTATTTCCTTGCCACGTCGGCTTGGGCGGAGTCAACGTCGCTCTCCAGCACTTTCCGGTACTGCGCTTCGGCCTTTTGCCGCTGGTTCAGAAGATCAAATATCTCTCCGGTGCTGAGCGTGCTGCGGGCCCGGATCTCCGCGTTGGCGGTGGGCTGCCCCGCAGCCTCGGCATAGGCGGCAACCGCCTGTTGATAATCCTTCTGTCCCCGCAGGGCGTCCGCCAGCCCATACCAAGCGAGTTCCAAATGGGACGAGGGAAAATAACTCGCCTTTGCCGCCTGCCCCAGCAGAGCATGATATTCGGCAATGGCTCTCCCTCCTTGGCCTTCGTCCTTGGTCAGATTGGCAACCTCCAGACAAAAGAGAAAGTTCCGCGGATATTCCTTTTGGAGCGACTGCATCACCGCGATGGCGTCGCCGTAGCGCGCCTCCCTCCTTAGAAACAGGCTGAGCGCCGTGCGCGCCTCAACTGAGGTGATGACCCCTCGCGCGCCGGCTTCCCGCAGCGCCTGCAGGCCCTTCGCCTTCGAGCCATGGATTCCAACCACTCCCGCGAGCACTTTGAACGCTATCGGCAGACTGCCCACGACGTACTGATGGATTCCGACTATCAATTTCGCATCAACGTAACCGGGACGGAGCTGAAGCACTTTGTCGTCGTCGGAGCGGGCCTGGAGCGCGAGATGCAGAGCGGAGACAAAGCTCCGCTCCACCAGAGCTGTGTATACAGCGCTCAGGCTGCGCGCCCATGCGCGAGCATAAAGCGCGTCGGCATCCTGCGGATCCTCTTTCAAGCGATCGTCGGCGAGCGCGATCGCCTTGTCTGCCAAATCGAGAATCCGGCTCTTGGTCTTCGCGTCCTCCACCGGCGCAGCGTGCTTGCCCGTAAGAAAACCGTCATGGGCATAAAAGGTCGTGTCCAGGAGGTCCAGACGCCATAGCTCTCGAAAGAGCACGGTTTCCAGAACATAGTCGGCGGCCAGGGGGTTATCTGGATGGTCAGCTTCAATCTTTTGAAATTGTGCTAGCGCACCGTCATAATCGAGAATATAAAACTGCTGGTAAGCCTGACGGACCGCTGGCTCCAAATTAAGCGGATCGGTTACCGCCCCGGAAGGGATGGTCACCGAGGCCCAGAGAGCCATGGGCAGTAATACCGAGAGAAAGCCAAGTAGACGGCAAAATTTCAAATACAAGCTCCCAGCCATTGGAATCGGGTAGCCATTCTGATCTGGGCGTCGCGATTGGGGACAAAAAACGGAGCGATCGTCATATCTCGCAACGTTTGTCGCAAATCAGCACATAATAGGCTCTTCCCATAATGAACCCGTGACCTTCTGCACGAAAGTTCACGGACCACTGGCAATTGACGCATTCCAAGGAGCATAACTAGTTTTGAGAATACTCCCCCGGGGCAGTTCTGAAGACCCACGATAGCCCGAGCGGCATGTCGTGGTGGGCTGGAGGTCGCATGACTAAGCAGGAGATCCTGGGTATCTTGATTCGCCAAGCCCGCGCGAATGGCTTCGAGTTCCGCAAGTGGTTTCAGACCAAGCTTGAGGAACCGTGGACGAGCTTCGACGACGCTGTTCTGCTTCTCTCCCGAGGCCGGCGCTATTATGCTCTGCTTTTCTCGCATGATTTTGTCTGTTGCTTCTGGAAGCAGGGCGCACAGATTAGCTTTGTGGTTCCCTCGGCGAGCTATACCCGGCGCGACAAGGATGGGCATATCGTCACCGTGAACCGCAAGCCGTTCACTCGGCGGACCACCAAAGCCGATGTCTGGAAATACCATCTGCGCGAGATGGCGGCAGCCGAGGAACCGCTACGCTATATCCGCCGCTTCCTGATGATTGAAGAAGACCTGAAGGCAAGCAGCAGTGTCGCCTCCTGACCTCAAACTGCAGCAACGGGGCAGAGGCTGCACAGGAGCGGCTTGGCTGGCCGTCACTTGCCGCCAGGCTTGGCCAGCCGGTTCTTTTGGGCATTGCCGCTCAGAACGAAAAGATGGTGCATAGGACCCCGTCCCCGCCCCACGGGAAGAGCTGCACGAAGCGCAGCGGTGACGAACGACTTGGCGTTGAAGACGGCTCGCTCTGCTGAATCCCCAGCGATCAGGCGGCAGAGAAGGGCGCTCGAAAATGCACATCCTGTACCATGTGTCGCTCGGGTGCGGACTCGCTCCCCCCCAACCCAGATTCCCTCCCCCCCGCCGGTGAGCAGAAAATCATCAGGCCGGGCGAGATGCCCCCCGGTCACCACGACATGCAGGGAGGGATTGCCTAGAGCCGCCGCCATTTTTTTTAACTTTGCCGCAGCCGCCTCCGCCTCGTGGCGCCGCACCCGAGAGACTTGGCAAAGAATCGCCAGCTCATCCAGATTCGGGGTGATCCATCCCGCCGCTGCGAGCAACTCGGTGCGCAGAATCCTGACTCCTTCCCGATTGATCAATGCCTTTCCGGAGCTTGAATGCAGCACCGGATCGAGAACAATCCTCTCCCGCTCCGCCGCGGAAGTCACGAATCGCGCCGTCTCGCGAGCCACTTCCGCGCTCCCCAACATGCCAATCTTTATCCCGGAGAAGGCTAAATCGCGGCCTAGACATTCGAGCGTCTGCCTCACCAGGAGCGCCGGCATCGGCTTAACCGTGCGCACTTCGCTGGTGGATTGAACGGTCAGCGCCGAAATGCAGGCGACACCATAGACACCGTGAGCAGCGAAGGTCTTCAGATCGGCCGTAATGCCCGCCCCAGAGGAAGGATCAAAGCCCGCGACCGACAGGGCGACCGGCGGCCTGGGGCCGAAAGTGCGGGTGGCATCGCTATGCTTATCGTCAGGTCGGACGTTAGAGACCGCGCCCGGATTGGGGTGAGCGGAGGGCCGCTGCACTCTCATGGATTTCCGGCGCCCCCCGGCATCCGCTTGTGGGCCGAGTGCCCGACCTGGCGCTGCCAAGGGTACATGTCCGCTGCGCCACAACGCGTTATCTCGTTTATCACCATACACATAGCCAGGATGAATAGCGTACGTTTGCCATTGACCCTCCTCTGGGCCACCCATACAATAAACATCAGGGGGAAGCATGAGAAGATTCCGCGGGAGTCGTGCGATTCGCTCTGCGAGCCTGGTCGGTGTGGCTCTGGTGATCGGCCTCGGCTTCTCCAGCACCACCGCCAGACAACCTATCGGGACCAAATCCTCGAAGGCCGCCCCCAAGGCGAAGCATCGACCCCACTGGTTCCAACTTGGCCGCGCCTCATGGTATGGGAAAAACTTTCAAGGTCAACCCACCGCCAGTGGCGAAGCCTTCGATATGAACCAGATGACATGCGCCCACCGTAGTTTACCTCTGGGCGCTCTGGTCAGGGTCACAAACCTGCGCAATCACCGGTCGGTGGTGGTACGCGTGAACGACCGCGGCCCCATGATTCCCAGTCGCATTGTGGATCTGTCTTACGCCGCCGCTCGGGTTCTCGGCTTTCACGGCCGGGGAACTTCGCGCGTTCGCCTCGACCTGATCGATGCCCGTCCCACCCGCTCAGAGACAGCACAGCTCAGTTGGCCGGATCGCACCAGGAACTGATCCGCGCGAACTGCGGAGCCGCAGAGAAAAGACCCTGTCTTGGCTTGCCCACAATGGGTCGAAAATCCTCTAGAATCGGGCACGATGCCTCGTGCCGCGAAGTCAACATCTCAGCCGTCCATCTCCCGGGAAATGCTGCCGCCAACTAAAGACCGCCTCATTGTGGCGCTTGACGTTCCTCAAGCGGACGCTGCCCTCTCTCTCGTCGAGCGCCTGGATGGCGCCTGCCGCTGGTTCAAGGTAGGTTTGGAGCTCTATTTAGCAGCAGGCGAAGCCATCGTCACAGAACTCCGCCGGCGCGGCCTCTCCGTCTTCCTGGACCTGAAGTTTCACGACATTCCGAATACTGTGGCCGCCGCCGTGCGTACAGCGGAACGGCTCGGGGTGGGCATGCTGACGGTCCATGCCGGCGGCGGCCCGGCGATGCTTCGCGCCGCGGCAGAAGCGGCGGGCGAAAGCGCGGCCGCGCCCCTTCTGCTTGCCGTCACCGTGCTCACCAGCATGGATTCGGCGGAGCTTTCCTCCATAGGCATCGAGGCGCCCCCGATCGTGCAGGCGCAGCGATTGGCCAAGATGGCCTCAGCCTGCGGCATTCATGGGTATGTCTGTTCGGCACAAGAGGCTGCGGCGCTGCGCAGCGGCTTAGGGCGTCAAGCCGTGCTGGTGACGCCAGGGAT
>Ga0207933_1000880_pt1 | contig 25885 bp, 21 predicted proteins | sample NGESurdeep092012_4_FD_184488 | JGI IMG/M metagenome (GOLD analysis project Ga0207933, IMG submission 184488) | Arctic peat soil microbial communities from Barrow, Alaska - NGEE Surface sample F53-3 deep-092012 (SPAdes) | ecosystem: Environmental > Terrestrial > Soil > Wetlands > Peat ... | reverse complement strand
GGGACAAACTCTATGTGCGGCTTGGCGACAAAAAGAGAAGCAAAAACAAAACATGGCTTTGGATTGCCGCAGCCTGTATTTTCTGCGGTTTAATGATTCCATTATTTTATTCGAATCGCGTTAATCATCAAATAAACAATTCTGCATTCAAAAAAAATCAGGTATCCATAAAAATTTCCCCCGATATAATTGATAAGGAAGTTACCGTTGCGATTAATAATTCGACCGCGGCCAATAAAGATATAAAGTCTCCGACAATGCCGTCTAAAACCACGACAAGAATGAATCATGAGAATAAGAAAGAAAAACTTCGGTTATCCTATACTGTTATCTCGAAAACCTTGGTAACGGAAGAAGAATCAAATTTTGTAAAACCGATAGATACGCTCTCATATTTAGCGACAATTCAACCGGAAAAGAAAAAACTAAGAGTGGTCCATATCAATGAATTGGGTGATCCCGTTGAAACATTCCCCGAAATAGTAAGAAATTCAGATAAGCATACTTTTCAATTTAAAATTGCCAACCAGGAAATCTATATCAATCCCACTACGGCCTCTAATACAAATGGCTTTACGATCTTAAAAATAAAACCTTCTCAAAACTAAAAAACATGAAAAAAACATGGATGTTACTGATGCTTTTTACAAGCATCACAGGAAGCCTTTGCGCGCAATCTAACGCTAACACCAATAACCCCTTTGAAGTGCCGTCGGATATCATTATGCACAGAAGGTTTTATGTCAACCTCGATCATGGCAACAGAATGCAAATTGAGTTAACCGATATCGCGGACCTGGACAAATTAAAAAATATTGATTCGCTCCTAAGAGTATTTATCAAAGATGTAACGCCTCTTAAAGATTCATTTTCTGCTCCGATCACTACCAAACGTTTAGATTATGTGACCGATACATTAGGAAGAAAGAAAATACGCTTTCAACAATTTTATCCAAAAGGCTCCGCTTTCCTTGTTAATAAAGGCGAATTGGCATCGCTTAAGACCGGCCAGGATACCATCGACATCATCGTAATGATCAGTGACCCTTCAAAACCTAAACAAAAAATCAGTCTTACACGGCCACGTTATTATCATCTTACATTTTACCTGAATAATATGAGCGAATTACCAGAATATATGGATGGTATCTTAGCTGAGAAAATATCAACTATTCAAAAAGATGTAAATACTAAATGGCTTAAAATCTTAGGCACTAATTCCAACTACCTGCAAAAGGATAAATCTATTTCTGCCGACAGGGAAAAGGGATTTACAGAGGGAGAAACAACCGATCTGTTAGAAGGATATTTTGCCGTAAACGTTCAGAACTATAAAAAATATTTTGTTCCTTCATTCAGTGCAGGCGCCAATCTTATATTGTTTAATCGCAATCGCACGTACAAATGGGAACCGGGGCTATTTTGGGAACCTAACTTTTTCTTTATCAATGACTCTGCCGGCAAATTACAAACTTACCGAAATGATTTTCTTACATTCACGTATGGCCAGGGAGGAATTAAAAATAATGACCCAAAAGCAGACTTCTCTTTCAGCACGGTATTTTCATTAGGATATTTGATTCACCGTGAAGGGGATTTTATGGAGAAAAATACCTTCCGGTTAGGCGCAGGTAAAATTATTTGGTCAAAAACAACAATAGAACCATCCCTGTACTTTAATAATTTCTTTAAGGGAGTTACCCCGGCAATAAGGATCAGCCAAAGATTTTAATGGAAACCAGCATGCAAAATCAAACCCAGGCCACGCAAAAATTGTTAAATTTAGCCTGGAATGCAAGAAACAAAACGCATTAAAAAACTTTTCGGAGATTTATACAACGGGAGGCCATGGATTGATATAACAATCATGGATACTCTAAAATATATTTCCGCGGAGCAGGCGGCTAAAAAAGTTACGCCTGAGCGAAATTCAATAAATGATCTAAGGCGAAGGAGATGAATTAAACAAATTAAAAAACGTGTTATTTGTCGTTTTACTGAGCACCAACGATCGAAGCTGATTTATCTTTTAAGCTAAATGAAAAAACTTCTTTTTCAGAAAATAAGCTAGAATAAATTACAAATTGAACATTTAAAAAAGACCGAAATTGGAAACTGCAATCCTGGATAAACCTTTCGTTAAAATCAACTCACCGTTCCTAACTTATCCACAGCCGCAAACAAAAAGGCCGCTTCAATTAAGAGACGACCTTTACCATTTATGAAATCGTTACCTGTACTATTTTATTTTACCTCTTCAAATTCTGCATCAGTTACATTATCACCGCCCGCATTTGCTTCTGCACCTTCGTGCTGAGCCTGCTGGCCGTTTGCTTGTCCATCGCCACCACCTGCTTCTGCGCCCTGGGTTGCTTTGTACATTTCTTCGCTTGCGGCTGTCCACGCGGTATTTAATTCGGCAAGTGAAGAATCCACGGCACTCACATCCTGTGATTTATGGGCGTCTTTCAGTTTTGCCAACGCGCTTTCAATTACCGTTTTCTTATCCGCAGAAATTTTATCGCCATACTCTTTCAACTGCTTTTCCGACTGGAAGATCAAACTATCTGCCTGGTTCATTTTATCTACTTTTTCTCTTTCCGCCTTATCGGATGCTTCATTGGCTTTCGCTTCGTTCTTCATTTTTTCAATCTCTTCTTTGCTTAAACCACTACCCGCTTCTATGCGTATGTTATGAGATTTTCCGGTTCCTTTATCTTTCGCAGATACATTTAAAATACCGTTCGCGTCAATATCGAAAGTCACTTCTACCTGTGGTACACCACGCGGAGCCGGAGGAATTCCATCAAGATTGAAAGTTCCAAGGCTTTTATTCTGGCTCGACATCGGGCGCTCACCTTGCAATACATGAATCTGTACACCCGGTTGATTATCGCTCGCGGTAGAGAACACTTCTGTTTTCTTAGTAGGAATGGTCGTATTACTTTCGATCAATCTTGTCATTACACCCCCCATGGTTTCAATACCCAAAGAAAGCGGGGTAACATCAAGCAACAACACATCTTTTATTTCTCCTGTTAAAACACCACCCTGAATTGCAGCACCGACTGCAACTACTTCATCCGGATTTACACCTTTGTGTGGTTTTTTACCAAAGAAACTTTCTACAATCTCTTGCACTTTAGGAATACGTGTAGAACCACCAACTAATATCACTTCGTTAATATCATTCTTGCTAAGACCTGCGTCTTTGATTGCGGCTTCACAAGGCTTCAAACAACGTGCAAAAAGGTCGTCTGCCAATTTCTCAAAATGAGAACGTGTCAGTTTCTTCACAAGGTGTTTTGGAACGCCATCTACTGCTGTAATATAAGGAAGATTGATTTCAGTTTCAGTAGAAGAAGATAATTCTATTTTAGCCTTTTCAGACGCTTCTTTCAGGCGCTGCCAGCTCATCGGGTCTTTATGGAGGTCAATCCCTTCATCTTTCTTAAATTCAGCGGCCAACCAATCCATGATCACTTTATCAAAATCATCACCACCCAGATGGGTATCGCCATTGGTTGATTTTACTTCAAAAACACCGTCACCTAATTCGAGGATTGAAATATCAAATGTACCACCACCAAGGTCAAATACTGCAATCTTTTGATCCACACTTTTTTTATCAAGACCATAAGCCAATGCGGCAGCGGTAGGCTCATTGATAATGCGGCGCACTTTTAAGCCTGCAATTTCGCCAGCTTCTTTTGTAGCTTGCCTTTGCGAGTCGTTAAAATGGACAGGAACTGTAATTACCGCTTCAGTTACTTCCTGTCCAAGATAATCTTCGGCAGTTTTTTTCATTTTTTGAAGAATCATCGCAGAAATTTCCTGCGGAGTATATTGCCTGCCATCTATGTCAATACGGATGGTATCATTGTCACCTTTTACTAACTTATAGCTCTGATGGGTAGCCTCCGTGGTTATTTCGTCCCATTTGTGACCCATGAAACGCTTTACACTCATTATTGTATTGGTAGGATTGGTAATCGCCTGCCTTTTTGCAGGATCACCCACCTTACGCTCGCCGTTTTTCAAGAATGCCACTATTGAAGGCGTTGTTCGACGGCCTTCATCATTTGCGATCACTACGGGTTCGTTACCTTCCATTACTGCCACGCAACTGTTAGTAGTTCCGAGGTCAATACCTATAATTTTTGCCATAATTTATAATTTATTTTTAATAATTGTTTTCTTAATGACAAGGTTTGTGCCAATGAGAAAAATGTGCAAAAATGTCAGTATGGAATTTTTAGATTATAGGCCCGAAGGCAGAAAACCTTTAACTTAGAGTTTCAAAACCGGCCAGCGCCTGTTCAAAAAATGGATTTATACGGACAAGAAAGTAAGAGCATTCCTCAAAAAATTACGTTGCATTTAATTGAGATTCTTTTGTTATGGCTTTCCTATTGGATATTATTCCAATCAGGTGGCGCATGGCTTGAGAATCACTTACACGTTCACAACGCACCCGGAAATATGGGCAGAAGGTCGATTATTTTTACGTTTAATATTATCATTTTTCTCAGAATTGGCTATATGATGTTTTTCCTGTTGAAAAGAAAAATTCCGTGGGCAGAAAGTTTTGGCGTTCCCTTCGCGTTCGCGATTTATTATGTTGGATTTTCTTTGTTCGTCTTATCTTCTTCTGAGCCATTAGATGGATTTGATTATTCTGCTATCGTCTTGTTTATTCTCGGTTGCACGCTCAATACCGGCGGAGAAATATTAAGAGCCCGGTGGAAAAAGAACCCTGACAATAAAGGCAAAATCTACACGAAAGGATTTTTTAAATATTCCAGGCACATCAATTATTTTGGAGATATTCTTTGGGTGACGGCTTATGCGCTAATTACCAGAAACTTGTATGCGGCTACCATTCCGGCTTTTCTGTTTTGCGGTTTCGCTTTTTATAATGCTCCAAAACTTGACAAATATCTGAAAAGCAAGTATGGCAACGGATATGAAGAATATAAAACAAAAACCAAAATGTTGATTCCTTTTATCTATTGAAAAGTGAAAAAGGTTGCTCTTTAAATAAGAATCTTAGTTTAATGTTGCTTTACTAAAGAGAAAGACTTTATGTAAGGTGTATATTAATGTTGAATGCCAATAATACTGCTTCATTGATCAAGAAGGCAATAGAAATCCGTTTGGCATAAACGAGAGTTATTTTAATTCTTTTTGAAAAATCTTTGCGTATTGCCTTCTTCGGCCCCAGCCTTATAATAAGTTCTGAAGAACTCATCAGCAGAAATAGTACCGCTTCCTTTTACCGCAAAGACCACCAACAGAATAAGCACAATTGCAGAAAGCACCAATTCAAAACCACTTTCACCTATGCTTTTAGCGTTCACAAAAAATATAGCAACAATCAAAATCGGAATCTGAACAATAGAGGAGGTTTTTGTAAATAAGCCACTCAATATAAACAAGCCACAAAGTAAGGTTATATAGGAGACGATAAAAGCCAAGGTTTCGGAGTTGTTCGAAAAGAATCCAATACCTGTGTGCTCTATCATAGATTGCAATAGAGTGGTATCGCGAATAAAAACAATTGCCTTCCAGAAAAGAATAAGCCCCAAGGCAATCCTGAAAATCGTAAGCCACGCCGGCTGGTTGATGTGCGTTTTTTCTGTTACCGGAGATTCTATCATAAAAAAGAATTTTAATGTGAAAAAAATGACCGAGATTTCAGAGACTTTATTTGGGAATTTCAATGCTGTTTCCCACATGTCTTGATTTATTACAACAAACTTTATGCAAATTTGTAATTTAACTCCCCTATCATGCAAAAAACCTTCACTATTTTTACTACAATAATTATCCTTTCGTCTTGTCACTCAACAAGAAAAATAGAAAATGCCACAAAAATAACCGACTTAAAGTTCCTTAGTGAATACGATGTCTCATTCAATAAAAATTTTAAAAACACTACTATCGGAGGGCTTTCAGGGATAGATTACAATCCCGCAAAAAATGAATATTACCTGATATCAGACGACAGGTCGGACATAAATCCAACGAGATTTTATACGGCTCAAATAAAAATAAATAAAAATAAAATTGACAGTGTCGTATTTACTTCGACAACCTTTTTAAAAAATAAATCGGGCAATTTTTATCCCAATTCCCGGGAAGATCCTTATCATACTCCAGATCCGGAAGCGCTTAGATACAACAAAAAAAACAATACTTTAATCTGGAGCAGCGAAGGGGAAAGGATTGTAAATTCGAAAGAAACAATTCTTGAAAATCCCGCAGTTACTGAAGCTGATACAAAAGGAAAATATATTGATACCTTTCAACTACCGTCCCAACTAATTATGCGCGCTACAGGTGAGGGACCGCGGCAAAACGGCGTTTTTGAAGGACTCACTTTCGATGATAATTACAAAAAACTTTTTGTTAGTGTTGAAGAGCCTTTATACCAGGACGGGCCGGCCGCCGGGCCTGGAGATTCTGCCGGGATTGTAAGAATTATAAAATTTGATTTGAAGACAAAAAAACCGGTGGCGCAATATGCTTACACTTTAGATCCGGTAGCCTACCCGCCAATAACACCCGGCGCGTTTAAAATCAACGGCATCTCTGACATTTTATTGCTAGGGAATGACCGACTTTTGGTGCTTGAACGATCTTATTCTACGGGCCGACTCGCGTGCACCATCAGAGTTTATATAGCCGATATCTCAAGAGCCGAAAATATTAAGTCAGTCGCTTCATTAAAAGATAAGGAGCAAATAAAGATGACTTCTAAAAGACTGTTATTAAATATGGACAGCCTCGGAATTTATATTGACAATATCGAGGGTGTCACCTTCGGACCAGAATTAGACAATGGAAAGCTATCGCTCCTGTTTGTAGCCGATAACAATTTCAGCCCATTAGAAAAAACTCAGTTTCTTTTGTTTGAAATTGAATAACAAAATCAAACTACTTTGCTCTGAATAAATATCTAAAGTAAATATTGGTTTACTCAAATCCGTTATCACTAATATAGTACACCCATCACCGTTATCTAACAATTATTATTATTTCTGATTCCCTCACTCCTTTAATTCATTGCAGGGGGTGGAGGTGGTGGAGGCATTGGAGGCCTGTTTTCATTATTCATTTTCGGAGGATTATTATCGGGATGAGCAGTTCCATGATGACAGGTATAGCAGGTAACATATTTAAGCATGTAACTTACAGCGGAAGTATCCGTCGTAGGCATTGCCATTTTACCGCTGTCCATTTGTTCTGCTATTTGCTGAAAATGATTTTTATTAATGTCAATTGTCATTAACATCATTTTGCGGGCAATTAATTTTTCAGGTTTAGCGTCGCTTGCAAAATCGATTTTCCTCGTTGTAGGGTCGCCTGCATGACAATAACCACATCTGACACCAAGCGACGCGGTAAAATGATGCATCACGCTGTCTAGCCCTTCATGAGAAATATTTTTAGGTAAAATTTGCAGGTTCTTAAATTCGGGTTGTTGGTGAGAGGTGGTGGTAAATGCCTGAAAAATTAACACACTGAATAAACAGGCACCAATAACGAAAACACTTTTTTTCATTTGAATTTGATTTGAATGTCGAAAGTATACAAAAATTTTGAAAACAACTTTTTAAATTCTGATAAGTAAATATGAGTTTTAAACATTTTTATTTTAATGTGAATAAATAATTTAGAAATTACCTCATTCAGATTTTATATTTGATCAGGAAAAATAAAACTCTTAACCCGTAAAAAAAACCTATTGACAGAATCAATAATTAACCTCGAAACTGTAAGCCCGATTGAATTCTTTGGAGTAAATAACGCAAAGTTAGATATTCTAAAAAAGAAATTTCCAAGACTTAAAATTCTCAGCCGTGGCACACAAATAAAACTAAGCGGAGCTCCGGAACAGATTGAAGAGGCAAGAGAGAAGATAATCCTGGCTGTTCAGTACCTTGAAAGAAATGGTCAAATGAGTGAAAACTATCTTGAACAAATCCTAGGAGGCGACGATGAAAAAGTGATCGACCATTTTATGGAAAATACCCAGACAGATGTTTTGGTTTTTGGCCCCCATGGAAAAAGTGTGAGAGCCCGAACTGCAAACCAAAAGAAAATGGTTCAGTCAATTGATAAAAATGATATTGTATTTGCCATAGGCCCCGCCGGAACCGGCAAAACCTACACTGCTGTGGCGCTGGCCGTACGAGCTTTAAAAAATAAACAGGTAAAAAAAATCATCCTCACAAGACCTGCAGTAGAAGCAGGAGAAAACCTTGGTTTTTTACCCGGTGATTTAAAAGAAAAAATTGACCCGTATTTACGGCCTCTGTATGATGCGCTTGATGATATGATACCAGCCGACAAACTTGGCTATTACATGACCACACGAACTATAGAAATTGCACCATTAGCGTATATGCGTGGCCGTACCCTGGACAATGCTTTTATCATTCTTGATGAAGCTCAAAACGCTACCGACCTTCAGCTTAAAATGTTTTTGACCAGAATAGGAGCACATGCCAAGGCAATCATTACCGGAGATATCACCCAAATAGACCTTCCTCCAAAAATTAGGAGTGGACTTGAAAAGTCCGTTAGAATCCTTGCTAATATCGAGGGTATTGGCCATGTAGTGCTTGACGAAGAAGACGTTGTTCGGCACAAACTTGTAAAGGCTATCATCAGGGCCTATGATAAAGAGAAAATAAAAGAGTTAGAAGATCTTAAATAGATTTATGCACTTCATTTGAAAGACTTCCCTGAAGGTGCTTTTCATTTACATTAACTAAATCATCGTTTATTAGAAGAAAATTTAAATTTGCGTCGTAACGACAAAAACATTTTATGAAGAAATTTCTTTTGCTGGCAATAACAGGTTTTGTAATTGCGCTATCAGGTTGCCAAACAGGCGGAGGCGGCAATCCAACAGAAGTACTTACTAATTTTTTTAATGCATTGGCAAAAAAAGATGTTACCACGGCAAAAAAATATGCTACCAAAGATAGCGATGGCATGCTGGACATGATGGGAATGGGAATGAAAATGAGTGCAAGTATGCAAAACGATCATGAAGATAAGATGGTTGAAATGCTGCAGAACGCAGAGATGGGGACGCCTGTCATTAAGGGAGACGAAGCGACGATTACGGTTACTGACAAAAAATCCGGAGAATCCGCTGATTTCATGTTGAAAAAAGAAAGTGGTGATTGGAAAGTTGCCTTCGATATGACAACACTTTCGGAGATGGCGAGAGAAAAAATGAAAGAAAAGGGAATGGATATGCCGAATATGAACATGGACAGTTTAAACGCAAACATGCCGGATTTGAAACAAAAGATGGACAGTATAAGAAAACTGATGGATAGCACCAGGGCTAATGACTAAAATACCAAAACATCATTTAAATTAAATATAAAAGAACATCTCTGTAGAGGTGTTTTTCTATTTAATACCAAAAGATATTTACCTTCATCGCGTAAAATTAAAAAAATGAAGTTTATACTCAGCGTTACAATTATTTTTTGCCTGATTCTATCATCATGTACGTCTACAATAGATAAAAGCGACCCGTTAACATCAGGAAGGGGGTTTATAGAGGCTTCCCTCAAGGGTGATTATAAAACAGCCCAAAATTATTTACTCGATGATAGTACGAACATTCAATATTTTGACCTTCTGAAAGATTTTGCTAATAAAATGACCCCGGAAAATCGTCGGGGATATGCAGAAGCTAATATAATTATCGATTCATCCATTGCACGTTCAGACTCGGTTAATATCATTTATTTTACCAACAGTTTTAAGGGTAAACCATCAAAAATAAAAATGGTTAAAGAGAATAAGGATTGGTTGGTAGACTTCAAATATACATTTATAGGGAATTAAAAATGGTAATTATTCCTTCCGATAGCTGGTAGATATTCGGACGGAATGATTTGTGACTATAAGCAGCATACCCCAGAAAAATTACTAAAATGAAAATTCTTTTAGCTATCGGATTCGGGAGTTTCCTTGGAGGAATATCACGCTATCTCATGACTTTATTTATCCAGAATAAGTTTCTTTCCACTTTTCCTTATGGAACTCTGGGCGTGAACATTGTCGGCTGCTTTTTAATTGGTATCGTATATGGCCTTAGCGCGCGGGGAAACATCAACGTAGAATGGAGAATCTTTCTGGCAACAGGTTTTATGGGAGGCTTTACAACTTTTTCATCTTTTTCTAACGACACGGTAAGCTTATTGCGGGATGGACAATACTGGCAGGCGTATTCGTATGTAGCAGCAAGTGTATTTATAGGCCTGTTAGCCACTTTTGGCGGAATTTTATTAATAAAAAATTTATAGAATGGTCAACGATCCTAACGCAAAATTGCTTCGGATTTTTCTTGGAGAAGCTGATAAGTATCATCAGCAACCCCTTTACGAAACCATTGTTTTTGAAGCGAAAAAACAATCGCTCTCCGGCGCGACGGTTACCCGCGGGATTATGGGGTTTGGACCAAACAGTAAGATTCATACCGCAAAACTTTTTGATATTTCAACAGATCTACCGGTAATTATAGAAATCGTTGATACACTTGAAAAAATAAATTTGTTCCTCAAAACGGTTGAAACACTTTTTGAGGAATCAAAAGCGGGTGGACTGATCACCCTGGAAAAAGCGGAAGTAATACGTTACCAATCCGGCAAAAAATAAACACTGTAATGCATATACCTGCCCTTACAGTAAAACAACAAAAAATAGCTTTTTTTAATCAGTTAAACTTTGATTAATCAGTTTCAAAATACTTTTAACCCTAAAAAATAAAATTTATGTACGTTTTACATCCATGGCATGGCGCCTCTTATGGTGACCACTCGCCTCAAATAGTAAATGCGCTCATTGAGATCCCACAAGGTTCAAAGTCGAAATATGAAATAGATAAGAAGACGGGTTTGCTAAAACTAGATAGGGTTATTTATTCATCCTTTCATTACCCGGTCAATTACGGATTTATTCCGCAAACACTCGGCAAGGATGGCGATCCGTTAGATATTTTGGTGATGTGCACTGAAGCTATTCAACCTTTGTGTCTGGTAGAAGCTTTCGTAATCGGCAATATGCAGATGATAGACACAGGATTGATAGATGACAAGATAATCGCGGTTGCTGTTAATGATCCTGGAGTGAATTATATAAAAAGTCTGGACGAAGTCCCGCCGCATATCTTTAAGGTTTTAAAGAATTATTTTGAACAATACAAAGTACTGGAAAATAAAAAAGTTGAGATCAATGATTTCCAGGAAAAAGACATTGCCTTTGATATTATTAATGAATCTATAGAATTTTATAAAAAAAACTATCCTTCATAATACAAAACAGTGTTAGTAGCAGCCATCATTTTTGCCAGCATTTCGTGCCACCAGGAACAGCAGATGATACTGAAACTAAAGCGACTGTCGAAACGGGTAGATGTGTAATGATTTTATCTACCTACCCCTGTACTGAATAATTTCGTTTATCCAAGCAATTATATCGTTGCAAAAATTACTTTCCCGAAGGAAATGAAATCATCCATTTTCATGATAACGTTAACGGTGATCACGACGGATCATGGGTTACATACGAATACGACAAAGACAATTCTTTTTGTACTAGACCTTGATTGGATGGGTTTAATACCATAACCCGAAATGTCATTCATTTTGGATAACAATTCTTGTTATTGCTTTAGGCAATACAGACTTTTTGCCGGTCACCTTAAGTATTGCACCAATTACTCAACAGAATACGCCTCATAAATAATGTGCGCATTCTACAGGCTATTTAGAGATAGTTTTGTTACTGTTTACATTTTTTTGCAGGTTGCGATGAGATAATCCAGTGAAATATCACTAGTTTAACAGCCTCAATATTTTTTAATTTTGAATTTGCGTATACGATACTTCTTGATCTGGATATTTTTTGTATCTGCTATTTTTGCAGAGCGGAATCTCTATGCCCAGACAAAAGCCGTAGATAGTTTGCAACAGTGGTTAAAAGATAATCCAAAAATAGATTCGCAGTACATTCTTACGTTACACAGGCTTGGCTATCACTTCAGTGAAACTGATATTTCCAAATCTTTCGAATATTATGAGAAAGTGGCCACATTAAGTGACAGCCTTAATTTTAATTACGGAAAGTCTTTAGCCCAGATAAATCTAGCCCTGCTGTTAAGTAACTCTGCCAATTATGAAGGTAGCAACGAAAGTTATTTTAAAGCAATTCAGTATGCAGATTCTTTTGGAACTGGAGCACTCAGGTTAAAGGCTGTGTCACTAAATAATATAGGAGAGAATTTTAAAATAATTGAGGATTTTGAAAAGTGTCGGCAATATACACGTGAGGCCATACCCATCAATCGGAAACTAAAAGCCTGGTATGGTGTAGCTGTCAACTACGAATTACTGCAGCGGTGCGACCTCGAGCAAAATTTAGTTAAGAATGCAAAAATTAATTTAGACTCGGGAATGGAATATGCCTTAAAAACGCAAAGCAGTTACATTCTTTCCCAGTATTATCTCGGCTATGGAAAATTACAAGCAATTTCCAACAATATTGATTCTGCTAAATATTTCTTTAATAAGGCCTTGATCCTGGCAAACAGTCAGGACGAACTCGGAAATAAATTCCAGGTTTATAGGGCAATGGCAGAATATTTGAAAATTCTACCTGCTGATAAAAGGATTGAATTGCTGGATAGCGCATTATCAATTGCTCACCAGACAAAATACATGGAAGGAATATCGCAGGCTGCGCAATTGTTGTCAAAGGAATATGATTTAAAGCAGAACAAAGATTCTTCGCTCCTGTATTATCGTGTTTACAAAAAGGCTAACGATTCGGTTTTTTCTGAAAATAACCGGCGAAATATGGTCATAAAAGAGGCTAACTGGATGATAAGAGGTAAGGAAATCGAAAATGGGCATTTAAAAGAACTGGCGGCGATTCAAAAAAGGGACATTCTTTTTAGAAATGTTTTGTTAGTGGCTATTGCGGGTTTATTATTATTGATCATTATTTCTTCAATTGTTATTAATAAAAATATAAAAGTCAAGAAAAAACAAACTGAATCAGAGTTAAAACAAAAACTTACAGAGATGCAGATGCAATCTCTCCGGGCACAAATGAATCCGCATTTTATTTTCAATTGCCTGAATAGCATTGAGAACTTTATAATGAGAAATGATAAATTAGCTGCAAGTGAATACCTCAATAAATTTTCAGAATTAATAAGGATCATGCTCGACAGCAGCCGTGCAGATTTAGCATCGTTTACAAAAAATATGGAAGGTATTCAACTGTATGTGGAACTGGAACAGTTACGATTTAATCATAAATTTTCTTTTACAACAGATATTGATCCTGAATTATTAAATGGAGATTATAGAGTTCCACATTTGATGATACAGCCTTATATAGAAAATGCTATCCTGCACGGACTTTCACAAAGCGAAGGTGAAAATCTGAAGTTATATCTATCAGCGAGGCTAAAGGGAAATTACATTTATTATATCATTGAGGATAATGGAATTGGCCGCGCAATTTCTGAAAAATACAAGCACCACAATAAACCGGAACACAAGAGTATTGGTATCGATTTAAGCAGCGAGAGAATTAACATGTTCAATCGACAGTACAATGGCGATGGAGGAGTAGAAATTATAGATTTATACGATGAAAATAATGAGCCCACCGGCACAAGAGTAATGATAAAAGTAAAAGCCGTTTAAAAATGAGAATATGGATGCATTAAAAGCAATATTGATTGACGACGAATTACCAAGTCTGCAAAACTTACAACAAAAGCTAGAAGAATTTTGTCCAGATATCAAGGTGATCGCTACTGCCCAAAAGCCCGAGGAAGCTATCCAATTATTAGAGCAAAATCAGCCCGATGTAATTTTTTTAGACATAGAGATGCCGAGGATGAATGGTTTCAAAATGCTGGAAGAAATTAAAGAAAAAGACTTTGATATTATTTTCATTACAGCCTATAATCATTATGCGATAGATGCCATTCGCATAAGCGCTTTCGATTACCTGGTAAAACCAGTAGCAGTAAAGGATTTGCAAAATTCTGTGAACCGTCTTATTAATTCGCATCGCAAACTGGTTCCTGAAAAATTAGACGTGCTTCGCCAAAACCTTTCCAACTCAAGATCTCAAAATGATAAGATCACTATTGTGACCAACGAAGGTGTTGATTTTTATGAAATTCGCCAGATTATACGAATTGAATCAAGTTCTAATTATAGCAAAATTCACTTTAAGGATGGAAAGGTACTATTGGTAACAAAGCTTCTTAAAGATTTTGAAGAAATCCTGGGGCCCTATCGTTTTTACAGAATTCACAATTCGCACCTTATCAACCTGAGCTATATCAAAAAATATTTACGCGGTGATGGCGGACAGGTAATTATGCAAAATGATGAAGTGATTGATGTTGCAAGAAGGAAGAAAGAAGAGTTTTTAAAATTGATAAGTTAATCAGTAAACAAACTTTTAATAAAGATTTCTATTTTCACTTTGCATTAATTCAGAAGGGCTTTGGCCTTTCACAGTTTTCAGCTTTTCGCTATTTTCTGATAACTAACTGATATTCCCTTTATCAGCGATGAACTGAAGCCCTGATGCTCCATTTCGTTCAAACCTGCAATGGTGCAACCTTTTGGCGTAGTTACTTTGTCTATTTCCTGTTCAGGATGACTTCCATTTTGCAATAACAATTCTGATGCTCCTTTCACCGTTTGTTCTACTATCAGACTGGCGGTCTTTACATCAAATCCAATTTCAATTCCGCCTTGTATATTCGCCCGAATAAATCTCATGGCATATGCCGTTCCACATGCGCCAAGAACAGTAGCTGCCTCCATCAATTTTTCATCAATAATCACCACTTTTCCCAGTGCCGAAAATATTTTTTTCACAATCAGGATGTCGGCCGCGGCAGCATTGGTATAACTCATGCACGTCATGCTTTCGCGTATCGAAATCGCCGTGTTAGGCATCGCCCTGAAAACAGGCATTTTCTTTTCGAAACACGCCTCTATATCCGATATTAAAACACCCGTAGCTACCGATACTAAAATTTTTTTTGCCGACAAATCCTTTTTGAAACCGTTTAATACATCACTTACCTGGTATGGTTTTACAGCAAGGATAAGCAATTCGCTATTTCGTACTGCCTCGCTGTTATCTGAGATTACTTTCACGCCTTTGTCTTTTAATTTGCTGAGCGTTTCAATTTTTCTTTTTGTAATGGTTATATCAGCAGGCTTGCAAAACTTGCTAACCAATAGCCCTTCGGCGATCGCGCTTCCTAAATTTCCGCCACCAATAATGGCAATTTTCTTACTCATAATTTGAATAATTTTTCAGATATTTTTATGAAATACTGCAAAGATGTGGCATTGATACTAAATAATTGAAAAATAATAGGCTTAATCAAAATACTGATTGTAGGGCGCTGCATTGACTTTTTAGAAAGTGGGGCACAAGGTTTGTCTCTTGTCTCCATTAAACTGGCTATAAAAACCTTTATACATCGCGTTGAATTCGTTAGCGCCAAGAGAATTGTTGTAGCTTTTAAGGGAAGATGTGGTCAAATCATAACTAAAAGTAAAACGGAGGTTGTTTATTTGCAAACCTACCATCGGAATAATGGCATCGCCGCTTCTGTAAAATAAACCACCGATAATTTGCTTATCCCCGCCTCCTGAAAGATCATAGGCTGCATTTAAACCTAACGAAAATTCAGTGGCTCCTGCCATAGTAGTGAAATAGGCGGCGGGATTTATAATGACCACGTCACTGGTTTTTATGATGGCATTCAAAAAAGCAATATGTCTCATAGCAATGCGGCTGTCATCCCCTTCTTCAAAGAAAGTTTCCTTGGGTTTATTTATATGCTGAATGGAGTAGCCCGCGTTAAGATAGATATCTTTCGTAGGAAAATAAGCATAATTTAGGCCTGCCTGCAGATCCAAATAACTTGAACTATTAGTAAGCAACTGAACAGATGTTGGCAAGCTGCTATTAAAAAATTGACCATCGAATTGATCCGGGAAAGTTAATTTGCTCTGGTCAATTCTTTTATTGGTCCAGCCTATATTAAAGCCCGCGGAAAGCAGACTACTAGCCCCCATCATCTGGTGGTATGCTGCCGAGCCGTATGCCTGAGTCGAAGTAAGACTGCCAGAGCCTGCCACATCTCGAATAATAACGCCTCCTAAACCCATCCAACCATTTTCGAACCGGTTTCTAAAAACCTGTGCGTCTCCAGAAATACTCATCGTTTGGTAGGGCACTGCCATAATATTGGAATATTGATTACGGTAAGAAGCACCCAGCCGATAATCGGCATCCGGAATAAAACCGGTATTTGCAGGATTGGTCAATAATGGATTATTGAAAAACTGCGAAAAATGTAAATCCTGGGCATGACTTTGTAATCCAACAATTAATGAAGCAAGAAAAAAAAATAATATTTTCATCCATTTATTCATTCTTAAATTCATTTATCGTAATAAGGTGATATCGCCTGTTTTTGTAACCTTTTTACCATCCGAGAATTGAACCGACAATGTGTATGCATAAACGTCCATCGGTTGCAATTTACCCTGAAAAGTTCCATCCCAGCCGCTCTTTTGATCACTACTTTCAAATACTTTCTGCCCCCATCTGTTATAAATGGTCCAATGCAATTCTTTTATTCCAAAGCCGGCCACTTTAATAACTGAATTCGTCCCGAATTTCCCAGGGGTAAAAGCTGACGGCACATCCACCAGCGGCCTTATCAAAGACGCAACCGCTATACAGGTATCATCGCTACAGCCAGTTTCATTGGCGGCATTCAGACATACATTGTAGGTGCCGGTTTCATCGAATATATGGCTCGGGTTTACCATATTTGACGTATCGCCGTCACCAAAATTCCAAACATAATTGACACCTCCTACAGACTGGTTTACAAAGTTGGTAAAAGTATTTTCTTTTGGAGGATTAGGACTGTAGGTGAAAGACGCCGTTGGTATTGGGCTTACGGTGATAGTAAAAGTGGTTTTATCGGTTTTATTGCATGAAGTAGAATCGAATGCGGTCAACGTAACTAAATATGAACCTATATTCGGGTATAAATGAGTTGGATTTTCATCTGCTGAAGTAGTACCATCCCCAAAATCCCATAAAAAGCTTAGCCCACCCAATGAATTATTGGTAAACACGGCATTATACGGCACACAACCGCGAGAGGGAGTAGCAAATGCTGCCTGTACCTGAGGCGATAAGCGAATGGTTTTGACCGTATCGTCAGGCGAATTGCAATAAGTAGTATCATTGATACTTAATGTTACTTTATAAGTTCCTGCACTCGCATAAGAATGGTTGATCGGCGGCATCAATCCCTGGATGACCGGCGGCGTATTATCGCCAAAATCCCAGGTGAATATATTGTTGGCAAATACACCAAAGTTAGGCTTAGACATGTTAGTAAAAGTGTAGGCTAAATTGGTACATGGGGGAATTTTTTCAGAAATAAAATTGAGGTTTGCCTTGTTATTTCCTGCCTTGATGGTTCCATAAGAAGTATCAGAAATATTGCATGTTGTACTGTCTATACTCACCAACATTACATGATATAACCCAACATTCAGATAAGTGTGACTTGCGGAGGGGGCTGTTGTCGTATCGCCAGTTCCATCTCCAAAATACCAATAGTACCTTTTTCCCTTTTTTAATGTGTCTGAAAAATTGACCAGTAATGGAACACACCCTACTGAATCATTCACCTTACCATCGATGGTGCTTTGCAAACCTGCATGTACACCCGAGAAATCCATTTCTATTTTCAACATACCAAGATTGCACTGCCCGTTATTCCCTGTTGAATTATTCTTTGGCCCCCACACTCCCGGCGGACTGCCAGGAAATAACACTCCCTTGAAGCAGTTGGCACACATGGCTTCGTAAATAACGCCATTCGGATCAAACCTACTTGTTCCGCCATCCACATGATCGCCAAATGTTCGTGGATTCGTCACGGAAAGGGGCGGATCTTCCTGTCCGAAAAACGTTGCATACAACAAAGAATCCGCGTCTTTTCTCAAAACAATAAAATAAAAATCACTTCCGGAAGCATCTGTCTTAGGTTTTATCGCATTAGGAGTCGTTGCCATCCCAATGGTATTACTTGGATTAAATCCCGTGCCCTGATTCGACTTACCACCCCAGCCGGCCACATACACATTTTCGCACCGATCTACCAAAAAGGCAGTAGGTGAAATATTAGGAAAAGTTGCATTTACAGACCCAAAAACCGTCTGGTAAATAACTTTGCTAAGATCAGGATTCAATTTGGTGACAAATTGTTTAGAATTTAGATTAGAATACGATGCATTAATCACCTTCATATTACCCTCTGATGTACCGTTTACGTAAATATTACCCGCCTTATCTCTACCTATTCCGTATATCTGATCTGCCTGGTCTGTGCCGATATAAGTTCCACCGATCAATGTGGACGCAGTATTGTTCAATTCGGTAATAAACCCATCACAGACTCCTCCAATAAAACTTGGATTTAAACTTCCAGGTGTAATACCTTTAAAATCAAGACTAGAAGTACCGCCAGCAACGTAAATATTTCCATTATCCGCCAACGCCAATACATAGGCGGCGTCATTTTCTTTACCACCCAAGAATGTACTAAAAAGAACCGAATTACAATCGGGGCTCAATTTTAGCACTACGCCATCCTGCGCCCCTCCTATTGTTCGCTGAAAAACTCCTGCTGTTGTTGGAAAATCCGGTGATTGAGTACAGGAAGCCACATAAATATTATTGGATGCGTCCAGTAAAACCTCGCTGCGCGCATCATCTCCATAGTTTCTTTTTAGCGAATTCAGGCCGCCAGGAGTGCTGTTTTCATCAGCTATATTTACACCATCGCTACCGGTTCCGCCTATTTTCATAGAGCCCAGCAGTTTTCCTCCGCTTGGATCTAATTTACTAACTACAATATCCCAACCGCCATTAGGCCAGGTAGTATTAGGGTCGGCAGGACCGAATTTATTTGTAACCGGATAATCATCTGATTTAGATCTTCCTGCAATGATGAGATCGCCTGCCGCATCTACGATCAGGCTGTTTGGTTGTTCTTCGTCGGCGCCTCCAAGATAAGTAGTATAAATCATATTTCGTCCGTCAGGAGAAAGTTTTATAATGGCAATATCAAACGCGCCGTTGTAAGTTTGATCATACCCGGCAGAAGAAGGAAATCCTTGACCAAAGGCAATTCCACCTCCATAAAACGATCCATCAGGCCCATACGTAGCGGTCATCCCCCAGTTATCGGCGCGACTTCCGGAATAACTGAAAAATATTTCTGTAGGATCTATTATCAAAGTTTTATCAGGCGAATAGTCTTTTACTTTAAACCTTACTACGTCCCCTTTTACTTCATAACGACAATCCAACTGCTTTTTTTCGTTGCTATCAAGCTGGTAAGTGGATGGTTCTAATTCCTTGCTTTCCCCCATGGAAGTAGTAATTTTCAGTTCTCTGTTCTTTACCTTTATTTTATCCGCACCAAAGTATTTCATTGCGATATCAGCCACTTTAGCGCCAGGGTGCACTATAAAATCGTACTTTAAATTACCACCGCCATCTACGTAATAGTGCACATCAATTCCGGGATATAAATTTTCATAAGTAACGCCCATGTAAGTTTTACACCCAGACGCCCATTTATTCTTATCACTCCCTATAAAATAATTGGTGACCCCTGGCAACAGTTTATCCGGAATAATGCTGGGAGTTTGAGCGTTTAAAAATGTGACTGAATAGTTATGGGAACGTACCGTATTCAACGGCTTGCCTGATGCGCCGGCAATCTGTCGGGAATTAGTATTTGCATTGGATACGCTATGTCGTTGTTCTTGAATATTTTCAAGATCTTTCGGATTGTATTGAACAATATTGAACCCATTTTCCAATAAATAAAAAGAACCGCTTCCCGCTTCGCTTTTAAACTTCACCTTTGAATCCCATTGCCCTTTGTTCTCAATAAATTGAACCTGGGCAAATATTTTTTGTGATAGAAATAACAAGACAGCTATCAGAGAAAGAATAAAAATGTGTGGTCTTAATCTTTTCAAGTGAAGTAAGTTTTATTATAAAAGTATAAGCAAATTTTTCAAAACTCCATAAAAAAGGAAAGAAAAATTAAAAATTAAATTTACGACAGAATAGCAAGAGAAGTTTTAATTAATTTATCCTCCAATTGATTTAATAGCGAATTAACATAGGGATTTTAAGTATAAATTATGAAATTTTACTCCATGCGGTTTTCCCTTCTTGACTTACCAGAAATTCTTTTAGGCAGCGATTTTCTTCTTTGAACAGTACGGCATCATCCTCAATTATTTTTTCCGCTGTTAGCCTGGCAGCTTCCAGTATTTTCTTGTCCTCAATGATATTTGCCAATTTAAAATCGAGCAAACCGCTTTGCCTGGTTCCTTCTATATCGCCCGGCCCACGTATCTCCAGGTCTTTTTCGGCTATTTTGAAACCATCATTGGTATCGCACATAATTTTCAATCGTTGCCGTGCATCTGCAGATAATTTCACTTTCGTTACGAGTATGCAATAGCTTTTTTCATTACCCCTCCCTACTCTTCCCCGAAGTTGATGCAATTGCGGAAGGCCAAATTTTTCAGCGCTTTCTATCACCATTACGCTGGCATTAGGTACATTAACACCCACTTCTATCACTGTAGTAGAAACCATTATTTGCGTATCGCCCGTTACAAAGCGATTCATGTTTGTTTGTTTTAGGGCTGCCTTTTGCTTACCGTGAACCATACTAATATAATATTTCGGTTCGGGGAAATAAGCTTTCACCTCTTCATATCCTTTCATCAGGTTTTCAAAATCAAGCTTAGCAGATTCTTCTATCAATGGGTAAATAATGTAAGCCTGGCGGCCTTTTTTCACTTCGGATTTTATGAAATTCATGACCTCTGGCCTCGAATATTCCATGCGATGAACGGTAGTGATGGGGATTCTCCCGGGAGGCATTTCATCCATAATACTGTAATCAAGATCTCCATATGCCGTCAATGCGAGCGTCCGTGGAATCGGCGTCGCAGTCATTACGAGAATATGTGGATGAAGTTCATTTTTTTCCCACAGCTTCGCCCTTTGTGCTACGCCAAAACGATGTTGTTCGTCAACAATAGCGAGACCAAGATTTTTAAAAATAACAGTATCTTCTATCAAGGCGTGCGTGCCGGTAATGATATCTAATTCACCATCGGCGCATTGCTGCAGGACAGTTCTTTTTTCCTTAGCGGTGGATGAACCCGTTAGGATTCCGATTTTTACGGGAAGATGATTCAGCAATGACTTTAAACTGTCAAAATGCTGCCGCGCCAATATTTCGGTGGGAGCCATAAAACAACTCTGATATCCATTGCCAGTTGCGATTAGCATCACCATCAATGCCACCATCGTTTTTCCACTGCCTACGTCGCCCTGCAAGAGCCTGTTCATTTGCCTGCCACTACCTACATCTTTTCTTATTTCTTTCAATACTTTTTTCTGAGCGCCCGTAAGTTCAAATGGCAAATGATGATTATAAAAATCATTAAAATGTTTACCTACTGTTGAAAAAACGAGGCCTTTTGAAAAAGAATGCCGTTTGAATCGTAACAAACCCATCCGCAACTGCGATAAAAAAAGCTCTTCAAATTTTATGCGCTGCGCTGCTTTTTCATAGTCGACTTGGGAAGGCGGAAAATGAATATTTTTGTACGCATCAAAACGCTTCACTAGATGGAATCTATTTATGATTTCAGCAGGAATATTTTCGGGTATATCTTTCTCCGAAAGCATCTTCAATAGAATCCCCGTCAAACCGCCCAGCTGTCTGCCACCCATACCTCTGGCTTTTAATTTTTCAGTGGCAGAATAAACGGGTTCGAGAAAACCTTTGGCATTTTTATTTTCTTCTGTTAGCAACTCCATTTCGGGGTGAGTGATCTGTGGTGTGTTCATGAAAAATCCCGCCTTTCCAAATACCAGAAACGGAGCTCCAATTTGCATTGATTTTTGTACCCAGTTAATTCCCTGAAACCACACCAATTCGAGCTCGCCGGTGCCATCATAAAGCGTAGCAATCAGCCGTTTCGAATATTTTTCACCAAGTACTTCAACGGAAGTTATTTTCCCTTTTACCTGCACGTAATCTGTTTGGCTATTTATTTTGCTGATAGGTGTTATTTGAGTACGATCAATATGCCTAAACGGAAAATATTGCAATAGATCGTTAAAGGTAAATATCCCGGCTTCTTTTTTCAAAATATCAGCCTTAAATGGACCAACGCCTTTTAAGTATTCAATGGGATTATTTAATATGGAAACGATGTTACTGATAAAATAATGATTTCAAACGGTGATGAATACAAATATAATAATTGGCGTGAAGCAAAAGACACTAAGTTCCAAAGAACTGGACTTGCACAAGAGGAACAATAAAGAGTGAAAAAAATAGTTATGATAAAACAAATATGTTAAAAACCTGACCGAAATTTTATTTTAATTAATAAAAAACACCAGAAGCCTCGTCAAAACCTATATTTGCAACTCACTAAAATAGATAATCCATATTTTAGTGTGACATTAATTGATCCAAGGCTATGAAAATACACTCGGACTTTTTCAATTCGTTTGTATTTTCAAGAGCTATAATCTTTGAAAAACTAAATTGACAGCAATGAAGAATTACTGCAAAAAGCCTTATTTACCGCTCACTTTCTTACTAATTTTCTTAATTCATCTTCCGTTCGTTTTTGCCAAATCAAAATCTGCGCCTAGTTATGTTAATCTAAATTCTAAACCGGATGCTCATTTAAATTTGAATTCACAAAGCGCGATTATTTATGATAGTTTAAAGTTAGATTCACTTGGCTTATCCAGGCAGGCATTTATAGATGGCGTAAAAGGATACGATTATCTCAAGTCTATCGGCAAATTGTCTAACGACAACGTGTTGACGATCGCTGATTTTAGCCTGCCTTCAAACGAAAAACGCTTGTTTGTAATAGATATGGAAAATTTTCAGGTGCTTTATAATACCTATGTAGCACATGGACGCAATTCAGGAAGAGAATATGCCAATAAATTTTCAAACTCGCCACGGAGCAATATGAGTAGTCCGGGTTTTTATGTAACCCAGAATACTTACTACGGAGAACATGGTTTTTCGTTGAGATTGCAGGGTGAAGAAAAAGGAATTAATGACAATGCTTTAAGCAGAGCGATTGTAGTTCATTGTGCGAATTATGTAAGTGAAAAATGGGTTCAGGATTTGGGATATATTGGCCGCAGTCTTGGATGTCCTGCGCTTCCGGAAAAATATGCAAAGCCTATTATAGAAACTATAAAGGATGGATCATGCTTTTTCATATACAGCCCCAGTCAAAAATATCTTTCGAGATCACAACTACTACAAAAAGCATCATAAAAATTAAAATATCATAGCCTCATTATTGAGGCTTTTTTTGTTGCAGCAGACGAACAAAAAATCAGATTTTTCATTTTCTAATCCCGACCTATTGCTTTCTCTCATTGTCAGTGCCGGTTGATTTTTCCCATTCCCGATTGACTATTCACCATTTGTGATCATCACCACCCACTAATCACATTTCTCTTTAATCCACTGTTTTTCGTCTTTTTGCCAGTACCTGTCCATTATAAAAGTTCCGAACGGGAGTAGAGAAGCCAGAAATGATAGAAGCATTTTACTAAATTTCCATTCCAGGTTTATTTTCACGGTTATCAATGCCAGGATGAAAAGCATAAAAAGCAGCCCATGAACCCATCCTACATATAAAACCATTTGTGGGTCGCCGGCAAGGTATTTTAAAGGCATCGCGATGAATAAGAGGGTAATAAAAGATATTCCTTCTGCAATGCCGGCCATCCTTAGCCTTCCGATGGCGCTGTTGGAAAATGATAATTTCATTCCTTATGTTTGTTTTATAGTGGAAATATTGGTTGCTTGCCGTGCGAATGTAACCCTGCTTCTCAAAAAAGAAAAACGATTTTTATAATTCTTTGCCGATTGCCTTATATCCGATTGCCTTATATATGTCATCACGGTAGGTTTATTTATACCTTTTTTATTTGCGTGCAATATCAGTTACAACACTCACAAGCCCATTAAATAATGGCATCGAAATAAATATCAGTAAACCACAACAAGTAAGCGGCGATAGAATTACGGTAGATTTTAATGCTATTTTATCTGATAAGAACAGTTGAACCTTTTTTGAAGAATTGTTTGCCGGTATCGCGCAGCGTATATTTTAAAGTCCATATATACACATCGGCAAGCTGTGGCTCGCCTTTAAAAGTGCCATCCCATTTTTTAGTCCAGTCATTTGACTGAAAAACCAACTGGCCTAAACGGTTGTAGACTTTAAATTCAAGATTGTCTGCCTTATAAGCGTTGAGCGGATAAAGATAATCGTTCAGGTTATCGCCATTAGGAGTAAATGCATTGGGGACCGCTATGTAGCAACTTTTTAAGACCGTGATCGAATGAACCGCAGTATCAAGACAACCGGCATCATTACCGACGACCAGCGTCACCGGGTAATTCATTTCCTCTGTCGAAATCGGGTATTTCTGATAAGGTGGATTTTGTTCATTACTTGTATTCCCGTTTTTAAAATCCCAGCTATAAGAAATAATATTGCCAATACTTTGATTTTGAAAAACCGCCGAGTCCTCGGGGCAGATAATATTACTGGTTTCAAATGCCGCTTTTAATTCATTTCCAAGCGAAATAATTTCTTGTGTAGTATCGCTACAAAAACCATTGGAAACTGCCAACTGAATGGTCTTTTTACCATTCGGCCGAAAGTACATCACCGGGTTTTGAAGATCGCTGGTTCCATTATAGTCCAATTGCCAGTGCCATTGATTTACACCGTTTCTACCATCATGCAAAAACTGCACGGTATCCATTTTACATCCCGCGGCTACATGAAAAGTAAAATCAGCAGATACTGTATCCTTTATAGTAAAATTCAAAGTTGCCCCTACAGGAGTTTGTTGGGTACATTCATCCAATATGGTATTGCCATCACTGCCCGTCTTCAACGTTATCTGATAAGTGCCTCCAACAACAATAGCCGAAGATAGATTGAGTGTGATTGTTGGGGTAAGTCCATTGGCACAATTGGTTGTAGCGCTTACTATATTCAAATTAGAAGGTCCGGTTACTGTGAAGTCACTACCATCAGCAGCTACAGAATTGCACAGGATATTCTTTTTAAAAATTAACTGTAATGATCGTGGCGCGCATTGCAAAGGTGACAGGCTATCCATTGGTGTAGGGGCCAGTGGAACTATCTGCAACGGCAAAGAACTACCTACCGGAATTGGAGTATCGCAATTATCTAACAATGTATTTCCGTCAGTACCTTCTTTTACACTTAATGTATAATTTCCAACCGGGAGCGGGCCGCTTAGTTGCAATACCAACGAATCCATATCAAACCCTGTGCAAACAGATGTAGCCGAAACGATTTTAGTAGTGCCCGGCGACAACGTGAAATCGCTGCCATCTGCCGCAAGACTACTGCACTGCATGTGTTTATTAAGTTGCACATAAAGTTCAGTGGCGCTGCAAGAAGATGTCAATTCTTTCATTGCCGGCTTGGTAGTATCAGTAATGCTCGCCGTACCACCTCCAAAAGAAAGTCCGTAGCCACTTTGCGAATCTGTAAAATGGCTTACCAATAAAATATAATTATGTCCTGCGATCAGTTTGGGCATCGCTGAAAACCGAGGCTCAGTG
>Ga0207933_1000879_pt1 | contig 25904 bp, 26 predicted proteins | sample NGESurdeep092012_4_FD_184488 | JGI IMG/M metagenome (GOLD analysis project Ga0207933, IMG submission 184488) | Arctic peat soil microbial communities from Barrow, Alaska - NGEE Surface sample F53-3 deep-092012 (SPAdes) | ecosystem: Environmental > Terrestrial > Soil > Wetlands > Peat ... | reverse complement strand
TCAGGAGTCCCTTCACATGGTACGCATTGCTCAGGCATAATTGCTGCTGTTAGAAACAATGGCATTGGAATGAATGGCATCGCCGACAATGTTAGAATTATGATGGTGCGCGCGGTTCCCGATGGAGATGAGCATGATAAAGATATTGCGAATGCTATACGTTATGCTGTTGATAATGGGGCCGAAGTAATTAGTATGAGTTTTGGAAAGGGTTATTCTCCTCAAAAGCAATGGGTAGATGACGCCGTAAAATATGCGAAAAGTAAAGATGTGCTTTTAATACATGCCGCTGGAAATGACGCTAAAAATAATGATTCTACTTTCAATTTCCCCAATCCTGTTTACCAGGATAAATCCGGAATAGCTCCGAATTTTATAACCGTTGGAGCTAGTGGAGATCCAACCAATGGCGGATTTACAGCGAGCTTTAGCAACTATGGCAAAAAAACAGTAGATGTTTTTGCTCCCGGAGTTAATATCTATTCTACGATTCCGGTGGGTAATAAATACGCTAAATATTCGGGCACCAGCATGGCAACACCGGTTGTAGCAGGAGTTGCTGCTTTGATCCTGGAATATTATCCTGATTTAAGCGCGGAACAAGTTAAGTATGTGATAGATAATTCAGTGGAACCTATTACAGAGAAAGTAAAATTACCAGGTACAGATAGTTTGGTTAACCTTTCTGATATATGTATTTCCGGTGGTGAGGTAAACGCTTACAACGCAGTGAAACTTGCCTCCACCCTAAAAGGCGAGCGTACCAAAGGAGATAATGGAACAACTGTTGAAAAGAAAAAAAAACATAAGAAAAGACGTTAGAGCATTTTAATTGGATAAAAAACCGGCAAAGTGATTTGCTGGTTTTTTTTTATCTTGAAACAAAAGATTTGGGGAGTAGCTACCTGGCAATTCAAAATATGCAGCGGGCAAATAAATAAGCTAAATTTTCACTCCCTTCAAAATTTGGATAAGCCGTACTTTTGTAAGCAAAGTCTCACAATAAAAATATAAAACATGCAAACTGAAAATTCAAAAGTTGGAGTTTACCCATCATATTTTTACAATTATATCCGTCTTGTAGAAAATGAAGATCTGAACACTATTTTAAAAACTCAATTATCAGAAACGCAGGCGTTTTTTAATTCCATTCCGGAAGGAAAACATGATTATAAATATACCGAAGGAAAATGGAGCATAAAAGAAGCGTTACAACATATTATAGATACGGAAAGGGTTTTCACCTATCGCGCGCTGGCATTCTCCAGGAAAGACACAAATATTCTTCCGTCGTTTGATGATAAAGTTTATGCTGCTAATGCAAATGGCGCCGCAAGGGAATGGAATGCTTTGGTAAATGAATTTACAGCGGTGAGAAATTCGACGCAACTTTTATTCAATAGCTTCTCGGCTGAGCAATTAGACTCTTTGGGAAAAGCCAGCGATTATCAAATGAACGCAAAGGCGATGGGCTATACAATTGCCGGTCATCTTGCACATCACCTCAATATCATTAGGGAAAGATATTTGTGATAGCTTTGATAGATTACAAGGTCTGTTAAATTTAAATGGTTTAGAGTTTTTCACCATTGAAGATTCACGATTGAACATTCACTATGAAAATATTTTCGGTCTCGCAAATTAGGAATTGGGATTTGTACACCATCAGCCATGAACCTGTGACATCTATTGCATTAATGGAACGTGCTGCTGTGGTTTGTTTCAATTGGATAGTTCAAAATTTCAATAAAAATACTTCCTTCCAAATATTTTGTGGGAAGGGAAATAACGGCGGTGACGGACTTGCCATTGCAAGACTTTTATCGACAAAGAAATATAAAGTATCTGTTTACATTACTGGTGAAAAATTAACTGGCTCTGCTGATTTTGAAACCAATTTAAAAAGACTAAAAAAAAAGTGTTCTGAAATATTTTTAATCAATAATAAGAAAGCATTCCCGGTTTTAACGAAGGATGATGTAGTTATTGATGCATTATTTGGAACAGGATTAAATAAAGAGCCACTGGGATTAATAGCTTCCCTGATAAAATACATCAACGCAAATAACTCAAATGTAATTTCTATCGATGTACCGAGTGGTCTCCAGTCAGACGGTCTCCGTCTGACTGGAGACCAAAAGCCTGATGCAAAATTGTCAGACGGAGACCGCCTGACAATAAAAGCCGACTACACTCTTACATTTCAGAATCAAAAACTAGCTTATTTAATACCTGAAAATGAGAAATACTGCGGAAAAGTCGTTTTACTGCAAATTGGACTTTCACACGAATTTGAGGAAAGAGAATTGGCACAATTTGAACTTACTGATGAAGATTTAATACGGCAAATATACCAACCTCGAACAGCATTTACCAATAAAGGCGATTACGGCTATGCATGTTTGTTAACCGGCAGCTATGGAATGATGGGCGCAGCTGTTCTTAGTTCCAAAGCTTGCTTGAGAAGTGGCGTGGGTAAACTGACATGCTATATCTGCAAAGAAGGAAATGATATTTTGCAAGTTTCCGTTCCTGAAGCTATGTGCAAGGTTTTCGGAGATACATTTATTAAAGACCCAACGGACTTTTCCGCTTTTGATGTAATAGGAATCGGTCCGGGAATCGGTCAACATCCTTCTCACAAAAAACTATTAAAAGATTTGTTTACTGGTTTCAGGAAACCTTTGGTGATAGATGCTGATGCGTTAAACGTGCTGAGTAAAAATAAAATTTTATACAAATCAATTCCCGCAAATAGCATTATCACACCACACCCAAAAGAATTTGAACGTTTGTTTGGAAGTGTAAATTCCGGCTTTGACAGAATTCAATTAGCGCTAACAAAAGCACAGGAACTAAACATCTTTATTGTTCTAAAAGGCCATTACACATTAATAGCTACGCCTGAGGGGAAAGGATATTTTAATTCAACCGGCAATTCGGGAATGGCTACAGCCGGTTCCGGAGATGTACTTACGGGAATTATAACGGGCTTGCTGGCGCAAAAATATTCGCCGCAGAATGCCTGCATACTGGGTGTTTATCTTCATGGATCAGCCGGAGATGTTGCCACAGATCTTCTTTCAAAAGAAGCCCTCGTTGCGGGCGATATTATTAGCCATTTAGGGGATGCGTTTAAAGAGATTACAGCAAATTCAAACTTACGTTCTTAGACACTTACGTTAAATTCCCTCAACGCATCATTCAAGCTCGTTTTCTTATCAGTGCTTTCTTTTCTTTTTCCAATAATCAAAGCGCAGCTCACACTATATTCACCTGCCGGAAATTTCTTCACATAACTACCCGGAATAACTACACTTCGTGATGGAACAACGCCTTTCGTTTCTATTGGTTCACTTCCGCTCACGTCTATTATTTTTGTGGACTGGGTAAGCACTACATTAGCGCCGAGCACCGCTTCTTTTTCTACTCTTACGCCTTCTACCACAATGCACCTGCTGCCAATAAAACAACCATCTTCAATGATTACCGGACTCGCTTGTAACGGCTCCAAAACACCGCCGATACCGACACCGCCGCTTAGATGTACATGTTTACCTATTTGCGCACAACTGCCAACGGTAGCCCAGGTATCCACCATCGTCCCTTCATCTACATAAGCGCCAATATTTACATAGCTCGGCATCAATACTACATTTCGCGCAAGAAAACTTCCATACCGTGCCACGGCATGGGGAACGGCACGCACACCAAGTTCTTTATAATTTGATTTCAATTTCATTTTATCATAAAACTCAAATGGAGGCAACGTGTAAGTTTCCATTTGTTGAATTCCGAAATACAATAAGATGGCCTGTTTTACCCATTCATTTACTTTCCAGGTATTGCCTGTTTCTCCGACTACCGGTTCGGCGGTTCTTAACCTACCTTTGTCCAATCCTTCGATCACATTCCTGACGGCATCAGTATAAGTCTCATTTTTTAACAGTTCACGGTTATCCCAAACTTCTTTGATCATTTTTTCCAGACTCATCTTTTTATTTTTTTGCAAATATAAATAAGAAGAAAGAGTAAAACTTTTTAGGACTACTAATAAGTATTTCAGGAAATGATAAAATGCTCCAGTTCGTTCATAATTTTATTTTCTTCAAAATTTTCGCTTACAAAATCATACCCGGCGTCGCCCATTTCTTTTGCCATTATGGGATTACTTTTTAACAGGATTATTTTCTCCACACAAGGCTCCACAGAATCAACATTTGTTAGAAATCCCGTTTGCCCATCTTTCACTAATTCCGGAACAGCCGTGGTATTGAATGCAATCACAGGTTTCCGGCACAGGAAAGCCTCCGCAATCACAAAGCCAAATCCTTCCCATAATGAAGGCAACATAAAAATATCGCAGCTCATCAAAAGATCTTTTACGTTGGATACAAATCCACAAAAAATAAAATTTCCGCTTAATTGTTTGTTTACTGTTAACTGCTTCAATTTATCTTCCATACTTCCAATGCCGCCGATTAATATCTTATGGGTAATCCCAGCTCTATTTAATGCTTCGGATAACCTGATAAAGAAAATGTGATTCTTTTCTTTTTCCAAACGTCCGACACATCCTATAATAATTTCATCTTTTTCCCGGGTATAAATTTGAGAAAACGGCCGGTTGACAAATTCTGCTACATGTAAATGATTATAAATGACCTTTATTTTTTCTTTTGGAAACAACCGCTCGTTATTTTCAAGAATCGTTTTAGCGGTCGCGTTAGAATTGGCAAGTATATCGGTTACCCAATGAGAAAATATGTACCTGTTTAAAAATGTATTCTTAATCGAAAATGCGATTCCCCTTGTATAAATTATTTTCTCAACATGAGCCATCGTAGCAGCATTCGCTGCAATCTTGAGATCGTGCGAAAGGTTAATCAATAAAACTTCAATGCCGGAATTTTTAAAAATATTTTTTAGATGAAGTACTTTTAATGGATTTAAAAAGCTGAAACCGCTAATTTTTATAAAATGGATATGTATGCCGTCTTGGTTTTCTAATTTTTGATGAAGTTCACTATTCTTTGTTAAAAAGAAATGCACAGTATAATTTGAATTTAAAAAATACAACGCTGCTTCAAAATGCCATTTTTCACCGCCTCCCCAACTCTGTGTGGAATTAAAGAATCCAATTACTTTCATATTACGAGGCATTGCATTAATATTTATCGGAGGATATTTTCTGATTTTTTATGCCAGATATCCATGAACGAAGTTGAAAGATTTAATTTTGTACAATAAAAAAAACCAATTTTTATTTTGAATAGAGCCAACATTTATAAAACTTAAATTTACATTTGAAAATAATGCAATCAAGGTTAAAAAGCCGCTTTTCAAAACTCGAATTGCGGCACAACAATACTATAAAATTTTTAGAATGAAAATTAGTGGGTTTACTTTCACAAAAAACGCGAAGAAACTTTACTATCCGGTAAAGGCATCTATTGAGTGCCTACTACCTCTTGTGGATGAATTTATTGTAGTTCTTGGAGATTGTGATGAAAACGATGATACGGAACATGAAATCCTTAGTATTGGATCCGGGAAAATAAAAATAATTCATACCAAATGGGATCTGGATAAATATGCTAATGGTGCAGAGTATGCGCATCAGACAGATATAGCAAAAGCAGCCTGCACGGGCGATTGGCTGTTTTATATACAAAGCGATGAAGTAGTTCACGAGAAATATTTACCCCTGATAAAAGCGAATTGCGAACGGTATCTTCAAGACAAGGAGGTAGATGGATTTCTTTTTAAGTACCGGCATTTTTGGGGAGATTATGATCACTACATCTTATCTCACGTTTGGTATCCTCGCGAGATCCGCATTATCAGGAACGACTCTGAAATTCACTCATGGCGAGATGCTCAGTCGTTCAGAAGAATTCCCCACTTTGATGGACTTAGCTATTATCAAACTGAAGACACTTATAAACTGAACGTGGTAGAGATAGACGCTTATATTTTTCACTATGGTTTTGTTAGGCCACCTTTTATAATGCAGAAAAAAAGAAAAGACCACAACACACACTACCAGGGCGAGGCTTCTACTGAAAAAGTATTTAAAGATGAAGACGATTCTTTTGATTATGGAGATTTAAGTAAATTAAAAATTTATCGAGAAACCCATCCAATAGTAATGAAGGAATTTATAGGCCGGTTTAATTGGCAGGAACATCTGCACTATAGAGCGTGGTCCGGCAGAAAGAAACTGCTTAAACACGAAAAGCTCAAATACCGACTGCTTACCTTATTTGAGCAAACATTTTTTAAAGGGAATTTGCTTTTCGGCTACAAAAATTACCATATTTTAAAAGTCAAATAAAAATATTTTTTATACCAATACGAGTCTTTGTGCAATAATAACTCAGCATGCAAAAAATACTTATCATTCAAACCGCTTTTATAGGAGATGTAGTTTTAGCAACTGCATTGATCGAAAAGTGGCACCAATTTTATCCGAAAGATCAGATTGACTTCCTGGTGAGGAAGGGAAATGAAGGTTTACTTGAAGATCACCCGTTTTTACATGAAGTCCTAACCTGGAATAAGAAAGAGAATAAAAAAAAGAATCTTTTTCGATTATTAAAAAAAATACGAAGAAAAAAATACGATAAGGTAATCAACCTGCAAAGATTCGCCGCTACAGGGATATTAACTGGTTTTTCTGGAGCAAAAGAACGTATTGGTTTTGATAAAAATCCATTTAGTTTTTTGTTTACAAAAAAGATTCCACATCACTTTAAGGAAGGACTTCACGAGGTGGAAAGAAATAACAAGCTAATTGAAAGTTTTACCGATAGCAATTTTAATAAACCGAAATTATATCCATCTTCAAAAAACGCAACAGAAATCTTACCATACAGCCATTCAACTTATGTTTGCATGTTTCCCGCCAGTGTTTGGTTTACCAAGCAATATCCTGAAGAAAAATGGATTGACCTTATCAATCAAATGCCTTCTCAATTCACTATTTATTTGTTGGGAGGAAAAACTGATCTGGAACTGTGTGAAAGAATTATGACGAAAGCTGCCAACAAAAATGTGAAAATCCTTGCGGGGAAATTAAATTTCCTTTCATCAGCGGCCCTGATGAAATCTGCAAAAATGAATTACACCAACGATTCTGCACCGCTTCATTTTGCCAGTGCAACAGATGCACCTGTTACCGCCATATTTTGTTCAACCATTCCGGAATTTGGCTTCTATCCGATTTCTAAAAAATCTTTTATCGTCCAAACAGATCTTCCTCTTTCATGCAAACCCTGTTCGTTGCATGGGCTGAGCGAATGCCCGCTCGGTCATTTTAAATGTGGATACACCATCGATACGAAGAAATTATTAGACACACTTAACGACTAAATATGAATTTTGAAAAAGATCTTACTGAAAGCTTAAGAGTTCTGCAATCCGGAGGCATCATCCTCTACCCAACGGACACTATTTGGGGCTTAGGCTGCGATGCGACTAACTCAAATGCTATTCAAAAAATATATCACCTAAAGAAACGGGAAGAAAAAAAATCACTGATTATACTTGTAAATAATGAAGGTATGATCCGTGACTATGTCAGTAATCCTTCTAAAAAGATGTTGTCTTTTCTTGCTTCCGCACAGAGGCCGACGACAGCCATATTTTCCAATGCCATTCACTTGCCGGCTCAACTGGTTAATGAAGACGGTACCATTGCTATAAGGATAGTAAAAGAAGTTTTTTGCCAGAATTTGATTCAGCAATTAAAAAAACCGTTAGTTTCTACATCGGCAAATATTTCGGGAGAAAAATATCCTGAAAATTTCAATCAGGTTTCTATTGAAATAAAAAACGGTGTTGATTATATTGTTCAACACCGACAAAATGATTTATCTAAAAGTGCCCCGTCATCCATCATAAAATTAAGCATCAGCGACGAGATCGAATTTCTTCGTTAATTAAAACAACGCCCAGGCAACCCCTAATTGAATATTCTGCACCTTCCAGGTATCGCTTTTGTGTATATTGCTTAGATCGGTCATACCACCTACAAACCGTCCGTATATTCTAAACTTCAATATATGCATCTCAAGACCGGCAGCCACCGAAAAATCACCAGATTTGAATGCGTCTTCGCCATTTTGCACCAAATGCTCATTCTTATCTAAAAGAATTCCAAACTGCGGGCCAGCCTGCAGTGTGAAAAGCTTATCAAGTTTATAAGTAAGCATAATGGGTATGTTAAGTTGCTTCAATTTTATCTGGCTTACATTTGGAATATTTGTAATCTCGCTAAAACTGGTCGCTGTATCCGCAGTCACTTGGCTAAACAACACTTCAGGCTGAACGCCCCATCTCTTCCCGCTGATAGTCATAAAACCGCCCACATGATATGAGAGTGCAAATTCGTCCTTAAAAGTTTGCCCCGTAATTTTACCCATGTTCGCACCGCCTTTAATGCCAACACTAACGGTTTGGGAAAAAAGTGAAGTCGAAATAAAAAATAACAATGCGATGATTGGGATCACTTTCGTTTTCATGTTGTATTTTTTAATTGGTTGATTAATTGGATTCCACCTTATATTCAAAAAGTCGTGCCAAAAATTAGGCGCCCATGTTGCCGACCGATTAATCTGATTGAAAAAAAATCGGAACGTTTAATATCTATGCAAATAAAGAAGTTTTAACCGTACGTATAGATTTCATTCCTAATTATTAACATACCTTTGCGCACTAAATTTTTAAAAAAACTTAATGAATGAATTTGAAGGCTTAGGCCTAAATGAGCATCTTGTAAGAGCAGTTTCAGATCTTGGATTTGAGGCTCCCACCCCCATACAATTAAAAGCGATTCCTATTTTACTTTCTGGCACTACAGATTTTGTAGGCCTTGCACAAACAGGAACCGGTAAAACTGCTGCATTTGGATTGCCATTGTTGCAGTTAGTAGAAGCAGACCATAAGTATCCCCAGGCTTTGATCGTATGTCCTACACGCGAATTATGTTTGCAGATATGTACTGATCTACAGCATTACAAAAAATATACAAAAAATATAATTGCTGAACCTGTGTATGGTGGAGCTTCAATTGTAATGCAGATACGAGCCTTAAAAAAAGGAGTTCATATTGTGGTAGCTACTCCCGGAAGGCTCATAGATATGATCGAAAGAAAAGCCATTGATCTTGAAAAAGTCAAATATGTAGTTCTGGATGAAGCAGATGAAATGCTGAATATGGGCTTCAGAGATGACATTGATTTTGTGCTTAAAAATACCATAAACCGCCAAAGCATTTGGCTTTTTAGCGCTACCATGCCTTCTGAGGTACGAGCAATTGCTAAAAACTTCATGAAAAGTCCACAAGAAGTAACGGTTGGAAAAAAGAATACGGCGAACGAAAATATTGCTCATCAATATTTTATTACCCCAGCTAATTCTCGTTATGAAACCTTGAAAAGGCTGGTTGATCTTAATCCGGGTATGTATGCGATTATATTTACTCGCACAAAAATGGATGCCCAGGAGGTCTCTGAAAGGCTATCTAAAGAAGGATATGAAGTAGAGGCCATTCACGGCGATCTTACTCAGCAGCAGCGCGATAAAGTAATGCAACGTTTTAGAAATAAGAGTATTCAGATATTAATCGCTACCGATGTTGCAGCAAGAGGAATTGATATAGACGGCATCACACACGTTATTAACTACGAGTTACCGGATGATATGGAGGTTTACACACACCGGAGCGGACGTACCGCGCGTGCAGGCAAGAGTGGCATTTGCATCTCAATATGCCAGAGCCGCGAATCTTACAAAATACGTCAACTCGAAAAGATGGTGAATGCAACGTTTTCCAGGCTCGATATTCCTTCGGGCAAAGATGTATGCCGCAAACAATTTTTTCATTTTATGGAAAAACTTATTAACGCTGATATTTCAAACAGTGATTATGAGACCTACACATCAGACCTCACCAAAAGATTTGAAGATATCAGTAAAGAAGAAGTACTTAAAAGAGTGGCTGCACTTGAGTTTGATCATTTTTTAAAATATTATAAAAACGCTGATGATCTGAATGTAAAAATTGACAGGGACAGGCGCGTACAAAATACTAATGCACCAACTGATAGAAGAGACAGATCTTCTCATCAAAGAGACAGTGGCTTTACGAAATTATTTATTAACATAGGAACCAAAGATGGCTTTTATAAAGCCAGCTTTTTGCAGTTCATACTTGATGAAAGCAATTTGAAGAAAGAAGTTTTAGGAAGAATTGACCTTCGCGATGTAAACGCCTGGGTAGAAGTTGATAAATCAGCGGCGGCAAAAATGATAAAAAGCCTTGACGGAAAAACTCATAATGGACGCCCGATAAGAATGAACGACGCGGATGGCGGCGGAAACAGAAGGTCTGATGATCGGGGGAAAAGGAAACGAATACCTGTGCGCGATGGACCATAATATTTTATTGTTGCAAACTAAAATATTTTTGTATCCAGTAAAAGAACAATTAGGGGGTATTTCTATTTTCAGTTTCAATGAACAAAAATGAATACGCTACAATACCTACCTGTCTGGAGTCAGGAAAATATTTTTTTTATTTCTCCATGGATAGAATTTGAAAATACGCTATTAAAAATATCTTTTAATAATTCGCAGCTTGTGAGTTCTTTGTTTGGTTTCCAGATTTAGGATGCCGTTGATATCTACTTTATCTAACCGGACTTTACCTGCAGCATGTATTATTTCATTGTCATTTAGCAATATGCCGACGTGAATAATTCTTCCTTCGCCATTATCAAAAAAGGCAAGGTCACCACAATGCGCTTCCTGCAAAAAATTTACCACCTCTCCTCCTTCAGCCTGCTGCCATGCGTCTCTTGGCAGATGTTTGTTTAAGAATTTGTAAACCAACTGTGAAAAACCGCTGCAGTCAATCCCAAATACCGATTTTCCACCCCAAAGATAAGATGTATTCAGAAATTTAAAGGCGATTTGTTTTATAAGTTTTGGATTAATCTTTACGTCTTCGGGATTCCAAATTTTACCTTTAAAATGAACAGAATTCTTGCGCCAAAAAGCAACTCCATTTTGAAAGGCACTTAAAGAACACCCCATTGGCACATTCATCAGATGCCCGTTATAATCTATTTCGTTTACCCAATCTGCGGTAAGTTCCTTATCTGTTTTGACGTATTGTTCTTCGTCAATGGTTACAAGGTGGCTTTGCTGCGCCCAACCTTCGTAGGCATCGTATTTTAATTTAATTTTTATCCAATTATCATCACCTCGCTCAATTAAATCAGACTTTTCTCCAAACAATTGTTGCGTTACCATTTCCGTTTTGTGTGAAGGGGATGCCCGGAGGGGGCTTACCGGCACACAACACACCATATATTCCATAAGTTCCAAAATATTTATTGCAAAGGTAACTTATGGAAATTATCTAAGTTTACATCTCATTAAAAAAAAGAAATTTTTGCGAGTCCAAAAGTATAACCATATTAGCGATAACGAATTGTTAGAGAACTTTTATAAAGATCATGATAATAAATGGCTCGGAATATTGCTGCCACGATATACATTATTACTCCTGGGTGTTTGTATGAAATATTTAAAAAATGAAGAAGATGCTCGCGACTCCGTACAACAAATTTTTTTGAAAGCGATCAGCGAATTGCAAAAATACAAAGTAGATTATTTCAAGAGCTGGGTTTATATGATTGCAAAAAACCATTGCCTGATGAAGTTGCGTGGTAATAAAAACCTTTTGGTAGAGCTAAACGACCAGGGAATTTTCCATCAAGTGGAAAGTATTGATACAAATGATTTGTTGGAAAAAGAAAACCTTTTGCAAAAAATGAAGGAAGTATTAAAACAATTAAATCCCGAACAGCAACAATGTGTAAATTTATTTTACCTTCAAAAAAAATCTTACTCGGAGGTGGCTGAAATAACAGGCTTTTCGATGTTGCAGGTAAAAAGCCATTTACAGAATGGAAAACGAAATTTAAAGTTGATGATGAATTCCTGAATGATTAAAAATTGTAAATAAAAATAAAAACTCGATAGACAAGAAAAACTTAGAGTCAAAAGAGAACAATGAGCGATGATTTATTAAACATATTATCCGGCAGCAATAAAGATATTGACAATCAGAAATTGATGGATTATCTCAGCAATAAATTATCTGCTGAGGAAAAACATGAATTTGAGAAAAACCTTCTTGACTCAGAACTGGAAAGCGATGCGGTAGAAGGATTAGAGAGTTTTAATGATAAAAAAAACGCGTTAGCTTTTGCGGAGCAGCTAAACCGAAATCTTCATTTACAATTACAAAAAAAGAAATCGGCCAAAGAGAAACGTCGCCTAAAAGACAATCCATGGATTTACTATTCGGTAATCATTATCATCGTTATCATTTTAATAGCTTTTGCAGTAGTCTGGAAATATTTAAAATAAGAATAAGGCTTTTTTATTCGTTTACTATACGGTACTCAGCGTGGCGCGTTCTATCCGCCCTTTACAAACTTCTACAATTATTTTTTCGGACGAAGCAGTAGAAACGGAAAGACCGACATAATCCGGGGCAATAGGAAATTCCTTATAGCTCCTTTCAACTAATACCAGTGTTTGTATTTTTTTTGGATAAAAATCCAGGAATGGCTTCAGCGCGTATAACAATGTTTTGCCGCTGTTAGATACATCATCTACTACGATGATCACCTTATCATTAAAATTAATTTTTTCTGATAAAGAAATATTTTTGGGGTCTTTCTTATCTATCTTAATATCTATTATTTGGATTTTCCCTTTATAAATCTCCTTTAAAAATTTATGCAATGCATTGGCAATGATACTCCCGTTTTCTTTGATACCGACAAGTAATATTTCTTTCTCTTTCACATTTTGTTCCACTATTTCATAAGCCAACCTGTGAATCTTTTGATAAGCTATTTCTTTTGAAAAAATTAAATGACCTGCCATTTTATCGATTGATTGAATAAAGAAAGCAATTTACAGTTTAAGGGTTATAATGCAAAGAATGAATTGGAATAATGGTGCCCCTGCCTGATCAATTGTCGCCGTAAGGTATGCCTTGTGGCTACTTCATATTTGTTTATCTTAGCACCTCTATATTTACAATTATGCTCTTACTACAGCAAATATTATTTATACTTCTGGTAGCAGTTTCTATTTATCTTTTTTCAAGAAAAGTAAAAGAGATATCATCAAACATAAAATTAGGACACGACGAAGACCTCTCTGATAATAAACAGGAAAGATGGAAAAATGTTCTTTTACTGGCGTTGGGGCAAAAGAAAATGTTTCGGTATCCATTGGTAGGCGTAATGCACTTTGTTATTTATGCGGGTTTTGTTATTATCAATATCGAAATATTAGAAATCGTCCTGGACGGTATTTTTGGTACCCACCGGATGTTCGCTGAATCTTTGGGTGGCTTCTACACTTTTGTAATCGACTTCTTCGAAATACTAGCTCTTGGCGTTTTATTAGCCTGCCTGATTTTTTTAATCAGGAGAAATGTTTTAAAATTAAAAAGATTTATCAGTCATGAATTAGACGGTTGGCCGCATACAGATGCAAATCTGATTTTAATTACAGAGATCATTTTAATGAGCTTATTTCTTACGATGAATTCTGCTGACAGAGCGTTACAACTGCAGGGTAATCCTCATTACACAGATCATGGAAATTTTGTTATTTCTGGTTTCCTGGCAAACGTAATGCAGCATTTAAGACCAAATACATTGGTAGGTATTGAACGAACTTGTTGGTGGCTACATATTACAGGCATTTTTGCTTTCCTAAATTATCTGCCTTATAGCAAACATTTCCATATAATATTGGCTTTCCCTAACGCGTATTTTAAGCCTCTTCTACCGAAGGGAGAAATGAAAAACATGAAAAATGTAGAACAGGAAGTTTCCTACATTTTCAAACCGGAACTAGCCCCTACCGGCGGTGAATCACAAAACACCGCATCGGCCAAATTTGGCGCTAGGGATATTTTTGATCTTAGTTGGAAAAATCTAATGGATGCTTACTCTTGTACCGAGTGCGGAAGATGCACAGCTGCGTGCCCTGCTAACATCACGGGGAAATTATTGAGTCCCCGCAAAATAATGATGGACACCAGGGATAGGATGGAAGACGTAAGAAAGAATATTAAAGAAAACGGAAGCTTTAAGGATGATGGAAAAACGCTCGTACATAACTATATCACTGTAGAAGAACTAAGAGCCTGCACTTCATGCAACGCCTGCGTGGAAGAATGCCCCGTCAGTATCAATCCACTAAGCATCATTTTTGAACTTCGCCGTTCTCTGGTTATGGAAGAAAGCAATGCTCCAGCAGAATGGAACGCGATGTTTAGTAATATCGAAAATAATTTTGCCCCATGGAAATTCAGTCCTGACGAAAGAGACAAGTGGGCTCAGGAAATGGAGTAATTGCTGAAATGTCAGCATCAAAACTCTTTTGTTGAAAAAGTCCAGTAACGGATAGTACAACTATATTTATTTAACATATAATCTTTGCCCTGAGAGTTTCTACGAGCTCATTAAACATGTATCAAAGTCCGGTACTTTAAATCTTGGGTGGTATAAACAGGTAATTCCCTATTTTTGCGAAAATTAAAAATCAAATAATGGCATCAAAAAAAATTGCAGACATTTTAGGCGACAAAGCCGAAAGCTTAATGAATCACAAATGTAAAATTGACAAATCAACGCTTACATTACCCTCTCCCTCCTATATGGATGATATTTTTGTACAAAGCGACCGCAATAACCGGGTTGTAGGAAGTATGCAGCAACTGTTGGATCATGGACGTCTGGGCGGAACGGGTTATTGCTCTATATTTCCCGTTGATCAGGGAATAGAACATAGCGCCGGTGCTTCATTTGCTCCAAATCCTATGTATTTCGATCCGGAAAATATCGTAAAGCTTGCTATTGAAGGCGGATGTAACGGTGTGGCTTCCACATTTGGCGTTTTAGGAATCCTCAGCAGAAAGTATGCGCATAAAATTCCATTTATTGTAAAGATCAATCATAACGAATTATTAAGTTATCCTAATAAATTTGACGAGACGATGTTTGGCTCTGTGAAGACTGCCTATAATATGGGTGCTGTAGGAATTGGTGCCACAGTCTATTGGGGAAGCCACGAAAGTACCCGCCAGTTACAGGAAGTTAGTGAAGCATTTGCTTTAGCGCATGAGTTGGGAATGTGTACAATCCTATGGTGTTATCTTCGGAATGATGGCTTTAAAGTAGAAGGCAAAGATTATTCAACCGCCGCTGACTTGACAGGACAGGCAAACCACATCGGTGTAACATTACAAGCTGATATTATTAAACAAAAAATGGCTACCAGTAATGGCGGATATACGGCAGTGAAATTTGGCAAAACGTCACCACTTGTTTATCAGAATTTAAGTTCCGATCACCCGATCGACCTTTGCCGCTACCAGGTTTTGAATTGCTACAGTGGTAAAATTGGTTTAATCAACAGTGGAGGAGAAAGTAAAGGCGCCGCAGACATGCAGGAAGCAGTAGAAACCGCTGTTGTCAACAAACGCGCCGGAGGAATGGGATTAATTCTTGGAAGAAAAGCCTTCCAAAAACCATTCAAAGAAGGGGTAGAATTATTGAATGCAACACAGGATGTTTATTTGGATGAAACTATTACTGTAGCTTAGAAATTGACGTTGTTGATTTAGGATTGAAGTGCTCTGAAATGATTTGTTAATCAAGTCCTATAGCCGACCATGGACACGATGTATCTAAAAGCAAAACATGAAACAAGAAGAAGATTTTGACGCAAATCTTGCAGGCGAAGAGGGCAATACCGAAGAAACGAAACGCAGGTGGTTTCGAAGAATTCAAAAAGGTATTACCACTTCTACCAAAGACAAAAAGGAGGCCCCTGACGGATTGTGGACGAAATGTCCGCAGTGCAGGTATACATGCACCGTTACAGAATTAAGAGAAAACCTTTTTGTTTGCCCAAATTGTGAATACCATCATCGGATAGGAAGCGCAGAATACTTTGATATTCTTTTTGATGATGATGCATATGAGGAACTTTTTGCTAACATTAAGTCCAAGGATCTGCTGGGTTTTGTTGACCTGAAACCCTATGCGCAACGCCTCGAAGAAACTCATTCCAAAACTACTATTCACGATTCCATAACTGTCGGACATGGAAAAATAGCTGGAATGGATATCGTGATAGCCAGCATGGATTTTGAATTCATTGGAGGAAGCCTTGGAAGTGTAATGGGAGAAAAAATCTTCCGTGCATGTGAATATTGCATTAAGCATAAAGTTCCTTTAATGATTATTAATAAAAGCGGTGGCGCTCGAATGATGGAAAGCGCTTTTTCATTGATGCAACTGGCAAAAACTTCTGGCGGACTTTCATTATTGTCAGACGCTAAAATTCCATATTTTTCTTTGTGTACTGATCCTACTTTTGGCGGCACTACGGCTTCTTTTGCCATGCTTGGTGATGTCATAATGGGTGAACCAGGTGCTCTTATTGGGTTTGCTGGACCGCGGGTTATAAAAGAGACGATCAAAAAAGACCTTCCACCAGGCTTTCAGCGTAGTGAATTTTTACTGGAACATGGCTTTCTTGATTTTATCGTTTCAAGAAGAGAACTGAAAGAAAAAATGAAACAATCATTGATTTTATTTAGTCATTAATTTTAAATAACCAAACTTTGCAGCAGGAATTCTATAAAAATTCCTGCTGTTTTTTATTATGGATTTAAGAAACCGGAAAGCATATTACGAATATAGCATTGAAACAAAATACGTTGCAGGCCTTGTACTATCCGGGACTGAAATAAAATCACTTCGTGCCGGGAAAGCGAGTTTCAACGACAGCTATTGTATTTTTAACAAAGGTGAATTGTATGTAAAGAGTTTGCATATTTCCGAATATAATTTTGGAACTCACTACAATCACGAACCCATGCAGGAGCGCAAACTATTATTAAATAAGAAAGAATTGCGCAAATTGGAAGATAAGACAACAGAGAAAGGTTACACGATCGTTCCTTTGAAAATATTTTTTTCAGCAAGTGGTTATGCAAAACTGGAAATCGGACTAGGAAAAGGGAAAAAAATATATGATAAAAGAGAAACCATTAAGGAAAGGGAAAGCGATAGAGATCTAAAAAGGAAATATGGCATTTGACCAGTAAAAACTCTATTTTTTCAGTTTATCTTGACAAGAAGAATAAGCCTCATCCAATGGCTTTCATCTCACAATTCTTTCATTTACCGATTTTTACTACCAGCCCGAAGCCTACCCAAAGGCAACCCTGACGGCTTTATTAATAGGGATTGCCATAATCGCTTCTCGAGACTTGCACGCTTTTAATTTTTATTTTTTCTTCGGGTTCGCAATTATTTTTAAAATGAGGCGTTGTAATATTTTAAGTTCGGTTTAGACATCATCTTTTTAAATAAAAAACTATCCATCATGAATCCTATCGCCCTAATGCTCATCGTAATTTCCGTTGCGTCATTTTTGTACGCTTTAACATCTTTCTTCTTACCAAATTCCAGTAAAAAAATTGAACATCTCGTGAGAAAACTAAACCATGTAGGTGCTGACAATCATCTCACCTTCTGTAGCCAGGAAATACTGCATAATAAAGTAATAGGTGTTGACGGAATTCATCGAAAAATTATGATCCTTGAAAGAGTAAAAGGAGGCTACCAATCTTCAATCATTTTGCTTGACGAAGTACATGATTGCCAATTGGTCACCAATTCGGATGCTATTACACGGAATAGTTTGAAAAAAATTGTCGAAAATAATGCAGTTACTGTGGCATTACAATTTGAATTCAACAACCACATGAGACCTGCTTCAATTATTTTTACAAATAACATCAACAGCTCCAGGAAAGAATTTGAATTTTTAAAAGCGAAAGCTCAATTTTGGTGTGCTATGTTTTCCAAAATGCTTACCCACCAAAGGGAAGCAAGGGCGTAACTGGCGATATTGTAAATCTTATAAAAGCAAATGCAAAAGGTAAAATAGAAAACAGATTTATTTGTTCCTTTACTATTAACAAAGAATCTTTAATATTTCTTACCACTTTACATTCTCGTCAATAAATTTGATCAACCCGTCTGCCATCGTCTTTTGCTCTTTTACCTTAGGATGGCCATAAGTATTTTTATACGGAGCGAAATAAGTATATACCTTATTATCGTGCAATTCGTTCACGGTTTTCTTTACGTAACCCGGCCACGGTGAGCCTTCCTTTGTAATATCCATATTGCCCAGCATACAAATAATTGGCGCTTTCGGATAAGTAGCTCGTACTGTTTTTACAAAATTTTCATACGCTTTTACAATTTGCGACTCATCAGGAGGTGTGCTTCCAAATCTTTTTTTGAATTGTTCGTTACCGGGCATTGTTACTATCCACGAATCGTTTTGAAATAAATTGATCACAACAAGATCGGGAGTATATTTCGAAAAATCCCACTTGCTTGTGGAGTCTGTAGGATCGAGCCGGTTGTACATTTCTGGCATGATGAGCGGGAACCAGCTAACCATAATACCTATTCCACTTTTGGCGATACAATGATATTGCGCATTATAATGCCTTGCGGTAATTGCTCCATACGCATCATAATTATTTTCATAATATCCTTCGGAGTGATCTTTGGCAGTGTCATAAATGGCATAACCGCATGTAATAGAGTTTCCGAAAAATTCAATTTTTCTTTTTGGCAGTTTATCTGGCTTTAGCAATTGGGTTTTCGATTCAGTTTCAAAACCGTAAAACCAGGTTTTGCCTTTGTCCCATTCTGTTCGTTTGAATAATTGCAACGAATGTTTTCCGTAACGCAACCCGCTGGCAAGCCTAACTGTCTTTTTTAACGTGTCAAATTGAATGGGATACATGCTGTCTTTGTCAATGATCACATTATAGTAATTAGACGTATCCTGATCTTTAAAAATCCCTGAAATGCCAGTACCTTTAAAATTAATGGTAACAGAAGTACCCGGCCACATTAGTACGGCTGCATCAGCGGTCAATGGAATTCTTCCTTCATAAGAAATGTCTTTGTCTTTAAAAGAAATCTGCCGTTGCGAAAAGCATGTGATTGTAGAAAGGAGAAGCAGCGATGGCAATACTAGAATATTTCTGATCATTGAAAATTAAAATTTATTGGCTAAAGTAGTTGTTTTAAAATCCATTTTCATCAAATGAAATAATTAATTATTTTCTTAAGTTTTATAAAAAGATTTAATAGCTGCATTGGTGTGGTATTTTTTATCCTCTACAGTAAACAAACAAAATAGAAGTATTTTAATTCAGTACAACCAATGCAGCCGACACCATACTATTGATCAATTTCCTCTTCAAAAGAATTAACAAAGGCCAGTATTTCCTTTTCAAATTCCGCTTCGCCACCCAATAAAAACCGATGGGCCATGGGTAAAACGTAAACAGGGAAATACTCCAGTTCCTTATTAAATTTTAATAACTTGACTGAATCTTTCTCAGTAGTGAGAATTATTTTTTTCTCATTTTCTATTTTTGAAAAACGAGTTTCAATCTCTTTAATATTTTCAAGACTGAAATTATGATGATCCCTGAATTTTAATAATTGATATGTTGAACCAACTTTAGTAATCCAATCTTCAATAGGTTTTGGATTTGCGATTCCGGTAACTAAAAGTATTGAACAATTCGCGTCTAACTCATAATTCTTTTTTATAAATAAATGAAAAGGTTGCCCGTACTCGATCGTGGCGAAATATATTTTTTGGCGGTCTAACGGATTAAGTTGTTCAATAATAATTTGTTTTCCGGATTCATTTAAGTCAGGCTCACATTTAGTAACAATAATCATATCCGCGCGATGGCTGCTGCTCCTGTTATCGCGCAAATTCCCTGCTGGCAATAGAAGATTATTTGAATAAAGTTTTCCCGCATCAGTTAATAAAATATTCAATCCCGCATTTACTTCACGGTGTTGAAAGGCATCGTCGAGAATAATGATTTTTGTTGCCGGCCTTTCAAAAAGCAATTGCGGAATGCCCGTAACTCTTTCTTCGGCTACGGCTACCGTTACGTCCGGAAATTTTAAATGTATCTGCATGGGCTCATCGCCAATATCTTCTGATGTGGAGGTTTCGTTCGCAATAAAAAATCCTTTGGTCTTTCTTTTGTATCCCCGGCTTAGCGTAGCAATTTTATTTTTTTTTTCTAGCAAGCGAACAATATATTCAACCATCGGCGTTTTTCCGGTGCCGCCAACAGCAAGGTTCCCGACACAAATGAGCGGAAAGTCAAATGTTGCCGATCTAAATATTTTTTTATCGAAAAGTAAATTCCGCACCTTGATAATGCAACCATAAATAACAGAAAATGGAATTAACAGATATCTTAAACTTTTAAACATTAACCTGTATTATCGTTTACGTAGCCACAAGACATACCTTGTAGCGACAATTTGTCAAAAAGTATATAATTTTTGAGGCGTTACGCAAAAATCTAAAGGTATGTCAAAAGGATTGATGTCTTCTATTTCATCAACTGGTTCATAAAAACTCAAACCAATTTTAATCACATAAGGATTGCATCGCGCCAGAAACTTATCATAATATCCTTTGCCATACCCTACCCTAAAACCTTTTTTATCAAAAGCCAGCAAAGGAACCAACACCACTTCAATTTCTTTTTCAGTAATCGTTTCACCGTCTTCAGGTTCGTCAATTCCAAATTCATTTGTTATCATGTCCATATCATCTTTCAAATGATAATGAATCATATTTCCCGAATGAACATCCACTTTGGGAACACCAACTTTTAATGATGGATTTTTGAATTTAAGGTAGCGAATAATATTGGAAGTATCAGGTTCCGCAAGTTTCAGCGATGGAATATAGCTATGCACGCAATTAAGAAATGGAAGTTCTAATTTTTGAAAATAAATTAAAATAAGATCATTCAATTTTTCAATTTCATGAACAGAAAGTGATTTTCTACTTTCTCTAAATATACGTCTAAGTTCTTTTTTTTTCATAAAATATCCATAAGAAAAGGACGCACTCTGCGTGCTTGCTTTTTAATCGTTTCTTTAGATATCACCGATAGGTGTTTTACATTCGCAATAACCGAAATGCCGCTCCATTCAGAAATTTCATGTTCGTAATGTTGATACTCTTCATTAAATATCCATCCGGCAACGTTGATCTTTTCTTTGTTTAAAACGTAAGCTGTAAGTAAAGAGTGATTGATACTTCCGAGTTCATTTTTGCTGACGACGATTACTTTTGCCTTTAGTTTTTTTATGAGATCCAAAGTAAGTTCCTTTTGATTCAACGGGACCATCAGGCCACCGGCACCTTCTATAATCAATTGATTTTTTGTTGCAGGTAAATGATCAATAATTTCTTTTACAGTAATCTCTGTTTTTTCCGCGGGGCCAGCAAGATGCGGCGATGCCGGCATTTTTAAAAGAAAGCGTTCGGGGTGGACCACGGTTTCTTTGTTTGAGATAACACTTTTTATAAATAAAGAATCCGTTCCTTCGGAGAAACCTGCTTGCACTGGCTTCCAATAATCCGCCTTTAAAGCCTCAACAACAATTGCCGATATTAAAGTTTTTCCCACATCGGTTCCGGTTCCTGTTATAAAAATTGGTTTCATGGGTTGTGCGTGAATAGTGAAACGTCAATCGTGAATATTGCTTTCCCTGGCAATGACTCTTAACTCGTCTTATTTCAAAAAAATCATTTAATTATTTACAAAAATAGAAAATATTGTGGTTCCATAATTTCGCGATGTTTTAAATAGTAATTCGTTTTCATAATTATTCGCGGGTGTATGTTCCAGGATAAACCAACCACCGGGCGCCAGCAGCTTTTTTTCCCGAATAATGATCGGTAAATCATCAATATTTTTCAACGCATACGGTGGCCCGGCAAAAATAAAATCAAACTGTCTGATGCAACTTTCTAGAAATCGAAACACATCATTTTTTACAACCACACAATTTTCAATTTTCAACTCCGCGATTTTATTTTTAATGAACTCATACATTTTCGGATCTTTCTCTACGATCGTAAGATCAGTAGCACCGCGTGAGGCTAGTTCGTAACTTATACTTCCTGTTCCTCCAAAAATATCAAGTGTTTTTATTCCTTCGATAGAAATATTATTCTGAATAATATTAAACAACCCTTCTTTAGCAATATCCGTCGTGGGCCGCGTGTGGGGCATTTGAGAAGGAGGATTTATTTTTCGTCCACCATATTTACCGGTAATTATACGCATAATCGAGAGCAAAAATATAACTAAAATAATGGGACGGATACTGTTTTATCTCTTCCGAAAAATTCAAATCCGCAGGCAATTTTGAAAATTCTATGTCAGCAAAATATTTGTAGATCTCTTTGTAAAGCGACGAATCTTCTTCTATTAATCCATTGATCTCAAGGGCGATATTTTCAGTACCGAGTTGATGACAAACATTCCGCAACACGTATGACGCATCTTCCGGAGTATTGTATACATAGCTATTGATCAATTGGTGCTTCCCGTTTATAATTAGTGAAGCAATCAATTTCTGTCCATAAAATATTACAGAAAGTTTATCTTTTTCTTCAATCGGCCTTTTTAATAAAAGAGTATACTGGTGCGTAATTGAAGCATTAGGATAGTGCTCCTGCAAAACTTTATAGAGAGCCTCAGGTATCCGATAGCAATTATAAATCGATTGTTCGGCAATAAGATCAGTGAGTATGATTTCATTTTCGTAAAAATCCCCATGAAGTAAATTCATGACAGCAGCATTTCTATCGCTGTTGTAGATTGAAAAGGGAATAAGTACGCTTTGAGGCAAAGAATAAACCACAAATACTTTATTAAATGGTTGCGATAATATTTCTTTTTTTTGATGAAAAACAATTTGCAAATCAATCGGTAATCCTACCAACGGTTTCGTCTTATCATAATTATAAATCGCAAGCCCTACGAATGAATTACTTGTTTCATCCTTGATACAAAAAGAAAATCCTTCATTGCTTACTTCGCAAAAAAGTGTACAAGTAGATGCATCAAATGATGCGGGTAATATTTCGAATGCTGTTCTCATATTATTGTCGCAATATTATCGTTTTTTTCTGATGGATAACCCATTAAAAGTAAAGTGTTTTTGTAAAAATGCTGTTAATGCGCCCAAATGTTTTCTTTTATACGTATAAAAAAATAACAAATTGTACCCCCTTAAAGAAGATGCGCCAATTAAGTATGAATTCCTAGCGTATTACCTAAAAATCAAAAAAGTGATTAAATGTTGCTTTACTGTATAGACGTCCAAGTTTCTATATTTGATTCGTTCGGCACTTGTCAAAAAGCGAAGATTTCCTTATTTTACCTTTTGCAAAAAAATCTTAACCTAAAATCATCAAAACGAATATAAATGCTTCCATTTATTTCTTAGCTTCGCAGCCAAAATAAAAAAAATGACTAATAGAACTTTTACAATGATTAAACCTGATGCGACCTCTAAAGGAAATACTGGTGCCATTTTAAAAATGATTAATGAAGCAGGTTTTCGCATTGTGGCTATGAAAATGACTCATATTTCTGCAGCAAAAGCCGGTGAATTTTATGCGGTACATAAAGAGAGGCCTTTCTATGGTGAATTGGTTGAATTTATGAGTCGTGGACCTATTACAGCTGCCATTCTTGAAAAAGAAAATGCAGTGGGAGACTTCAGGAAATTGATCGGCGCTACCAATCCTGCGCAAGCCGACGACGGAACTATAAGAAAATTATATGCAGCATCTATCGGTGAAAACGCGGTTCATGGAAGCGACAGTGATGAAAATGCCCAAACCGAAGGAGATTTTTTCTTTAACAAATTAGAACAGTTTTAAATAGGCCTTCACCAAAATAATTTATTTTAATTTCCAAAACCTGTAATCTACTTACAGGTTTTTTCTTTGTTTACTTCTTTTCTTTCCTTTTGTTACTCACTACTACTTCGTAAGATTGTCAGCTACCTGACTGTTGCCGCTATCCTTTTTGTTCGCCAATGGCTCAACTTTATATCCTGCCTTTCGTAAAAGTTGTATCAATCCTTCATTACCGACCAAGTGCCCTGCTCCTACAGCGACAAATACACTTTCCCTTTTCATAATTTGCTTTAGCTGCCCCACCCAATTTTTATTTCTGTCATTTAAAAGTAAATTGTCATATTTATCTGATCCGAATTCGCTTTTGCCCATCATCTTGGTTATCGAATCTAACTGCTGATTTTTATAATAGTTGAGCATCGTTTGGAATTCCTTTTTATTTACTGAAAAACTATCAATATTTTTAAGTAATTCCTGAGCTTGCAATTCGTAAGGAATGCTGTCAAATACTGAAGCCTGGAACTGCATTGTCTCCAAACCGTTAATTTCCTTTTTATCCTCTTTGGCAATTTTTACAAGTTCTTCCTCCACGCCGGAAGGGCTACTGCAATTCATCATTCGTGGATAAAGCAGCGCCACTAAAAAATAGGGTTTTGCGCTCTGAAGCAGCATGAGTGGCACTTTTAATGAATCTGAAAAATAGTTTTGCAATCTTTTATATTCCTCAGGCGTATAAAGATCTTCCAGCTTTTTACCACCTTTCATGTTCATATACAACATGCCGCTTAACATGATGGATGGATCTTCCATATCCAGTTCCATATAAATCGTATCGCACTGTTTCATTGCGCGCTTCAACTGGTCGCTAAAATGGATATCGTCTTTACATAACAAATGGAAAGTGCCAAAAAGGAAGCTTGGCTTCTTTAATCCATTACCGCTCACTTCCCACAGCAACGTATTATCGTTATTCTGTTTTACAAAAGGCGCGCTTTGTTGTGCTTTGCATCCCAAAAATAAAACGCAGGAAAGCGCGTAAAAAAGTAAATGTTTCATTAATCGATTTTTGTAAAAATAAGGCTTAACAATATTTATGTAATGCAAATTTTTCTTACCCTGATTAAAGGAAATTCGTAATTCTCAAAGTTGAAACCATTTCCAAACAAAGTAATGACGATTAAATACGATTCTTTAAAATAAATACCTTTACTATCGAAAATATGTTGATTATTTTTTCACATTTAGGGAAATTTATCGCGAAATAATTCGTTAACTCTTTATAGTTAAAAACATAATTATGTTTAATATAATTATATCATTTTAAACTAAATCCCATGAAAACGTCTACACTCTTTCTTTGCTTCCTTATATATTCATTTGGTATTTTCGCAAACAAGGAATTGCCCGAATATGGGGAGATAGACAAAACGGATCTCAACCTAAAACAGTGCGAATTTGAAAAAGACGCGGTTGCGTATGAATTAATGTCCTCTGGCGATGTGTATTATAAGGTGATAGACGGTGACTTCAATATCGTAATGGAAAGGAGGATAAGGATTAAAATCTTAAAAGAAGCGGGAATTGATAAAGCGAACATTAAAATCAGGTATATCACCTTGGGAAATTATGAAACCGTAAAAAATATTTCCGGAATTACCTATAATCTAGATAGCGCAGGAAATGTGGTAACCAGCAAACTCGATAAGGAATCAATCATTGTAAAACGCCTTGGCAACCAATTTTCCGAAGTTTCCTTTAAGTTGCCAGACGCAAAAGTGGGAAGCGTCATTGAATATAAATTCACGAAAAATAAAAAATCAATTTCCAACATTGATGACTGGTATTTCCAGGACGATATACCCACCCGAATTAGTAGTTATCGAGTTGCAATTCCGGCAATGTTCCTATTCAATTCACACGTATTTGCAGACCAGGATATTAAACAGGGAAAAGACATCGTAAATGAAGATGCTGTTTATAGAAAAAAA
>Ga0207933_1000878_pt1 | contig 25906 bp, 23 predicted proteins | sample NGESurdeep092012_4_FD_184488 | JGI IMG/M metagenome (GOLD analysis project Ga0207933, IMG submission 184488) | Arctic peat soil microbial communities from Barrow, Alaska - NGEE Surface sample F53-3 deep-092012 (SPAdes) | ecosystem: Environmental > Terrestrial > Soil > Wetlands > Peat ... | reverse complement strand
AACTTTGGAACCGCCATCATTGACGAACTTCACCACCCGTTCCCGTAAATCCAACGCATAGGCTTTCATGCCCCCAACTCTATCACACTATGTCCCAATGTCAATGTGAAACTCTATATGGCACGCAAGTCCGCGAACTGTATCTGCTCGGAACTTTTCTGGCGAAAAAGAAATACCGCTTTTTGCGGCTGGCCTACCTTTCGTTTTTTACCGGCCTGCTGCTGACCTTCACCGGCTTTCTTTTTGTCGCGTGGAAATAGAATGATTTTCAAGGCGCAGATTTGCCTGCGCGTTTCAGGTTTGCATTGGGAAAAAAACCGGCATTATTTAGGGAGATGACTAAAGAAAAAATCGCGGAAACTTTGCGGCAGGAAGTTGGCGAACTGGAAGTCTTGATCGAAAAGCTTCAGGCGCGCTGCGAGGAAATGAAAAGATTCGTGCTGGATCTGGAAGCGGAAATCAAAGGGCCGCCAGTGCAAAAGCCAGTTATTCTCGACAGCAAATTTAGAAAAGTGATTGATTCAGTGTTCGGTGAAAAACCAAAGCGGCCCAAGCGCTGACCCGGCGTTGAAAGTTGAAATCGCTCCGGCGAAACTGCGACGGAAGATTTGTCAATCTTCAGTCAGTTTTGTATCGGGAACAAAGCCGCGAAAGTTCAACCCCACTTCTTGCCGATCGCGTCAATGCCGCTATGCTTCAAGTCTTCCGGCGACATCACGATGCGGAATTCGACATCGGCCTCGAAGGTAAGGAACCACGGCTCGGCCAGCATGGGGACTTTCGCGTCGTTCGGCACGTTCACGATGAGAATCGCGCCGCGCTTGCCGTTCTGCTCGGTGAAATAGACGGCCTCCGGCTTGATGGCGTCGAGAATCTTGCCGATCTTCTTGCCGACCGTGCCATTCTTGACGGCGGCGTTGAAGGTGTGATGAGGGAGGGTGACGTTCATTAACATTCGCATGATGAATCCTTTTTGGTTGATGTTTGAGTCGGAATAACGATCCAAAATAAGCTCGAGCAAAGCTGAACGGCAAGTCCAAAACGATGAGGGAAGATTTGCTCAACTTGATCTTCCGCCAGTTTTGCATTGGAAAATGAATTGACTGCGTGTGCTTATCGTGGCACAATTCACCCATGCAACGCAGGCACGTTTCATTGTCACCGGTGATTGACCGCACAATTGACTCCCAAGTGAAATTGGGACGCTACAAAGATTTCTCTGCGGCGATTCAGGACGCGGTTTGGAATTATTTCATCGGGCCGGACTCACCGTATGAAGAATATGGTGTGACGCCGAAGGAAGTGGAACGTGCCCATGCAAAAGTTCTGGCCGGAATCAAACGCGAACGCCGCGCCGGAAAACTCAAGCCCTGGCGTCCGTGATTCTCACCCGATCCTCGTATCAGCGCGCGTTCAAGCGGCTGTCGCCGACACAGCAGACGGCGGTGAATGCCGCGATTGGAAAATTGCCGGATATTTTCGGACGGCCGCATCTGCATTCCGGCGTTGGCATCCGGCCGTTTGGGAAATTTTACGAGTGTCGCGTCGGGCGCGAGTTGCGCGTGCTGTTTGTTTTTGATGACGGCGATTTTATTCTCGTGAACGCCGGCAATCACGATGCCGTCGCGCGTTTCATCCGCGACAATTCTTGAACGGCCAAACGGCGACGGAAGATTTGCCCGGCTCGATCTTTAGCCAGTTCTGTCTTGGGGAATAGTCGCACGAAAATTCAAGTGGCAAAATGACTTAAAAAGTGTTAATTATCCAAACGAAGATTATGGCACAGCCGTTAAACATCGAGCCGGAAAAGTTGAAGCCCGTGCTGCACGAGAAAATCGAGCGCATGGATGCCGAACATCTTTCGCTGCTGAATCGCGTTTTGCTGCAAGTCGAGGCCGAGGAATTGGCCGACAGATTGAATGAATCCTTCGACAAAGACCCCGAGCAGGGCAGGCTGCGCCGCATTTCCGAGTTGGTGAAACAGTTTCGTGCGGAACACCGTTACGCATGACCGTTTGCCTAGACACCGGCGTCTTTCTTCAAATCTTTGGCCGCAAGCAGCCGTTTCATCCAATTCTCCGCGCGCTGCTGGATGGCCGTCTCACGCTCGCGGTTTCCACGGAAATCCTGCTCGAATATCAGGAAATCATCACGCGGCTTTCCGGCGCGGAACGCTGGCGCGATGTCGCGGCGCTGCTGGAACTCCTCGCGCAACTTCACGGCAACATCCGCCACGTCGAACCACAATTCCGTTTCAACGTGATTTCAATTGACCCGGACGACAACAAATTTTGCGATTGCGCCATCGCCTCCGAGGCGAATTTTGTGGTCGCGGAAGACAATCATTTCGACGTGCTGAAATCCGCCGGTTACAAATCGAAGCCGGTCAAGCCGGAAGAATTCATCCGTCAATGGTTGCAACCGTGACGCGCGGCAAAACGGCGACGGAAGATTTGCTCGACTCGATCTTCAGCCAGTTTTGCATTGGGAAATAATTTTTAGAGTCAGGCGCGGTTGGATTTAATTTTTGTTTTTGGAATTGCGGGTGACAAAAGTTGCCAAACTTCAATTCCGTATGCGTTTGCCAATCGTTCCAAAGTGGAAATTCGCAATTCCTTTTTCACGCCTGTTTCAATGGCCTGATAATACTTATATGAAATGCCTGTGCGCTCGGAAAATTCCTCCTGTGTGACCTTGTGAATTTTCCGCAATTCTTTTAGCCGCTGGACTAGATTTTTCTGCGTTTTGCCCACATAAACAGCTTTGCGGTTTTACATTGCACTTCACACCTCACTATCGGTATTGTCTATTCCCATGAAAAATTGCGAATTCCCAATGTTGCTTCCTATTCCAAAAGTCGGAAGCGAATACCTAAAACTCAAAACGGGGAAAAAGGTAAAATGGCAGACATACGACGAGAAAACTCAAATGTTCGAAATTAAATTACCGAACGGAAAGATTTCCAAAGTTCATCGGCGAGACGTCGCAATATCCGTATGAAAATCAAAACCGTTCTGAAAATTGGCTCACTGGCTTCTGTCCTCACTTTGACTGGATGTGAATCTAATAATTACAGCTTTGCTGTGCCGGACTATAAAACACCTCAACAAGTGACCGAAGATGAAGCAGATTGCAGGAATCAAGTTCGTATGGGACAGGGAAGCATTATTGCAAACATGGGAGGTGCAGTTGCACTCTATGGAATTATATCAGAAAACAACCGCGAACAGGATATTTACAAAGATTGTATGATTTCAAAAGGATACATTTTAGTAGTAAATACAAATGCACAATCAAACAGCTCTTTTCCAATAAAGGGAAACAAAAAGCCTTTGCTGGCAGATAGCCTAACCCCCGTCGCAAATGCGAATGTAGTCGAAATTGAAAGAGCCAAAGCAGAAAAAGGGGATGCAGAAGCTCAATACCAACTGGGCAGTTGTTACTTCACTGGTGACTATGGTGCAACAAAAGATTTAACAGAGGCAATAAAGTGGTATCAGAAAGCAGCCGACCAGAATTATCCCAATATGCAATTTCCTTTGGCTTCTGCCTACGCCCAGCGCGGAGTTTTGGAACTAAAAAACGGTGATTTGGACGGGGCATTAGCTGATTTCAATAAGGCGATTGAAGTCAAACCTGATTTTACAGAAGTCTATTGCGCTCGCGGCTATGTGAAGCAATGTGAAGGTGATTTAGATGGTGCAATGGCCGATTGCAACAAAGTCATTGAGATGAATCCAAAATTAGCACTTGTGTATTCCGTCAGAGGTTTGATCAATTACAACTTACATAAGTTCACCGATGCTTTGGCTGATTTTCGCAAGTCCTGTGAATTGAGTTCAGATGTCAGAATCCAAGATGGTTCTTATAGCTATATCTGGCTGATTCGAGCGCGCGTGGGTGAACAAGATGCCGCCACTAAAGAATTACAAGTATATCTGAATAATCGTAAAACCGGAACGTCCGATGATTGTTCGTCAAAAGTCTGCCCTTTCCTGACAGGACAATTATCGGAACCCGACTTTTTCAAAGCGGCTGAAAATACAGACAACCAAACTAATCAGGAACAAGCTAGTGAAACTGTGCCGGAACAACATTGCGAAGTATATTTTTATGCAGGCTCAAAACGACTTATCGAAGGCGATAAAACCGCCGCCACAGACTACTTCAAGAAATGTCTGGCGACAGAATGTAAAGAGGTTGGTGAATACAATAGCGCAGCGGTAGAGTTAAAGTCTTTGCAAATGCAGTAATGCGGTTCACCAAACTTCCACCGGCCCGCGCGGCACGGGAATTTGTTCGCGTTGAGTTGAGGCCGGTTCGCGCATGAAGGACGCAACCATCGGCGGCTGTTGAAATCGGGGCAGCAATTCGCCGTGCTCGTCGAGAAATTGCCGTCGCCAGCGGATGTAATTTTCCAGAACGTCGTGGAATTCCGCGCGCGTGGAAATCTGCACGACGCGTTTGTTGAATTCGTGGCACGGGCCGAACCGCTTGGCATACCACGGCGCGACTTTGCGGAACATCCGGCAGCCGAGTTCCTCGCCAAAAACTTCAATCATCAGATTGAGATGGCGGCACATGATGCGCGTGCGCTCGGAGAAATCGGGTTCGGGCGGGAGTTCAATATTGTTTTCGTAGGAGACGACGTAAGGAGTCTCATTTATTGTAGCGGAATTAATTAGAGCCTCCTCACGTCGGCTCCTACAAGATTCGAGATATTGCAGCGTGCGTTTGAAAATCCACGGGTCGTAAAACGCGCCGCGCCCGATGCTCACGCCCGCGCATCCGGTCTCGTCGAACATTTTTTTTGCGGCTTGCGGCGTGATGATGTCGCCGTTGCCGATGACGGGAATGTTTTTTACGGCCTCGACGACTTTGCGGATGCCAGAAAGATTTACCGTGCCGCCAAAACCTTGTTCGCGCGTCCGGCCATGAACGAAAATTGCGGCGACTCCGACGTCTTCCAAAGTGCGCGCCAAATCTGGAGCGGTCAGATTTTCGTCGTCCCAGCCCAGACGCATTTTTGCGGTGACGGGAATTTTTACGGCATTGACCATGCCTTTGACGAGCGCGGCAGTTTTGTCGAGTTCGGTCATCATTGCCGAGCCGCCGCCGACTTTTACAACTTTTTTAACGGGGCAACCCATGTTGATGTCAATGGAAGCGACGCCGAGATTTTCAAGAATGATCGCCGCGTCGCGCATTTCTTCGGGCACGCTTCCAAAAAGTTGCACGGCGAGCGGAGAATCTTCCGCGCGCGTTTCGATCAATTTGATCGCCTTGTGATTTTTTTCGAGAAGCGAACGGGCATTGACCAAATCCGTGGTGCAAAGGCCGACGCCGCCGAGTTCGCGCACGACGAGGCGGAAGGGCAGGTTGGTGTAACCGGCGAGCGGCGACAGAAATAAATTGGACGCAAGCTGGAGCGAACCGAGGCGCATTTGACGTGAATGATAGGCTTAATTCGCTGATTGCGAAAGAAACAATGAAGTGTTAGTTTGGCAGGCAAGGCAAATTATGTTTGACGAAGATGACCATAAAAAAGACGCCCCCGGCTCCAAAAAGCCGCCGGGCGGTTTCAAGATTCAGCCTTTTACGATTCTCGCATGGGTTGCGATCATCGGCAGCATCGTGGCGCTCGCGTTGGTTCGCCAGCGGATGTCCGCACAAACCGAAACGCTGACGCAATCGCAATTTTTGCAAAAGTTTGATTCAAACACGATCGCGCACGCGACCATCAACTTGAGCAGTCAATCATCCTCGTTGACGCCCGTGGACGGCGAATATCTCGACACGAAAGACGGCAAAACAGTCAAAGTTCCGTTTGTAGTGCCAAATGCATATTTTACGCAGAAAATGCTGGATCAACTTCTGGCTCCGCCGACAAAAATCGAAGTGGGCGCGCCGAACGTGGTTTTGATGAACATGATCTGGACGTTCGCGCCGTTTGTCGTGATCGGTTTTCTGTTTTGGTTTTTCTTCATCCGCCAGATCAAAATGGCCGGGAAAGGCGCGCTAAGTTTTGGCCGGAGCAAAGCCAAGATGCTCGCCAAAGACCGCAACAAAACCACGTTCAAAGACGTCGCGGGAATTGATGAAGCCATTGAGGAAGTTTCCGAACTGGTGGACTTTTTGAAAGACCCGAAAAAATTCCAGCGGCTCGGCGGCAGAATTCCCAAAGGCGTTTTGATGGTCGGTTCGCCCGGCACGGGAAAAACACTTTTGGCCAAAGCCATCGCCGGCGAAGCGGACGCGAGTTTTTTCAGCATCAGCGGTTCGGATTTCGTGGAAATGTTTGTCGGCGTGGGCGCGAGCCGCGTGCGCGATATGTTCGAGCAGGCGCGCAAAAATGTGCCGTGCCTGATTTTCATTGACGAAATTGACGCAGTGGGCCGCAGCCGCGGCGTTGGTCTTGGCGGCGGCAACGACGAGCGCGAACAAACTTTGAACGCGCTGCTCGTCGAAATGGACGGCTTCGACACGCAGGAAGGAATCATTATTATCGCTGCGACGAATCGCGCGGACGTGTTGGATCCGGCGTTGTTGCGTCCAGGGCGCTTTGACCGTCGCATCACCGTAAATTTGCCAGACGTGCGCGGGCGCGAAGCGATTTTGAAAGTTCACGCGCGCAATGTGAAACTCGACCCGGCCGTGGATTTATCCGTCACGGCGCGCGGCACGCCCGGATATTCCGGCGCGGAATTGGCGAATTTGCTGAACGAAGCGGCATTGCTCGCGGCGCGCACCGGAAAAAAATCCGTCGGCCAAATTGAGCTCGAAGAAGCACGCGACAAAGTTCGTTGGGGACGCGAACGCCGCAGTCTCGCGATGACGGATGAAAATAAAAAATTGACCGCCTGGCACGAAGCGGGACACGCACTCGTCAATGTTTTGCTGGAGCACACGCATCCGTTGCACAAAGTCACAATTATTCCGCGCGGTCCGTCGCTTGGTTCAACGATGTCGCTGCCGAAGGAAGATATTTTGAATTACCGGAAAAAAGAATTGCTCGCCACGATCACGATGACGATGGCCGGGCGCATCGCCGAGGAAATTGTTTCCGGCGACGTTTCCACCGGCGCGGGCGGCGACATTCATCAGGCGACGAATATGGCGCGCGCGATGGTCTGCCAATATGGCATGAGCGATAAACTCGGCATGGTGCAATATGTCGAGGACGACGAATTTTTCCTCGGACGCGATATGATGCGCCGCAAAACTTACAGCGAGGCAACGGCGCAGGACATTGACGCCGAAGTTCACGGCATCATCAATGGCTGCTATAACAAAGCGCACGAAATCATTTACGCGAATCGCGACAAATTGGAAATGATTGCCAAGGCATTGCTCGAATATGAAACGCTCGACGGCGTGCAAGTGGAAGAAATTGTGAAGTTCGGAAAGTTCACGCCGCCGCCGCCGCCGCCGAAAATCGAACCGCCGACCGGCGCGCAAGCCGCCACGCCATTGCCGGAAATTCCGCCGAAACCCACGCCGCCCAAATTGCCCGGACTGGGCACGCCCGCGCCCGCCGCCGCGTAAAGTCACTTGCACTTTTGAAGATTTTTCAAATCTTCTTCGAGGAATTGCGTCACATCCTTAAACCGCGCGACATTTTCCGGGTTCACTGCCATGAGCGTTTGATGCGCTTCCAGACTCGTGCGCGTGATTTGTTCGGGCGTCGGATTGACCGGTTCCGGCGTGCAAACCTCTACGTCATCCGGCAATTCCAATTTGCCCGTGACAACTTTGAAAAGATGCAACGCGCCGAGATTTTCCAGAAGTTCGCTCACGCGCGTATTCGGATTTAACAATTCGATCTTGTGCGAGCCGGCCGAAATTTTTTCCGGCTGCGTCATTTTCAAACCGAAACCGGAAAGGACGCCCAAAAATGTGCTATCCATCAAAACACATGCCTCCAGATCAATGATAAAATGGCCGTAGCCTTTTTGCGAAAGCTCTTCCAGCAAGGTTTTGAAATTCGGGCTGGAGGTGAAGTTCGCCCGGCCCGCAATTTTTACGCACGCAAAATTTTTCCCGACCAAGACCGACAAGTTTGCTGACGATGTCATTTTTACAATTCTGATTTTTAAGCCGCGACCGCCTGTGGCGTCACAATTTGCACCAATGCCTGTTGCAACACCAGCGCTTCTTCCAGTCCGCTCGACACCAGCCGCTGATTGCAGCGCAGCAGCAAATCCATCGCGCGCACCAATTCGCCCGACCCGTATTTTTTGACCTGCGGCAGCGCTTTGTAAAGCACATAAGGATTCAACGCCAGCGGATTAAATTTTTTGTCCGCCGGCAATTTTTCCTTCGGCACGCGCTCAAGCTGCGATTTGAAATGGTTGTAATCGTTCGTCGGTTTGAGCCAGCCTTCGCGCAACATTTCTTTGAGCAACAACAGCGCGCGGATTTTGGAAATCAAACCGTAAAGCAAGCCGATCTCCGATCTTTTGGAATCAAATTTCATCTCCCACAATTCTTCGTCCAGCCGTTTTAATAATCGCGGCAAATCGCGGTCGCCCAGCGCGTCACCCAGCGCAAACGCGCGCGCCGTTTTATTTTGCGAACAAATTGCCGTCACGTCGGCGAACTCAATTTGTTTCCGGTCGCCGGCAAAAAGAGAAAGTTTTTCAATTTCATTTTCCAGTTGCCGCGCGTTTGGCCCGACGCGATTGACTAATTCCGCCAGCGCTTCCCCGGAAATTTCTTTTTTACGCTCGCGGATCGCCGTTCGCGCCGCGACTTCCGCGCGTTCGACCCAATCCTTGTCGTCCGCCGAAAGCGCCGCAAAATTTTCAACCGTTCCAATTTTATCCAGCGTCTTGAAAAAAGTTTTGCGCTTGTCCACTTTACCCGCGCTGATCAAAAGCCGGACATTCTTCCAATCAAAACTTTTTAATTCATCGGCCAGCTCGCTTAAAGTTTCCGTCACGGCCTGCGCGGAAGCCGCGCGTTCTTCGCCTAAAAAATTGCAGTCACGCAGCCAGACCACTTTGCCCGAACCAAAAAACGGCAAGGTTTGCAACGCTTCCCGCAATTTTGAAAGGGCATTCAGCGCGTCGCCGCTGTTGGAAACCGAAGCATCAATGATTTCGTGATCCAGGCCGCCGAGTTCCTCGCACCATTCCAGATAAATTTGTTTGGCGCGTTGTTTGACGGCGAATTCGTCGTCGCCGCAAATCAAAAAAAGTGATGAACTGGACATTGAAAATACTGTTTTAACTTGTCACTTATCACTCATCACTGCTTTCGGCGCCGGTTTCGTTGATGCGGTTGAGCACTTCGCTCATGTCTTCGACCTGTTCAAAAAGTTTTGAAGTCACGAAGATCGGTTTTTTTTGCGCGGCGGCAATGGCGAGGCAATCGCTCGGACGCGCGTCGAGTTCGACAATTTTCCGCGCCGTGTGCAATTCATTTTGTTGCTGCAAAATCAACCGCGCAAAGTAGGTGGAATTTTTCAAATCAGTAATCACCACGCGCTCGACGCTGATGCCGAAGCCTTGAAAAACGCGGTTGATGAGGTCGTGCGTCAGCGGACGTTCCTTCGGCGTATCGCGCAAAAACATGCCGATGACCGCGCCCATTTGCGGCTCGACATTAATGACAAAAACTTTTTCCGCATTGCCAACAAACAGCGCGCAACCACTATTGGCTGGAAGAATTCCGCGAATTTGCACCGGCACAACGTCCTGCTTCATGCTTTTAATTTAAGCTGCGTCAGGCGAAAGACAAGTCCGCGTTGGCGATGTTAAATTTCCACCGGCAATTGCGCCGGCTTGGAAATGAAAAAGTTTTTGATGAACGTGTTGTAATAGGCGTCCTTGCGCGGCGCGGCCAGCAAGCCTTCGTAGCGAAATCCCGGCACGTTGTTAAAACTCAACGGCGGCGCGTTCCGAAACTTGATGTAAAGCAGGCGATTGCCAGAAGTATAACCGATGGCTTCAAATAAATCCGCATCCACCGGCACCATTTTTACGACTGGAATGGAAGGCGTCATAATTTTTCCGTCTGGCTGATTGATTTCTAAATAAAAATCAATCAGCCGTCGAGCAATATTTTTTGACTCAAGGCTCGTAATTCAGCCATGGCCCCAGCCAGCGTTCGATTTCCTGCAACGTCATGCCTTTGCGCAGATGGTATTCCAGCAATTGATCGCGGCCGAGTTTGCCGACGGCGAAGTATTTTGAATCCGGATGCGCGAAATAAAGTCCGCTCACCGAACTGCCCGGCCACATTGCAAAACTTTCCGTGATCTGGATGCCCGCGTTTTTTTCAACGTCGAGCAGTTTCCAGAGAATTCCTTTTTCCGTATGGTCGGGGCAGGCCGGGTAACCCGCCGCCGGACGGATGCCGCGATATTTTTCCTCGATCAAATCTTCGGGCTTCAAATTTTCAACCTTGCCGAAACCCCATTCTTCGCGGGCGCGCTTGTGCAAAAATTCCGCGAACGCCTCGGCCAGCCGGTCGGCCAGCGCCTCGGCCATGATTGCATTGTAGTCATCGTGATCTTTTTTGAACCGCTCGATGATCTCCTTGAGTCCGTGCCCACTCGTGACAGCGAACGCGCCCAAAAAATCTTCTGCCTTCTGCCTTCTGCCTTCTGCCTTCTGTGCTATGAAATCCGCCAGACACCAGTTCGGCGTGCCGTCGCCTTTTTCAATTTGCTGGCGCAGGAAATGGAACGTCGTCAAAACTTTTTCGCGCGATCCGTCAGTATAAAGCTCCACGTCGTCGCCCATCCGGTTTGCCGGGAAAAATCCATAAACCGCCTTTGGCTGGAGCAATTTTTTGCCGACAATTTCCTCGAGCAATTTTTCCGCGTCGGCAAAAAGTTTGCGCGCTTCCTCGCCGTGCTTTTCGTGCTGGAAAATTTTCGGATAAACGCCGCGCAATTCCCAGGTATGAAAGAACGGCGTCCAGTCAATGAACGGAACAATTTCGTCCAATGAAATTTGTAGGAGACGACGTGAGGAGTCTCTATCTGTTTTTTTTGAAGTGAGACTCGTTACCTCGTCTCCTACGGAAGAAAGAACGCGGACGCCGGTAAATTCCGGCTTCGCCAGATCATCAAATTTCAGCTTCGGCGCATTGGCGCGCGCGGCTTCAATGGACAGCAATTTAGCCTTCGGTCCGGCGTGCTGGGTGCGGAGGCGCTCGTATTCTTCGCGGATTTGCGCGGCGAACTTTGGTTTGTTTTCTGCGCTGATCAAATTGCTGACGACCGGCACGGCGCGCGAGGCGTCGAGAACGTGAACGACCGGTTCGCGATAATGCGGCGCGATTTTCACCGCCGTGTGCGTCTTGCTCGTCGTCGCGCCGCCGATGAGCAATGGAAGTTTGCAGCCGGTGCGTTCCATTTCGCGCGCGACGTGCGCCATTTCATCCAGCGACGGCGTGATGAGTCCGCTCAAGCCGATGATGTCCACTTTTTCGGCAATCGCCGTCTGCAGAATCTTTTCACACGGAACCATGACGCCGAGGTCAATGACTTCGTAGTTGTTGCACGCGAGCACGACGCCGACGATGTTTTTGCCGATGTCGTGAACGTCGCCTTTGACGGTCGCCATCAAAATTTTCCCGGCGTTTTTATTTGTCGCGCCGCTCAATTTTTTTTCCGCTTCCATGAACGGCATTAAATACGCGACGGCTTTTTTCATCACGCGCGCGGATTTGACGACTTGCGGCAAAAACATTTTACCCGCGCCAAACAGGTCGCCAACGACGTTCATGCCGGCCATGAGCGGGCCTTCGATGACGAGCAGCGGTTTGGGAAATTTTTGCCGCGCTTCTTCCGTGTCCGTTTCGATGAAGTCCACGATGCCTTTGACGAGCGCGTGCGACAGACGTTCCTCGACCGTGCCGCCGCGCCACTCGTCTTCGACAATTTCAGTTTTGCCGCGTTGTTTCACCGACTCGGCGAATTTGATCAGCCGCTCGGTCGCGTCTGGACGGCGATTGAGCAAAACGTCCTCGACCAGTTCGAGCAAATCCTTCGGCACTTCGTCATAAACCGCGAGCTGGCCGGCGTTGACAATTCCCATGTCCAATCCGGCGCGAATCGCGTGATACAAAAACGCGCTGTGCATCGCCTCGCGCACGGCGTTGTTGCCGCGAAATGAAAATGAAACGTTGCTAATGCCGCCGCTGACTTTCGCGAACGGCAGATTTTCCTTGATCCATTTCGTTGCGCGAATGAAATCAACGGCATAATTCGCGTGCTCTTCCATTCCGGTGCCGACGGTCAAAACGTTCGGATCAAAAATAATGTCCTGCGGCGGAAAGCTGACTTTTTCCACGAGCAAATCGTAGGCACGTTTGCAGACTTGGATGCGCCGCTCAAAATTATCTGCCTGTCCGTTTTCATCAAACGCCATCACGACCACCGCCGCGCCGTAACGGCTGACAAGTTTTGCCTGTTGTAGAAATTTTTGCTCGCCTTCTTTCAGAGAAATGGAATTGACGATGCCTTTGCCTTGAAGGCATTTCAGCCCGGTTTCAATGACTTCCCATTTCGAGGAATCCACCATGACCGGCACTTTGCAAATGTCCGGCTCGCTGGCGATGAGGTTGAGAATGCGGTGCATCGCGGCGACGCCGTCAATCATCCCTTCGTCCATGCAAACATCAATGACCTGCGCGCCGTTCTCGACCTGCTGGCGCGCGACGGAAACGGCCGCTTCGTATTCTCCGGCCTTGATGAGTTGCGCAAATTTCGGCGAACCGGCGACGTTCGTGCGCTCGCCGATGTTTAGAAAATTGATGGAGGCGTTTTGCTGCGCGTCCGCATTTTGTTCGGGGAGCGCATCCGCCCCGGATGCGGCGGCGGACGCCTCGTCCGCCGCCGTCGTCAGCGAGGGCGCTGACGACGACACGCGAGGCGCGTGTGCTCCCCGAGCAGAATTGTTTCCGCGAATCGTCAATGCGTCCAATCCGCTCAAACGCAAATACGGTTCCACCGTCGGAACGTTGCGCGGCGGCAAATTTTTTACGGCGTCAGCAATCGCCTTGATGTGCGGCGGCGTCGTGCCGCAGCAACCGCCGACGAGGTTCAGCCAGCCGTTCTGCGCCCACTCGCGCAGTTGCGGCGCGAGCGATTCCGGCGTTTCGGGAAAACCGGTCGGCAACAGCGGATTCGGCAAACCGGCGTTCGGATATGCGCTGACATAAATCGGCGCGATGCCGGAAAGTTCCTCGATGAGCGGGCGTAATTCTTTCGGTCCGAGCGCGCAATTCAGGCCGACGCTTAAGAGTGGAACGTGCGAAATAGAATTCCAAAACGCCTCGACGGTCTGGCCGGTGACGCCGCGATTGCTTCCGGCTTGAATGAAAGTGACGGACGCGAGAATGGGAACAATTTTATTTCTGCCTTCTGCCTTCTGCCTTCCAACTTCAGAAAAGGGCAGGGGACTGATGCCGCGTTCTTCCAAGATTTTCTGGATCGCAAAAAAAGCCGCGCGCGCGTTGAGCGTGTCAAAAATCGTTTCCACCAAAAACAAATCAACGCCGCCATCGAGCATTCCGTTGATCTGTTCTGAATACGCCGCGACGAGTTCATCGTAAGTGCAGCCGCGCGCGCCGGGATTATTGACGTCGGTTGAAATCGAAGAGGTTTTCGTCGTCGGCCCAATCGCGCCTGCAACGAAACAAATTCTTCCCGGCTGTTTTTTCTCAATCGCGTCCGCCGCGCGCCGCGCGCATTCCGCGCCCGCTTTGTTTAATTCGTAGGCGAGCGATTCCATTCCATAATCCGCGAGCGAGATGGACTGCGCGTTGAACGTGTTCGTCTCGATGATGTCCGCGCCGGCTGCGAGATATTCACGATGAATGTCCTCAATAATTTGCGGCTGCGTAAGGTTCAGCAAATCGTTGAGGCCTTTCAAATCTTTGCCATGAAAATTGGCAAATCGCGCGCCGCGAAAATCAGCCTCGGTCAAATTGCGTTGTTGAATCATTGTGCCCATCGCACCGTCAAGAATGACGATGCGTTCGCGCAATAATTTTTGAAGATGTTCAATTTTGCCCGTCATCTTTCCAAGTTAATGGATAATTCTCTGCGATTCAAATAAAAAATCAACGTATCTTGATGCGTTGATATGATTAAATTAATATCGAGAGACAAAATGTTTTGTCGGGACGGTTCACTCATTCATTGACTCTGGATTTATCCTTGCTAGGATTCGCCGCTCGTTTCTGTCCCGCCTTGGCGGGATTTCGCATTCACAAAAGCAGTAAATTAATTTATGGCCAAAGCATCGAAATCACACAAATACGTTTATACGTGGGGCAACAATAAAGCCGATGGCGACGGCTCGATGAAACCGTTGCTCGGCGGCAAAGGCGCGAACCTCGCCGAAATGACGCGCATCGGTTTGCCGGTGCCGCCCGGCTTCACGATCACGACGGAAGTTTGCACTTATTTTTACGCGCACAAAAAAACGTATCCGAAGGAATTGCAATCGCAGATGGAAGCGGGCATCGCGAACATGGAGAAAATAATGGGTTACAAATTTGGCGACGCAAAAGCATTTCCGTTGCTTGTCGCGGTTCGTTCCGGCGCGCGCGATTCCATGCCCGGCATGATGGACACGATTTTGAACCTGGGTTTGAACGATGACACGGTGATCGCACTCGAACGCGCCACGAGCAATCCGCGTTTCGCGTGGGATTGTTATCGCCGTTTTGTGCAGATGTATGGCGACGTCGTTCTCGGCGTGCAAAAACGCGAAGGCGAAGATCACGAACCGTTTGAAACCGTCATCCACGAATTCAAGCACGGCAAATATAATGCCGACATCGAAGACTCAAAACTCTCTACGCAAGATCAACAGGAACTTGTGATTCGTTTCAAAAAATTGGTGCTCGAACGCACGGGCAAAAGTTTTCCGAGCGATCCGTGGGAGCAATTGCGCGGCGCGGCCAGCGCGGTTTTTGGTTCGTGGATGAATGACCGCGCCATGGTTTATCGTCGCAAATATAATATTCCCAGCGAATGGGGAACGGCCGTGAATGTGCAGGCGATGGTCTTCGGCAACACCGGCGATAAATCGGGTTCGGGCGTTGCGTTCACGCGCAATCCGGCGAACGGCGCGAACGAATTTTACGGCGAATTTCTGATCAATGCGCAGGGCGAAGACGTCGTCGCCGGCGTGCGCACGCCGGAGCCGGTCGCGAAATTGAAAAACGAAATGCCGAAATCTTACGCGGAATTGATGCACGTCCGTAAAATTCTGGAAAAACATTTCAAGGACGTGCAGGACATCGAGTTCACCGTGCAGGAAGGAAAATTGTTCATGCTGCAAACGCGCAACGGCAAACGCACGGCGGCGGCCGCGCTGAAATTTTCAATGGACATGGTGAAAGAAAAATTGATTGACGCGGAAACTGCGGTTTTGAGGAATCCGGCGGATCAATTGGATCAATTGCTCGCACCGATTTTTGACGTGAGCGAAGTGAAAAAAGCAAAATCAATCGCCACCGGTTTGCCCGCCGGTCCGGGCGCGGCTTCGGGAAAAATTTATTTCAACGCCGAGCGCGCGGTTGAAGCCGAAAAACGCGGCGAAAAAGTTTTGCTCGTGCGCATCGAAACTTCGCCGGAAGATTTGCGCGGCATGATCGCGGCGGAAGGAATTCTGACCGCGCGCGGCGGCGTAAGTTCGCACGCGGCTTTGGTCGCGCGGCAAATGGGCAAAGTTTGCGTTTGCGGCGCGTCGTCATTGCAAATTGATTACGACAAGAAAACGGTTCACGCCGGAAATCAAACGTTCAAAGAAGGAGATTTTCTCTCGATTGATGGAACCGCCGGAACTGTTTATGCCGGCGAAATCAAAAGCGCGCCGTCGGAAATTGTCGCCGGCTTGATTCACGGAGACAAAAAAGCGCAGGCGACCGAGAAGTTCAAAAATTTTGCGCAGTTGATGAAATGGTGCGACAAAGTTACGCGCCTCCAAGTCCGCACGAACGCGGACACGCCGGAGCAAACGCAAAACGCCGTCGCGTTCGGCGCGAGCGGCATCGGGCTTACGCGCACCGAGCATATGTTTTTTGAAGGCAATCGCATTGACGCGATGCGCGAAATGATTTTGGCCGACACATTGCAGGCGCGCGAAACCGCGCTCGCAAAATTATTGCCGTTTCAGCGCGAAGATTTTCACGGCATCTTCAAAGCGCTCAAAGGTTTGCCGGCGACGATCCGTTTTCTCGATCCGCCGCTGCACGAATTTTTGCCGAACACGCACGAGTCGCAACTCGACCTCGCGAAAAAACTTGGCATCAGCGTTGAAAAAATTGAGCAACGCGTTCACGAATTGCACGAGTTCAATCCGATGCTCGGTTTTCGCGGCTGCCGTCTGGGAATTAAATATCCCGAAATCACGCGGATGCAGGCGCGCGCGGTTTTTGAAGCGGCGGCGGACGCGCAACGCGAAGGCATCAAGTGCAAACCGGAAATAATGATTCCGCTCGTCGGCTTCAAACGCGAACTGGATTTGCAAACGGAAATTGTTCACGAAACGGCGAAGCAGGTTCAGTTCGAGAAAAAAGTGAAGTTGAATTACAGCGTCGGCACGATGATCGAAGTTCCGCGCGGCGCATTGACCGCCGACGAGATCGCGCAGACGGCGGAGTTCTTCAGCTTTGGCACGAATGATTTGACGCAGACTTGCCTCGGCATGAGCCGCGACGATTCCGGCAGTTTTCTCGGCGCGTATCAGGAATTGGAAATCATCAAAAAGAATCCGTTCGCATCCATTGACCAAACGGGCGTGGGGCAACTTATTGAAATCGCGATTGCGAAAGGCAATAAAACTCGTCCGGGCATCAAGGTCGGCATTTGCGGCGAACACGGTGGCGATCCCGACTCGGTAAAATTTTGTCATCGCGCCGGATTGACTTACGTTTCGTGCTCACCGTTTCGCGTGCCCGTCGCGCGCCTCGCGGCGGCACAGGCGGCGATTGAAGAAAAACGTAAAACGAAAACGGCGAAGAAGAAATAATCTATAACGCTGAAGGCGTTAAGAAAATTAGTCTGGGATTGCGAGGTGGGAAGAGCAGAATTTCTGCTTACCATTTTGGAAGTGAAAAGTAAAAGGTCGCGCCTTTGTCCACAATGCCCTTGGCCCAGATCCGTCCGCCGTGCCGGAGAATGATGCGTTTGACGTTCGCCAGTCCGATGCCCGTGCCCTCGAATTCATCCTGACTGTGGAGGCGTTGAAACGCGCCAAACAGTTTGTCGGTATAATCAGGATCGAAACCCGCGCCGTTGTCGCGGATGTAGATCACCGTCTCGTCGTCGCGGCTGGTGGCGCAACCAACCTCTATTTTGGCACCGTCGCGATGGCGCGTGAACTTCACGGCATTGGAAATCAGATTGACCAGCGCCATTCGCAACAAGGCGCGGTCAGCGTGCACGGTCGGCAACGCATGGATTTTCCATGCAATATTTCGTTCCTTCATCTCGGTTTGAAAATCGCCCAGCGTGTCTCCGACCAATTCGTCAAGGTTGACCTCCGTCTTTACCAGTTCCGCGCGCGCGGCGCGGGAAAAGGCCAGCAGGTCATCAATCAAATTTCCCATCCGCCTGGCGGAGGTGTGGATGGTGGTCAGACAATCAAGATTTTTTCCTGAAAACGGCGGCACAGTGTCTTGTTGCAGCAATTCCACAGAATCAATCACCCGGCGCAGGGGCGCGCGCAAATCGTGCGAGACGGAGTAACTGAACGCTTCGAGTTCCTCATTGACGGCTTGCAGTTGCCCCGTTCGTTCGACGACCCGCTGTTCCAATTCTGCGTTGAGACGGTGGATTTGTTCCTGCGCCTGCTTCTGCTGGGTGATGTCGCGAATGTTGCATTGGATCACCTGGCGGTCGCCGGCCTGATACACGTTGCTGACGAATTCGACGGGAACCTTGCGTCCATTCCTCGCTTCCAGCGGCAGGTCTTTATAGCGGACATACCCCTCATTTTGCAACCGCTCAAGCATGACCTTGTTCGGTTCAATGTCCTTGAACGGACTCAACTCGCCGACGGTTTTGCCGGTCATTTCATTGCGGGAGAATCCCAGGAGTTCAACCAGAAAAGGATTCACATCGCTGATGCGTCCCGTGTCGGCTTCCAGGATCAGAATGCCGTCCCGCGCGGCTTCAAACAAACGGCGGTAACTCAACTCCGAGGCGCGAAGCGCCTGCTCACTTCCCGTTTTGGCTTGCTGAACACGGATTCTGGCTTGTTCCGTCTGGACTTCAGCCTGTTCAATCCGCGTCCGGGACTGTTCGGCTTGCGTCTCGAGATCCGTCATATACTTGTTAGACTAAAGATATTTCGGAAGAAGCGTCTGCATATGAGCTTTGTTGCCTTCATCCGTTTGCAGGACTTTTTCTACCATCTCCAGCAGATCGCCATTGGTAAATGGCCTTTCCAGCATGGCGTCAGGTTTTAGCCATGGGTTGTGCTCAAATACGAGTGTCGGCAAATTTCCCGTGGCCATGATGACCGGAACTGCGATGCGCGCGCCACGCAGCCTTTCAATCATTTCAACGCCGGTCATCCTCGGCATTTGGTTGTCGGTGATGACAAGGTCATAGTCACTGGCCTGAATCTCCTTCCAGCCGGCAGCGCCGTCATTGACACTTTCAACGTCGTAGCCGGATTCAGCCAGCATATCAACACTGAGCTGGCGGGTGTCGTTGTCGTCATCCACTACGAGAATGCGATGCGAAAAATTCATTTGGTCTCGGACGGGTGCGATGGTGGCTGGCTTTTCAGTCTGCGAAATTTTGCTTTCCAGCATGGCACAGTCCCTGAACAGTTGTGAATTTGGCGTCCTACCATCCACTGCGCCCACGATTTTTTTCACCATATCCAACAATTCCTCAACTGTAAAAGGTTTGGGCAGCATGGCATCAATGCGCAGCCACGGGTGCCGCTTTAGCTCCTCGGTCGGCATCGTTCCCGACATCAGGATCACCGGCAATTCCATGTCAATGGAACGCAGTTTCTTGATCAGCTCCACTCCCGTCACCCTCGGCATTTTATGGTCAGTGATCAGAAGATCGTAACTTGTCTGGTTAAGCACGGTCCAGGCGCTCGCGCCATCTTTGGCGGTATCAACTTCATACCCTCCGCCAATCAGAGTTCGGGTGATTATTTCGCGTATGTAGAGATCGTCATCCACCGCCAGAATACGCCGCGATACATTGGCTTGATTTTGCATTGATGCATGGCTACTCCACCCCGGCACTAAAGATTTTTTACCATCTATCATGGCACCATGTTACGCCTCAGAAATCGCGCATGCTATGGGGTGTTCACCTGATATGGCTTTCTGCCATCCTCTCCCATCCAATGGCCGAAGGAGAACAATTACACCACTATCTGACTGGTCGGCTGGCTTCGTCGTAGCGTTTATATTTTTCCAGTAACATATCCGCGACAGTTTGGAATTTACAGTTGCATGACCCACGTGAAAAACCATCGAAGATGAGTGCCGGAACCAGAAATTGTTCCGGCGATTGGCTATCAAACACTTTTGATTTTCGCATTTTCAGCGAAAGAAGCGAAGCGGTTTTAATTTGCACGGATTGAAAAAATTATTATCATGCGCCAATGAAACTTGCTCTGGCAGTCCTGGTTTATGGAATCATGGCCGCGATTTTGGGCGCGGGCATTTTGCTGATGGTGTCCGGCAACCCGTGGCTATTGATCATTGGATTTCTCGCGTTCGTTTTCGTGTTCGGCAAGGTCGGCTGCAAATCGTATTGACCCCGGCGATTTATTTTGAAGGAACGGCGAATTGTTTCTGCATCGCCGCCTGAATCTGTGGCAAGCCCGCGCAATTGACCGCTTCATTTCCTGCCGCAATGCCCGTGGCATACGCGGTCGAGACTGATGTCCCTTGCACCATGTAAGCCTGGTTGCCCAGATAAACGACGCTCGCGCCGGGCAATGCCATGTCCACAAAACTGCCGTAGTCCGCATACGGAGCGAGCTGGCCGTTTTGCAACGCGGTCACGGCATTGACGCCGGGATATGCCGCCGGATAAGTCGGCGTGGTGACGGGTTCATTGCCCGCCGCCGCAAAAAATCCGATGCCGTCCTGTTCTGCCGATTGAATCAAACTTTGCAACACCGGACTTTGCCCGGAACCGCCGAGGCTCAAGTTGACGAACGTCGCGCCTTTGTTGATGACGGCCTGAATGCCGAGCGCCACGTTCCAAGTCGTCGCCGTTTCGCTCGAACCATAAACATCCGCCGAAACGATTTGCACCGAAGTTCCGCCCGGCTGCACTTTGGCAATGGCATCCAGAATAGTTTGCGCCATGCCGGTGCCGTGCAAAAGGGTCGAAGGGTCGGGGGAACCGTCGGCCACTGAAATCCGTTGCGAAATAAACTGGTCGAGTTTGCCGAGTGATTGCACCGCCGTATCCGGCAAACCAATGATGACCTTGCTGCAATCGCTCGCCGGCGGATTCAAAGACAAGGCCAGCGGCGCCAATTGCCCGGATGCGGAAGGGATTTCCTGCGCGACGGGCGGCGGATCAAAATAATAATTGTAGTCAACGTCCAGCACGTCGCTATCACTTTGCAGTTGCGCCAGCGCGGCATCCGTCGCGGCGGCATCGGGAAATTGCAGGCGGTAAATGCCGAGCTTGTCAATGCGGCCAACAATTTTTGCGCCGAGCAATTTCGCAAGCGCCTCAATGTCCGTGCCCGGCTTGACGCGGATCAATAATTCGTTGGGAACATGTCTGGCGGATTTTCCCGAAGCGACCAGCCGCGTCGCATTTTGCATTTTGGTCGTGAAAACGTAAAGGCGCGCGGGCGCATTGGTTTGCGGCACGAGTGCGAAATTCAGATTGCCGAGCAACATTTTCAGCGCATCGCCGGACGAAAGCTCCTTGAATTTTGTCGAAACCGTTCGCGTCGTTCCCGGCTCGACATACACGCGCCAGCCGGCGTCAACCGCAATCGTTTCCAGCAGCGGCCACAAGGCTTCGTCGCGAATATCCGCATCCACGCGGTCGGCGGCTTTGTGCCAGACGAGCAGATTCGTTTGCGCCGCATTCGCGCAAAAGCCAAAGGCGAACGCAAGGAACAGGCATAAACTTGATTGACGCAGCGCAAGCATGAATTGATAGACGTTTTGAAAGCGCAAAGGGTTAAAATGTTCAGCAATTATTTTTCCAAAACGGTTTTGACCCACGCTTGATTTTCCAAATACCAGCGGATCGTTTCGCGAATGCCTTGCTCGAATTTATGCGCGGGCGTCCAACCAAGTTCGCGCTGAATCTTCGTCGCGTCAATCGCGTAACGCCGATCGTGGCCGAGCCGGTCTTTGACGAATGAAATCAGTTTGCGCGAATCGCCGCCGAGTTGCGGCGCGAATTCGTCAATCGTATCGCAAATCAGTTGCACAATTTTTATGTTCGCCCATTCGTTGTGACCGCCGATATTGTAAGTCTCGCCAAGTTTTCCTTTTTGCAAAACCGTCCACAAAGCTTCCGCGTGATCGCGCACATAAAGCCAGTCGCGCACGTTCATGCCGTCGCCATAAACCGGGACATTTTTTCGCGCGAGAATACTTTGAATCACGACGGGAATTAATTTTTCGGGAAATTGAAACGGGCCGTAATTGTTCGAGCAATTCGTGATGACTGTTGGCAAACCATAAGTGTGATGATACGCGCGCACGAGAAAATCGGACGACGCTTTGCTCGCGGAATACGGCGAGTTCGGCGCATAAGGCGTCGTCTCGGTGAAAAGGCCCGTCGCGCCGAGCGAACCATAAACTTCATCGGTGGAAACGTGATGAAAACGAAATGACTTTGGACTTTGGACTTTGGACTTTGGACTCAACCAAAATTCACGAACGGCTTCCAATAAATTAAAAGTGCCGTTGATATTCGTCGTAATAAAATCGCCCGGCCCGGAAATCGAGCGGTCCACGTGCGATTCCGCCGCGAGGTGCATGACGTGGGAAATTTTGTGCTGCTCGACCACGCGAACCGTTTCCGCTTTGTCGCGCAAATCCACTTTCTCGAAAATATATTTTGGATGGCGCGAAATTTTTTCCAGATTTTCCGGGCGACCCGCGTAAGTCAGACAATCCAAATTGACCAACTTGGCGATCTGCGAATCGTCAATGATGTGATGAATCAAATTCGAGCCGATAAAACCCGCGCCGCCTGTAATCAAAAGGTTCATTTTATTTAGCCACAGATTTTCACAGATAAAACACAAATAAAAGAAATGCTGTTAGGCAAATCTGTGAAAATCTGTGTTTCATCTGTGGCTTAATTTTCCGGTTTCCAATTTTGGAGCGAATCTTCGAGAACTTCTTCGACGCCGCGAATTTTTACACCCGCCGCCAGCAATTTGGAAACGTCCATCACGCAATTCGAGCGCGGCGTTTTGGCGGCGACTTTGTAAAATTCTTCGTCGCTTTTCCAAAACTCAAATTTGCGTTTTGGTTTCAGAATTTTTTCGATTTGTTCCACAACGTGGCGCGTCGTGACAAAACCGGGATTCGTCACGTTGTAAATTCCAAACGGCGCGCGCAATTTCCACAAATCCAGACACGCGCGCACAAAATCCGCGCGATGCGAAATGGAATTCACGTTGTCATAAACTTTGTCGTAACGCTGCACCTTGCTCAAATAATTTCGTTGGCTGTCAAATTCATCGAACGGAATCCGCAATCGCCAGACGTAGCTTTGGCCAATGTCGGCAATGACTTCCTCGCCCAGTGCCTTCGTGCCGCTGTAAAAACTGCACGGCTTGTCGCGGAACGAAAAATTCGGCGTGTCCGTTTCCGTGAAACCGTGGATGGCTTGCGGAGATTTTTCGACGAGCGAGCGCAGTTCCGATTTTGTGAAATCTTTTTCCGCGCGAACTTTTCCGTTCTCAACAATCTTCGCGCCGGAAAAAATGCAGCCGGACGAAACGTGCCCCCACGGAATGTTTGCGGCGGCGCAGGCGTGCGCGATGGTTTGCGGCAAAAGCGAGTTGCCTTGCAATGTGTCGGCCTTGTGCAGTTCACACGCGTCCACGTTCGGCTTGCCCGTGTAACCGGCGGCGTTGATGATAAATTCCGGCTTTTTCGCCTTGAGAAATTCCAGCAGCAAATCGAATCGCGTGTAATCCGCCTGCTTGCGCGCGAGCGGTAAAAAATCAATTTTCCGGCGTTGCAATTCTTTTGCAAACGCTTCGCCGATGTAACCGGATGCGCCTAATAATAAAATCATGCTTTGTTAAATTGTTGAATCGTTGAATTGTTAAATCGAATAGTTACCATGCCAATTTAACGGTTTAACGATTCAACTGTTTTCAACCGTTTTGCCTCGGCAAGGACTTCATTTTCCAAGTAGGCGCGGTATTCGCAGTTTGGCATTTGACCGACAATTTTTTCAAGCTCTGCCAGCGAGACAAATCTCTGCCGGAACGCCGCTTCCTCCGGGCAGCCGATTTTTATGCCCGCACGTTTTTCAATCGTCTGCACATACGCGCTGGCCTCGTGCAGGCTGCTGCTCGTGCCGGCGTCCAGCCACGCGAAGCCGCGCGCCAGCCGCTGCACGCGCAACGCGCCGCGCTTGAGATATTCCACGTTCACGGCGGTGATTTCCAGTTCACCGCGCGCGGACGGCTTCAGGTTTTTTGCGATGTCCACGACTTGGTTGTCGCAAATGTAAAGTCCCGGCACGGCGTAATTGCTTTTCGGCGATTTCGGTTTTTCATCAATAGAAACGGCCTTGCCGTCAGCATCAAACTCGACGACGCCGTAACGTTCCGGGTCGTTGACGTGATAACCGTAAATCGTCTCGCCACTTTTGAATTCGGCGAACGCTTTGTAAAAAGAATCGCCGCCGTAAAAAATATTGTCGCCGAGAATCAGCGTCACATTGTCCTTGCCGATGAAACTTTCGGCAATGAGAAACGCCTGCGCGATGCCCGCCGGTTTGGCCTGCTCGCGATAATCAATGGTCACGCCAAAGCGCGAGCCATCGCCGAGCAATTGTTGAAATCGCGGCAGATCGTGCGGCGTGGAGATGAGGCAAATTTCGCGGATGCCGCCCTCGATGAGCGTCGTGAGCGGATAATAAACCATCGGTTTGTCGAAAACGGGCTGAAGTTGTTTGCTCGCGACGAGTGTGAGCGGATATAACCGCGAACCCGCGCCGCCGGCGAGAATAATGCCTTTCATTCGCGAAGAGCGTAAAGATTCCGCGCAAAAATGGAAATGCGAAACTCAACGTGATTGAGAAATGTCAAAGCGCCATGCCGTTCGCGCCTCGACAACTGCCCGAATTTTTCTAAATTATGCCAAATGTCGTTTGCGCAAAAACCGCTGGTCATCGCCGGTCGCGAATTTTATTCCCGCCTCATCATGGGCACGGGAAAATTTTCATCGCCGGAAATCATGCGCGACGCGCTCGCGGCCAGCGGCGCGGAAATGGTGACCGTCGCTTTGCGCCGCGCCGATTTGTCCGGCACCAAAGATCCGTTCGCAAATATTTTAGAATTTATTGACCCGAAAAAATTTCTGCTGCTGCCGAATACCAGCGGCGCGATGAACGCCGAAGAAGCGGTGCGTCTCGCGCGCCTCGCCGCCGCCGCCGGTTTGCCCAAATGGATCAAACTCGAAATTCATCCCGACCCGCGCTATCTGCTGCCCGACCCGATTGAAACATTTCGCGCGGCGGAAATTTTGGTCAAGGAAGGTTTCACCGTTTTGCCTTACATCAACGCCGATCCGGTTTTGGCGAAACGCTTGCAGGATATCGGCGTCGCGACGGTGATGCCGCTCGGCTCGCCCATCGGCTCGAATCGCGGCATCCAGGCGCGCGACCAAATCCGCATCATCATTGAACAGGCCACAGTGCCCGTTGTCGTAGATGCGGGACTCGGCGCGCCGAGCCACGCCGCCGAAGCGATGGAAATGGGCGCGGATGCCGCGCTCGTGAACACCGCCATCGCCGTGGCGAGCGACCCGGACAAAATGGCCGTCGCATTCAAGATGGCCGTCGAAGCCGGACGCGCCGCGTTTGAAGCCGGACTCGGCACGACGCAGGAAACCGCCAGCGCGACGAGTCCGTTGACTGCCTTTCTAAATTGAACTTATGAAAAAATTTCTTTTAGTTTTAGGCTGTATCACCTTGTTTCTAATTATTCTTGCTGTCGGGTATATTTGTTATGCAGCAATCAGAGGTCACCAGCTTGATGTTTCGAGCAAAGCATATGTTGATACAAATGTCCCGGTTTTCATTTCTTCTTGGTCGGAGGATGAACTCTTAAAGCGGGCAAGCACGGAGCTTCAGGAAAATTTAGCTGCTCAAGAAGGGAATCAGTTCTTTTTAAAAGTTAAGCAACTTGGAAAATGTGCGAGTTATGATGGTTGTGAAGGACAGGCATATATTAATTATAGTCTCAAATATGGCAAAGTGATCACCGCACTTTATACAGCTCAGGCAAAGTTTCAGAATGGCAAAGCAAAAATTAAAATGGAATTAGTTTGGCGAAATGGTCAGTGGCAAATAGCTATGATTACGGTTAATTCACCACTTTTTCTAAAATGAATCGAGTTGTGGCGCATTCAAAGATAGGTTTTGAAGTGCCGCACTTAACATTATGTTTGCCTTTACCGTAGTATTGGCTGGAGTAGTCAAATTTGCCAGTCATGGTAAAGCTACTCTTTTGGATTGGGTGCTTTGCGTGGTCATTACACTGATCGTTTGGATTTTCAGTAAATTGTTTTCAAAAAAATAAGATGGCAATAAATAAAGGTTCAAGACTAGTTAAGCACATGCAAACACGCTATAAAAGCAATAATGACAATGCGAAACCGGTATTTTCGGCGTTCCCGAATTTCTGCGAAGAAATTCCGGCTTTTGCTGCGTCTGTTTTGTCTG